>Ga0137333_1000186_pt1 | contig 16722 bp, 20 predicted proteins | sample EasRivERMLT231_2_FD_102286 | JGI IMG/M metagenome (GOLD analysis project Ga0137333, IMG submission 102286) | Soil microbial communities from meander-bound floodplain in the East River, Colorado, USA - East River MetaG ERMLT231_2 | ecosystem: Environmental > Terrestrial > Soil > Floodplain ... | reverse complement strand
ATTTGAAGAACGTTCTACATTGCAGGATCTGTTGGCGCGTACAACCACGAACAGTCACATCGGTGGGTTACAAGTGCTCATCGGCGGCGAAGGTGGCTGGGAAGAACTACGCCAGTGCTCCATGGTTATTGCACGTTATGGAGTCCCGGGCATGGCGACTGGCACGTTGGGTGTGTTGGGTCCCATGCGCATGTCGTATGCCAGGACCATTCCAACCGTAAGGTTTGTTGCCGGGTTATTAAGTGATCTGGTGAATGATACGATTGTTGGGGAGTAGTGCGACATTAATGTCGTGCTGCGGAATGAAATCATGAATAATGAAAGATACAAGAGACATGAGCGATAAAAAGAAACATAAACACGAAGTGGAAGAAGTTAAAGAATCAAAGATCGAAGCTGAGGAAGCACCCACGCAGGATGTACCGCCTCAAGCCACCGAGATTGCGTTTACCGAGCTTGACACGCTGAAACGTCAACTCGAAGACGCAGAGACCAAACTGGCGGAGAGCGTGGAAGGTTGGCAGAGGTCGATTGCTGATTTCCAGAATTATCGCAAGCGCGTGGAGCGTGATAACGAAATGATGTACGTCTCGATGAAAGGCGACATCATCAAAAAAGTCCTGCCCGCGTTGGATGACCTGGAACGTGCCTTGCAAAACCGCCCGGCAGATAATGCCTGGGCGAATGGTATTGAGCTCATCGCACGCAAACTCCAAAACATATTGGATGCTGAAGGCATAAAAAGGATCGAAGCCGAAGGCACGGAATTCAATCCGAACTTTCATGAAGCAATCTCGCACGAACCTGCCAATGGTGTGGCAAGTGGTCATGTCATTGCGGTGGTGCAAAATGGATATATGCTGGGTGAAAGAGTGATACGACCTGCCCTTGTGAGGGTGGCACAATAAATTGTTCGTAGGGGCGAGGTTTTCTCGCCCTACAGAAACATAAAAGGAGAAATTATTTAATGGGAAAAATTATAGGCATTGATTTAGGTACAACCAATTCGGTTGCCGCTGTAATGTCTGGTGGCGAACCGGTTGTGATTCCATCCGCAGAAGGCGAGCGCCTTGTGCCTTCGGTGGTGGCAGTCAACAAAAATCATGAACGTCTGGTTGGGCGCGTGGCTCGCAACCAGGCGATCACCAATCCGACGAACACGATTTTTTCGGTGAAGCGCTTCATGGGCCGCAAGGCAGATGACGTTGAAGTGGAACGCACGCGCAAACGTGTGCCTTACGCCGTCAATGCCGCGGACAATGGTGATGTACGCGTGAGAATTGATGATAAGGAATATTCCCCGCCCGAAGTTTCAGCGATGATCCTTGCGAAGATCAAGGCCGATGCTGAGGCGTATCTGGGTGAACCCGTCACGCAGGCTGTGATCACGGTGCCTGCATATTTCAACGATGCCCAACGCAATGCGACCAAGGATGCTGGCAAGATCGCAGGGCTTGAAGTTCTGCGTATCATCAATGAGCCCACCGCTTCATCACTGGCATATGGACTCGATAAAAAGAAAAATGAAGTCATCGCGGTCTATGACCTGGGCGGTGGTACGTTCGATATTTCTGTCCTTGAAGTGGGTGATGGTGTCTTTCAGGTGCGCGCCACAAGCGGCGACACCTTCCTCGGCGGCGATGACTTCGATCTGCGCGTCATGGATCATCTTATCGAACAATTCAAAAAAGATAATGGCATCGACCTGCACAATGATCGTCAGGCTTTGCAGCGTTTGAAAGAGGCTTCAGAAAAAGCCAAGATCGAACTTTCCACCACGATGCAGACCGAAATCAATTTGCCTTATTTGACAGCGGATGCGACTGGACCGAAGCACTTGGTGATGACTCTGACCCGCGCCAAACTCGAACAGATCACTGCGGATCTCGTCGACCGAACAATTGTACCTCTCAAACAGGCCTTGACCGACGCTGGATTAACTGCGGGTGACATCAACGAAGTGGTGATGGTTGGCGGCATGACGCGTATGCCCGCCGTGCAGGACCGTGTGCGTGCGTTCTTTGGTAAGGAACCGCATAAAGGGGTAAACCCTGATGAAGTGGTTGCGATCGGTGCGGCGATTCAGGCGGGTGTGCTCGGTGGGGAAGTGAAGGATATTCTGTTGCTCGATGTGACTCCGCTTTCACTCTCGATTGAGACTTTAGGTGGTGTCGCCACGCAACAGATCGAACGCAATACAACCATCCCGACTCGCAAGAGTCAGGTCTTCTCGACTGCGTCTGATAGCCAGACACAGGTGGAGATTCATGTTTTGCAGGGTGAACGCCCAATGGCGGCGGATAATAAGTCTTTGGGTAAATTTATTCTGGATGGGATTCCTCCCGCTCCGCGCGGCGTGCCGCAGATCGAAGTGACATTTGATGTGGATGCCAATGGCATTCTGAAAGTCAGCGCACAGGACAAAGCAACGGGACGTTCACAACACATTACGATTACAGCGTCATCAGGTCTTTCTGACACTGAAGTGGAGAAGATGCGTAAGGATGCCGAAGCGCACGCCGAGGATGACCGTAAACGCAAGGAATTGATCGAAGCGCGGAATAGTGCGGATAACACTGCTTATGCGGCTGAAAAGGCTCTGAGAGAGTTTGGTGACAAGGTTCCGGCTGATATCAAGACTGAGGTCGAGACAAAAGTGGCAGAGGTGAAGAAAACTGCCGAAAGTGATGATGTCGCTGCGATCAAAGCTGCGACGGAGTCGTTGGGACAGTCCATTCAAAAGATTGGTGCCAGCGTCTATGAGCAGAATCCAGCTCCGGCTGAGGGCGAAGCGACCGAAGGTTCATCCAATGATGCCGGACCTGATGTTGTAGATGGGGAAGTCAAAGAATAGAAAGAGATTAGAGAGTAGAGAATAATCCCTACTCTCCAGTCATCTTTTATCTATTCTCTAACATTATGAGCAACGGCGACTATTACGAGACCCTGGGTGTTGGACGGAACGCGAGCGATGATGAGATCAAAGGCGCGTTCCGTAAACTTGCGCGTCAGTATCATCCCGATGTGAGCAAGGAGCCAAATGCCGAGGAAAAGTTCAAGGAAGTGAACGAAGCCTATGGCGTGCTTTCGGACGCGGAGAAACGCGTCCGCTATGACCGCTTTGGTAAAGAGGGTTTGGGGAACATGGGTGGTGGTTTCCATGATTACAGCGCGGATTTTGGCGACATCTTCGAAGACTTGTTGAGCGGCTTTGGTTTTTCAACGGGACGCCGTTCGCGCAAATCACCGCGCCGTGGACGTGACTTGCAGATGCAGGTCACGTTGACGTTTGAAGAAGCCGTCTTCGGTGTGGATAAAGAGATCGAGTTTCCGCGTGAAGAGACTTGTTCACGTTGTAATGGGAACGGCGCGGAACCGGGCACATCGCCGACGAAATGTTCCACTTGTAATGGACAGGGCGAAGTGCGACAGATTCGTCAGACGTTTTTGGGTCAGATGGTGCAGACTGGCACATGCCCGACATGTAATGGTCGTGGTGAGATCATTTCGTCGCCATGCAAGACTTGTCGTGGTGGCGGCTTGGAACGCAAGAACATCAAGAAAAAGGTGCAAATTCCCGCAGGTGTGGATGTGGGTACGCAAATCCGTTTGAACGGTGAAGGTGGGCCAGGCGTCTTTGGCGGTCCAAGTGGGAGTTTGTTTTTGGTGTTGGATGTCCAACCGCATCAGTTCTTCAAACGTCGTGAGAACGATATTTTGTTGAACCTGGATATCAACATTGCACAGGCTGTGCTTGGCGCTGAGGTACATGTGCCAACGTTGGATGGTGATGAGAAGTTGAAGATTCCTGCAGGGACTCAACCTGGAAAGGTCTTTCACATCAAACACAAAGGCGTGCCACATTTGCGCAGAACCACCCGTGGCGACCAGTTGGTGCTGATCAATGTCGAAATTCCCACCAAGTTGTCGAAGGAACAAAAAGAACTCTTCGAGAAACTGGCGGAGAGTTTAGGGACGACGGTCAAGCCGCAGGAAAAAGGTTTTTTGGATTGGTTGAATGAGAGGCTGGGGGGATAACAGTTATCGGTGATCAGTAAACAGTTGACAGTGAGCGAAGATTACCTCCGCTCACTGTTTTTATTTATGATTTTGTTTTTCGAGAATCAGGGATTGGAAATGAAGGTTGTGCCCGTTGGTTGGGATATGTTTGAAATACAACTGCTTGAACACCTCAGAGGTTGTTTTCTGAATTTCATCATCGGTATGAAATGAAAAAAAACGCTTGGGATCATACGCATCTTTTTCCCAGATTCCTTCAAATTCCTGAGCACTGCCATACACACCCAAATAAAAGAGCCCGGATGGCTTCAGAACCTTGCTGACATTTTCCAAAACAATTCGAAAATTAGCTTTCGGGATGTGCAATAGACTGTTGAGTGCATAGACGGCATCGAATGAGTCGGGCGGAAAATCCAGATTCGTCATATCCATCACCTGAGCGGATAATCCTTTTTGCTGGCAGAGTTTGATCATTTCGGGAGAAAGGTCAATGCAGGTGACGGTCATGCCTATGTCATGAAAGAATTTACTATCGTGACCTGTGCCAGCTCCGATTTCAAGTAAGAAGCGTTTGTTTTCTGATTGAAGGAGAGTTAAGAAGTTTGCGCGTTCTTCAATTTTCCAGACTTCTTTTTTATAAGTGTCCCGTTCCTGGGCATGTTTGTTATAGGTTTCGATCAGGTTGTTTTTAATTGGGTTGTTTGTCATTTTGATATTTTAGCACTTGAAAATGAAAATGTCTGATGGCTATGTTTTATGTGATATAAACTGCGAATGTCAGAAAATAAACATCCCATGCATATTGTCACGGTGGCCGCTTTTGTCATGAATACCCAGTGGCAGATCTTAATGATAAAAAGTCCACGCCGTGGCGATTGGGAATTTCCGGGCGGGCAGGTAGAAGAGGGCGAGACGCTTATGCAGGCATTAGAAAGAGAAGTCTTTGAAGAGACTGGGATAACTGTAATTCCGAAATCTTTGATTGATGTTTATTCAAACACAAAGCAACCATCCATATTGATGCTGGATTTTGCTTGTGAATATATCTCTGGAGAGCCAAAAACCAGTGCAGAAAGTTTGTCAGTAGAATGGGTTGTCAAAGATGAAGTATTAGCAAGAGTGAAACACCCATCAATTCGTGGACGGTTAAAAAATATGCTCGAGTTTTCAGGTGAAGTTACATATCGTGCGTACTTCGTTGACCCAAATCACATTGACCTTGGTTATAAAGAATTGGAAGATAGAAAAATATAAATGATAAAAATCTTGTTACGCATTTGGCGAATATTCCCGAATTGGTTTCAAATGCTTGTCTCACGCGTTGTGCGACCGCGCTTCCGCATGGCGGTTGCTGCGTTGGTGTTTGACGAACATGGTCGCATTCTTTTGTTCAAGCATACCTACCGCAAATTAGCCTGGGGCATTCCGGCGGGCGGACTGGAATTCAAAGAACAACCCAAGGACGCCATTGTCCGCGAGTTTTTTGAAGAAACGGGGATGACCATCGAACCGCTGAATTTGTTGCTGGCAGACAGTTCTCGGCATTTTCATCATGTCAGTTTGGTGTACCTGTGTGAGGTCATTGCAGGTGAATTCAAGGAAAGCCATGAGATCTCTGAGATCCAATATTTTGATGTGGATAATTTGCCGCCGATGTTGTTCGACGAGAAGGATCTGATTTGCGCGGTGCATAAGGATCTGTTTTGAACATTCTGCTTGTTGCCCTTGGCGGTGCGTTCGGTTCAGTCTCGCGTTATTTGCTTGGCACGTGGGTTCAGTCCGCGAGCAAGAGTATTGATTTCCCTTACGGGACGTTGGCGGTCAATCTCATCGGTTGTTTTGTGATCGGGTTTCTCTCCCAGCTTGCTGAGACGCGCGGTGTGTTTACATCTGAATCGAGAGCGCTGGTTTTTGTGGGCGTGCTTGGCGGCTTTACTACTTTCTCTTCTTTTGGCAATGATACGATAAACTTACTCCGTGACGGTGAAACGTTCAATGCGCTGGCGAATATAGGTGCAAATGTGATATTGGGATTATTATTGGTTTGGTTGGGGCGTACGGTCGCGTTTTGGATTTGGAAATAAATTTGGAATGCGCCAGCTCGCTGGCGCGCAGGAGCAAGCTCCCGCATTCCAGAAGAAGGTAAACATGCAACTTCCACAAGATGGGACATTGCTCCGTATTTTCATCGGCGAAGCGGATAAATATCAGCACAAGCCATTGTATGAATGGCTTGTCTTGCAAGCACGTGAACAAGGCTTGGCTGGCGCAACTGTTTTACGCGGCATGATGGGGTTTGGTGCCAACACGCGGAAAATCCATACGTTTCGTTTCGATACCCTCTCCGAAGATCTGCCGATCATTATTGAGATCGTAGATACGCAGGATAAACTGGAGCAATTCCTTGAGTTGATTGAGCCGCATATCGTAGCAGGCTTGATCACCTTAGAAAAAGCGCAGGTCAAATTCTATCGGTTTGAACCATGAGAAGTTTCCTGCTACAAGTTTGGCGTATTCTTCCGTTATGGCTCCAGATCATTTTGTCGCGCGCTATTCGACCATTGTTTCAGGTATTTGCGGCGGCGATCATTTTCAACGCAGAAAATAAAATCCTGCTTGTCAAAATGACCTATCAACGAATTCATCCGTGGGGCTTGCCGGGTGGAAGTTTGGAATACAGTGAAACGCCCGAAGTTGGCGTGGTCCGCGAAGTTCATGAAGAGACCGGTTTGGAAGTTGAGGTTGAAAAATTGTTATTGGTCAAAACCTGGTCGCCTGATAAAGTTGGTTTATATTATTTGTGCAAGATCAAGGCTGGCAATTTTCAACCCAGTGATGAAGTTTCAGAGTATGGTTATTTTTCGATGGCAGATCTGCCGGACGTCCGACCGTTCGATGTTGGGCTTTTGGATAAAATTTTTCAAATGATGGGATGATGTAAATATGAATTGGCTTGAAGTTTCAATGACTGTAGACGGCGAGCTTGCCGAATCCGTGGCGGATGTGTTTGCGCGTTTTGCGCCCAATGGCGTGATGACTGAGCAGGGTGTGAAATATAACGATGCAGAAGATGCCGGTACGCCAACCGGACCGATCACCGTCCGCGCGTATTTGGAAGTGAACGATCAATTGGAAGAGACGCGCCAAAAGCTGGAAGAGTCGCTTTTCTATTTGGGGATGATCCGTCCTTTGCCTGCGCCTGCTTACAAACAGATCGCGGATCAAAACTGGATGGAAGCCTGGAAGCAATACTACAAGCCGATCCTCATCGGACAGCGACTCCTCATCCTGCCTGCATGGATGGAATCGCCCAACCCGGAGCGTATCGCGATCAAGATCGACCCGGGTATGGCATTTGGTACAGGGACTCATCCCACAACGCAGTTGTGTTTGGAGTTGATGGAGAAAGCCGTAAACCTCCGAGGTCTTAAAGACCTCGGAGGTTTGGACGTCATTGATGTGGGATGTGGTTCTGGAATCCTTTCCATTGCCGCGTTAAAACTTGGCGCGACAAAAGTATTGGGTGTTGATATTGACGAAGAGTCGGTGAAGAACTCACGCGAGAATGCAGACACGAATGGAGTGGGGGATGAGTTGATGCTTGGTGTGGGTTCGGTCAATGAAATTATTGCGGGTAATTTTGTATTCAAATCCGCGCCGCTGGTAGTGGCGAATATTCTTGCGCCGGTGATCATCCGTCTGTTTGATGCGGGTCTCGCGGACTTGATTGAAGAACATGGTTCGATCGTCTTAAGCGGGATTCTGTTCGAGCAGGAGCAAAGCGTCATCGAAGCTGGGCAGGCGAAAGGCCTAAGCATGAACGAGCGGCGGCAGATTGGCGACTGGGTCGCGTTGACGATGAGCCGGTGAGTCCGCTTAATCCCCCGTATGTCTGATTGTTGATTCTTTTAAGACGGATAAAATCATCCAATATTTTAAAAGGAGAATGCAAATGAACAAAAAATTGTCCAAGGGTTTATTCGGAATTGCCTTACTTGCCATGGCTTCATTAGCTTGCAGCGCCGCCTCACTGTTGGGCGGAGGGGCATTGATCGAGGATGATTTCAATAGTGGGGAAGGCAACTGGGGCGTGGGTACCGATGCAGATAGCTCCGTTGAATATTCAGATGGCGGCTTGCGCATGAAGGTATTTACTGACTTTTTCTTTGTATGGAGCCAGCCCGATGATGTGGATTATGAGAACGTGCATATCGAAGTAACAGTACTCAACAATGACACTGATTCCACCACGGCTTTCGGGATCATTTGCAACCAGCAAGTGATCGATGATTCGTTCTATTATTTTGCAGTGACACCGGCTGGGGAATACGCGATCGCCAAAGCCGCATTGGCGCAGACCGATGTATTCCTCACGAATAACGATGAATGGGGTGATTCTGACTTGATCGCAGAGAACGCTGACTCATATCGCGTCGGTGCAGATTGTGGGAACGGCACATTGACCCTTTACGTCGATGGTCAGCAGATCGCATCCATAACTGATTCTACATACACTGTTGGCGGCGTTGCCTTGTTAGCCTGGAGCGCTGAAGAGGTGGCAGACGTCACGTTCGATGATTTTGTGATGACCAAACTTGCCAAGTAAGGTTCAAGCATTTGGTTTCAGATCCTGCGTCGCAAGGCGCAGGATTTTTATATATACAGCCAGATAATCGTGCTGAAATCGCAATTGAATTTCATAAGGAACAGTTGTAGAATTGGACATTGCACCCTCTATCATAAGGTTCCCCCAGGTAACCGGAGCAGAACATGGATAATCTTCAACCAGGACAAATGCTTGGTGTTTATCGCATTATTAGTAAGGTCGGGCAGGGCGGTATGGCAACCGTTTACAAGGCGTATCAGCCTTCCATGGATCGCAATGTAGCGATCAAGGTTTTGCCGGGACAATTGGCTGAAAGCCCGGAGTTTGCCGCCCGTTTTCAACAGGAAGCGCGCTTCATCGCCAGGCTTGAACATCCGCACATTCTGCCAGTCTTTGATTACGGTGAAGACAATGGCATCACTTATTTTGTGATGCGGTATCTTGATGCGGGTTCGTTGAAAGACAAAATGGCGGCTGGTCCGCTTTCGCTGACGGAGATCGACCGTATCTTCACGCAACTTGCTGATGCGTTGGGTTATGCTCATGGGCGTGGGATTATCCACCGTGATCTGAAACCCGCCAACGCATTAATTGATTCAGATGGCAATCTCTTCCTGACCGATTTCGGTATTGCCAAATTACTGGAGAGCGCCTCACCTCGCCTCACGCAGACCGATGCCATCATGGGTACGCCGGCTTATATCAGCCCTGAACAGGCACAAGCCCAACCTGTGAATCAACGCTCTGATATTTATTCCCTCGGTATTATTCTTTACGAACTTGTCACAGGGCGCGTGCCTTATGTGGCTGATACACCGCTGGCAGTCATCCTAAAACACCTCAGCGATCCTCTGCCGTTGCCATCTGTCATTAAGCCTGATATTCCTGATGCTATTGAGCAGGTCATATTAAAAGCGCTTGCCAAAAACCCGGAAGATCGTTTTGGAACCACAGGGGAATTTGTAACTGCCTGGAAGCGCGCTTTGCAGATTGTTGATACTGTCCGCAGTGAAGCGGACATGCTCCCAACATATGTTTCCCAGCCCGCGAGTGCCCCGCTTCCTCCTCGAGTTCAGTCTGCTTCAAACACCCAGACCATATCTAAATCTGGAAGAACTACAACGGGGCTGGCGATCGGCTGTGTTGCCTTGGTGTGTTTAGCGCTTGTAGTAGGCGGCGGATTTGTTTTTGCATCAGGTTGGTTAAGCCAGCCAACCTCCGAGCCTCCTACCCAGCCTCCAGCCGCAACGCAGACACCACTGCCACCCACGAATGTACCTCCACCTACCGCAACCGACCTCCCCGTGGGTGGCGATATTCTTTTGGAGGATGATTTTTCTGATGAGGATTGGGGCACGCTGACCGATTCAGACAACTCCATTGAATATAAAGATGAAGCTTTGAATATGATCATCTACGCCAAAAATTGGTTTGTGTGGAGCACACCTAATGGCGAGATCTATGAGGACATCCACATGGAGGTGACCGCGATCAACAATGATACGGATGTCACCACGGCGTTTGGCTTGATGTGCCATCAGCAATCCGATGGCGACTCGTCCTATTACTTTGCCATCACACCCGCCGGGCAGTATGTGATCGCGCGCGTAACCCCGAGCGAGGATGATTTCTTCCTGACCAACGATAATGCCTGGGAATTTTCAGACCTGATCCCTGAAGAAGCCTCGTCCTACCGTATTGGCGCGGATTGCGGCGCAGATGGCACATTAACTCTGTATGTGGATGGCGAGGAGATCGATTCGGTCGTGGATACAACTTATACATCTGGTGGTGTAGGGCTGATCGCGTGGAGTGGGGAGGAAGCCACTAACACGAACGTCTCATTTGACGATTATTTGTTGACCGATCTGCCTTGATACAGGGTTTATTACTTCACACACAGACATTCTGTGCTATGATTCGAGCGCCATGGATCGTCGCAGACTCATCCTTTACTTGCTTCTCAACGTGTTCATCTCTGCCTGCGTAACGGGTTCGATCCTGTTCTGGTATGACCGGAACTATCGTTCGGTGAGTGTTTCTTCTGTCCAAGCAAACGTGCCGGTGAACGCGCAAGATGGTGTTCCCGTCGCGACGCTTAACCCGAATATCGATATTCCGGTAGAGATCGTCAGTGTGATTGGTGCCGGAACGTTGAATGCGGAGTGGGTGGTGGTACGCAATGCGGGCACAGAGTCGTTAAATCTTTCGGGCTGGCAGTTGAAAGATACCGATCGAAATGTTTTTGTCTTCCCAAATTTGACTCTCAACGGTGGCGGCGCGGTGCAGATCCATACGATTTCCGGAACGAACACCGTCATTGACTTATACTGGGGCGAAACCGAACCTGTCTGGGAATCTGGTGAAGAAGCGCAGTTGTCCGACCCGAATGGAAATGTGCGTGCAGTGTATAAGGTGCCATAATATAAATACTTTGCTGGTCGAGTAGTGCGTAGCACATATCGAGACCAGCACTAACAAGTAAACAAGAAATAATATTTTGACTTGAAATGTGTGGTCTCGATACGTTCCTCGCTATCGCTCGGAACTACTCGACCACCAATACATAAATAAAAATGACACAAGCACTCTACCGAAAATACCGACCGAAAGAATGGGCAGAAGTGATGGGGCAGGATCACATCGTCACGACCCTCAAGAATGCCATCGCGGCTGACCGCGTTGGGCATGCCTATCTCTTCGCGGGTTCGCGCGGAACGGGTAAGACCACGCTCGCGCGTCTTTTAGCGAAAGCGGTCAATTGTACGAATCCCGATCCAACAAAAAGACCTTGTAACGAATGTGAACACTGCAAAGCTGTCAACGATAATCGTTTTATGGACCTTATCGAAATCGATGCGGCGTCCAACACCTCCGTTGATGATGTCCGTGATTTGCGTGACAAGATCAACTTCTCGCCATCGCAGGGCAAATATAAGATCTATATCATTGACGAAGTCCACATGCTTTCGACTGCGGCGTTCAATGCGCTCCTCAAAACTCTTGAAGAGCCGCCGCCACATGCTATCTTTGTTTTAGCCACAACTGAAATTCATAAAATCCCTGCAACCGTTCTCTCGCGTTGTCAGCGCCATGAGTTTCGGCGCGTGCCAGTAGGGGAGATCGTTACCAACCTCAAAATGATCGTCAAAGCCGAGAATCTTCAAGCCGATGATGATGCACTCATTCAAATCGCTCGTCAGTCTGCGGGCGGGATGCGCGATGCGATTTCCCTGCTCGATCAACTTTCGTCTACGGGCGATAAGATCACGCTTGCCCTCGCGCAAACTGTGCTGGGCACTGCCACGAGTCAAACCGTGCTCGATACCCTCACATCCATCATGGATCACGATCCTGCGCATGGGCTTGAAACGATTCACAAGGCACTCGATGCAGGCGCTGATCCGCGTTCGCTAGCGCGTCAGATCGTTGAGTATCTGCGCGGTCTCATGCTCATTCAAATGGGCAACGCCAATCAAGTCGAAGCCACGGCGGATGTCAAGAAGCAGATGCAGGCGCATGCGAAATCTTTTTCGACGAGCGATGTCCTGCGCATGATGAAGTCATTTAATAATGCTGCTACGGATTTGCGCGGCGGCTGGCAGCCATCGTTGAGTATTGAACTCGCATTAGCAGAAGTGTTGGACTCTCCAGCCGAGTCTTCTCAACCCGCCGCGCCGCGTCAGACTAAGCCTCAGCCTGTTTCAACTCCCAGAACGGAGACTCAGCCTCAGGCTGAGTCCGAAGCGGCTCCACATCCACAAGAAAAATCTGCTGTCAGCGCGGGAGATGTCATCAAGGCGTGGAAACATATGTCATCGGCTCTGCCAAAGGCGCAGGCGAATCTTTCGGCGTTGATGAACTCGGTCAAGATGATCGATGTGCAGGGCAAGACGTTGATCCTGGGTTTGGCGAGTGACGTGCTGGTTTCAAAGATCGACAAGCCCGATCAGATCGAAGCGATCCAAAAGTTGATTAAGGACGAGTTTGGCGCAGACGTGAGTGTGCGTTGTGTGGTGACGAATGCGAAAGGCAAGATCCCCGCGAACGTGGCGCAGGATGGCATGGTGGCAACCGCCATCCAACACGGCGGCGAGATTGTGGATATGCAGGATTAGTTAATAGTTGCATGGTTTGATAGTTGCTTGTTGATTGACACTTTCAATAATATGGAAAACACTCGGAATCCGACTCAATTAAGCATCGTCAAGTCCTTTGTAGATGAATGGAAACTCCGTACATCGGCGAAGTCATTGCTATACTTAAGACATTCTACTTTTGGTGTTTTTTCTTCTGTAAATTTTGATGATTCTTCTATTGTTTTCTCTTCGCACGAAATAAACAAAGATTCAAAATTTGATTTAATTGTTGGCGATTTGCCTTTTGGAATGCATCAAGTTGATCTAGAATATCAGGGAGCAAAATTAAGAGTTCCTCAAAATTGGAACGAAATTTTTCAATCATTATGGTTTTTAGAAGAAAATGGAACAGCGTTGTATTTATTAGAACCACTTGGCTTTAGCACTGGCTCAGGATTGAAATTTGAGGAAGAGTTAAACAAAAACGGCTTTTATGTCAGTGGTTTTTTCAATTCCCCAGAGAAAATACTTCAACCTGATACAAACATTACCCCAATCATTGTAGCAATAACAAGAACCCCGCCTTCAAAACTATTTATTGCAGAGTTATTAAATGAAAATCAGTCGGAGCAAGTTGTTGATAAGTATTTTTCGTCTGAAGACGGCATAGACCTGATATCAGGGAAGTATATAGAATCAAGAACGTATCACGGTTTTCACAGGCTAAAAATAAAACAACAAATTGAACGCCTTGAAACTCAATATAAGAATTACACAGAATATACGCTTGGAAACTTGGCTACAGAGATTAATTATGTGAACTCAGGCGGCGAATTTCTAGAAAAGGATAATGCGATTTATGTTCCTAAAATCGGCAAATCCCCTGTTGTAAGTAAATTGTCAGATGCAAAACTTAAGCACCAAAATTATTTTCAAGTTGTGCTTAAGGAAGCGGCTTTCAATGAATATGTTTCAGCGTTTTTCAGGTCTGCACTTGGACAATTAATCCTTGATTCTTTAACTTCTCAAACTTTTATCGCTCATTTGAATAAAAGAGACTTAGAGCAAGCGCTGGTAGCACTTCCAAAGCCTGAAGAGCAAAGATTAATTGTTGACACGCAAAAGACCCTAACACGCTTGAAAGTTGCCATTGACGAGTTTGACTCTGAATTAGCCTTAAATCCTGCAAGTTCAAGCTCTATACAAAAGCAATTAGATACAATGCTTGATGCTATCGGCGGATTAACTGATGCTGATAAAGTTTATGCGTTTATTCGGGAAGGGGAATCAAAACACATAGAATTCAAGGAAACATTAAGTTTAGATGTAAAGAAGCAAACCAAAGAAAAATATATTGAAACATCTGCCCTAAAAACAGTAGTTGCGTTTCTGAACACCGAAGGCGGTGTCTTAATAATTGGCGTCTCGGATGAAGGTAAAACAACAGGCATCAATGATGAAATCGAAAGGTTTTATAAAAACATTGACAAGTTTTTGCTTCATTGGAAAACGTTATTAAAAGAACGGATTGGAGAAGAAAATTACCCTTTCATCGAATACAGGGTAGTTAAAGTGGCTGAGAAAATGGTTTTATGGGTTGAATGCCAAGAATCGCCAGCACCTTGTTATTTAGATCAAAATGATTTCTATGTAAGAACAAATCCTGCTACAGATAAATTAGAAGGACCCAAGTTAGTTGAGTATGTAAAAAACCACTTCAAATGATATATTTGTAATACCTTGAAAATTAGGAGATATTATGGCTAAAGGATTTAACAAAGGACCGCAAATGGGCGGTGGACAAGCTGGCATGATGCAGCAATTGCAAAAGATGCAACAGCAAATGGCTGAGGCGCAAGAAAAACTTGCCGTGGCAACTGTCACCGCAACGGCGGGCGGCGGCGCGATCAAAGTCGTGATGACGGGTGACCAGAAATGCCAGTCCGTTGAAATCTCCCCCGATTTCATCAAAGACGCCGATGCCGAAATGTTACAGGATTTGGTTTTGTCCGCAGTGAATATGGCGCTCGATCAGTCACGTGCACTTCAAGAGAAGTTGATGGGTCCGCTGGCGGGTGGGTTGCCGTTCTAAAAATATGTAGGGGCACAGCGAAATCAATTAGGATTTTGTTCTAAACCGTTTCGCTGTGCCCCTACGAGTTAACATATGCTATTACCTGAATCCATTCAATCCCTTATCAATTCGCTGGAGCGTTTGCCTGGAATCGGACCCAAGTCTGCTTCGCGGTTGGCGTTCTATCTTTTGCGCGCCACCGACGACGTCTCAGAAGATTTGGCACTTGCCTTGGCAAACCTCAAAGCGAACACGGCTTTTTGTCAGGAGTGTTTCAACATCACTGAAGCGGGCCGTGAGCGTTGTGAAGTGTGCGAGTCCGTGCGGCGGGATGGCAGTGTCATCTGTGTAGTGGAAGAAGCGCTCGATGTTTTAGCTCTCGAGCGCACTGGTGGCTATCAAGGCAAATATCATGTCTTACAGGGAGTCTTATCGCCCATTGAAGGTGTTGGTCCTGATGATTTGAAAATCAAGCAATTGATCGCACGCGTGGCGAATGGGGGAGTGAAAGAAATAATCTTGGCAACCAATCCTAGCATGGAAGGGGATGCCACTGCTCAATATTTGCATAGTCAGCTAAAGCCATTTGGAATTCAAGTGACGCGTCTTGCGCGTGGCCTACCAATGGGTGGCGATCTGGAATACGCTGATCAAAACACATTGTCACGTGCTTTATCTGGAAGACAGAATATGTGAAAATCGCCCCGGACGGGGCGATTTTTTATTTGCGCAAAGTATTCAATACATCATCCAGACTGGGAGTTTCGGTTGAATCTTTGAAACCAGCCAGACGGTGATAGATTTCAGCCGCGGCTTCGTGGAAGCCATTTGGCAAGCCTGCTGCTTGAAACGTGGATGCGATCTCATGCATCTCACCTTCGAATCTCCAAGCTTTGGCAGTAACGCGAGTCGTTCTGCGGTTGACCTGTTCTGAGAAACCTGTGTTGTCCCTATCCCATTGTTGATAGAGTTCCTCGCGCACGCCAAGTGACTCGGCTGTTGCAAGAATTGTGGCGAGCAGGGCAGTAGTCCCTTTGGAGTAGGCGGCATAACACATCTTCAGTGCAGATGCCTTCCCAATTTCATCTCCGATGATTTTCGTTTCGAGTGGTCCACTTGAAAAGCAGTCCGCGATCACTTTTGCATCTTTTCCTGCTAGATACAACCAGGTTTCTTTTGGATTCCATGCGGGTCCGCCGATGATGCCTCCGTCAATGAAGTGGATGCCATTTGATTCCATCATATTCCCGATTTTGATGGTACGTTGCGGCGAGATAGCATTTGCATCCAGGTAATAACCTTTGAATCCCTGTTCGATCACAGCTTTGGCAACCTCTTCTGCAGAGTGGGGAGGACAGACGCTAAAGATCATGTCACTGTTCTGGGTTAGCTCTGAAAGCGAACTGATGTCAACCAGTCTATGCTTTTCCGCACGCAAGCGAGTTTTACTACTGCGATTCTCTGCTGCCCAATAAACTTGGTTTCCGCTGTTAATGGCTGATGCAGCGATCGAAACTCCCATTTCACCAGGATGTAAGACACTGATTTTTGCCATAGTAGCTCCTTGTTATTTGCGAGTATAGCATCTCCTACAAGGTAAAATATTCATCATAATGGATATAACCATTCTCACTTATGGTTCACGTGGCGATGTTCAGCCGTTTCTTCCGTTGTCCCTTGGATTGATAGCAAGAGGGCATTCCGTCAAGCTGGCTGCGCCGTCTAGATTCAAGGAACTTGTCGAAGGTTATGGGATTCATTTTGTCCCTTTGGCTGGCGAACCTGAAGATCTGAGTCGGCGCTTGAATGATGCGGGATTTAACTTTATAAAATTGATTGGCATTGGTGCATGAAGGAATTGACAAAAGAGGCGTGAATGTGTAATTTTGGTTTATGCCTAAACAAAAGAAAACACAATCACGCCCAAAGAGATTATACCGTGT
>Ga0137333_1000185_pt1 | contig 16732 bp, 18 predicted proteins | sample EasRivERMLT231_2_FD_102286 | JGI IMG/M metagenome (GOLD analysis project Ga0137333, IMG submission 102286) | Soil microbial communities from meander-bound floodplain in the East River, Colorado, USA - East River MetaG ERMLT231_2 | ecosystem: Environmental > Terrestrial > Soil > Floodplain ... | reverse complement strand
TTAAGTTCATTGAGCATTCCGATCGGGACAACGACCAGCATGAATATGACCATCAGCGAAGCCATGTACTTGTTCACAACGTTGAGCAACTGATACAATGCCAGAACCAGAAAGATATTGACGATCGAGTTGAATAGCAGGCCCACAATGCCAAGGCGGAATAGCGATTCAGAAGCCAGGATGTTGCTGGCTGTGGCTGCCGCATCTCCCCGCACAATGAGCTGGGCGGGAAGAAAGACAAGGGCGAAGGGAGCAGGCAGGTTCGCAAGCAAATACAGGAACCCTGCCACTCTTGCAGACTTGTTGAGCGAATTTATTTCTTCTTTTTCAAGCATCGTTTTTCTCCTTTTTAACTGTTCTTAGATTGAATTGAGATAACCCATAGCGCTGGTTTGGACTGGCTACCGAACAGTTAAGCGCATTGCTTCATTTCGACGACAGCCTTTTTTACCTGGTGGCAAAAACAAACGCCAGGACGAGAGCCAGTGTGCACAGGAAAACCACCGCGCCGATCGCCAGCAACCCAAGGGTGCGAATCGTTATCCATTTTTTTGCCTCTTGATAGGATTCCATTGCGGACTCCTTTCTGAATGGGATGGGTACTTTGCCGAGCGAATCGGCTTTTGCCATTTGTTTGGCGGTCTCAGCCAATTCGGGGTCTGCTTCAAGATGCTTTTTGACGAGCGCGGCTGTATCTTCGCTGACTTCTCCCGCCAGATACAGTGGCAACAGATCCAAAATGACATTATTTGTGATTTCGTTCATGATGTCTCCTTTTTTGATTGAGTGGCGAATAAAAACTTTCGCACGCGATGGACTTTTACTTTTACGGCGCCTTCTGAGAGTCGCAAGACTCGGGCAATTTCTACATAAGGCAAGTCATATTGGACTCGCATTACGAAGGCGGAGCGATCAACTTCCGGAAGTGAGAGCAGGGCGCGGCGGATATAGTCAATTTCGTTTTGAGTTTCGAGGGTCTTCTCCAGGGCGGGTTGCGAATCAGGATACGTATCTTCAAGTACTTCGTGTTTTTGATGTTTTCTCAAAGATTCAAGATAGAGATTGCGGGCGATTGTAAAGAGATAGGCTTTCAAGGTTTCCGTTCGGATGGTGGCGAAATTCGTCCAGGCGCGAGCGAAAGTTTCTGCGGTGATATCCTCAGCATCGCTGGCATTGCCAGAAAGCCAGTTGGCAAAACGGTTCACATCAGGCGAGTAGGAAATATATAATTCTTCAAAGGTAAGCATGCACGTCTCTATATAATAGTATGCAAGTTTGGATGAAAAGTTACAAAATCCAGTATACAATCAATCCATGACCGAACTGGAAAAACTCAACAAAGAAATCATTGCCTGCCGCAAATGTCCGCGCCTGGTGGAATGGCGCGAGGAAGTGGCGCGCGTTAAGCGCAAGGCGTATAAGGATGAAGAATATTGGGGCAAACCCGTGCCGGGATTTGGTGACTCGCGGGCGCGCGTGTTGGTTGTGGGGCTTGCTCCCGGTGCGCATGGCTCGAATCGGACCGGGCGAAACTTTACAGGTGACGCATCGGGCGGATTTTTGTTTCCAGCGTTGCACAAGGCTGGGTTCGCGAATCAAGCGCTGGCTGAGTCCCGAAGCGATGGTCTCATCCTGAACGATATGTATATCACTGCGTCCGGTCGTTGCGCGCCGCCGGATAACAAACCGAGTCCTGAGGAGTTGAATAATTGTCAGCCATATCTTGAACGGGAACTCCAAATTATCAAACCCAAAGTAATTGTGTGTTTGGGTAGAATTGCTTTTGAACGGATCTTGAAGATATACTCAATTCGCAATGCTGCATGGAAATTTTCACATGGCGCAACTTATGAACTGATGACTGCGAAGTCCCCGAAGGGGGATCACTGGATACTTTGTTCATATCATCCCAGCCAACAGAATACATTGACCGGGAAATTGACCGTGAAAATGTTTGACGATATCTGGAAGAAAGCGAAAGAATTGTTGAAATGAATAAACTGATCACTCCGGGTGAACTTGCACCCGATTTTGAATTGGAAGATATAAACGGGAAACTTGTACGGCTCTCGGATTTTCGTGGCAACAAACCGGTCGTACTTGCATTTCTGCGCGGCTTCATGTGACCTTATTGCCGCGCGCAGTTGGCGCGCTTGCGTAATGAATACGAAAAATTCACGAGCCGCGGTGTTGAAATCATTGCTATTGGACCAAACTCACTGATTGCGTTTGAACAATATTGGATGAAGGAAAATATTCCCTTCATTGGTTTACCTGATGCAGATCATCGCGTTGCAAAAATGTATAAGCAGGAGGTGAATCTTTTCAAGTTTGGACGCATGCCATTGAATTGCATTGTGGATCGCAAGGGTTATATCCGCTTTGCACATTATGGCGCTTCGATGCAGGATATCCCCACCAATGATGAGCTTCTGCATGTAATAGATGAGTTGAACGTAGCATCAAAGTGACATGACTTTACCGCCTGTCTCATTGCCAAGTAAGCTTTTTTCACATTTGAAGCCAAATTTTAAAGTTCAGGTTTAAATAATTATGCGGCACTCTGTAGGACAAATTGCATTTCTTGGTTCTGGCGAAACATCCCTGGCAGGCGGGCGTATTTTTGAAACCCTGGCAAAAAAAATAAACGAGCCTCTTCGCATCGCGTTGATGGAAACGCCTGCGGGTTTCGAGTTGAACTCCGCCCAGGTGGTGGGTAAGGTCGGCGAGTTCATGAAGACCCGCCTTCAAAACTACAAGCCTGTAGTGGATGTCATCCCTGCACGCAAAAAGGATTCTGCGTTCAGCCCCGATGACCCTGAAATTATCAAGCCCTTGCTGTATGCGAATTTGATCTTTATGGGACCGGGCAGCCCGACGTATGCGATCCGTCAACTGAAGGATTCGCTGGCGTGGGATGTGATCCGTGCGCGCCACCGCCTCGGCGCGACGCTGGTGTTTGCTTCTGCGGCGACGATCTCCATCGGTGCCCACGCCTTGCCCGTCTACGAGATATATAAGGTTGGGCAGGACGTCTACGCGGTAGATGGCTTGAATCTTTTTGCAGATTTTGGCGTACACCTTTCATTCATCCCACATTGGAATAATACGGATGGCGGTGCTGACCTCGATACCAGCCGGTGCTTTATCGGAATGGATCGCTTCGCCGAATGGTGCAATTTTGTCCCGCCTGAAAATAAGACACTTGGACTCGACGAGCACACGGGCATAATTATTGATTTTGAATCGGGTATGTGTGAGACCATGGGTGTGAGCAGTGTCTCGCTGGTGCGTGATTGCGAAGCGGTCATTCGCCCGGCGGGGACCAAATTTTCGCTTGGTGAGATCGGCGATATACGCATCCCTGACCCGCTTCAAAATGGGATTTCTCAACAAGCCTGGGATATGGTGATGAACGCGCCTGCCCTCGATGACAATGCTCCACCTGCGGAAGTGGTCTCTCTGGCAGAACGACGCATCACAGCCCGCACGAACAAGAATTGGGCTGAGTCTGATAAACTGCGCGATGAAATATATGCGCTCGGCTGGGCGGTGCAGGATAACAAAGACGGGTATAAGTTGGTGAAAAACTGACGTCAACGGATGTACTCAACGGATAGGAAACGGATGTACGGATGGGGATTTCTTTACGTGTCTACCTGTGTCCTGGTTTACTCTTCCATCCAAACTGCGATAAAATACCCTCACACAAGGAGTTTTTATGCGCGCAGTAGACATCATCATCAAAAAACGCGACAAGGGAGAATTGACCCGCGCAGAGATCGAATTCTTTATCAAAGGTTTTGTAGCGGGTGATGTACCCGATTATCAGGCTTCCGCTTTTGCAATGGCGGTTTTGCTGAATGGCATGACCCCGCGCGAAACAACTGACTTGACTCTAACGATGGCGCACTCCGGTCAAATGATGGACTTGCGCGATGTCGTGGACATTGCCGTGGATAAACACTCCTCTGGTGGTGTGGGTGATAAGACCTCACTCACGGTTTTGCCTGTCGTCGCCGCGTGTGGATTGCCTGTCGGTAAAATGTCCGGGCGTGGGCTTGGTTTCAGCGGCGGCACGCTCGATAAATTGGAATCGATCCCTGGTTATCGTGTAAACCTTTCAACCGATGAATTTAAAAAGCAATTGAAAGAAAAAGGCGTTGTGCTGGCAGGTCAATCGCTTGACCTTGCGCCTGCCGATGGAAAAATGTACGCCTTGCGCGATGTTACAGGGACCGTGCAATCCATTCCATTGATCGCATCCTCGATTATGTGTAAAAAACTTGCGGCGGGCGCGCAAGCTATTTTGTTGGATGTCAAAACCGGACTCGGCGCTTTCATGGAAACTCTTGACGAAGCGCGTGTCCTCGCGAAGCTGATGGTGGATATCGGTGAACTTGCGGGGCGTGAAGTCGTGGCTTTGCTCTCCGATATGAATCAACCGCTCGGGTTTGCGGTAGGGAATTCATTGGAAGTCATTGAAGCGATTGATACTCTCGAAGGCGGCGGACCGGAAGATTTTCGTGAGCATTGTTTACACGTCAGCGCGCATATGTTGGTGTTGGGGAAACGTGTCAAAGATTTGGCGGAAGGTCGCGTAATGGCTGAAAAAGTGATTACAGACGGTTCTGCTTTTGAGAAGTTCAGAGTCCTTGTGGAGGCGCAGGGTGGCGACGTCGCCTATGTGGATGATACATCGCAATTTCAGCGCGCAAAATTTATTGAGGTGGTCAAGGCTCCTCGAAACGGGAGCATCTCCCAGGTCCAGGCGAGAAGCGTGGGGGAAGCTTCAGTGACATTAGGCGCCGGGCGGGCGAAAAAATCCGATGTGGTGGACCATGCCGTTGGTTTCGTCATCCATAAAAAGGTTGGGGATCGAGTCCAAAAAGGCGAGCCGCTGTTTACCATCCATGCGAACGATGAATCGAAACTGGCAGAGGCGCGTGAAGTGGTGCTTGCCGCGCACTCTTTCAGTGATGCGGATATTCAGCCATTACCGCTTTTTTATGAATAGAAAGGTGCGTTATAATAGCGCATAGGAGCATATAGTTTCATGGCGAAAGTATCCTTGCGGGCATACAACCGCGAAATCGAAGCAATGACAGACCGCGGCCAATTGGACGAGGCCATCGCGCATTGTCATCACATTCTGAAGACATTCCCCAAACATCTCGAAACCTACCGCCTGCTTGGCAAAGCGTATCTTGAATACAAACGCTACAAGGACGCGGTGGATATTTTCTCGCGTGTGTTGGTGGTTGAGCCGAACGATTTCGTAGCCAATGTCGGTATGAGTATCGTCCGTGATGAGGAAAATAAACTGGATGATGCCATCTGGCACATGGAGCGGGCATTTGAAGTGCAATCTGCCAACCCTGCCATTCAGGGTGAAATGCAAAGATTATATGGCCGTCGTGAAGGTGTTCAACCGCCGCGTATCCGCATGACGCGCGGCGCGCTGGCGCACATGTATGTGCAGGGTGAGTTGTATCCGCAGGCAATTTCAGAAGTTAAAAGTGTCTTGAAAGACGATGCAGGGCGAACCGATATGCAAGTGCTGATGGCACGCGCCTATTTTAAAAGCGGGCAGAAGACCGAAGCGGCTGATACGGCATCTTCGGTTTTGCGCAGGTATCCTTATTGTCTCGACGCCAACCGTATTCTCGTTGAGATTCTCGGCACAGATCGCCCTGAGAATTCGCAACTTTATCGTCAACGCGTGATCGAGCTTGATCCATATGCCGCACAGGTATCCGGATCAATTTTTGAATCAAAAGAAGTGGGCGATAACGCGGTATCACTTGAGCGTCTCGATTGGAATGGTCAGCCAGTCGGCTTGCAATCAGATTGGGAAAGTACGCGAGCCGTTCGTTTGGAAAGCGAAAACAAACCTGGACCACAAACTCAACCGGATTGGTTGAAGAGTGGTAGTTTTACGGATTCAACGCCGCTTCAACCGACGCCGAAAGTTGTTCCTCCGCTACCAGCCTTGCCTCCCTCCTTTGATATACCTACCGAGCCTCCCATTGCGAGTCAACCTGCGCAACCGACTCCTGAAGCCGAGATCCCGGACTTTTTGCGTGAGGCTGGCTGGGGACAGTCCACTGGCGCGTTCGATGAAAGTAAATCGTTGTTTGCCGACGAACCTGCGACTCCAGTTTCCGCGTCTGATCCGTTGCCCATTGAGCAGGGTGAAATGCCTGATTGGGTCAAAGCGATGGCGCCTCCACAAGCTGCGCCAGCGGATCAACCAGCCGAAGAGGAAGAACTACCTGATTGGATCAACAAGATCGGCACCAGCGCGTTACCCGCGTCTGCGGCCTCAACCTCAAGCGATGATCAGTTTGATTGGATGAATCAACCTGACCAACCCGTTCAATCATCCGTGCCCGCCTCTGGCGATCAACCTGATTGGGCGAAGGGCTTCGATCAGCCTGCTGCTTCACAACCCGCGGCTGGTGATCAACCCGATTGGATGAAAGGTTTCGATCAGCCTGTTGCTTCACAACCGGCAGCTGATGATCAGCCAGACTGGATGAAGGGATTCGGAAACGAAACCGAGTCAACATCTGCATCTGCCTCGATCGAACAACCCGATTGGACGAAGGAGCTTGAGCAACCAGCTTCGCAACAATCGGAAACAAGAGATCAGCCTGATTGGATGAAAGGATTTGGAAACGAAACCGAGTCAACATCTGCGCCTGCCTCGATGGAACAACCTGATTGGACGAAGGAGCTTGAGCAACCAGCTTCCCAACAATCGGAAACAAGTGATCAGCCTGATTGGATGAAAGGATTTGGAAACGAACCTGAGTCCACGTATGCGCCGTCTGCTGTGGAACAACTAGATTGGATGACTCAGTTTGGGAATGAATCGAATGAGGCGGCACCAGCTTCATCCTTACCTGCTGATAATGAATTTGATTTCCTGAATGAACTTACAGCAGAACCAACTCCACCAGCAGCCTCCACGGATACAGGAAACATTGGCAAGAGTCAATCTGAGATCGATGACTCACTAGCATGGCTTGAAAATCTTGCCGCGAAACAAGGTGCAACTGAAGGTCTGTTGATCAAACCAGAAGACCGCATGGAAAAAGAGCCTGATTGGGTATCTCAGGTTGAGAGCACACCGCAACCGCCCGCCGCGAATGTGGAAGAACTTGGTAAGAGTCAAACAGAAATTGATGACTCACTGGCATGGCTTGAAAACCTCGCCGCGAAACAAGGTGCGACGGAAGGTCTGTTGATCAAACCCGAAGATCGTATGGAGAAAGAACCCGATTGGGTATCGCAAGTCAAAAGTACACCACAAGTCCCTGCCGCGAATGTGGAAGACCTCGGCAAGAGTCAATCAGAAATTGATGACTCGCTGGCATGGCTTGAAAATCTCGCCGCGAAGCAAGGCGCGACCGAAGGTCTGTTGATCAAACCTGAAGACCGTATGGAGAAAGAACCCGATTGGGTATCTCAAGTCAAAAGTACACCGCAGGCCCCCGCTGCGAATGTGGAAGACCTTGGCAAGAGTCAATCAGAAATTGATGACTCGCTGGCATGGATGGAAAATCTAGCCGCGAAGCAAGGCGCGACCGAAGGCTTGTTGATCAAACCTGAAGATCGGATGGAGAAAGAACCCGATTGGGTGTCGCAAGTTAAGAGCACGCCTCAGCCTCCCATCGAACAACCCGTTGCAAATGTGGAAGAACTTGGCAAAAGTCAATCTGAGATCGATGACTCACTGGCATGGCTTGAAAATCTCGCCGCGAAACAAGGTGCGACGGAAGGTCTGTTGATCAAACCTGAAGATCGAATGGAGAAAGAACCTGATTGGGTATCGCAAGTTAAGAGTACACCACAAACACCCGCGCAACCCACTCCGAATGTGGAAGAACTTGGTAAGAGTCAAACAGAAATCGACGACTCACTGGCATGGCTTGAAAATCTCGCCGCGAAACAAGGTGCAACCGAAGGCTTGTTGATCAAACCTGAAGATCGGATGGAGAAGGAACCTGATTGGGTATCACAAGTCAAAAGTGCGCCACAGGAACCACCTGCGCAACCAACCATGGAACAACCGGTATCTTATGAAAAACAATCCATCTCGCCGGATGATACTGCTGCGTGGCTCCGTAGTTTAGATGAAGAAGATGTGAAGTCCGAGCCTGTGTCTGCCAACGATGAGACGGCGATATGGTTCAGGAAGCTGGATGAACCAGAACCGGTCGCGCAAGGCGCGCAACCAGCTCCAACTGATGATATGCCGGAATGGATGCAAGGCATCGGTGAGGAACAGGCTCCCGTCGCTGAATCAGAAGTCCCGATGAAAGAAGCGGCCAAGTCCGAGCCTGTGTTTGCCAACGATGAGACGGCGATATGGTTCAGGAAGCTGGATGAACCAGAACCGGTCGCGCAAGGCGCGCAACCAGCTCCAACTGATGATATGCCGGAGTGGATGCAAGGCATCGATGAGGAACAGGCTCCTGTCGCTGAATCAGAAAGCCCGACCGCTTCGCGAGAAGCGGTTGATGAATCCGATTGGATGAATGCGATCGAAGAAACTGTCGCTCCAGCTGAGCCGACAGCCGTTGATGAAGATATTCCCAGTTGGTTGAAGGGCGTGGACGAAGAGTCGAAGATCTCATCATCCATACCGCAAGATGATTTGCCTGCCTGGATGCGTGATGAGACGGGCGAGGCGGTGGCTGAGCCGACGAAGATCGAACCTACGCGCTCAACCGATTGGCAGCCTGTTGAAGAGAAACAACCTGAGCCGCCTGCGCCTCAACCGATCGTGCAGGAACAACCCAGGCCTGAGCCTGTAGACCCGGTTCAGGAAAAGTCGAAACCTGCTCCTGTGAAGAAAGCCGCGCCCAAGCCTGAGGAGGTCAAGCCTGCGACTCCACCTGAGCCTTATCGAGAACCCGTGACAAGGAGAGGTACTGGAATGTTAGTAATGCCCACTGACCCGGTCCTTGGCTCTGCACGCAACGAACTCGCGCGCAGTAATATTCCAGGCGCGTTGGAGACGTACACCAAGCTCATCAAGAAGGGACGCTTCCTCGATGAGGTCATCTTTGATCTGCGTGAAGCGTTGTATCGTTATCCGGTGGAGATCAGCATTTGGCAATCGCTCGGTGACGCGTATATGCGTGCCAATCGTTTGCAGGATGCGCTGGACGCCTATACCAAAGCGGAAGAATTATTACGGTAAAAGCTATTTAAACACGAAGGACACGAAGTACACAAAGGTTTATAAGTTCAGGCTTTAAATCCTTAGTGCTCTTGGTGTCCTTTGTGGCTGAAAATCTAAAAATTTCTTTTGGAGGAATCTGTGGAAAGATCGCTCGTATTAGTGAAACCCGATGGCGTGCAACGTGCGTTGATCGGGGAAGTTATATCCCGTTTGGAACGCCGCGGTTTGCGTCTCGTGGCTGCGAAGTTCATGGAGGTGAGCAAGGAACTTGCTGAGACGCATTATGGAATCCATAAAGGCAAGCCGTTTTATGATGGACTGATTGAATACATCATCTCCGCGCCGGTGATGGCGATGGTCTGGGAGGGACCCAACGCGGTCGCCGCCATCCGTCAGACAATGGGCGCGACGCGTCCCACCGAAGCCGCGCCGGGTTCGCTTCGACATGACTTTGCCCTCGAAGTGGGACGGAATCTCACTCACGCTTCGGATACAGCAGAAAATGGAGCGGGTGAAGTTGCGTTGTGGTTCAAGAGTGAAGAGTTGGTTGATTGGAAGAGGGAAGTGGATCGGTGGGTGTTTGAGAAGTAGAAGAGATTAGAGAATTAGAGATTAGGGTAATTGGTAAGTGGTAATTTGTCCCGCAGGCTGAGATGTCTGCGGGATGTTTTATTCCATTATGGGTTCAATACCCCGCCGCTCTGCGGCGTAAGAGAAGGTTGTAAGCGTTCTATGGCATTAGTGGACGGATACCCCGTCCGCTAGCGGCGGGGTTTATTCATTGTGTGTTCCGTAGGAGTTCGATAACATAGTTGACAAGTGAAAAACCGGGAGTAATAGTTTTATACCATTGGTCGATAGCATAAAACAGAATTAAGTGTTCTTCAGATTTCAGGAAATATTTGTAATTCTCTTTTGCCAACTCGATGATTGTTTCTGTATTAACTATTCGTTCTTTGTTTTGATCCATTTCAATCCATCGCTTGATAATTGCCTTTGTGGCTTCGTTGTGATCTATTGGTAATTCCCCTTGATTTTCTGGTTCAAAAATTTCATTCCATAAGTTCGCCTGGATATTAACTGACAAATTGCTGATAGATCCTAAGACATTCCCCCATAGATCTTTAAAGCCGGTGCCCTTATTTCTGTATGGCATTAATACTTTGATGATTTGGTGAAGGTGAGCGGTATTGTTGTCTGAACGGTACTTTGCATGTAGTTCCGCAGCCTCCAAGCCAATCTTCCATTTTGGATCAGAAGATTTTGTAGATAACGATTTAAAGTATTCGACATGTCCCGGGAATCTTGAATGAGCCATTATTATTGCCTATTGAACCCTCAACAACACCTTCCCATCGCTTCAAAATTCTTTGAGATCATAATGCTCTCGCTGATCGGGTGAGAAGAGATGCATGACGATGAATCCCTCGTCAACAATCCACCTCCAGCGTTAACCCCTCGCGGCTGGGTGTCATTTTGTAAGAGGGATGAAGTTCAGCCACCGCCTCCGCGAGCATGCGATCCAGATCATCGTCGGTATGGGCGGGGTCGTAATGGAACGGCGCGAATTGTTTTACGTGAGTCAGTTCGGCGAATTGGAAAGCCTGCCTGATACTGCTGTGCCCGAAGCCTACGCGGCTTTTGTATTCCTCATTCGTAAATTGCGCGTCATGGATCAACAGGTCACATCCTTCGGCGAGGGCATAGCCCGAAGTCCATTCTCTTTCATGCGGGAAGGTCTGCTCCCCGAGGGCTGGCTCATGATCGGGCATGTAAGTCAAAGCAGTGTCCGCGCACTGGACGCGATATCCTATTGTTGGATTGGGGTGGATGATCAATTGCGCGTTAATCGAGAATTCCCCAATCTCGATGAACTGCCCGGGCAGTTTCCCAGGCAGTTCATGAAAGTGAAGATTTTCCGATAAGTCGCGCACACTCACTGGAAACAATGGCGGGGATAGATACCTCTGCAAACGCTCAGTCAGGCTGAGGGTTGTACTGGCGGGTCCCCAAATATGGACTTCAACTCCCGGGCGGCGTAACGGAGCGAAAAAGGGCAGTCCCTGAATATGATCCATGTGCAAATGCGTTAACAGGATATCAACACGCTTTAAATCAGTGGGCAGACTCTGACCTAAATTTCGGAGTCCGGTCCCCGCGTCGAGGATGAGAGTCGTGCCTGCGCTGCCCTCCACCGCGACACAGGATGTGTTTCCGCCATAGCGGACAGTCTCCGCGCTGGGAGATGCCAGCGAGCCACGCGTGCCCCAGAACGTCACTTTCATTTTGCGATCTCCCAGAAAAACGCAATCGCTCCGAGAAAACGATCCGCTTGGCCCACCAGAGGAAACGCGGTGATCTCGATCTCACGTGAGACCCCGTCCAGGCCGCGGATCCATAGATCCCTGTGGGAGGGTCGGCGTTCCCTCAGAGCGATGACAATGGGCAGTTCCTCCAGCAGAATTGGGTTTCCCTCGCCATCCATCGGATGAAATGTCTTTGCCAGTTCCCTGGCAGGCATCGCCCCAGTTTCACTGTAACGTGAGCCCAGGATTGCCTCCGCAGGTTCATTGTAGAATAACAGATCGCCGTCCGGATTCACCATAAAGATCGGCACCGTCAGATACTCGGCAAGATGCCGCGCCAGAATGACTTCAATTTCCTGCTGGGTCATATTGTTCCCATAAATAAACGCTCAACTTTCCAAAATCCTGAAATCCAAGCCGCCGATATACTTTGTAACCCATTGAAGAGGCTTGCAATATGCCAACGCGGTATCCCATCTCGCGGGCATCAAGCAAAGGCGCCATAACCACCGCCGAGCCGATCCCCTGACCACGCGCTTCTGGAATACAAGTGACATTATAAATCCCTGCAACGCCTGCGGAGGTGAATAGTTGGGATGTGGCGACCGGTTCGCCGTTCAAGAGGGCGAGATAGGTTCGGAATGGAAAACTGCAAGCCGCCTCTTCGAAAAACTCGTACCAGATATCCTCCGCATCGTTGGGGACGCCGAAACCGATACTGGCGATGTGAATCCATTTCTTCAAGGTCTCCCCATCTTCGACTCTGATGATGCTCAAATGATTCGGAATGGGTATCGGACTCCGCAAAGCCATCAGGTCAGCCGCCATCTCGGTCGCGAACGCTTCACTGAAGGTCAAGCCGTGTGCTTCCAGGTATTTTTTTATCCCTATGGCAGGCACGCCGTCCTGTGTCAACCAGGAGAGCCTTCTGATATTCAATGACTTGAAATGGGTCAGCGTATTCTCAATGAGCTCATCAATTCCATCTGTTGGCAGTTCCGTGCAAACCACCAGGTTCATGAAATGGTCGGGCATGCTCGTGACCAGCCATGTCAAATATTTTCCAACCGATAATTCCACCCTTGGCGAACGCCCCAGGCAGTAATGATAATTTTCCCAGTTTGCCCGGATGCACGTCTTCACCAAATCCGTGTTGGAAAAATCGCTGAGAATATCTCGCATGGTTTAATCCTTAACATTTACCAGTAGCGCGCCCAAGCAGGAGAACCATTGACTCTTTGACTTTCTGACTAATCTACTGTACCCTCAGCAACACCTTTCCATCGCTCCACAATTCTTCCAAGTCGTAATGCTCGCGCTGGTCGGGTGAGAAGAGGTGCACGACCACATCGCCGTAGTCCATCACGAGCCAGCCTTCCTGTGATTGCCCCTCGACGCGCCCCTTTTTCTTGTGATCCTTTTTTGTGGCTTCCAGCACACTTTTGGCTAATGCCGTCAACATGCGGTCGCTGGTGCCGTTGCAGATGATAAAGTAATCGGTAAACGAAGCAACGTCTTTGATATCCAATAAGAGAATGTCTTCCGCCTTTTTTTCTTCCAGCGCGTCGATAATTTGATGTGCAAGATCTAGTGCGTTCAGGTTTCACCTCTATTGTTGATTGTCGTTGCGAGGGCAATGGCCCGAAGCAATCCCCTGATCGTGATAAGATTGCTTCGTCGCAAAGAACGCTCCTCGCAATGACAATGTTATTTTTTCAACGGCGCGGAGAAGATCTGGGTATACACCGAGCCGGTTGGTTTTAAGTCGCTTTTGTACAGATGGACAGAGTTTACTCTGGCAATGCTGAGTGAGTCAATCTTTGTTTCTGCGAGTGCATGCCGCACTTTCTGCTGGTCGGATGCTGATGCATCCTGCTTGATACGTCCGATTGTAAGATGCGGGGAGAAGCCTCTTCCTTCGGATTCGTATCCCAACCGCGCACATGCGGATTCAATCCCACGATACAACGCTTCCAACTCAGCCGGAGCCTGGATCCCGATAAATAGCACACGCGGCCGCCTCAGGCTTGGGAAAGAGCCGAGTCCGCTGATTTGCATGTCGAATTCCGGGCAGGAGTCCGCTTCAGCGCGCAGCATTTGAGTCAAAGTATCCACACTGGCGGGCGAAACGTCACCAAGAAATTTCAGACTAAGATGAACATTTTGTATGGAGACCCAACGCACAAATGACGCGCCAATTGCTTTACGAAGAGGCTCGGTCTCTTGCTGGATTTTTTTCTGCACATGCGAGGGGATTTCCACCGCTATGAATGTTCGCAGAAGGCTCATAGGGTCAGGCGGCAGGTTTGTTCGCGAGAGTCCGTTCGACGGCTTCTTTGAGTTCGAGATAGCCAACGGGTTTGGTCAAATATGTGGATGCGCCGGCTTCCATGCCATTCTTGATATCCGCAGGCATGCTTTTGGCAGTGACCACGATGACAGGGATGTTGGCAAGCGCCGGGTCGCGGCGCATCTGACGCAGGATGTCCAACCCCGAAATTTCGGGCATCATGATATCGAGCAGGACAATATCCGGTTTTTCGGTGATCATCATTGATATGGCGGATGCGCTCTTGGATGTTTTGAGGACGCGAAAACTGCTCACGCGCATCATCTCAGCGAACAGTTCAGCGGCATCTTCTTCATCTTCAACAATGAGGACAGTTTTTTCGGTCATACGAAAGTAAAGATAGCATAAGAGTAGGGAATGTGCAAGAGGTTTGAAGTTACACTGCGTTGTTGTAAGAATTCCATTTCATTGTATGTCTATATGGCTGAAATTATTAACCACAAAGTATACAAGGGTCACGAAGGTCGAACGCGTGGCGCAATGTGATGACTTCTTTTGCCATCTTTCGCGAAGGTCTTCAGCAAAGAACTTCAATCATCACTCAACCCACCTTTGTGGTGGAAGATTTATTTTTTGGAGGCTTGATGAGTGAACTTGATGATTTTCGCGCGGAGAAGGATGAATTTTTTGGACACCATCCGCAAAGCCCTTTGACGCGCGAGCAAAAGCAGGATTTTAAAGGACTGAATTATTTCCCTGAAAATGATGCATTGCGGCTTGAGGTGCAGGTTGAGCTGTTGAATGATCCGAAGCCGATGGTGATGCAAACCTCCACGGGCGGGGTGCAGGAATATATTCGATTTGGGAAATTCAAATTTCAAGTGGATGGTCAGGAGGCTGAATTAACTATTTACCAGGCCGATCATGGATTCTTCCTGCCTTTTGTAGATTCGCAAGCCGGGCAGGAAACATATCCCGCCGGGCGTTATCTTGAACCTGAACCTTTGGCGGAAAACCGTTTCCTCGTGGATTTCAATATCGCGTACAATCCCTCCTGTGCTTATAACGAAATGTGGTCTTGTCCCATCACGCCAGCGGAGAATCGGTTGAAGGTTCCGATTCAGGCAGGGGAGAAGTTGTTTCACGAATAAGCAGTAGTGGGTCTCCGCTGTATATAAAAATAAAACGACGGGCTATCCGTCGTTTTATTTTTCTTCACTCTCTGTGACCACATGGAGTAGGGCTTCGTATTCCTCACAACAGTCGGGGCATGTATCCAAATGTTCGCGCATGAACGGCATGATGCGCGCCGCGTCTTTTTTGTCCACTTCAAGCTCTACATATTCGTCCAGTTTTTCGTAGAGTTCATCACAGGAGATTTCCACGGTGTCCACTGTTTCAAGGACGCGCAAGAAACCCAAAACAGCCGTGTTGGAGAGTTGTTCTTGAGGGCTGATGCCGTTGCGAATTTTTTGAATAAGGTCTCGAAGGTTCATACACCGATTTGATGATTAATCAATCATTAATCTTACTTTTGCTCGAAGAGTGCGAGCACTTCGTGCGGTGCGATCTCTTCACTAGCGAGGCGCGTACGTAATCTCAGGCGGGCATCATGCAGAAGTTTGTACAGCGCGTTGCGATTGGTCTTGAGTTTACGGGCGGCGTCTTCGATGGGCATATCCTGAACGCCGAGCAGGATCAATGCCTGGCGTTGGCGGTCTGTCAATTCCTCCTCGATGATCCTGCGGACGCGCGTCATCATGTCACCGCGTTCGGCTGAGGTTTCGGGGCTGGCTTGAGAGTCAGCGAGCAGGCCGGGAGGCGGAGGAGCGTCTTCGTTTTCCGTGAGTTCATCCAATGATGAGTCGCGCCAGCGTTTGCGGCGGAGTTCGGTCAAAGCGATCCGTACAGCGATTTTATGGACCCAGGTGGTGAATTGACTGCGTCCTTCGAAAGTACCCAACTGATCAAGGACGCGGAGCAATGTCTCTTGAGTCACTTCATCCACAAGTGCATTGAATTGTGGGAGGTCGGGGGAGAGCCAGCGTGAAAGGGCGTAGGGCAAACCCTTTTGTATGACGGCACGCAAATCTTCCAGCGCCATGCTCCGGATTTCACCGTTTGCGCGCAGGTCAGAAAGCCAAGCCTCATTTGTCCGGGTTGCCATGATGGGAAAATTATAAAGCAGTTTTGATATCTTGCCGTACTTCTTATAACTCTCTTATAGTTTAACGGCGCTACGGTATGTTTGAAACGCGCAGTTCGGAAGTTCTTTTCACTCTTGGCGGTAAAAATGATGCGATCATGTACGGTGGATAAATAAAAAGACAGGTTGTCAAAAACCTGTCTTTTGTGGGCGCTAAGGGACTCGAACCCCTGGCCTCATCTGTGTGATAGATGCGCTCTAACCAACTGAGCTAAGCGCCCTGAAGCGACGGAGATTATAGCCGAGTTAAACATGTTCTGCAAGTACGTTCAGCCGTATCGCCTGGTTATGGATGTACTTATGGTGGTGGCAATACATCCCGCGGATTAACTTTATACGTGGAAGACATGATCTCAAAATGCAAATGTGAACCGGATGAATTGCCTGTGCTCCCAATGGCGCCGATCACATCGCCCTGCCCAACGCTTTGTCCACATCCAACATTGAAGGCACTCAAATGCGCGTACAGGGATTGGAATCCACCGCCGTGATCTATCATAACCATATTGCCGTAGCCATAATTATTCCAACCCGCATAAACGATCACACCTGCATCAGTAGCGTATACACCTTCACCCGTATCCCCGGCAATGTCAATACCATTATGATTCGTGCTTGGGGAAAAGTCGAAGCCGGAAACAATGTGTTTGTTGGCGGGCCATATGAATGTGCCATAGCCCACCGCGCCGCCACTGATCGCATCGCAAACCCCGGGTCCCAACACGCGCGCATAT
>Ga0137333_1000184_pt1 | contig 16750 bp, 12 predicted proteins | sample EasRivERMLT231_2_FD_102286 | JGI IMG/M metagenome (GOLD analysis project Ga0137333, IMG submission 102286) | Soil microbial communities from meander-bound floodplain in the East River, Colorado, USA - East River MetaG ERMLT231_2 | ecosystem: Environmental > Terrestrial > Soil > Floodplain ... | reverse complement strand
GTCATAATAGATCACACGCATATCAAACCCCATGGGACGCCGCGCCATCGCCTTGCCGATGCGCCCAAAGCCGACCAATCCCAATGTCGTCCCTTTCATTTCAATGCCCAGCAAAAGCATCGGACCCCACGTCTTCCACTTGCCATCGCGCACATAACGGTCGCCTTCAAGAATGCGCCGCCCCGCATTCATCATCAATGTAAAAGCAAAATCAGCTGTCGAATCGGTCAACACATCGGGCGTGTTGCCCACCGGCAATTTGCGAGCGGTTGCCGCACTCACATCGATGTTATCGTAGCCCACTGCAAAATTGCTGATCACTTTCAATTGCTCCCCCGCTGCATCCATCACTTCGCCATCGACCTTGTCGGTCAGCAAACACAACAGACCATCCACGCCCTGCACACGTTGCAGCAACTCATCACGGCTCGGGGGCAGTTCGCCATCCCACAGATCTACATCGCAAAAATCTTTTACTAGATCCAAGCCCTTATCAGGGATCACTCTGGTTACAAAAACTTTTGGTTTCGACATACACGCTCCATAAAATAATTCTGATATGATAACAGATATGGATGCAAATCGTTTTGCGACGCACAGCCTCAACGACCCGCGCATTATGCGAATCCTTTCTGCGGCAATCGAAGCCGTGGACCCATACAAGGCTGTACAAAAATATCTTCCGAATCTTTCAGGGCGCGTATATGGATTAGCGATTGGAAAAGCCTCCATCGCCATGCTGACAGCGCTTGCCGAACATTATCCACTCTCGGGCGCACTCGCCATCAGCAAACACGCTTCATTTCCCACTCCAAATTTGTTCCCTGTTTTCCTAGGCAGCCACCCCATCCCAGACTCGCGTTCACTGGAAGCAGGTACACGCGTCATAGATTTTGTTTCTGCTTTGCAGGAAGATGACACCTTGGTATGTTTAATTTCCGGCGGTGGTTCGGCACTGGTCACTGCGCCTTATAATGGGATAACGCTTGAAGATATGCAAGCATTAACATCTTTGATGTTATCCTGCGGCGCGCGGATCGATGAGTTCAATACCATTCGCCGCCATCTGGATCGAGTCAAAGGTGGGGGATTGATACGTGCTACCAAAGCAGAAATTATCAGCCTGATTCTTTCGGATGTGATCGGGAATCCGCTCGAAGCAATTGCATCTGGTCCAACATTTCCCAACCCGACGACCAATGCAGATGCTTTGAAGATTTTGAAGAAATATAATATTGAGAATCGGGTTACGGATTCAATTCTCAAAACTCTGGAGTCTGCGAGTTTGCTCCCAGATGTTCAACAGCATACCCTCACGGGCACACGAGCTGTTGGACTCCAGAGACAAAACATCATCATCGGCGATAACAAGCTCGCCGCGCAAGCCGCAGTGGAACAAGCACAGCGCGAAGGTATTCATGCTGAGATCTTGACCAACGAATTGCAAGGCGAAGCGCGTGATATTGGAATTATGCTTGCAGAGCGTCTGCGCATACGCGCTGAACAAATGACTCGTCCATTTTGCTTAATTGCGGGTGGAGAGACAACTGTTACGATAAAAGGCAACGGCAAAGGTGGAAGAAATCAAGAACTCGCATTATCGGCTGTAAATGAATTAAGAGGTTTGGAAAACGTGCTGTTGATCGCTTTAGCCACAGATGGCGAGGATGGTCCCACCGATGCTGCAGGCGCGGTGGTGACAGGTGAATCCGCTCAGAGGGCTGAGTCGCTGGGAGTTGGTGTAGCAGACCACTTGTCGAGAAATGATGCGTACGTCTGCTTTGATCAGTTAAATGATCTGTTGAAGATAGGTCCAAGCGGAACGAATGTCAATGATCTGATATTTTTGATTGCTTTGTAACTTTTAATCATCGAGCGTTGGTTTTCTTTCCAGCCAAAGTAAAAGTACTATGCCGAAAAATATTGTAACGATAAAGAATGTCAATGCGAGCCAGGCGGGCAGATAGAGAGTTAGAAAAGCCAGACAGCTAATGATGAATGCTGCCAGATGAACGGTCAAAACCGCATAGCGCGGTGACATGCCAATGGCAATGAGCCGGTGATAAGTATGATCGCGTCTGCCGCTTCCTATTCTTTGCACTCTGCGGAGGCGTGATAATACGACCAGCGATGTATCAAAAATCGGGATGCCGAGCAGCATAATGGGAACAATCCACGAAGATTCAGGATTGCGGTTAAGTGGGTTATACATGATACCGAAAGAAGCAAGCAGAAAGCCGATCGTTTGCGCCCCGGAATCGCCAAGAAAAAATTTGCCAGCCAAATTATTCCAGAAATAAAGACCAATACTGATGCCCAATAGAATTGCTGACCCGAATGCAAGTGTCGTCTGACCTGCCAGTTGGGTCGCACCCATGAAACATACTGATGCAATGATGCCCAAACCAGCTACGATGCCGTCCATGCTGTCGATCATATTTAGCGCGTTAGTGATTCCAAATAACCAGAAGAGCGTAATACCAATATTCAATATTTGAGCAAGCGCGGGAGATATGTATCCGGCGTCTGATAAGATGGTTGCAAAATAGACCTGCACACCAGAGGAAATCAAAATTACTGCGGCAATGAACTGCCCAATTAATTTTGGACCAGCAGATAAACCTTTGAGATCATCCCATAAACCAAAGATGAAGATGATCAATGCGCCAGTCAGTATGACTATAATCTCACGGCTCAACCATTGACGAAAAAGAAGGGTTACTAGTGTGATGGTGAATACCATCAGAATCCCACCTGCCAATGGGGTGGGATGGGCGTGGGTTTTGTGCGGAGCAGAGGCGGGGATATCGATTATTTTCAGGTGTTTCGCAAGATACATTGCAGGGTAGCCCAGTATAAGGCTAGCTAGGATACTAATAATGAGCGGGGAAAACAGGTTGCGCATGAAGTCCACTTCACGAAAAAGATGTGTAATTTAGAGAATAGTTTATCAGAGTTTGGTTTTACTCAATCCCCGGCTTGTCTTCAAGTTCAGTGTGCATATCGGACGTGAATTCTATTTTTGACGGAGTGCTTGTTTATATACGGGCGATGTAAAAAAACGCAGGGCGCTCTGTATGTGCAGAAATAGATAGTATAACTTCCTGCGACTGGAGCGTTGGGCATCATGGCGGATTTGTATTTGTGAATCCACAAGCAGTTTCATTCCTTTGAGACGGGCGCGAGTGCAAAAGTCCACATCTTCAAGGTAGAGGCGATACTTTTCATCCATCCCACCCAGTTGACGATATACATCTGCTTTCATCAACCAGAACATACCTGCAATCCAATCGGGGTGGATTAGTCCATTGTGATCAGGTTGATATGGTGTAAATTTATAGCCAGGGAGTCTACGACGGATGATCTCAAAAAGGGATGGCATGGCACGAAACGAGTCTTGCACAGTTCCGTTTTCATCAACGATCTTTGGGGCGATCACATTTGCCTGATATTTGTGCAGACTGATTATTAGTTGTTCGAAGACTGGGCGTTCAAATATCAGATCTGGATTGAGAATGGCAAAGTAACTGCCTTTTGAAATTTTGAAGGCATTATTATGGTTCTGCGCAAAGCCCAGTTGCTGATTATTTCGCAAAATGTGCAGGGATGCCCAGGGTGCAGGGTCGAAATCGGGGAGGTCATTATTCAAGTTGTCGGTGATGATCAATTGAAACCGTGTAGTAGCCTGTTCTTGTTTTTGCAGGCTGGCAAGTAGATGACCAATCTGTTCTGCATTTCCATGACTGACAACCGAAAGTGTTATGAGATGTTCGACAGTCATTGGCCTTTATTCCTGTGAATGAATTCCTGAAGCGGTTCAAACAAACCAGTGGACATGATCTTTAGCAATTCGCCTGCTTTGATTTTTTTATTTTTCTGAATGGATTTTCTTTTTCCGATCATTTTAGGCAATCCCCGAATGCCATCAAAAATTGCTTTCCAGATAATCTTACCCTGTCCGCGCAGGGTGAGGTAGAAGGCAAAGAAAAGTATGGCAGATATGTGCAGAGGCAGAAAAACCCAAAACAATGGCGCAGGCATGTTTTTGACGAAGGTCCATATCAGGTTGCGATAGCCATAATAAACGGAAAAGTCGCTGCGTTTGCCAGTACTCGCGGAGCCTACGTGGTGGACAACTGCTTCGGGTATATATAGGCATTTTGCGCCACTCAAGCGGAGACGAAAACCCAAGTCCACGTCTTCGAAATAGGAGAAGTAATCCTCGTCGAAACCGCCTAATTTTAGAAATTCTTCGCGTGAGAAAAGTGCTGCGGCGGCACATGGACTAAAAACTTCTTTTTGCTCAAGACCATACGTCTTTGACGGAAGTTTATAGCCGTTTCGCCACGCGAGACCGCTGATGTGGTATGCATCGCCTGCGCCATCCAATAGGTGAGGTGCGTTGAACTGGATTTGTCGTGATGAAAAGGAACTGTATTCCGGGTTTTGCTTTGCTGCATACAGCAGTTTTTCAAGCCAATCTGGTTCGGGGAAGGCATCGGCATTAAGTAGAGCCAGCCATTTTCCACGTGCGTGGCGAGCGCCAATGTTATTGGCAATGGCGAAGCCTTTGTTTTCACTCAGTTTTTTTTCTCTTATATTAAGATCATACTGTTTCGTATTGATAATCAAATTGTCAGTTGACCCGTTGTCAATGATTATGACTTCAAAGTCCTTATATGTTTGCGCCTTAAGATTTTTGAGGCAATGGGCAAGGTGAGCACTGCTATTCCACGTGAGAACGATAATTGATACAATGGATCTTAACATTTATTGTCTTATAAGAGTTTGTGAATACCTAAAACGGTATACGCCTAATTTTTGCTATTTCAAGACACTACCTATATGATTTTCAGACATCTTAACAAGCGGTAACGGCGGCTATCATCTGGGACCAGTATGTATGGAATTTGTGTAAAAAACAATGCGATCGTTTTAGAAGCTCAGCGCGCTTGTTCCAGTTTTTGGCAAGCCAAAGTGCAGAATAATGTCATGTGCCTTATGGTTCATTGAAAATACGTAACCTTCCAATTGCCTTCAAATATCTCGTATTTGTTAATGCTTGACTACTTATAATGCAAATTGTAATGACTTTAGTTAGAGCACTTGTTGTGATAAACATAATTGCTTTCTACAACATGAATATAATTCCGTGACTCATAATAATTCAAGACCAATGAGTCCTCAAAGCTGACCTTTTTCGTGTTGCCAGGCATATCTCGGGCGAAATGGCGAAAGCACAACGCGCAACCCTCGTAATCGACCTGGATTGACATAATATTGCCAACAGCAATGAACCAGTAAACTATAAACCGATATTGATAATAGCATTTACCGAACATTCAGGATGGACGTGATCGCAGGTTACCACACGGGGTTGTCAACATTAATCTCATAGTTTGGGTTTTTCTTTGCTGTTCCGAACATACGCTGATTAGGGTGGCTATCCCAAAACCCATGGCTGGTCAGATCAAAACCCGAGGCATGCAGCCACTCTTGGATGCATGCCAGATTGGGTATGAACCAACTATATTTATCATCCTTATATTTATCAGAGTAGAAAAGGGTTATGGGTATGTGAGATTCTGCCATGGCGCGCACCAGATTATCTTGTTTATTTTTTCTCGACTGAGGAACCTCTGCATAGTTGCGTAAGCACTCACCTTCGAGCAGCAGTAATCCATCCGCCGATAATATTTTTGAAATCTCATTAAAAGCAATGAGAGGGTGTTTTAGATGGTACCAAACGCCGAAAAAAGTAATTATATCGAATTTGCCATCAGTCAGCCTCGAAAGCTCATAAACACTCCCTTGAATATATTGCGCTTTAGATCCCCTGATACTTTTTGCCGTATTAAAGCCCGTGTGGTCTGGATTTTGTATATCAATGGCGACCACCTCGGCACCTCTTCGTTCGAGTTCAAATGTATAAGGACCATCCAATGCTCCAATATCTAGAGCCTTTAGACCTTTAAGATTGTTAGAGAGATTGTATCTATTGTTAAAGCTTGCGGCTGCATCCGTAAAATTTTTTCCGGGGGTTAAAATCCCGGGGAGCACTTCAAAGGAATGATACCAAGCTGCCTTCGAAATCGCATCCAATGCGGCTTGAGTAGAAATATTGTTACTCACTTAGCTCTCCTTTTCGTTTGACAATTGATGTTTCAACAAGAGATATCCAATCAAGCTGTAGATGGATCTAATGTCTCTTGTCCGCAATAAATATCAGCTGTTCTGTGCCCAGATAAGCAAAATCCCGCGACCAGTAATGTAGAACCCTCGGATCTTTAAACCCAACTTTTTTCATTTCGTCCAGCATATCCCAGGCAAAATAGCGAAAGCATAGTGATCCATTCTCGTGGTCCACGGGGTTGCCGTGGTATTCCGGTGGCAGAATATGTTCAATGGAACCATCTGGACGCATTCGTGCTCGAATCTGTTTTTTAGTTTGTGCCTTTGCAAACGGTGCTGTAAAAAGGAAGGTGCCGCCCGGTTTCAGGCAGCGATAGACCTCCTGGAATGCTGCGATATCGTCACCAACATGTTCCATGACATCAAATGACAATATGTAGTCGAATGATTCATTTGCGAAGGTAAGCGCTGTCAGGTCTTCATTGCGCAAGCCATTTTTCTTGGAGCCAAGCGGCACGGCATTACCAAAATACTCACTTCCAACCAACTTTGTGTGGCGTTTTTTTAGCCATTTAAATAACGGGGTTGTCTGTTCGGTAATGTACATGGCGGCGTTGGAGGGAGGGCGTACCTGGTGATATAACATATGCATAGAGGCGCGAATACGGTTTGTGAAGCTGCATTGGACACAATCCAAGTGTTCGCGCCAGTTTGGAATTGGTTTTCCATCATCGGTTGACTCGTATGAATACATGAAACTTGTATTGAATGTGCTTGCACTGCCACAGATTGCACAGAATCCATCAATAAAAAAGTTTGGCTGATCATGTTTAATAAGTGCGCGTTCAACAATTTTGCGTTCACTAATTTCTGTAGAGATTGCTTGACGGAGAGTTTCGTATTCCTGAAAGGATCTGAGCGTATATAGATCCAGCTGCTTGTGCCCTGGGTTGATATCCTTCATAAAGTTAGAAATTAATCGATGACCTGCCATGGGTGAGTAGGTTTGGATGACCCGATCGCGGCCGCTTTTGCTAAGTCGATCCCAGCGATCCTTGTCTGTATAAGCACTCACAATTGCGTCCGCAAACAGCTGAGGAGTATCCGCAACTACAAGGTCGTCGTTTATATTAATCTCCATACCCTCCACGGCAATGCTGGTGGCGATAACGGGTGTTTCGTAGGAAAAACTGGTTGCGATCTTACCCTTAATCCCTGCCCCAAATCGCAGCGGCGCAACAGATAACTTACTATGCTTAAATAGGGGAGTAATATCTTTTACATGACCATGAACAATTACCCTGGTATTGTCATTCATGGCAAGCACTTGGGGAGGTGGTGCATTCCCAATGATATGAAATTTTATTTCCGGCAGGGTCTTGTGAACAAGCGGCAGGATTTCTTCACAAAAATAAAGTACCGCATCAATGTTTGGGGTATGCAGAAAACTGCCGATGAACAGGATATCAGCGCGTTGTTCGAATGGGGGACAATCGAGTACAAGATCGACAAATATCAAGGGTACCAGCCTAACATCAGAGTCTGGTACTTCGCTTTTCAGAATATTTTGTTCGGCTGAACTCAGCACAATCGTTATATCACAAGAGCGGATAATTTCAAGTTCCCACTCCTTCGCTTGTTTTGCCGCTTCAATTTTTTCCCTGGCACCGTCCATTTCAGCTTCTCGAATTTGCCGTAAATAATGCAAATCGACAGTATCTAATATGATTTTGGCATTAGGTGCAAATTTTCGAATATCGGCGATGTGGCTTGCGGCAATGGGTGCCCGGCAGATCATCACAAAATCATAGGATTTCCCCTCTTTTTGCAGGTGGTTCCTAACGCTGTTGATATCCTCCTTGTGCAGGCAGCGTACGCCAAGTGCTCGGACAGCCTCAGTATACTCACCCAGGTATTGGAGATCATTCGGTATAAATGTGACGTTATAACCGAGATTTATATATATTTTGAGGATCTGAAAAGCAGATAGTGAGCCTGCATCCCGGTCAGGTCTGGGGGTCGACCAGTCGATGAAAAGAAGACGAGGTATCCATTCTGGTGCGCGACCTGTTGGGATACGGGCCGATGGGTTGGCCGATGACGAGGCGGGCATAACATCCATATAGGATCTTATAAGATTTGTGCGATGTCGAAAGGCGGAAAGTCCGCCTTGCCTGAGAGCACGGATGGATTTGCTGCCTAATGCCAACCAGCCGCCTGACATTTGAGCGGCAGTACGCGCAAACTTCCAGTAAGATCGGATTTTGTCAATCAAGCGTTTGATAATCGATGGCGTCTCTACGATTGGAGGCAGGCTGGATGGTTTCGGTGTATGAAGATTAACGCCGCTTGTGCCATTCCAGCTAAAAGAATAGGGCAGCTTTGAATACGCTGCATGCCCATTTGCGTAGATGTGCTTTCGGTAGAGATCAAGTAGAAGTTTCAGATCCCCAATATTGTTGCGGGTAAAAACGCCTGAATGACGGGAGAAAAAGACCGGGTCGTCGAGTTTGTTTCCAGAAAAATGAACAAACCTGAGTGCCTGCCGATTCGAATACCACGTATTGTTGATCAACTCAATAGTTCGTTGCGAGAGGTTCCAATATGCGACGTTATAACCCGGATGATGAAGCGCCGTGGTTTGTTTGAGAAAAGCTGGGAACAAGTCAGCCCATTTTTGGTCAACGAACAAACCTTCTGCAAGATTGATCACGCAACCGTCCACAAGCTGGCGGCCCCACCACTCGACGACACGCATAACAGCGGGTGTATTTCGCAGCCCGAGAAAGCCCAAATTATAGATGCCAAATTGCAGCATCTTAATGTCGCTCATTTCGACGTTTTCAGCTGGTTCCAGAATGTGGGGCGTCAGCACGCATTCACTGCCCTGGGCGAACGCATCCACAACTTCCTGAAGTGGGCTGAGTACCAAAATATCAGGATCAAGGTAGATGATCTGGTCTTTTTCCAGTTTCTTGAACAAATAGGAAAAGGCGTAAGGCTTAATAGCTGTATTGAACTCAGTAATGTTATAGCGCAGCGACATTTCCTCAACATCTGGAATATCAAGTTCAACAAGCTTGACTGTTTTAAAAGGTAACAAATCGGGGTTATAACCTGAGTCGATTTCATCACAGAGAAAGAGGAAAAACTCCGCATCTGGATGATGTTGTTTGATCGAATCGTAAAGGGTTTTGGCATACGCCGTAAAATTCTTTGAGCAGATGGTGAAGATCGTTAAAGAATTCTCTTTAGAATCAAGCATGTTCACTGTTTCCATTTGTTTTTCATTATCCATTGTGGCTTTGGGCTCTTCCTTGTTTTTTGATCTTCACTATTTTCTCAGGTAGGGTAAGCCAACACTTAAGAATTTTCGCAGGATCCGGTCTCGCAGGCTATGAGGTGGAATAAGCAGGATGCGAATCCGACGGAATAATAACCCAACTTTCCACGCTTTGCTATTAATGATTTCATAAAGTCTGGCGTCTCTTTCAGCCACTTGTAACTTTAGGCTTTCGGTCCCAGCCACCCGGATGGTCAGTTCCTCGATCCATAACTTTGAAAACACATCATGTTTGCCCGTTAACAGGATGAAGTCATTTTGAGTGAAATTGTACAGTTCCTTGATTTTATTTGCCCGCCTAGGATCATTCAAGGCTTCGAACAGGAGGTTCAGACCAAATAATTCTGTAAATTTATAGGACTTGGTCTCAAGCGCCACCATTCCCAAAATAAAACCAAGGTCTTCGCCGCCGGCCCTTGCGTATTTTTCAGCAGTCGGAAAAACCTGTTTTAGTTCTTCAAAGGTGGCGAGCTCTGTGTAGTTGGTTTGTACTTGCAGGTATTCAAACTGCCCCCGCGCACGTACCTCTGGACGATTGCCGCTGGTATTGGCTTCAAGCGATCGCACGCGGAACCTGACCAGTTTTTCAGGCAGAACATGAATTTCATACTTTAAACACAGGCGCACCCACATGTCAAAATCAGGAGATTGGGCAAGCCCGTAACGGTAGAGTCCGCACTTTTCGTAGCATAGCTTGCGGATCAGTACACTGGGATGACACAGCGCATTCCCTTGATAAAAGAAAAAATTCAGCCATTCGTGCCGGGTACGGTTGGGTTGCTCGAAAATTTTGTAATAGAAATGGTTCGGGTCTTGTAAGGGCCGTCCATCTTCATTAATGATCTGCGCCTGAGTAAAAACCGCCCCAATCTGTGGATTGGCATCTAGAAATGCCACCTGTTTTTCGAGCTTTTGCGGCTCCCAAACATCGTCTGAATGATGGATGGCAATGTATTCCCCATTGGCAATTTCTGAAATTGCGGTTCTGAGATACTCAATGCGCTTTGTAGTTTCGTTCCTGAAGATCTGGATTCGTGGATCAGTGTAACTGGTAATGATCTGCCATGATTCATCGATGGATGCATCATCCCAAATGATGAGTTCGAAATCTCGGAAGGTTTGCTGCAAGACGCTATCGATCGCCTCGCGCAGGTATTTGGCGTGATTATAGGATGTCAGAATGACAGATACTTTGATTGGTTCAGTCATGAAATACTGCCTTACATGGGATAAGATTTTGGTGCTGTATCAGGGGTATTCGTTGTGAGTGGGTAACAAACATAATACCAACCTTAGAAGGCGATAATATCACCATTTTAAATATATACATTAATATTCTGTTCGGCCCACCTGTGCCTGAATTTCAGGGCTGTTTGTGATTGTAAAACGGATCAGATCGCAGATCTGTCTGATCTCATTGGTTCCCACAGCGGTCCCGGTGGGGAGCTGCATTACTTTCAGGGTTAATTTTTCAGTCTCAGGTAAAACCAGACTAGCATTGGGGAAGTAAGAGCAATAAGGTTCCATCTGGTGGCAACCAGGGTAAAAATAGCGCCGAGCGCGGATATGCTCAGCGTGCAGAATACCCACCAGCTGGTTGCGGCTGATACCAGCAGCCGTTTCGTCAACCTCGATCACAATATACTGGTAATTGTTTCTTTTCTTTGGATCGTATTGGACCAGATGAATGCCAGGGAGTCCATCGAGGTTGCTGGCGTAATCCATATAATTATTGTGGTTGATCTCGATAAAATCATTCAAGCTCTCTAGAGAGGTGAGTCCCATGGCTGCAGAGATCTCACTCATTTTACCGTTGGTGCCCACACTGATCACATGATCAAGCCCGGCAAAACCAAAATTGCGCATATTGCGGACTTTTTCGGCAAGCTCATCATTGTTGGTTGTGACTGCCCCGCCTTCAAAACTGTTGAAAAACTTGGTGGCATGAAAACTGAATACTTCGGCGTCTCCAAAACCGCCTATCATCTGACCATGTTGAGTACAGGCAAAGGCATGAGCAGCATCGAACATCAAACGTAGATGGTGTTTTTGAGCGATGGCGGTTAATGCCTCAACGTCGCATCCGCGTCCCCAAACATGTACACCCAGAATTCCGGTCGTGCGAGGCGTAATCAGGTTTTCGATCTTCGCAGGGTCAATGTTGTGGGTGAGCGGATCTACATCGCAGAAGACCGGGGTGATTTCCTGCCATTGCAGGGAGTGCGCACTGGCAACAAATGTAAAGGAAGGCAGGATCACTTCACCGTGTAAGCCTAGGGCGCGTGCAGTAATTTCCAGGGCAACCGTTGCGTTGCACATTGCCACGCAATGCCGCACGCCTAAAAGACCAGCCAGTTTTTGTTCCAGTTCCTGTACAAAAGGACCGTTGTTGGTCAGCCAGCGCTGGTCGAGCATTTGATTGATACGCGTCAGGAGCCGATCGCGATTGCCGATATTTGGGCGCCCGACATGCAGGGTTTCGGTAAAGATTGGCGTTCCGCCAAAAAATGCCAATTCATGTATGTTGGTTTTTCTCATATTTTATCCTTTGTATGTATTCAGGTATGCCTTGATTTCCTGTGATTCGTTCCACATCAGAAGATCGATAATGGAGAGATGCGGTTCGAACTGGTATGGTTTTGTTGAGTATGTAAATGTTGGTAACTGGTGAAAGGTCAACTGGATATTATGACTCGCAAAAGCTTCCGAATTATACAGACCTGCTCCGCCGGGCAAGTTAACATATTCCTTTGCCCCTAGAAATTCGCATATATCCAAAACCCGTTCTTCAGGGCTGCGGGTTGAGTCTAGGTCCACAGCCAACTCTGAGCAATAGTGATATTGGAAATTGAGATTGAGCAGTCTAGCGCATTGATCGAGAATGCGAACATTCAGGCGGGATATAAACGGTTCATCCGCCGCCAGACATGCTTTTACAAAATCGATAACCTGAGCTGCGTATGGAGCGTTTTTTTCGTAATGTACCAATTGACCCAGGATATGCTCCTTCCAAGGTTTTGTACTGGTAGCTTTGACATCAAGGATCGGTGTCTGGTATGAATTACGAAACGACGATTTATCAAGCGGAATGGATATATATTGCCAACCAGTTTTATTTGGATGCAAGATTCTGTTGCGGTTGATCCAGCCTTGTTGAATATATTGTACTGTGTCGTATACAATAAACAGGTCTACATTGTGCATTAAGTCAAAATAACCCAAATACGGGAAGAAATAAGGCTGCATGATCGCAATCTTCATATTAGAAATCTCTCTAATACAGTCCCTGTTATATCCGTAGTGATTTCTTCAATTATTCGGTGATCAAGCTCGGATCGCCAACGGTCTTTAACACTTGGGGATTTATATACTGCGTAAGCATCATCAATGTGATGGCTTTGACTTGATTTTATAAAATCAAGTACTTGGTCTTCCATTTTTAACCCGCAAAACTGAAAAACCATTTTAATGGTTTCAACCGGTTTTTGAACAAGGTGTTCGTATTGTATGAGTGTGAAAGTTGCAGGATATTTGTTTTCAAGTTCGAGAAATGATAGAGTAAGTTCTTTCCATTTTTCATAACCGTTAAATTCTTCAATTCGGTTTTGGTTCTTGCTTGGAGCAAAGCGCCACTCGGATGAAGCATCCCATCCATTTTTGAATTCTTTTGGGCTCTGTAGCCAGGAATTAATTACTGCACAGGGATTGCGAACAATGCCAATCATTGTGATATTCAGTACTGAGTTGATGAGATTTTCAATTAAGTGGTGATAACGTACCTCTTTTATAACTAGTACTTCTGGTAAGTTCTTTTTATGGTAAGTAGTTCTAGGTAACGCCTGATCTTTATTTGAATCCGACCATTTTCCCGCTATAAAATCGTCATCTGTTACTTTGTACAATTCGTCAAGAAAAATATTAACGTCTTCGGGTGATGAATTAACGGAAAGCCGGTCTTTAAATCGATAAGAGAATAGAGGTTGAAATCTATAGGCAACATCAGAATGCGCATTAAAAATTTGACCCAACCATGATGTTCCGGATCTTGGAACCCCGTGAATAGATACTACTTTATAGTAAGTCATTATTTTTTCCTGATAATGGAGTTCTGTTAGAAAATATGTGAGTTTTACAAGCAAATCTGAGATTTTGGCTTCATTCATGCCCGCTCGTTCAAGAATTCATATTTTGCGAATTGAATAGAAAAATATCATCGTGAATTCTTGGATTTGTTCAGGTGAGGCATCATTTGGCCAGTGTATGCTATATCTAGAAAATTACAAAGTGACTGCATGGCGGATGGGACAGATATATTCAATACAAGAAAATCTTTTGGGCGGAACCTAAAATACTCCATTGCCTGGTTATTATGGTTGGTATAGTGAGCTTTGTAGATGCTTTCATTATACAAAGTTGTTTCATCCACTCCGTACACGTATTGAGTAGTTTGCCACATCCAACCTTTGCTGTGGTAGTGAAAATTCTTTAAATCATCTGCTGTAGGTACACCATTGACACCTAACAACTTGCCATGGAAGCGAACCAACGACTCGTACCATTCATCAGCACTGTTTCTGACAGTTAATATAAATTTCGAACCTGGAAATACATAATCAAGAATCTGGTATGTAAAGTCAAGACTGAACGGTACATCCTGAAAGGCGTCTGCGGTTTGGCAATATTGCACGATCCGCCGAAAATCACGCACTGCCCAATCATTCATAAGGAGCTCGGCTTCTGATTGCAAACCGACTATATAGCCAAAACCTCTTAGCACCTGTTCCAAGGATGTCGTACCTGTTTTGTTACGACCGATACAAAAAACTTTTGGCCGCCTGGTTTTAGGATGCAAAGAAGCGCTTGTGTCAGAGTGCTCAAACAGCGACTTAAATCGATGAAATATTTGCCTGGCTGATGACATAATTCACTTCGCGACCCCGATATCTATTGTATTCATTCGGTAAATTATAACATTTAGCAAACCATGTCTTTGAGACATTAAATGATAAGGGTACCTGATTTTAAAAATAAAAACATCCACCATGAGCGAGCACTTCTCGGAATCATAAGTCAATGAAGAGGGAGAAGATGGATTGGCAGGCTAGGTGGAGACATCTTTTCCTTGAATTGCCTTAATATCCACGGTAGGGAACATATAAACCTTTGACCAAACTATGGCTTTTTCCCATTTTGAAATCGTAAAGACAACAACATCATCGATATGGTCTAGAAAATTAGAAACCTGATTAGCAATGACTGGTTCAGTTATTGCCACCTGAATTGCATAGTCGCCCTCTTGAAGAGGAAGCTGAATGGTGTAATCTACCCGATAACGATCCCCAGGTCTCACTTCCATAAAGGGTTGACCAGCCAGCGAAAAATTGGAACCGGTGATCTGGTTTTTTTTGTTATCCATGACATTGAAGTTGGCAGACACGATCGTTGCACGGTGAGCCTCGAAGTAAATCCGCACTTTTACGTTTTGGTTGAACTCCACATGGGTGACAGGCATATCATCCATATTGAGTAGTTCAGCATATGTAATGCGTGCATCACCTGTGCCATAACGGAACTGGGAGACGCGACGATCAAATTCTTCTGACCTTTTGAATTCAACGGCAATTTCAGAACTGGTAACTGTTACCCTGCTCGTTCGTTTCTCAGCAAGTTTAGGGACAGGTGAGTTATAACGACGCTGTTCATCAGTCATCTCTTCTCGCATGGTACGGATGTAGCGTTCAGACACCTCCGCAGCAGTCCCTATAGTTTTCAATTTACCATGTTCAAGATAGATGCCGCGCATACACAGACTTTTGACTGAGTTTATATCGTGGCTAACAAGTAGGACAGTCATACCTGCCTCCTGTTTTCGTTTTAAGGCAGTGATACATTTTGCCTGAAAATTCATATCGCCAACTGCCAGCGCTTCATCCACTACCATAATGTCTGGTTGCGACATAATATTGATGGCAAAAGCCAGGCGCACATACATACCACTGGAGTATATTTTGACCGGCTGTTCAATGAATTCACCGATATCTGCAAAAGCGGCAATATCATCAAACCTCGCATCGATTTCGTTTTTTGCAAGCCCTAGAACGGCGCCATTGAGATATACATTCTCCCGCCCTGTAAACTCAGGGTTGAAGCCAGAACCAAGTTCCAGAAGAGCAGCGAGCCGCCCATCGGTCCAGACGGAGCCGTTGGTTGGGGTGAGCGTACCGCAAATGAGTTGCAACAAGGTTGATTTGCCGGAGCCATTTCGCCCGACGATCCCAATCGTTTCCCCTTTTTTGATCTCAAAAGACACATCCTGAAGCGCCCAAAACTCGTGGAAGTAGTTCTTAGGGGTCCTGCCCGCCAATGCCTGTAAGCGTGGATAGATGGATTGTTTGAGCCGGTCTTGTGGATGATTGTAGATCTGGTAGCGTTTACCGAGGTTCTCCACTTTGATGGCAAAATCGTTAGAGGACATCTGCAAAGCCTTTACGTGTTTTTTGGAACCACCAAAAGCCAACCGTCGCCATGGAAAAACCTGCGAGCAATGCGAGCCCTAAGGATGTCCAATCTGGCAGAATGCCATAGATCAGTACGTTGCGGCTCTCAGTAATGATCAAGACCAGTGGGTTGAGTTTTAACAAGGTTTGGTAATTTGCAGGTAATGCCGAGATGGGATAAAACACAGCCGAAATGAACATGAGCACTGTGGTAAATACAGTGGTAAGTTGCCCGATATCGCGCACGTAGACTCCCAAGGCAGCCAGAAACCAGGAAACACCCAGGCTGGCAAAGATCAGCGGCAGTAAGACCAGCGGGAAGAACAAGATTGTCCAGGGCAGGGAATGGTTGACGATGAGTTGGGTCAATAGCAGAACGAACAAACTGACGAGGCTGTGGAAGATCATGGTTCCCAGCGAGACCCAGGATAGAACTTCCAGGGGGAAGACCACTTTTTTGACATAGTTAACATTTGAGATGATCAGCGCAGGAGCACGGTTGACAATTTCGGCGAAGAGACCGAACACAATCATCCCTGTGAAGAGGATAATGGCGAAGTCGGTACGGCTTTCATCGCTGCTGGTGCCCCAGCGCGCTTTGAAGACCACTGAAAACACGAAAGTATAGACGAAGAGCATCAGCAATGGATTGAAAAAAGACCAAGCTAGCCCCAGGATGGATCCGCGATAGCGGCCTATAACCTCGCGCCGTGTTAACTGCCAGATAAGTTGGCGATTCTTCCAGAAACTTGTGAATATGGTTAGGGGAGTGGCTGGG
>Ga0137333_1000183_pt1 | contig 16761 bp, 14 predicted proteins | sample EasRivERMLT231_2_FD_102286 | JGI IMG/M metagenome (GOLD analysis project Ga0137333, IMG submission 102286) | Soil microbial communities from meander-bound floodplain in the East River, Colorado, USA - East River MetaG ERMLT231_2 | ecosystem: Environmental > Terrestrial > Soil > Floodplain ... | reverse complement strand
GCGCCTGCGAGACAGACACGAATTGATAAAGAAGTATTTGCCATTTCAACCTTTATTACGGTATGAGCCGAGTTGGTCCGCGATGGAGAAAAACTACTTCGCGAATGCTCTTTTGATTAAGCATCGCCGCGAGCAATCTTGCCAGACCGAATCCAAATCCGCCATGGGGTGGACAGCCGTACTTAAAGAAGTCGAGATAAAACCGAATCGACTCAAGACTCACGCCTTTTTCTGTTGCCTGCTTTACTAAAACATCATAACGATGTTCACGTTGCGCGCCTGTCGTGATTTCCATCCACTTCCAAAGCAAGTCGAAACTTTTTGTTTCAGAAGATTTGTCCGCCTTCCTCATATGATAGAAAGGACGAACTTCGATAGGATAATCTGTGACAAAGATAAATTCGTGGTTGAATTTATCTTTTGCGTACTCACATAATATTCGCTCGCCTTGCGGATCGATATCTCCCTTTTTGGTTTCAGCCTGAGCTACATAACCTTTGTCACGGAGAATCTGTTGAACCTCTTCCATTGTCACTTTCGGGAAAGGCAGGCTGGGTACAACTACTTCAACACCAAACATTTCCGAGACTTCTTTGCTGTGTTTCTCTTTGACAGTTTGCAAAATATGCTCAAGCCAACGTTCTTCAAATTCCATGATGTCATGATACGATTCGATCCACGACATTTCCATATCCACACTCGTGAATTCGGTGGAATGTCTGGGAGTAAACGATGGGTCGGCTCGAAAAGCAGGACCAATTTCAAACACGCGATCCAGTCCCGCCGCCATTGCCATCTGTTTATAAAATTGTGGCGACTGTGCCAACGAGGCAGTTTGTCCGAAATATTCCAACGTGAAAAGTTCAGCGCCACCTTCGCTCGGGCTGCCCATGATCTTGGGAGTATGGATTTCCACGAATCCGTTGGATATCCAAAACTCACGCATCGCCGCCTCAACCGTGGTTTGAATCCTGAATATCAACTGATTCTTTGGCTGACGCAAATCCAGAAAACGCCAGTCCAATCTTTTGTCAACATCTGTTTCAGTTGGACCGAAGACATCAATGGGTAAAGTTGCATCTGATAGCGACTCAACACAAAGAGTTTTTAACTGCATTTCGATTTGACCCAGCTTGACATTCGGGTTGCTTACCACAATACCCGTCACTTCAATTGCCGACTCGCGCGTCAGCGTAGCAATCAACTCATTCACGATTTTATTTTCTTCAGAACGCTCCGCAACGACTTGAATGAGTCCTGTATGATCGCGCAAAATGATGAACTGGACTGCCTTTTGATTTCGGACGGTTTGAACAAATCCCTTGAGGGAAATGACTTTTCCAATATTTTCTTTTGCGTTGCAAATGAGCGTCCGTTCCATAAATCCTCTGTTGGTCGAGTAGCCGAAGGCGTACCGAGATCAACTTGTAATCAAAATAATTTTCCTTATTGGTGGTCTCGACTGCTTGCGCTCGACCACCAAGTTGCTTTTGTTATTCAAACTTAATATGCAACTCTTTCAACTGCTTCGGTTCAACCGCAGATGGCGCATCCGCCATTACGTCGCGTCCCGCTTGATTTTTGGGGAAGGCGATGACTTCACGGATATTGGGTTCGTCTGCCAGCAGCATCACCAAACGATCAATGCCTGGAGCCATGCCACCGTGTGGGGGCGCGCCATACTCGAACGCTTCGAGCATGTGCCCGAACTTCGCCTGAATATCCTCGTCGCTCAGTCCGAGCATTTGGAACATCTTCATTTGAATATCGCGGCGATGAATACGGATCGAGCCCGAAGCGGTCTCGTAGCCGTTGCACACCATGTCATACGCATCCGACATCACAGCACCGGGGTCAGTGTCGAACTTATCCAGGTCGCTCAACTTTGGCATCGTGAATGGGTGATGTTCAGACTCCCATTTTTTCTCTTCTTCGTTATAAGCAAAAAATGGAAAATCCACAACCCATGCGAACGCCATCATATCCTTGTCGGCAAGGTCCAACTTATCACGGAACCACAGACGTAATCCGCCGAGGACTTTATTAGCAATGGCTTTGGTATCAGTAGCAAAGACGATGAGATCACCGACTCCTGCTCCCGTTTTGGATTTCACCGCTTCAACTTCTTCTGCTGTAACAAACTTTGCCACGCTTCCTTTCACGCCTTCAGCTGTTACTGCCAACGTGGGCATGCCCTTTGCTCCAAACGACTTCGCCACTTCTGTGAGCGCATCCACTTCCTTGCGGGACATGTCCGCACTTCGAGGGGCGACAATGCATTTGATCACACCACCAGCTTCCAGTGTGGATTGAAAGACGCGGAATTCACTTTTGGCGAAAACATCCGAGACATTCATCAGTTCCATGCCGAAGCGCAGGTCAGGCTTGTCCGATCCGTATTTATCCAACGCTTCGAGATATGGGATTTTCATCCATGGTGATGATAGCAATTTTTTATGCGGTGCAACTGCGGGGATCATTTCGGTGAACAAGCCTTCGACCAATGCCAGCACATCGTCGCGATGCACATATGACATTTCGAGATCGAGTTGCGTGAATTCAGGTTGACGGTCGCCGCGCAAATCTTCATCGCGGAAACAGCGTGCGATCTGGAAGTACTTGTCCATGCCTGCGACCATGAGCAATTGTTTCAACTGCTGAGGAGACTGGGGTAGGGCATAGAATTGTCCCGGAAAGAGGCGGGAGGGAACAAGATAGTCGCGCGCTCCCTCAGGGGTTGCTTTGAACATGATGGGAGTTTCGATCTCGATGAAACCTTCCTTATCAAGATAGTCACGCATGAACTTGATGACCTTGTGACGTAGAACCATGTTGCGAGTCAGGCGTTCACGGCGCAGGTCAAGGTAGCGATATTTGAGGCGTGTATTTTCGTCAGGCAAGTCCGCATCGGAACTGACCATGAAAGGCAGGGTCTTAGCGGGATTCAAGATGGTGATGTTCTTGGCGATGATCTCGATCTCACCCGTTTCCATTTTGGGGTTCGCCATACCATTTGGGCGTTTTTGAACAAGTCCCTCAATCTGCAGAACCCACTCAAAACGGACATTGGCAACTTGATCAAGCAGCTCTTTAGGAAGATCAGGATTGATCGTGATTTGAACGAGACCTGTGCGGTCGCGTAGATCGAAAAATGCCACCCCGCCGTGATCGCGCCGTCGATTCACCCAGCCCGAAAGCGTGACGGTCTGTCCCGCATGGCTGGCTCGTAATTCTCCGCAAGTGTGTGTTCTATACATAGTGCCTCTCATTCTGTCATTGCGACCTTTGGGAAGCGATCCCTGCGCTGAAAAGAGATTACTTGGTCGCCCTTTGGGCTCCTCACAATGACTATTGGTGTGATGTAGATAAAATAAATCGCCCTTCGCATGTGCGTCGGGCGATTTGGTTTGACTTGAGTTATTTGTCAACTAGCAATGCTTCGCCCAACGATATGCTTTATCGTCATTATCGTTATTATTATTGTTATTGGCGAAGCGTAAACCATATTTCATAATGTCGGCATTATAGCACAGGATTATCTTTCCAGTGCTGATTCTTTTGGGTCGGCAGGGTTGTAATAGACCATCACTTGTGCGCCGATAGGATAGCGGGCGACAGTGGCTTGTGCATCTCCCATGATCCGAACACTGAAGAATTGCTCGCCTGCTTTGATTGTTTGTCCCTGGTAAATCTGTCCATTTACTTGATATTGATAAATTACAACAGGATAAATGGATGTGCTGTTGCCTGACCTACGTGATTGCACACTGGATGACAATACTGTTCCCATTGTGCCGGGCCAGGTTTGGGCGGCTTCTTTTGCAGCTTTTCCTTGCTGACTGCGGCGATACATGAAAATGCCAAAGCCTACAAGAAAAACCACTGGCAAGATACATGCACATAGTCCGCCGAAAAGACCCAAAAAACCACCCAATGCACTTATTAAACCAGTAATGATAGTTATAGGATCCATGTTGTTTTCCTTGTTTTAATCCGCTAATTTTATTTGATGTTTAAGAACATCAAATAACGAGAAAGGCTTTCGGTCGAATTGAATTGATGTAAAGTGAATGTAAAGTTTTATACTTATTTTTGCTTTCTATTTGAATTGATCTATTGTATATTAAATTTACCAAATCCACTTTTGACACAGGAGAATATCATGGGCTACAAAATACTGTTTATACTGAACGCACTTGTCGTCTTTGCTTTAGGAGCAGCGTTACTGTTCGTTCCAGAAATGGCACTCGGGCAATTTCAAGCACAGATGCGGGTGACTGAGGTGGTTCAAGCGCGTTATCTTGGTGCTGCCTTGCTCACGTTGGGCTTGATGCTTTGGTTCATTAAAGACGTATCTGATGAGCGTTTGCAAAAGAATTTTAGCGTAGTAGGGCTAGTGGGAGCTATACTCGCGGTAATTGTAACCATAATCGGCATCACAAAAGGCGTGTTGACCATAAACAGCTGGATCCCGATCGTTGTGGAGGTTGTCTTTGCTTTAGGATACGCATTTATGTTATTCCTGAAACCCAAAATGAGAGAATAAGATTGTTGCCGACAGGCTACCTGCAGGACAGCAGGTAGCCTGTTTGTTTTAAGAGGATTTTAGTATTAATTGAAGTTTCATTGCGTATTTGATATTGATATAGTCTTCAAGTAACCTTCGGAATTAAAAGCCGTCATGTGCTCGGGGTGGGGCTGGTAGCTGGTAGATAGAACTCTCCAGTAGGAGCGTATAGCTACTTTGCAAAAAGCCATACCTTATTCACAATTAAGCAGGAAACTTCTTTTATGATGAGTGATAGATCAAACGATACAATGAATGCGGCTTTGTCAATCTTAGTTGTAGATGACGATGAATTAAACCAACGTATGATGCGTCTGCTTTTGAAGCGCGATGGGCATATGGTTGAGTGTGTGTCCAATGGATTGGAAGCGCTTAATGCGGTTATGGCTCAGTCTTTTGATATGGTTTTAATGGATTTACAGATGCCAGTCATGGATGGGGTGGAGGCGAGCCGTCGTATTCGTGAATGGGAGAGTAGTAGTGGGCATACATTTATTGTGGCTTTAACTGCCAGCTACCTTCCTGAGCGCGGGCGGGAACTTTTCGAAGCAGGGATCGATAACTATATGTCCAAGCCTTTTGACGTCGAACATCTTCGTCATATTTTGCAATATGGGCTCGAAAACCGCAAAGCACAGGAAGCTTCTAGTGCTAGTCAGTCTGAGACAGTTATACTGGCTGATGATCAGGAATTTGATTATCAAATTGGCGTTCAACGGGTTGGCGGCGATCTGGAAACTTATAAAGAGCTATTAAATGATTTTGTCCAAGAACTGCCTTCGAAACTGGAGAATATGCGCTCCTGTTTTGCAAAAAAGGATATGGAAGGCTTGTATCGCGCTGCACACAATCTGAAGGGAGTGGCTGCCAATTTGGGCGCTTTGCAACTATCCGAACACGCGCGTAGGCTTGAAAAGCAAGTAGGTGAGAGTTATACTGATATGATTGAGAGCATGATTGATGATATTACGACAGCATCTGTCAATTTGAAAGAAAATGCAGCCATTTTTTTATCGTCAAGGGACTGAAAACCGGTTGGGTTCCATTAAATTACATCCTTAGGAGGATTGTATGCGGGTTTTGCTGATAGATGACGAACAGTTTTACTTTAAATTAATACGGAAAACGCTCAAAGAAGCGGAGTATGAACTTGAGTATGCACAATCGGGAAGTGAGGGACTTGCCAAGATCCCAGCCTTCAATCCCGATTTGCTGATTGTTGATTTGAAACTTCCCGAAATGGATGGTTTTCAAGTCCTCGAGCGCTTGCGCCGCGATGCAAAATTCAGCCATATTCCCGTGATCGTAATTACTGCCCAGCATGAATTGAGCGAAAAGCTGAAAGCTTTTGAGTTGGGCGCTGACGATTATCTTGTGAAGCCATTTCAGCCTGAAGAATTGGCGGCGCGTATGGGGATTTTGGCGCGCCGTGGCAGAGCGATGCAAATCGCTCAACAAATGGAAACCAAGAACAAGGCTCATGGCGCTCTTATCACGGTGCATAGTTTGCGTGGTGGTCTGGGATGTTCAAGTATTGTTGTGAATTTGGGGCTGGCGTTTTATAAACTTTGGAACAAGCCAACACTGTTGGTAGATGGTGTGTTGACTGCCGGACAGGTGGCTTTGATGTTGGACGCCAAGCCATCAGCCACCTGGGAAAACCTCGTGGGTGTGGAGATTGATGCGATTGATGAGACGGTAATCAGCGAAATGATGTGTGCTCATAAAAGCGGAGTTCGTTATATCGCTTCACCTCGGTATCCTATCGCCGCCGATACATTTTCGCACGATGCCTTGAAACTTTTTGTGGATGGACTAAGGGATAGTAATGATTTCACCATAGTGGACACCTCACATGATTTTTCTGATATGACTATCCACATGTTGAGTATGTCATCTACGATCCTGCTTGTAATGGCACCTGAAATGGCTTCGCTTCGAACTACAATGAGTGCGCTTGAGATCTATGATCGCCTGGGTATCCCATTGGAAAAAGTAAAGATCGTCTTGAATAACAATTCATCCAGCCCTGCCATTAAACAAGCGCAACTCGAAAAAGTGCTCAAGCGCAACTTTGACTTTGTTCTGCCTTATGAGGCTGGCGAAGTCAACCGCGCGCTTAATTTTGGTCAGCCTTTCATTTTGAATAATCCTGATCTGTCGATCTGTCTCAATTTGGAAAAAATGGCATATGCGCTCACGGATGATTCCTTTAAAGCAATTCCTCCTGTTGCGCCATCGGCTACCTGGAAGCGTGTGACTGCGGGTAAATAAATATAATGCGGACAAAACGGCGAAATTCCCTATTTAGTGCACTATTAATTTTCGGATTGATCCTTCCGGGATTGATAGGAATTTTTGCTGTGCAGGCAAAAGCCATTGAAGATCAGACGCTCAACACGCAGCTCTCTTTGCAAAGCGGACTTTCTTCAACCCCAACCTGGACTTTAACGAACACCCCGCTTCCTTCCTTGACTTCAACCGGATCGCCGTTCACCAATCCTTCTTCTCCCCTGGGGCTTTCGTCTGTTGACCTGTATACATTTATTCAGGCTCCCTCTCGACCTGTGGCAAACCCATATGTGATCCTGACCGCATTTGCGTCCATCCCACGAACAGGATCGGTTGAAATTCGGGGTTTTATAAACTCGCAGGAATTTATTTGCACCGAATCACCCTGTGCGATTCATTTGCAAACCAGTTCCAGGTTGATATTTCGAGCTTATGCAGATACTGGTGAAAGCAGCGATGAGGTGGTTGCGTCCGTCAGCGTCAACCAGGGTCTGAACGGATATCAAGTTACTATTGATACGGTCAGCCAATTTACTGCTTTTACAGATGCATGTTCCAATATATGGGGCAAGCGCGATGAAGAAAACGCGAGTTGGGATAATTTCGTACAGTTCCCTTTTCAAATGAATACCAACAAGACTCTGCATACACTTACCGCGCGGTTGATCATGAATGGCGTTGTAGATGCAAGTGACTGCCCAGCTGGTGGTTTGAGCCTTGGCTTGGATTGGCCCACAGCCTGTGGTTTGGAAAAAGCCTCTGCTACAGTCACAGCATGGCAGAATCAATATGATGGGTATATTTGGCTTGCGAGCCGAGACCAGGGTATCCCGCCTAAAATCATGAAAACCCTGATTGAATTTGAATCGCAATTCTGGCCTGGGAACTCCCGCTATTATGTTGACGAAGTTGGGCTGGGACAAATAAATCAACTTGGTGTGGATGTGTTGTTGCGCCAGGACCCCACCTATTATCATAAAGTTTGCCCAAGCATATTATCTGACTGTACTCGACCTTATGCCAGTCTGGATCCAACTCAGCAGGCACAGATTCGAGGTGCAGTGGTTGCTTCTGTAGACGCCAACTGTCCCACGTGTGAAAACGGCGTGGATCTTGATAAAGCAAAACAAAGCATCAGTTTGATAGCGAGCCTGCTTAAGGCAAATTGTCAGCAGGTGGATGATATTGTTAAACGTCCCTACAAACCTGACCCCGGCACACCGACGGTTACACCCACTGCCACCCCCAAAGTTCATGCTCCCACACCTACTCCATTAGATCGTAGTGACATAATGCAATATGAAGATCTTTGGAAGTTTACACTTGCCTCTTATCACGGCGGGATAAGTTGTTTTCAAAATGCAGTTCTGGAGACGAAGAAACGCGAAATTCCAGTGACTTGGGAAAATGTTTCCAAACATTTGACGTGTAAGAGCGCTGCTTCATATGTGAATGGATATTGGGATAATATCGTTGCATTTGACTTTTATCTTTATGAGCCCAGTGACTTGCTGTCTGTCATCGCAGCGCCAACCATTGTACCAACCCGAACCCCTGTGCCAACCCCGACAGTTTATATATCAAGCGCAAAGATCATTGTACAGGTTTATATGGATCGTAACGGAAATAATACTCCTGATGATGGTGAATGGATCGACGCAATGACAGTGCAAGTTTCTGTTTCAAATAACGAGCAGATCACGCAAAGAACGATAAACGGCATTGCGGTCTTTGATCTATCTGGATACCCACCTAACTCTGGAATTGATGTTAGCTTGCCTGGTTTGTATCGGAACGAAACATTCCTTTTACCGGAACAGGGTGATGTGACGGTTGTATTTAAGTTTGACCAGCCAGTGTTACCGACGAGTTTGCCTTAGAGAGAATAGACTATGACGAAAAAACCTCGAAAAACGAAAAGCAATAAACAGGCTGATGATGCCTTAAATGAATTAAAGGCTGAATTGACAGAATCAGCCTCGGTTGAGAGCGAAGCGTCAACGTCAACTGATTCCGCCGGTTCAACAGATGCTGCACCTGAAGTCTCTTTGGATGATCTGTTGGATGATGTGCGCCGTTCTTTGATCGAAGAAGATGCAGATGATGAAAAAAAGGCCCATTGGTGGAATAAGACTGCGAAAGGTAAACATAAAGAGCAGGATGATGCATCAGAAACTTCCAGTTATGTGATCGAGAAACCGAAGGAAGAAGATCCGTATTTGGAACAGATCGATGAGTTGATCGATCTGCTTGAGCCTGAAGCTGATGAGGAGACGGTTCAAGTTGAAGCGGTTGCTGAGCCTGAAATTACACCGCTGGTAGAACCAGAAGTTATTCCAAATGTTGACGAGTTGAAGAAGCGTGTTTTTAGTCCAACTGAGACAGGCAAAGAGCAGGAGATCAGCGAAGTGCGCGCCATTGCCCTGGAGGGCGGTGAGGAAGTTTTTGTTGAGGTTGAGGCGAAGACTGCAGACCCGTTTGAGGAACGCCTGACAGCATTTGAAAACTCACTGAGACCCTATCGAAGTTATATTTATTATGCCCTCGCTTTTTTGGGTATTGTTATGGCTGTGGCAGCTGGAGCCTTGATGGTTAGAGAATATCAAAAAAGCCAGCCTACTCCTGTTATGGAAGTAGCTAATTTGCCGTTCCCCACTGGCATGGTACTTCCGGGAGGTTTAAATTTTGGTCTTGGAAAAGGTGCTATCACAGATGGCGCATGGAATCCACGCGGAGCTGAATGGCTAAAAGGCACAGAGATCTGTCGTTGGGTCGCGATTCCATGGAGTCGTCAACTGGAGGCAGTCGTGCGGACTCTGACGCAAAAAGATACGATCGATCTCGTGATGAGCAATAACGACAGGTTAACGTACACTGTAAACTCGATCCAGGAATTGACACTGGCGGAAATGCAGGAATTAGATTCGAATTCTCCCTGTCTGTTGCTTGTGCTTGCAGAACAGGATTCGGATAAGAGGTGGGTGGTAACTGCTTTACCGTGAGTTCTTGAAAAGAGGCTTGTGATGGATACCATAACCGTTCTGGTTATTGATGCAGATGAGGCCAATCGGAATTTTCTTGCGCAACTCCTTCAAAAAAAGAATTATCTTGTAAAGCTTGCTGCTACAGGTGAAGAGGGGATACAGTTGGTGTTGGAAGCGCAGCCGAATATGGTGATCTTCGATACCAATCTGCCTGATATGAAGGTGATGGAATTGATTGTGCGCCTTCAACAATACCCTGATATCGCCGATATTCCCTGTGTGGTTTTGAGTAGTCATTCCGACCCCGATGAAATGCATGCTTGTCTGCAGGCAGGTTGTGCTGAATATTATGTGAAGTCTGGCATGGTGATGTTGACTTTGGTGGATGCTATTCCGCGGCTTTTGGTGGAAGGAAAGCGGCTTCGCAAAAAACGCGATAAGGGGTTTTTATATGTTTTTCTCAGTGCGAAAGGCGGGACAGGCACCTCGTCACTATGTGCAAATATTGGGATGAATATGGCTGGTCAGTTGCAGCAGTCTACGATAGCAGTTGCGGATTTGGTGCTTCCGATGGGGTCGATTGCTTCGTTGGTGGGCGCTTCAGAGAGCGATTTCAACCTTGTGACCGTATCTGACCAGCCGACTGAAAAGATCACCTCTGGTTATCTCAAAGATAACCTGGTGGTTCCTTCCAAGTGGATGTTTCATTTGCTTCCGGGTGCGCCTGATCCTGAAACGGCGATTAATCTCAACGTTGGGCATATTTCGAACATTGTCGATACCCTGCAAAAGGCCTATGACTATGTATTGGTCGATTTGGGACGTTCTTTATCCAAGATCAGTTTGCCGATCATCCAAGCCGCCGACTTGGTGGTTTTGATCTTGAGTACTGACCTGAGCACGGTAAATCATACAAAGAAATTGTGGCATTATCTCAAAGGGCAGGGCATTACCACTAACCACGTATATCCGATCTTGAATCGGGCAGTGGGCTTGGAGGGGTTGACCAAGGCAGAGACCGAGAAGATCCTTGAGTTGGAGATCAAGTTGATGATACCGTATATGATGGGGAATTTTAGCCTTGCCAATAATCAAAACACTCCGATTAGTCTTAAATTTCCCACCGATACCGCCACCATGGTGATGAAACAGGCGGCGCTTGAAATGTCTCAAAAAGTCGTCAAAATGCAGAAATAGAAAAGGTTACAGAGAGGTAACTTTTTCTGTAACTTTGCGTCTTGAATTTGACAGCGGATGGTCTATACTGTTCCGTTGGCCTGGCTTGAAAATTCCATAACACTATCTGGGATGCAAAGACCCCGAGACGAAATCTGGTCGCATAATCCGCCGTTGTAGGTGGGTGTAGTCTCTGGCGAGCAATAGCGAAACCGGCTTTTTGGAGTCGGTTTTTTTGTTTAGTAATTTGTATTATTAGGATGAAAGAAAATGAATATGATTAGTTATTATCAAAAACGAAAAAAATCAGGTTACCGCGCACAGGCAATCGTTGAATTTGCCATCTCCCTGCCTGTGCTCCTGCTCTTGTTGTTCGGGATCATGGAAGCGGGCAGAATGGCGCTAATCTATACAATGGTGACGAATGCCAGCCGGGATGCGTCTCGTTATGCCTCCGCGGTTGGCAGAGGTGATGACGGATTATTTAAATACAATCATTGTGCGGGCATTAAGCAGGCGGCGATAGACTCTACTTATAATTTTATTGCCATATCGCCCGCATCCATCTCAATTTCCTACAAAGATGAAAATGGTAATAGCGCCGGGGTTTGTGATGCGACCAGTGGAGAAGACCCAGATATTACCGTGAAATCGAAATATCGTGTGACAGTTCAAGTCACAGCGAACTATACCCGCTTAGTCACACTCATTCCCATTCCTTCACGAACGATTACCTCAACCAGTACAAGAACCATTCTTGGAATTTACGAACTTCCAAACCCCTAGGGGTTTACTATGAAAGGAAATAGAATATGATCCCTAATAAATTTACAGAACGCGGCCAGGCATTGGTAGTGATCGCTTTATCAGCACTGGTTCTATTTGGCTTCGTGGCGCTCGCAATTGACGGCAGCGCCAAATTCGCAGACCGTCGTCATGCCCAAAATGCCGCAGATGCCGCCGCGTTGGCAGGCGCGCTGGCTTTGGTAAATGAGGAGACCACAGCCTGTGGAGCTCTGCAAGAATGGGAGTGCAAGGCGCTCTTACGTGCTGAAGACAATGGGTACGACGATTTTACAAACAATGAGGTGTGGGTCTTTCGGTGTGATGATCCGGATCGCCTTGACCCGAATGTGCCGCCTGTCGATCCACCTCTCAATTGTGGACCTTATGAGGGGAATGAGAATTATATTGAAGTGATCATTCTTTCAGACGTAAACACCACTTTTGCCAGGGTGTTTGGCTGGGATCAATTCCATAACCTTGTGCAGGCAGTGACACTTGCGAAACCGGGTAAAAACTTGGCCGAGGGTGCCATGATCATTTCCTATGACCCAGACCCGAATTGCAGCGTTAGTGGAACTGGTGGTTATAGTGTGTCTGTGAGCGGCAATAGCACCGTTAACCTGCATGGCGGCGGTATATTTATGAATTCGGATGAAGTGTGTGGTTTCACAATACCGAATTGCGCTGACCTCAACATCACTGGTGGAGCAGGGATCAACACCGTTGGGGCTAATAATGTAAATACAACAGGTTGTACTTTTGATCCCCCGCTCTCAAATAATTATAATCAGAATCCAATTGTCATCCCAGATGACGTTTACTGGCCAGATGTGCCGCCTGCATGTAGCACCGCCGCGAGCGCTTATAACGATCCACCAGGTAGTAACACATGGCATATTACTCCGGGCCATTACACAGATTTTCCCCAATCAACTATTAACGGTGACATTGTTGGGAACAAAAAAGACATTGTCATGGATCCTGGGGTATATTGTGTTGACGGCGACATTCATTGGAGTGGAAATACCTTTGATTCCCTTGATGGAAGCAGCGGCGTCACGCTGTATGTTACCTCTGGTCATAATTTTAGTCTCAGTATCAATAGCCCTATTGTACTTACCGCTTCCACCTCAGGCGATTATCAAGGTTATTTGATTATCCAGGAGGGGACGCATACCAATATTGAAGATTGTACAATCAATGGCGGTGCCTACCTTGATATCAATGGGTTGATTTATGCTCCTTACTGTGATTTCACAATCAACGGTAATGGTGGGGAAACTGCCGTTATTAATGCCCAGGTTGTTGGCTGGGATATAAAAATCAATGGGACTAACGCCATCAACTTTAATTACAGCCCGTCTAATCTTGTCAAAATCAAACGTAGAGTTGGCTTGATTAAATAGTTCAATCGCGAGGGCAAACACAGATATAATTGTGTTTGCCCTCTTATTATTCAAATAATTTCAAAATCGGGAGAATCACGTGGCAAATAAACAAACGAAACCTAGAGTACCTGGGATCTCAGATCCCGAACTATTGCGTCCCAGAGTCTTGAAGTACCTCGTTGAATTGGTGGAGGAAAAGCCGCCGTTGGGAGAACGCCATGAAGAGCTACTCAAAGAGTTGATCTTTGAAGCATATCAAAATGCCAATGGCGATTTGGGCCCTGGAGAGCCGACGTTCTTGAATGAGATCTTTGCGTATGCGGCAAGTTATGGCGCCATGGAGGAATTTTTCGAAGATCCACAAGTCAGCGAGATCATGGTGAATGGACCGAACCAGATCTTTGTCGAACGGCATGGAAAAATGATTCTGACCGATGCGAAGTATGACAGCGAAATCCAATTGCGGCTTGCCATTAATCACATCATTAATCCTTTCGGGCGCTACGTGAACTACAATCACCCCATGGTGGATGCGCACCTGAGAGATGGCTCACGTCTTAACGCCGTGATCCCACCTGTGGCGCAGCAGGGCTCCTGTTTGTCCATTCGCCGCTTTTTGAAGGATAAACTGGCGGTTCAAGACTTGATCGATAAAGGTGCAATTACCCAAGCCATGGCAGATTTTGTGGCGGTTTGTGTTGCCGCGCGCATGAACGTCATTGTGGCGGGGAACACCAGTTCTGGTAAAACCACGTTCCTAAATATTCTCGCCCGCAACATTCCTGATCATGAACGCATTGTGACCATTGAAGATTCCGTCGAGTTGCAGATGATGCAGACGCACAAAGTTTCATTGGAGGCCCGTCCCCCTGATTACAATGGCGAAGGCCAGGTAACCATTCGTGAGCTGGTCAAGAACTCCCTGCGTATGCGACCGGACCGTATCATCGTAGGCGAAATCCGCGGCGGCGAAGCATTGGACATGTTACAAGCTATGAACACCGGTCACGATGGTTCGATGACCACAGTCCACTCGAATTCGCCGCGTGATACCCTGTCGCGTCTCGAGACCATGACCTTGATGGCTGGCTTCGAATTGCCAGTCCTTGCCATTCGCAAGCAGATCGCAGCAGCCCTTAATCTGATCGTTTATCTGACCCGCTTCCCCGATGGGACCCGTAAAGTCACGCAGATTACGGAAGTTGCAGGCATGGAATCGGAAGTTATCACCCTCACGGATATTTACCATTTTCAGCAGACGGGCACCGACCCCGATGGACGACCCGTTGGTCAGTTCAGACCCACAGGCTTGCGTCCCTCGTTCTCAAACAAACTTGATGCGATGGGATATAAACTTGATCGCTCGATGTTCATGATGAAATAAACTGGACAGCAACAAAAAATCTCAGAAGATATCTTCTGAGATTTTTTGTTATTCCAAGTTGTTTAGCGCAATAGATTGCAGGCAGTTACTTTATTTCAAAATCAGATCACTCGCTTCATCGAGTTTGGCAACTTCAGCCTCAGTCAATCTCCAACCGAGTGCGCCAGCATTTTGCTGCGCTTGCAACTCGTTTTTGGCGCCAGGGATGGGGAGCGTCCCCTTACAGATCGTCCAATTCAATGCCACTTGGGCGTTTGACTTGCCGCCGTGATCCTGCCCGATCTCTGTCATGAGTTTGATCAATGCCGGGATTTTTGGCAGCAATCGGGAGTATTGACCAGCGCGTACACCCGAAGGCGGATTGCTGGCAGTGTATCTTCCTGTAAGCAACCCCTGCTCAAGCGGACTATACGCGATCAGACGAATCCCAAGTTCCTGGCAGCGTGCCAACGTGCCATCCTTCTCCACTTCACGGCGTAACAAACTATAGTGTACCTGATTGGATGCCAGCGGAATATTTTGACGCGCCAATGCTGAATAAGCGGCCAGCATGCGGGTTTGCCCAAAATTGGAAACACCCACCGTTCGCGCCATGCCGCTTTTCACACACTCTGCCAAACCTTCCATCAGCGTATCGGTGCTCATCGTAATTCCGGGAAAATGGACTTGATATAAGTCCACGCTTTCAACCCCGATCCGCTCAAGGCTTGCTTTTAAAGCACGTACCAGAGCATTCTTGCCAAACCTCCACGGATAAGGGGCATACTTCGTTGCAATCAAGATCGGCTGCTCTGTCTGCTTGAGAAACTCCCCCAATAACCGTTCTGACCTTCCGCTCCCGTACACTTCAGCCGTATCCACAAAGCGGATACCTTCACTTATACTGGCTAAAAACGCCTTGTGAACATCCTCATCGCCATAGCCCTGCCCATATTGCCAGACCATGCGGTCACCCCATTGCCAGGCGCCAAGCCCCATTTCAATGGCATGTAAAAAGCGCGTCTCGCTACTTATTTCTGTCACAAGTGCCTCCAGGAAAGTCGGCTGATTGTATCTTAAAATTCCACTCGTGATACAATTTAGCCCGCTAAATATTTGGAACTGATGGAACGTGAACCTCTACACTCTTTTTGAAAGAGAGAGGTTGATGTGCCCTGAGTTCCAGGGAGATGACATTATGCCTGATCAAGAAATGCGGATTTTCGAATCCGCTTCGGCACTCAGCCGACGCCTGAATCTGCCCTTTTCAAATTTATCTTTGCTGACTCGTGCGCTCACGCACCGTTCCTATGTCAATGAGAATCCCACTTCGCCTGAAGATAATGAACGCCTTGAATTTCTCGGTGATGCCGTGCTTGATTTCATTGTGGGGGCGTGGGTCTATAACCGCTTCCCTGAAATGCCTGAAGGCGACCTCACCAAGATGCGCTCAGCCATTGTCCGCAATGACCAGTTGGCCGTCTTTGCGCGTCACTTGAAGCTTGGTGATGCGTTGCGGCTCGGGCGTGGGGAATTTGCCACAGGCGGCAGTCAGCGTGACGGGTTGTTGGGATCAACCTTCGAGGCAGTGATCGGCGCCTTGTATCTGGATTCAGGCCTCGGGGTGGTGGAGGCGTTCGTCAGTCCCTTATTGGAAGGCGCGCGCGAATCTGTCCTCACGAAGATCCATGATCCTAAAAGCCAGTTACAGGAATGGGCGCAGGCGCAAAAGATGAGTACGCCGCACTATCGCACCGTCAACATGACCGGACCTGACCACGCCAAAGAATTTGAAGTGGAAGTTGTGATCGATGAACGTGTGATTGGCACGGGACGCGGTACCAGCAAACACATCGCCCAACATGCCGCGGCTGCCAATGCAATCAAGAATCTTGGTATTGGGTAAAGTAAACTGGGTAACACATATACAAGTAGAAATCAAAAAATTCAAAATCTGAAATCAACACATGCCTCTACGCCTAAAATCACTCGAACTACAAGGATATAAAACATTCGCATCGAAGACCGTCTTCGAGTTCGCGAGTGGCATTACCGCGATCGTTGGGCCGAACGGCTCCGGCAAATCGAACGTTGCTGATTCCCTGCGCTGGGTATTGGGCGAGCAATCCTATACATTGTTGCGCGGCAAAAAGACTGAAGATATGATCTTCAACGGTTCTGAACATCGCGCCCGTGCGGGTATGG
>Ga0137333_1000182_pt1 | contig 16772 bp, 14 predicted proteins | sample EasRivERMLT231_2_FD_102286 | JGI IMG/M metagenome (GOLD analysis project Ga0137333, IMG submission 102286) | Soil microbial communities from meander-bound floodplain in the East River, Colorado, USA - East River MetaG ERMLT231_2 | ecosystem: Environmental > Terrestrial > Soil > Floodplain ... | reverse complement strand
TTTGTTGTTCTTCTGACATTATTTTAATCCTTGGAAACACAACAATCGCTACGTTAGTTTGTCAACAGAAGTGAGGCAGGTCGCTCATTCGCCCCAGACAGCAAATTCGTTTCCGCTTGGCTCCGTGAAGTGAAATCGGCGACCTCCAGGGAATGAAAATATTGGTCTGAGGATCGAACCACCCGCTTTTTCAACTTTCGCAAGAGTAGCCTCCAATTGATTGCTATAGAAAACGATCAGAGCCGCACCTTTTTCCGTGGAGGATGCGAGGTCAGACGTGAAGAAGCCACCGTCAAGCCCTTGATTCTCAAACGCTGTGTATTCGGGTCCATAGTCTACGAAAGACCAACCAAAAACGGATTCAAAGAACGCTTTTGTCCCTGCCAGGTCTTTAGCGGGTAGTTCAACGTAATTGATTTTTTCATGCAGATTCATGTGCTCTCCTTATTCTTCATTTGACGCGAGATCGTTGTAGTGGAAACAAACCAATCGCTGGTTATGGATTGTCGGTATGGGGATGAGTCCGCGCCTGACCTTTCATCTCACCCGCCTGTGCTTTGCCATGTCATTTGCTAGACTGTTTCATTCTCTTGACAGATGCGGTCACCAACTCTTTCAAGACCTTCCTGTCCACATCGTCCAGCTTATTGATATACAGACATCCCATGCCAGTCTTATATTTTCCAAGTTTTTTTAGCAGGTCCTTATGGGCATCGAAACCATGCATCAGGTACAGCGTCAGAGCTTGTTTGCGAGGGGAGAAGCCAGTTAACATCCAATCGCCTTCGCGTCCGCTGGCGCCCTTGTAGTGATAACTCCCAAAGCCGACAATGCTTGATCCCCACATCTTTGGCTCCTCTTTGGTGACCTGCTTCATCAGCTTGAGGATCTCGAAGGATTCGTTCCGTTTCTGCTCGTCGGCGACGCTGTTGAGGAATTTCGTCACACTGGCGTCGTTCACCTTGGTTTTGAGTTCAGCCTTTGCCATGTCAGCCTCCAATTATTGGATATATCCAGAACTATGGCTTCAATTATATGCTTCGTTGATCAATTCTTGCAGAGCCTTCTTGTAGATCATCTTGATTGAAACACAACCGCTTCTCACACATTGCACCTGCGGCGATACGAATATCCTTGTCACAGCTGGAATTATTCAAACAACAATTGCGCGCGATACTTCGCGTGGCGGCAGAATTTCCCGTAAAGATCATGTTCCCAATGATCGCCACACTCGATGAACTTCGCCGCGCCAAAGCTCTGCTAGCTGATTCACGGCAGGAACTCCTAACTCGCAACGAATCATATGCCGAAAAGATCGAGACTGGTATGATGGTGGAAATCCCATCTGTGACACAAATGGCAGATTTATTTGCGCACGAGGTGGATTTTTTCAGCATTGGCAGCAACGATCTGACGCAATATACGTTTGCCGTTGACCGCACGAATCCAAAAGTTGCATCTTTGGCAGATGCCTGTCACCCTGCTGTCTTGCGTCAGATTCGGCATGTAATCGAAACCGCTCATTTGAATGGAATTTGGACTGGGGTATGCGGCGAATTGGCGGGCGATCCTGATGCGATTCCGATCCTGCTTGGTTTGGGATTGGATGAGTTGAGCATGTCGCATCCGTCCATCCCAAGGGCGAAAGAAATTATCCGTGCCTGGTCTCTGCCTCAAGCCCAAAGCCTCGCTGAACAGGCACTGAAACTTGGATCTGCCGAAGCGGTCAGGCTGCTGGTCAAGGGGGAGGCTCGTTAAGGAAGACCTTGCAATAGAGACTCTTGAAAAACATTTGGAGAGGTTTTACAAAACCTACAAAAAGGAAAAGATATGCGATTAGAGAATAAAATCATCGCCACGCTCGTTGCCGAAGGTGTGGAAGACCTGGAGTATTATGTTCCTCTAATGCGATTACAGGAAGAAGGCGCCACGGTATTAACCGCAAGCATGGATTTGAAACCTGTTAGAGGCAAGAATGGATTGGTTATCAAACCAGATACCCCAATTGAGTCGCTCAAGGCAAGCGATCTGTATGCTCTGATCCTGCCTGGCGGCTGGGCTCCCGATAAATTGCGCAGATACGATACAGTAAAAAATCTAATCAAAGAGATGAACACTGAAAATAAAGTGATTGGCATTATCTGCCACGGCGGCTTGATGGCGATCTCTGCCGGTATTATCAAAGTGGGACAACAAGCAACAGGTTCAATGGGCATTAAGGATGATCTCATCAATGCAGGTGCAGTCTGGACGGATGAACCTGCATTTCGAGAAGGCAATCAGATTTGGGGACGGGTGGTGGCAGATATTCCTGATTTCTGTCGCGAACTTGTTGCGGCTTTGGTATAAATCATCGTTGAATCTTATTTGGATGACTTTATTCATCTTTTATCATTGGCTTTTGGGAAACGCAAAAATAGAAGGTGGTGCGCTGGCAATGTGGCGCTAGTTTTCCAAACTAAAACTCTGGCGTACGATCTAAGTGATGAGGAATTGATATGGATCTGCAGATGCAGTCATTATCTTTTCGATCCCATAGCCATTGTAAAATTCGGTTATTCTGGGATACACTTTGAACTCCGATGATGTCCCTCCATACCGTCCTTCGTACCAAGATCATTCCGCCTCCGCGTGCATCGCGCACATTAGCCCGTTCGCGTGTGAGTGAGAGTTTAAAGCAGGCGTTCGATTATCGCCTGACCATCCTTCAGGCCGGCGCGGGATACGGTAAAAGCACGGCGCTGGCAGAGCTGGCAGGGGAGACTAAGCCCATTGTCTGGTATCAGGTCAACGATGAAGATAACGATCCGCTGGTTTTCCTCCTGCATATTTGTCATGCCATACAACAGGCTTTGCCCGAAATCAGGGATCTGCCTACGACATTCCTCGTATCCTGGAGTGGCGGACAAGGTCCATTGCCATGGCGCAGTGTTCTCGATCAGATTATCAACGCCTTGAGCAATGGGCTTGACACTCCCGCCTTGCTTATTCTCGATGACGCGCATCATGTCACGGATACGGGCGAAGTGCCGCACATGCTTGACCGACTCATAGGTCTGGCTCCTGCGAATTTCCATGTTTTGCTGTCGGGACGCCCGACAATCACCCTGCCGAATCTTTCACGCTGGCGGGCAAAGGGGGAAGTGCTTTTCCTTGATCAAATGGCGCTGACCTTCACCGCTGACGAAATTACCTCGTTATTTGCAACTCATTACAACGTTGATTTGACAACCGAAGAGGCGAATTCGCTTCTCACCTATACCGAAGGCTGGGCAATTGCACTACAACTAATCTGGCAGAACCTGCGTGCACAGCCTGTGCCGTCGTTGGATTTTTCATCGCGTTGGCAGGCGGCTTCATTGGAAGCGCTTTTTGATTTGCTCGCGCGGGAGGTCTTTGCGGGTCAATCGGCGGATGTGCGCGAGTTTCTGTTGATCACATCCACACTGCGCGATCTTTCTCCCGATGTGTGTGATTCGCTTCGAAGAGCCGTTGGCAACCCTGTAGGCGACTCAGCCTCCATGCTTGCCTATCTGCGCAGGCAGGACCTGTTCATTGTCGAGACCGCGGAAGGTGTGATGCGCTACCATCATGTTTTCCATAATTTTTTGCGCCAACAATCCTCGTTTGAAAAACGCCAGCAATGGAATCGTATTGCGGCGGATTATTTTTCCGCGCACAATGTTCCAGAGGCGGTTATCTATCACCTGCTCGAAGCACAGGCGTGGAACGCGATGGCCGATATGCTCGACTCCTACTCTGGAAACCTGTTGAATGCGGGGCGACTCGATACGCTTGCAACGTATATCGATTCCCTGCCGCCTGAGATCCTGCACGGACATCCCATGCTTATTTTTACGCTGGGAGAGCTCGCGCGGTTACACAGCCGTTTCGATGAATCGCTTGGTTGGTATAAACAGGCGGAGACCATCTGGCGCAACCGCGGACAACAGGATGGCATCGCACGTGCATTGCGTGGACGGGCGCGTGTGTATCTCGATACGGTTGACCCAAGCAAGGCAGAACAATTGCTTGAGGAAGCCATCCGGCTCAGCGATGGGTTTGAAGACCGTGAGGCCCAGGTGCGCTTGTTTGAGCTTCTTTCGGAAAATAAACTCAACGCTGGTCGTGTGGATGAAGCTGAACGTTTGCGCCAACGCGCTGAGGGTCTGCGGATGGAGGGCCCGTCGAACGACCAATTATGGTTTCGGGTATTGTTGCGCACAGGTCGATTCAATGAGGCGCGGAAGGGTTTGGAGGAACGCGCACAAGCCGAGCGAATGACTCCGGTTCAAACACCGCGTGCACATCGCGAAACACTTTTGCTGTTATCTCTTATATATTCCATACAGGGTGAACCTGAATTGGCATATCAAGCGGCATTGGAGGGAACGCTGCGCGGGGAATCCTTGGATTCCCCGTTTGTGAGCGCGGTAGGCTACATGCGTCAGGGACATGCCTGGATGCTGTTGGGAAGTTTCGCGGACCGTGCTGAGAATTTCAGCAAGGCTCGCAAACAGTATGAAAAGAGTATTGAGATCAGCCGTATACTGGCTGTGCCGCGCTTGCGTGTGGAATCAGGCTGGGGCTTGTGCCGTTCCCACGGTTACGCAGGCGATCTGACAAAAGCATTGGTTTATGCACAGGGATCGATTGAAATTGCCATGCAGGCGGGCGATGAGTGGATCGCCTCCCTGACCCGCCTCACGATGGGCGCGAGTCTGATGCTTGCGGGACGTTACGAAACTGCCGAGCAATGGCTGGGCAGGGCAGTCACAGGTTTTCAGGAGTGCAGTGATCCGTTTGGCCGCAGCGCCGCGCGCCTGTGGTTGTCGCTTGGATATTTCAAACAGAAGCAGGTTGACCGCCTCGCACAGATCTTGCCTGAGGTGCTCGCTACCTGTCAGGCGAATGGCTATGATTTCCTGTTCACGCGTCCATCCTTTGTGGGCGCGTTGGATGAGCGAACCTTTGTGCCACTTCTTATCCACGCGTCGCGAAAAGGATGGGAGCGCGGTTATATATCCCAACTTTTGTCGGAAGGGCTTGGATTGGCGGGCATTGAGGTGCATCCGGGGTATCAGTTGAGAGTCCAGACATTAGGCGGGTTCCAGGTTTGGCGGGGAGATGAAGCGATTCCGCCCAATGGATGGCGGCGCGAAAAATCAAGACAGTTGTTTCAACTCCTGTTGACGTATCGTCATGCGCCGCTCGACCGCGACCAGATTAGTGAATTTCTCTGGCCCGATGCCGACCTTGCAACCGCGCATCGTAATTTCAAGATCACCTTGAACACGTTGTATCAAGTGCTGGAACCTGAACGAGACCCTGGCAGTGAATCCGCTTTTATTTTCAGGGATGGAACCACTTATTCGTTGCGACCGAATGCAGACTTATGGATTGACGCGGAACAATTTTCAACGCTGGCGCGGCAGGCCGAAAAAACAGATATCTTTCTCCTGCAAAATGCAATAAACCTGTATCGGGGAGATTATTTGCCTGAGGCCTTGTACGAAACCTGGGTGGCGGAGGAACGTGAGCGGCTGGCATCGACCTTCCTTGAATCTGCTGACCGTCTGGCTGAGATGTTGATCGCGAGGGATCAATTCGCTGAAGCCATTGACCTCTCGCAACGTATCTTAAACCGCGATAAATGCTGGGAACGCGCCTATCGGCATTTGATGCTTGCCTACAATAAATTGGGTGACCGCGGTCAGGTTGGGAGGACCTATCAGCGTTGTGTACAGGCTTTGAAGGACGAATTAGATATTTCCCCTTCGTCCGAAACGCAACAGATGTACGAAAAGTTGACAAGCTGACAAATTTGAACCGCCATCCACGCCAAGAACATGGAGGCCCACTTCAAAATCTTCGCGCTTCCACTCATCGCGGTAAACCTTTTTGTAACTGCCATGTGACTGGCGTCTGCTATTCTTGAAAGAATGAAGTCAGATATCTCTCCCTTGATCCACTCTTTCATCATACGGTTTGTAGTGGAAGATATACCTTCCAAAGAGAGGAAACAAACTATCTATCACGGCGCGATCCGTCACATCCAAAACGCCGAAGAGTTGAACTTCACCAAATGGCCTGAAGCCGTGGAGTTCATGCGCCGTTTTGTCCCCCTCGAAGACTCGAACGAAAAACCCAATACTTTGACCTAGAGAAGATGCCATGTCCCGAAATGTACAGATCCTTGCCACCGGAAGTTATGTCCCAGAACGTGTAATTACAAATGTAGAAGTGGATGCACTGATGGGTGAATCCACTTCGCAATGGCTGATAGACAATATTGGTATCCGCGAACGCCATTGGATGTCGCCCGATCAGGTTACCTCCGATCTCATTGTGGAAGCCTCGAAGAAGGCGCTTGCGCGAGCTGGCATTTCCGCTTCAGACTTGGACCTGATCATTGTCTCCACCGACACGCCAGATTATCTCTCCCCGAGCACTTCGGTTGTCGTGCAATACAAACTTGGCGCGGACAAGGCTGGTTGCTATGATGTCAACTCCGCGTGTGCGGGCTGGGTGACTGCATTGGATCAGGGTGCGCGTTATCTAATGACCGAGCCAACGATGAAATATATTCTCGTCGCGGGCGGCTATGGCATGAGTCGCTTTCTGGACTTCAAAGATAAGAAAACTGCCAACTTATTCGCTGATGGTGCTGGCGCGGTAGTATTGGGCGTTGGCGAAGAACAAGGTTTTCTTGGCAGTAATCTATTAGCTGTTGGTTCCTTCCATGATGCATTGGGCATTTACACGGGCGGCACGTTCCGTCCATGCACACCGGAAAATTTGGCGCAGTTTGGCGGACCGAAAGTGGAGTTCGTCAAAAAATTCCCCAAGACCTTCAACACCGAATACTGGCCCAAGCTCATGCAAGGCGCGCTTGATAAAGCCGGATTAACTTTTGACGATGTTGATCATTATTTCTTCACACAGCTGAATCTCCGCACCATCGAGTTCATGATGGACTTGCTCAAACAACCTATCGAAAAGACTCACTGGGTCATGGATAAGTGGGGTTACACCGGTTCACCGTGTGTGGTCATGGCACTCGATGATGCGATTGCACAAAGCAAAGGTCCCAAGCCTGGTGAAACAATTCTTTTCTGCGCGAGTGGCGGCGGGATTACAATGGCGTCGTCGGTGTGGAGATGGACGGCGAAATGATTTCGTCCTGAGCGGAACGTAGCGAAGTCGGAGGACAGTTGCAACCGTGCGCTTCGACTTCGTTCCTCGAAGAACACTCGTCACTCCGCTCAGCGCGAAAGAAGGAAATTATGTACATCGGTGATTATCTTGCAAGACGCGAACTGTACTCTCCAGACAAATTAGCTTTCATCGATGCGGGGAAATCTCCTGAATGGCGATTGACGTTCCGTGATGCGAATCGCCGCGCGAATAAACTTGCCAACTGGTTGAAATCGCAGGGCATCGGCAAGGGCGACCGAGTTGCTATGCTTGCGCGCGACGGCTATGAACATCTGGATGTTTTCTTTGCCTGCTCCAAACTGGGCGCGATCCACACCGCTCTCAACTGGCGCTTGCACTGGCAGGAACTCCTCGAAATTTTCAATTACACAAATCCAAAAATCCTGATTTACTCAGACGATTTCAAAGAAGGCGTCACTCAACTCACTACCCACTATCCACTTACCACTGTCCACTTGGAAGGAAACGGAGTCAAAAACAGTTTGCATTTTGAATCAACGCTTCAGGCTGTAATTGATACTGCCGTCACATGCGAAACACTCGAAGCGGAAGACATCGCCGCGTTGATATTTACTGGCGGCACAACAGGTCTGCCCAAAGCCGCGGAGGTGTCGCACCGTATGATCGCGTGGAACACGCTCAACACCGTTATCCACGATGTGACGCATAACGATATTTATCTCAACGTCTTTCCGATGTTCCACACAGGCGGGCTTTTTGTTTATACGTTGCCACAGGTCATCTTTGGTGGGACGACGATTTTGATTCACCAGTTCGACCCCGCCCAGGTTTTGAATTTACTTGAACGTGAAAAAGTAACCATCTTTGCCGCTGTGCCGACGATGTATCAGATGTTGACGATAGCATCGAATTGGAATGAAGTGGATCTATCGTCGTTGCGTTTCTGCACATCCGGCGGCGCGCCGTTGCCTGTGCCGTTGGTCGAGAAATATACAAAGGAAAAGAATATTCGCTTCAAGCAGGGCTTCGGCATGACCGAGTTTGGTCCAGGAATATTTGCGCTCGCGCCCGAAGACGCCATCCGCAAGGCGGGATCGATCGGCAGACCCAACTTCTTCGTGGACGCACAAATCGTCGGGGAACAGAATCAGTTCCTCGGTCCGAATGAGGCGGGTGAATTGGTCCTCAAAGGTCCATCGTATTGCTCAGGCTATTTCAACAATCCAGAAGCGACGGAAGCGGCAGTCGACGAGCATGGATATTTCCACACGGGCGATGTCGTGTATTTCGACGACGAGGGTTATTTTTATATTGTCGATCGCAAGAAGGATATGTTCATCAGCGGCGGTGAGAATGTGTATCCCGCCGAGATCGAAAAAGTTTTGTATCAGCACCCGGCTGTCCACATGTGTGCTATCATCGGTTTACCTGACTCGAAGTGGGGCGAAGTTGGCAAGGCATGTGTTGTATTCAAAGCTGGACAATCCGCCACGGAGGCTGAACTATTAAAATTTATGACGGAACGTTTGGCGAAATATAAAGTCCCCAGGTCTGTGAGTTTCATGGAAGCCCTGCCCATTTCTGCCGCAGGGAAAATTCTCAAACGCGATTTGCGCGACCGATACCTGTAACGAGCATGTTGCCGGAATCCTTATGTTGTCCAATAGAATTATTTTTGTAAGCAGTCAAAAGCAAGAGGTGCCCGCATGAATATCAACGGCAGGAGCGCTCCTGAATTTCAGGAGATTCTCACCCCCGAAGCGCTGGCATTCGTCGAACAGCTCGAACGCGAATTCGACCAGCGCAGGCGCGAGTTGTTACAGAAGCGTGCCGAACGTCAAAAAACGTTCGATGCTGGAAGCCTGCCGGACTTCCTGCCCGAAACCGCGGATATGCGCGCCGCTGAATGGCAGGTCGGTTCCATTCCTCCAGACTTACAGGACCGCCGCGTGGAGATCACGGGTCCACCCGAACGAAAGATGACCATCAACGCATTGAACTCGGGGGCAAATATTTTCATGGCAGATTTCGAAGACGCCAACTCACCAACCTGGGAAAATCTCATCCTGGGTCACATCAACCTGCGCGACGCCATCGAGCGCACTCTTTCCCTCACCACTCCTGAAAAAAATTACAAACTCAACGAACAGATTGCTGTACTATTTGTGCGCCCGCGTGGCTGGCATTTGGAGGAAAAGCACGCGCTGGTGGATGGAAAACCGATCTCCGCCTCTCTCTTCGACTTTGGCTTGTATCTGTTCCACAATGCGAATCGTCTCCTCAAGCGCGGCACGGGTCCCTATTTCTACCTTCCCAAATTGGAGAGCCATCTTGAAGCGCGTCTCTGGAACGACGTCTTCAACTTCGCGCAGGATGCACTTGGCATCCCGCGCGGCACAATCAAGGTGACTGTGCTGATCGAGACCATCCTTGCCGCATTCGAGATGGAAGAGATTTTGTATGAACTCCGCGACCATATTGTGGCATTGAATGCGGGTCGTTGGGATTACATCTTCAGCATCATCAAAAAATTCAACAAACGTCCCGATTTCCTCTTGCCCGACCGCGTGCAAATCACCATGACCATGGCGTTCATGCGCACCTATACTGAACTGCTGGTGAAGACCTGTCACAAACGCGGCGCACACGCCATCGGCGGCATGGCGGCATTCATCCCAAGCCGAAAGGATGCACTGGTCAACGAGACCGCACTCTCAAAGGTAAGGGAGGATAAATTACGAGAATCAAATGACGGCTTCGATGGAACGTGGGTGGCGCATCCAGACCTTGTGCCAGTCGCAAAGGAAGTCTTCGATGGTGTGCTCAAGGACAAACCACATCAGAAGGAGAAAATGCGCAAAGAGGTCAACGTCACTGCCAGTGATTTGCTGGATTTCAACATTCCCGGTGGACGGATCTCTGAAGCAGGTATGCGTTTGAATATCAACGTTGCGCTTCAATACCTGGACTCCTGGCTGAGAGGCTCAGGCGCGGTCGGTATCTACAACCTGATGGAGGACGCCGCCACCGCCGAGATCTGCCGCGCTCAACTCTGGCAATGGATTCACCATCCGTCCGCAGCGCTGGACGATGGTCGGGAAATTACAGAAAATCTTTACCGCCAGTTTCTTGGGGAAGAGATCGAAAAGATCAAAACTTTGTATGGGTCGCAGTCATATGCTGAGGGCAAAATGGACTCTGCTATTGAATTGTTTGATACCCTGGTCACATCCAAACAGTTTGCGCAGTTCCTGACGCTACCGGCATATGAGAAATTACAGAGTGCCGCTTAACCTTGTAAACATGAATTCCAAATTTTGGCTTCGAAAAGTTTACTGATTAATAAGACAAGCGGCAGCTTGGAAATATTCGGAGGAACACATGTATCAAAAATACCAACCCAAGTCCGTTGATGAATTAAAGAAGGAATGGAAGACGGATACCCGCTGGAAGGGCGTGTACCGTCCCTACACTGCCGAGGAGGTGGACCAACTTCGCGGCACATTCCAGCATGACCACACCATTGCACGTATGGGAGCTGAACGCCTGTGGGACCTGCTCAACGAGGAGAAGTTCATCCGCGCGTTAGGCGCGCTCACAGGCAACCAGGCAGTGGAAATGGTGCAGGCAGGCTTGAAGGCGATTTATCTCAGCGGCTGGCAGGTGGCGGGCGATGCCAACGATGCCTTCACCATGTACCCAGACCAAAGCCTCTACCCTGTCACCAGCGTGCCCACCGTGTTGAAGAAGATCAACAACGCCCTCATCCGCTCTGACCAGATCCAGCATATGGAAGGACGCGACGGTGAGGTGCAATACTTCGCACCCATTGTGGCAGATGCCGAGGCGGGGTTTGGCGGTCCGCTCAACACGTTTGAACTGGTCAAAGCCATGATCGAAGCAGGAGCGGCTGGAATCCATCTGGAAGACCAGTTATCTTCATTGAAAAAATGCGGTCACATGGGCGGCAAAGTACTGGTGCCGATACACGATTTCATCCAGAAACTCATCTCAGCCCGCCTCGCCGCGGATGTGATGGGAGTCCCGACCCTCTTCATTGGTCGCACAGATGCTTTGAGCGCCAATCTCATCCGCGGTGACGTTGACCGCGTGGATCACGAACATCTGACAGGCGAGCGCACATCCGATGGCTTTCATGTGGTCAAGAACGGGTTGGATTACGCCATTGCCCGCGCCCTGGAATTTGCCCCATATGTTGATTTAATCTGGTGTGAGACCTCCACACCGGATATTGCCGAGGCGCGTGACTTTGCGAAGGGCATTCACGAGAAATATCCTGGCAAGATGCTGGCGTACAACTGCTCGCCCTCCTTCAATTGGAAGCGCAAACTCAATGCCAGGGAAATCGCCGGGTTCCAGGACCAACTGGGCGAGGCGGGCTACAAGTTCCAATTTATCACGCTGGCGGGCTTCCACTCTTTGAATGCCAGCATGTACGAACTTGCGCACGGATATGCCCGCGATGGTATGTCGGCTTTTGTGAAGTTACAGCAACACGAGTTTGAAATGGAGAAAAACATTGGCTTCCGTGCGGTGAAACACCAGTCCTTTGTGGGTGCGGGCTACTTCGACTTGTTACAAACCACTGTGACAGGCGGAGAAGTCTCGACCAGCGCAATGAAAGGCTCCACAGAAGAACAACAATTTGAAGCACATTAACTCAACAATACAAGGAGAAAATATGTCAACAGTTCCAACGTTAGCTGGTATCACGTCAAAGTTTGTTGAAACACCCCGCTTGAAGATGCACACGCTCTTCAGCGGACCCGAGAACGGCACGTCAGTACTGTTCCTGCACGGCAATGCTTCCTCCGCAACGTATTGGGAAGAGATCATGCTCAAACTGCCTGATGGTTTTCGCGGCATCGCGCCCGACCTGCGCGGCTATGGTGACACCGAAGACAAGTTGATCGATGCGACGCGCGGCATGGGCGATTGGGTTGATGACCTGTTCGGTCTGCTCGATGAACTCAAGATCGAAAAGGTGCATGCCGTTGGTCACTCGATGGGTGGGACGATCATATTTGGTCTGGTCGCTGCTGCCAGCAATCGTATTTTGAGTGGTACCCTTGTTGACCCGGGTTCACCGTATGGCTTCGGCGGTTCCAAGGATGTGGATGGCACGCCCTGCTACGATGACTTTGCCGGCTCGGGTGGTGGCGTGGTCAACCCGGAGTTTCCGAAGTTGATGGCGGCCGGCGACCGCTCTTCCGATAACCCGCAAGCCTCGCCGCGCGTGGTGATGAACAGCTTCTATTGGAAGCCGCCCTTCGTCCCTGCGCGTGAAGAAGATTTGCTGTCTTCGCTCATGACCGAAAAAGTGGGCGGCGATAAATATCCCGGTGACTTTGTCGCCTCTGGCAATTGGCCCAACGTCGCGCCCGGAAAGTTCGGTCCCATCAATGCGCTTTCTCCGAAGTATGTTGGCGACAGCGTGGAGCGTTTCATCAATGCCGCGAACAAACCAACCGTGTTGTGGGTGCGCGGCGACTCAGATATGATCGTCTCGGACAGTTCCTTCTTCGATTTTGGCACACTTGGCAAATTGGGATACGTTCCGGGATGGCCCGGCGAGGAAGTCTATCCGCCACAGCCGATGGTTGGACAGACTCGTCACATCCTGGACCAGTATAAGGCGAAGGGCGGTTCCTACGAAGAAGTTGTCATTGCTGAGACTGGTCATTCTCCGTATATCGAGAAGCCTGAAGAGTTCATGGCGGCGTTCACCAAAGTTCTGAAATAACGGATAGTGAAGGGTGTGAAGTGGGTAGTGGGCAGTTCAATGCCTGCTGCCCACTTTTGCATTCCAAGTGGGGAATGACGCACTCTGTAACCCGCACGTAACTGCAGGATGATAAAAAGATGAATGTGAACAGCGGGCACTGTTCATAACTGTTTACATTGTGCCCGCGCTGCCTGCTGTCACTTTTCTTCAAGGAGATTCAATCATGCGGATGAAAGACAAGGTTGTGCTCGTCACGGGCGGCGCGGCGGGGATCGGCAGGGCGACGGCTTTGCGATTTGCCGAGGAAGGCGCTCAAGTTGTCATCTGTGACGTGAATGAAGCGGTGGGACAGGAAGTTGTCAAACAATTCGGCGAAGGGGCGGCATTTTACAAAGTCAATGTGACCAGTCGCGAGGACGTGCAAAAATGGATCAATGCTGTGCTTGCGAAATTTGGTCGCATCGATGTGATTGTCAACAATGCAGGCGTTCTGCGTGATGGACAACTGGTCAAGGTGAAGGAAGGTCAGTTGGTACGACAACTATCCGAACCTGATTTCGATTTGGTGATCTCAATCAATTTGAAAGGCGTATTCAACTGTGCGCAGGCGGTTGCGCCTGTGATGATCAAACAGGGTGGTGGCGTGATCCTGAATGCTTCGTCTATTGTTGGGTTGGATGGTAATTTCGGGCAGACCAATTACGTGGCGACGAAGTTCGGTGTGATCGGCATGACAAAAGTATGGGCGCGCGAACTTGGCAAATACAACATCCGAGTCAATGCGGTGGCGCCTGGCTTTATTTCAACGGAGATGGTTACGGCGATGCCCGAAAAAATTTTGGATGGAATGAAGTCGCATACGCCGCTGGGACGACTGGGTGATCCGCGAGATATTGCAAACGCTTATTTATTTCTTGCTTCAGATGAAGCCTCGTTTATCACTGGTGAGGTCCTGCGTGTGGATGGCGGAATCGTTGTTGGAACGTAAGAGCAGTTGACAGTGGGTAGTGTGTGGTCAGTACTAAAACTGCCCACCAATCACTTCCCACTTCCCACTCATATGATTGATATTCTTTCCGTTCGAGCAAATCTAACACCTGAGCGTGAGGCGTTCTACGACCTGACGAGTGGAGTGCGCTATACATATTCACAACTCAATGCGCGCGCGAATCGTGCCGCAAATTTTCTGCGTGAGAAATGTAAAGTGCAAAAAGTGGAGCGTGTATCCATTTTGGCGCATAACAACATCGCTTATGTGGATCTGTTATTTGGAATTGGGAAGATCGGCGCGATCCTTGCCCCGTTGAATTGGCGGCTCACTTCGCATGAGTTGAAATATATCGTCAATGATTGCCAGCCGAAGGTGTTGATCGTGGGTCCTGAGTTCGTATCTGTGTTGGATGAGATGCGAAGTGAGATCAACGTTGAACATGTCATCTCGCTCGAAGGGGCAATGGTCTCAGGTGCGGAGTCGTATGAAGGATCGCTGGAACAGGCTTCGGCTTTGGAACCGAAGCGTCCGCTCATCGAAGCGGATGATGCTTATTGCATCCTCTATACATCCGGGACCACGGGACGTCCCAAAGGCGCAGTCCTCCCGCATCGACAAATTTTATGGAATGCGATCAACACGGTGATCTCATGGGGACTGAGCGAGAAGGATGTCTCGCCGATCCTGACGCCGATGTTTCATTCGGGCGGATTGTTCGTTTTTCTTGTGCCATTGTTTTATGCGGGCGGACGTATCATCATGGCGCGTTCGTTCGACCCCGATGCCTCCCTGCGATTGATCGTGGATGAAAAGTGTACGGTCATTCTCGGTGTGCCGACTTTGTTTCAGGTGTGGATGAATTCACCGCAATTTGAAAAAACGGATTTCAGCCATGTCCACTTTTTTATCAGCGGCGGCGCGCCGTGCCCGCCTTCGTTGATCGATGCATGGAGCAAGCGCAAGGGTGTGGCAATGCGACAGGGTTATGGACTCACTGAAGTGGGCGTGAATTGTTTTTCGATGACGGATGAAGATGCGCTGCGCAAGATGGGTTCGGTGGGAAAGCCGATCTTTCATAGCCAGATGCGTTTGGTCGATGTTGATGGAAACGATGTCGCTGTTGGTGATATAGGCGAGTTGATCATTAAGGGTCCGCATGTGTGTGCAGGGTATTGGAATAACCCTGATGCAACTGCGGAGGCGTTGCGTGATGGTTGGTTTTATACAGGCGATATGGCGCTTATGGATGAGGAAGGTTATTACTATATCGTGGGTCGTTTCAAGGACATGCTCATCAGCGGCGGTGAGAACGTGTATGCCGCTGAAGTGGAGGCGATATTCCGTGAGCATGAGGCGGTTATCGATGCGGCGCTGATCGGTGAGCCTGATGAGAAATGGGGCGAGGTTGGTTTGATGATCGTGGCGTGTAAGCCGAATCAAAAAGTGGATGCGGATGAATTATTGAAGTTCTGTTCGGGGCGTTTGGCAAAATACAAAATCCCGAAGCGAATTGAATTTGTTCAGACATTGCCTTATTCACCATATGGAAAAGTGATCAAGGCAGAGTTGCGGAAGCAGTGGGTGGTTGGTGGTGGATAGTGGGTAGTTCTTTCTAACCACTATCCACTGAAAGGAAACTAGATGCCAAGAATCAAGACCAATGAAATCGAACTCTACTACGAAACACACGGCGAAGGACAGCCGCTTGTGTTGATCTCCGGTCTCGGTTATTCGAGTTGGCAATGGCACAAGATGGTTCCGTTTTTGGCGGAACATTTTCAGGTCATCACATTCGACAATCGTGGTGTCGGTCAAAGCGATAAACCCGCAGGTCCATACACTGCACATATGCTTGCAGCGGATACTGTGAGTCTGCTGGATGCGTTGGGTATTGGAAAAGCAATGGTGGTGGGTCATTCGATGGGCGGGTTTATTGCGCAAGCCATCGCACTCGATTTTCCGCAGAAGGTGGAGAAACTGATTCTGTGTTCGACCAACTTTGGAGGTCCGAATCATATTCCGGTTACGCCTGAGGCGATGAAAGTCCTCACCGACGTCACGAGTGATGCGCTGACCCGTTTCAAGAATGGACTATCCGTCAGTACTGCGCCAGGTTGGGCGGAGAAGAGTCCGGAGCTGCTCGTAGCGTGGATTCAATGGCGTGTGGCAAACCCCATTGAGCCTGCTCACTATCAAGCGCAGTTGGCGATCGGACTCGGACTTTTGCCCGAAGCCGCAGCATTTGAGAGTCAACTCTCTCGTCTCATCGTTCCGACCCTGATCCTGTTCGGTGAACATGACAAAGTTGTCCCTCCGGCGAACGCTGCCCTCCTAGCCGAAAAGATCGCGAATAGTCAAGTTGTTATCTTCCCTGACGCGGGACATTTCTTCCCGCTCGAAATTCCTGACGTTGCGTCAAAAGCTGTTATCGAATTTTCTCAAGGAGGTGATGACTAAAAATATTCACTGTGTCCTTTCCACTTGTAAACTGTAAATTCAAAATTCTTTGGAGGAGTAACCCTATGAAAGCTTTACGTACGTTAGCATTTGCGTTGGTGACCATGTCTCTGATACTGGCTGCCTGCGCCCCCGCCACCCCCGCGCCGACGGAGGCACCTGTTGTCACTGAAGCGCCTGTCACCGAAGCCCCGACGGAAGCACCCACCGCCGCACCAACCGAAGCGCCAGTTGCTGGACTCACCTGTGCCGAACCCGTTAAGGTTGGTCTGATCACCGACGCATCCGGCGCGCTCGCCATTTACGGCGCGCACATCCTGCGTTCATTCATGCTCGGCATGGAATATGCCACAGGCGCAGCTGGTTCTGCAGGCGACAAGTTTGATTTTGCCCAGACCC
>Ga0137333_1000180_pt1 | contig 16906 bp, 15 predicted proteins | sample EasRivERMLT231_2_FD_102286 | JGI IMG/M metagenome (GOLD analysis project Ga0137333, IMG submission 102286) | Soil microbial communities from meander-bound floodplain in the East River, Colorado, USA - East River MetaG ERMLT231_2 | ecosystem: Environmental > Terrestrial > Soil > Floodplain ... | reverse complement strand
TTCCGCGTCTGTCAGTATAGATACAACACCTCCATCATTAGACACATCAACTACAGGTAAATCTGGAAGTTCGGGCTGGTATGTTAGTCAGGCTACGACTTCTATTTCTGCAAGTGACTCGCTCGCGGGAGTGGAAAATATCGAATACAACCAAAATGGCGCTGGGTGGCAAACCGGATCGTCTTTTACAAGTAGTGATGGCGTTAATTCTACGTTGGTTCGTGTGTACGATAAGGCTGGTAATGAATCAACTGAATCAATGACTATCAAAGTTGATACGGTAGCGCCTAAGTCGTTGATGTCTAATCAGCCAGACAGTAACGTGATTTCTGGAACTGTCAATGTCCATGGTACATCATTCGATGGAACGTCTGGCTTGCAATTTACCGAAATTTCGGTTGATGATGGAACGACCTGGAGCAAGACATCTCTTTCGGGGAATGTATGGTCTTATGCCTGGGACACAATCTCAACTCCAAATGGAGCCCATACAGTACTGGTACGTTCTGAAGACGCGGCAGGCAATTTGGAAAGCCCTATACCTTTTGTCTTTACGCTAGATAACCTTCCTCCCCAGGTGAAAGTCACCGATTGGTGGTGGATCTGGGACAGTGGCGAGTACAGAGTTTCTGCAAATTCATTTCCGATCAGTAGCATTAAGGTCAAGATCAGCGATCCTGAAAACCGGTGGGATTCTGTGGTGATTAACTACAATCCTAATAAGACTAGCGCGCCTATCAAATGGGATCGCCGATTCCCGGGCGAAATCATTGCTCCATCCGGGAATTATTCGGTGACTGTTACGGCTTGCGACACTTACGGAAATTGTGCGAGTGATCAGGGGCAAATAAAGATCCCGTTTTTTGCGTTTGTTCCTCCAACCTCTATGTCTTTGCCTACCATTACTCCCACTGTCTTTGTAACTCCTACAGCTTCCACTACTCCCATTTCAGCCACTCCGACTGTGTTGGTTTCCCCCACACAAGTTGTAAGCGCAACAAAAATTCCTGTGCAATCTATTCTTCCGAAGACAGAGCCTTCTAAACGGGGAAAGTATGAGGGCATTTTTCAACTGTTATGGATCGTTGTCTTCCTTAGTTTGCTTATTGTTTTTGGAACTTCAGTAGTGCTTGATCATCGCCCAGAGGCTATACGTGCTCTCGCGCAAACTATACAAAGCAACACGAAATAGGAAAATATGGCAGATGTTCTAGTGATCGAAAATAGTAAGAAGTTAGCAGACCTGTTCGCATCAGATCTGATGCTGGCTGGCTTTAGAGTCAAGACGGCGGTTGGATATATCATAAGGGCGTCAGACTCTTGGACGCGTCTACGTACCAAGTAATTGTTCTGAATCCGTTCTTCCGAGATGGTTCGGCTGATGACATGTTTGAAAAGCTTACCCAGGATAACTTGTTAGATCGTGTTCTTGTGTGTAGTGCCGATGCTGAGCGTGTAAAGAGCTGTAACGAAAAAGGGATCCATGCGGTAATGAAACCTGTTCAGCTAATGAAGCTTGGTCAGTTGGTTACTCAGATTGCCAGAGTCAGCGAAAAACGGATTGGAGGACTGACATGATATTACCTGCTTATGAAAAACCATCCTGGCACCATGATCCGATCAACAGGATATGCAATATCTCGAAAAATCGTATTGTGAACGGCATCCTTTACGTGCTTGTTTTGATTACGCGGCTTACAATGGCTGCCTTTTGCATGTACTTTACTCTTGTGGCTGCTGCAAGCACCCCATATTAAATCTAAGGTGATGAAATGGTACTACAACCTATCCGAAAACCGACCTGGCGTACAGGCATTGCTACAAGGATACGCAGTATCCCTAAAAAAGACCTGTGGGATTTGATTTTCGTTGCAGTTCTTTTCCTTCTTCAGCTTTCGCTGATGGTGGTCGGCATGCTATACGCCTCCTAACTCCTGACTGTATAAATCAAATTGCTAGGAGAAATTGCAGTGAACATTAAGGAAATTAAGTACGCACTTCGAAGAAACGTGGTTGGGGTGATTGGTAGCATATTCCATTGGCTCAACGACCCTTTATCAAAGAATACTCTTGTGGAATGGGTCGATCAGGCTGAACGGGATCTGGGATGGACAGATGCTGATTGGGCAGCCAAAGCAAACTTATCCGAAGCAATATTAAGGCAGGCGCGCCAGGGCATGACACCTAAATTTGATAAATGTGTGGCGCTGGCAACTGCCGCTAACCGTCCCATGGTTACAGCATTGCGTAGAGCGAGATTACTTCCACCAGGACCAGATGAAGTTCTTGTTAGGGATTGGAAATACCTGCTTGCTCAAATGTCTGATAATGAACAAGACGAACTTGCCCAGAAAATCGAACAGTGGTTTAACGAAAAGTGTGTAAATTAGAAGGGAGTCTTGGTCACCTTGCAGGTGACAACCGCCCAAGCGAATCCGAATCTTGCATTCATCTTTTGAGCAAGCGTACAGACTGTTTTCTGTAGCCCACCCTGAAAGATTTAACGCGGTAATATTCACTTTCAACCACACAGCACCACTTGCACAGGTTGGACCATCAACAATATTGACCACTGATAACGGTCCAGCGCGTCTGACCAAGTCACCCGTGCTTGGCTCCGATCGAATCACTAAAAGACCGTCCTGTTCCACCTGTGCAAGAATATCTATGGCGAGCTTGACCGACTTGCACGACTTGCACATCTAATCCTTGTTCTTGTCTTTATCCTTCGAGGATGGTGTAGGCGCTGGTTTTTTATTGCAAGCTATTGTTTGGTCAGGACAAGGTATTACCCATTGCTCAGATACTCTCCCTTCAGCTGTCCACGCTCGTAATCTGCCTTGTGTGGACTCTACAAGCCATTATGAAAAACCGTCGGCACACCGGTCCCTTGAGGACTCTGATGTCGCCGTCAGGCTCGATCTGTCCAAGATAAGAATTTGCTTTGCCTGCACAAGAGCGTATGCGGTCGGGCAGAGGAGGAGTTAGGTAGATATAGGCATACATGCCTGACTGTAATGGTGATGAAAAAGTTGTAGGGCAGTCGCTTGCCGGCGTCGCTTCAATATCTGTGGATGGTGTGGAGCTTGATAGGGAAGGGGATGATATAGAAGTTGACCTGATCCACCATTTTGTAGGCATGATTGTGGGAGTTGTGGGGACCAGCGGAGTGTTTATATCCTCTACTGATATGGTTTCGTCGCGGCGCGCCGTTCTCCCAAAAAAGAGGAAAAGCAGGCAGGAAAAAAGAAAGACGAAGGAAAATATAACCAAGATTCTTCGGTTATGTGAATCGTTGATAAATTTAGATGGGCTGCCAAGAAAACTGGAGATGTGTTCCTTCATGATTCGTATTTTACATAGTACACAGCGAGGGTCCCCCTGCAAGTGAGAACATAGAAGGTCTGCGCGTCCTCTTGATATCTTATCTAAATCCTAATTTTCGGCATTGGGTCATTTTGACAATGTTTACCCATTGCCCGCCAAGCTATTTCCAGTATGAGAAACTCCCAACCTGTCGTAAAATAAAAGCACTGAGTTGCCATTGGAGTTATTCCTATAAAGTAGGAGGATGATATGGACCCCATCACGACCGCCATCTTAGCTGCTATTTCTGCGGGAGCTATTGCCGGCGTCACCAAAGCCGGGGAACAGGCTATTGTGGATGCCTATGGCAAACTCAAGGAATTGCTCGGGGAAAAGTTTGGATCGAAAAGTAAAGTCGTAAAAGCCGTGAAGGACTTGGAAGCCAATCCCAAATCAGAAGCGCGTAAAGCGGTGATAAAAGAGGAAGTGGCAGCCGCCAAAGCTGATCAGGATAAAGATTTGTTACAAGTTGCTCAGGCATTACTGAAAAGCGTCAAAGCATTGCCTGGTGGTACTCAAATTATTCAGACTGCAATGGGGGATCAGAATATTCAGATTGCCGGTGATGGCAATACTGTGAATGTGAATACGCCAAAAGCCAAACACAAGTAAACATTGATGTATTAATGCCGAAAAAACCTTCGCCCTCTACTATTAACCAAACTGCCATCGGTGATGGGAATGTTCAGGTTGCTGGGGACAATAATACTGTCAACGTAAATCAAACTTTCATTCAGAAGGTTTCTAATTTCTTTGTTGGGGATACAGAACAACAACGTGCTATGCGTAACCGACGAGCAATGCTGGAGTTGGTGAAGAATACTTGGATCAAAGGAGTACTGGAAAAGTCTCTCTATAAGGAAGTTCTAATCGAATTGGGAATGGAAGAACGCCCTAGCGCAGTCGACCACCCTTGGGACATACAAATTCAAATGCCTGATAAGCCAAACCGTACTATCCAACCCGGGACTTCTATAATGCAGGTCTTCGACGAAATGAATGGCGCGATGCTTATCTTAGGCGAGCCCGGTTCAGGCAAAACAACTATGTTGCTTGAATTAGCTAGTGCCTGCATTAACCGCGCGCAGCAAGACGACAATCAACCCATACCTGTTGTACTTAATCTCTCGTCATGGGATGGCAAGCAGATCGTTGACGATTGGTTGATGAACGAGCTAAACACAAAATACAATGTCTCTAAAAAGATTGGACAAGACTGGGTGATGCATGATGATTTGCAATTACTACTCGACGGGTTGGATGAAGTCAAAATGGAAAATCGAGAAGCATGTGTGAAAGCAATCAATAATTTCCGTCAGAAACATGGATTAACATCACCAATTGCAATTTGTAGTCGCATTGCCGACTATGAAGCATTGACCGAAAAGTTAAGCCTTCAGGGTGCAGTATTTTTACAACCGCTTATACCTGAACAAATCGATGTATATTTTGAACAGGTAGGTTCTGAATTTGAGGCGGCACATCAGATATTGAAGAACGATCGGATACTACAAGAGCTGGTGAGGCAACCTTTAATATTGAGCGTTATGACTTTGGCATATCAAGGTCAACCTGTAAATTCGTTTGTAAGTGAAGATTTGGACACCATTGAAATCCGGCGTAAGCAGTTGTTCGATACATATATTCAACAAATGTTCGAGCGCGTCGCACGAACCAAACGAGAACTCTATGCTAGAGAACAAACGAAAGTCTGGCTCGCATGGTTAGCACAGCGGATGATCCAACATAACGCTGTTCCTTACCTTCTTGAGAAAATGCAACCGACATGGCTTGGTCTTAGTCAGCGAAGGAGTTATAAATGGAGTTTTGGGGCGATGAACGGGCTTGTAGTTGGGTTCATTCTCGGACTAGTTAGCGGAGTAGTAATCGGTCTGGATGTGGGGATAGCTGGCGGCATACTTGTTGGGTTGTTATTTGGATGGGGAGGCTTTGGCATGGGCGCAGGCTTGGGCGTCAGCGCGTGGCGGCTTCGCAAACGCATAAGCAGAGAAGCAAGCATCGACGAGATTGAAATGATTGATGCTCTGACATGGGATTGGAAGCGAGAAATAAAGGCCCTAATTTTCGGGGTGATTACCTTACTATTTGGGCTGATAATCGGACAGATAGTAAATGATTTTTTTTATTTACTGATGGGGCTGGTGATAGCAGCATGTGTGGCTCTAGTTGGTGGGCTGAGAAATAAACCAGTTAGTCGCACGATTTATCCCGGGCAAAAGATTTTTTTCTCGGCAAGAAATTTCTTGTTTATCTTTCTATTAGTTGGGATAAGTACTTGGCTGATATTTGGACTAGGCATTGGGCTAATGTTTGGGGTGTCGGGTAACTTGTTGTTCAGCCTTGGGATTGCGCTCATTTTTGCACTTATTGTCGGACTGTTGTTCGGTCTGATTGTGGGGTCGTTATTTGGGGGTCTTGCCGTCGTCCAACATTACACATTGCGGCTTATCCTTGCGCGCAACGATCTCCTGCCTTGGCGCCTTATTCCATTTCTTGACTACTGCGTGGACCGTATCTTCCTGCGCCGTGTGGGTGGTGGATACATCTTCGTTCACCGCCTGTTGATGGAACATTTCGCGGATATGTACTCCGCGGACGAAAAATAGCCATGCCTCCAAAGAAGCCCCAGCCCTTAGTTACTCAAAGCGTGACTGGCGATAACAATATCGTTATCGCTGGCAATGAAAATACTGTCAACCAAACGATCATCCAAAAGTTCTTCAACATATTTCGCAGCGACGCAGAAACCGTTGACCAGCGCAACCGTCGCATCATGCTCAATCATGTGGAGAACTTCTGGGTCAAAGGTATCTTGGAAAAGTCACTGCATGGAGCAGCATTACTTGAGTTGGGGATTAAGGAAGACCCAGATGCCCTCACCTATCCCTGGGCGATCAAAAGGGAAGCGAACAAAGAGACTTTGCCAGCAGGGACATCCATGCTGGAGATCTTTCAAGAGATCGGTATGGGACGTTCCCTGCTTATTCTTGGTGCGCCTGGCTCTGGCAAGACGACTATGCTGCTTGAATTGACCCGCCAATTAATTGAGCGTGCCCGTGAGGATGTGACTGAACCTATTCCTGTTGTATTCAATCTCTCATCATGGATAGAAAAACTTACTCTTGCAGATTGGCTGGCAAGGGAATTGAATAACATTTACTACGTACCAAAAAATACTGCGCCGACTTGGGTAAAAGAAAATAAAATGTTGCTGCTTTTGGATGGATTGGATGAAGTGCGGCAGGAAAGCCGCGAAAAATGTGTGGATGCGATCAATCAGTTCCGAAAAGAAAATGGATTGACCAGCATAGCAGTATGTAGCCGTATTCAGGATTATGATGAACTCAAAGAGCGATTATCTTTCAATGGTGCGATTGAAATTCAGCCGCTCGCTTCCAATCAAGTGGATGAATATTTCAAGCGCTTCGACGAAGGATTGGCGAGTGTCAGGCAATTATTGGAAAATGATACCATTCTGAGTGAGATGGCAGAAACGCCATTGTTTCTGAGTATCATGACGCTGACGTATCGCGGCAAAGAGACTGCCAATATCTTGGTTTTTCAGAGCATTGATGACCAGCGAAAATATCTTTTTGATACCTATATTGAGCGTATGTTCGAACGCTCTGGTCGCTCGAAAAATGAGATGTTCAATAATAATGATGTGTTGCACTGGCTTTCGTGGCTGGCTCAAAAAATGATAGCGCATAATTCTGTACCTTATATTCTTGAAGATATGCAGCCTTGGTGGTTGACAAACAAAAAGGAACTGGAGTTATATTGGTCACTTCCTTGGTCGACTATTGGTTTTTTTATAGGAGCCGTAGTGTCCGGGATAATAATAGGTGGAATTTTTGATGAACCAATTACGATTCAGTATGCCCTCATTATAGGACCTGCGTTTCTGATAGGATGGCTATTTCTTGGGAGCACTCTCTGGCTATCTCTCGAAGCATTTGACAGATATCATCTAAAATTATTACAGCTTCCACAATATTTGGAGCGACTTGTACTTAGACGCACTAATTATGGACTTCCCAATGAAAAGCTTCTTCAACTTGTTCCTTCTTCCTTGCTTTTGAAAAAAACTGTTATTGCCACATTGGGTCTTGGCGACGAACGATTATTTAATGGCATAGAATTGGTGAATAATGTCAAATGGGACAGGCAAGGGGTGAGATATTATTTTCTTTATTATGTGGTTGCCATTACATTGCTTTCCATATTAATTGCTGGATTGGATTTTGGATGGACAAATGATATTTTGATAAAAGGATTAGTCACTGGTTTGAGTATTGGGGTGATACTTGGATTGCTTTCTGGATTTACTAATTCGCAAATTGAGCAATCCAGATACCCAGGACAAAAACTTTCTTTATCGATTAAGAATTTTGTGTATTTCTTTCTAGCATTTGGACCGTTAATAGGAATAAGCCTTGCACTGGTCAGCTCTATTGTTTATCAAGAAACAATTAACCAGTTAAATCTGATTTTGATCACTGCGGTTGGTGCGTTGGTTGGCGGTTTGATTTGTGGTGGAATGTTTGGAGGTTTTGCTGTTCTCCACCATTTATCATTGCGCATTGTTCTTGCGCGCAATCACCATCTTCCATTACATCTCATCCCCTTCCTCGATCACTGCGTTGACCTGATCTTCCTCCGCCGTGTGGGTGGCGGATACATCTTCGTGCACCGCTTGTTGATGGAGCATTTCGCGGACATGTACCCCGCGGATGAAAAATAATCATGCCTCCAAAGAAGAATATTCCTCCTATTAACCAAACAGCCATCGGAGATGGGAATGTTCAGATTGCAGGTGACAACAACACTGTCAACCAGACCATCATCCAAAAGTTCTTTAATATCTTCAAAAGTGACGCCGAAACCACCGACCAGCGCAACCGCCGCATCATGCTGGGACACGTAGAAAACTTTTGGGTCAAGGGCATCTTGGAAAAATCGTTACATGGCGCAGCATTGTTGGAATTGGGGATCAAGGAAGACCCAGATGCGTTGACTTATCCTTGGGCGATCAAACGAGACGCGGACAAAGAAACCCTGCCAGCAGGAACATCCATGCTGGAAATCTTTCAAGAGATTGGCATGGGACGTTCGTTGCTCATTCTCGGCGCACCAGGTTCTGGCAAAACCACGATGCTCTTGGAATTAACCCGCCAGTTGATCGAGCACACCCGCAAGGATGTGACTGAACCAATTCCCGTTGTGTTCAATCTTTCCTCATGGACTGAGAAATTTACACTTGACGAGTGGTTGGTGAGAGAGTTGAATGTGATTTACACCATACCCAAAAAGGTAGCACAGACCTGGGTGAAGGAAAACAACATGCTCCTGCTCTTGGATGGGTTGGATGAAGTAAAGCAGGAAAACCACGATAAATGCGTGGACGCCATCAATCAGTTCAGAAAAGAAAATGGGTTGACCAGTATGGTAGTATGCAGCCGCATTCAGGATTACGCTGATCTCGAAACGCGTTTGACCTTTGATGGAGCGATTGAGATTCAACCGCTTACCTCAAATCAAGTAGATGAGTATTTTAAGCACTTTAATGAAGGACTTGTAGGCGTCAGAGAAGTGTTAGAGCGAGATACGGCTTTACAAGAAATGGCTAAAACTCCATTGTTCTTAAATATCATAGCCTTAGCCTACCATAATACAACTAGCATGGATATCTTGGCGTCCCAGCCGATAATGCTACAGCGCAAACGCCTATTCGATACATATATTACTCGAATGTACAGCCGACCCGAACGCTCGAAAAGTGCACGTTTTGATTTACACGATAGCGTGCAGTGGCTCACTTGGGTAGCGCACAAAATGATTGAACAGAACAAGTCCACTTATATACCTGAACTTATGAAGCCCGCCTGGTTGAGCAATATGAAGAAGGGTTTTTGGCTAAAATATGTGTTTGGAATAGTAACTGGATTAGCAGTTGGATTAATAGTCGGATTGGTTGTGGGGCTTGTTTTTGGGTTAGCACTCGGACCTATGGAGGGGTTATTTGCAGGTCTGATTTTTGGAATTATGGCCACTGCTAGCTTTGGTTGGAGTGATTTCGAGGACACCATCTTCGGCGTAGCGTACTGGTCTTGGAAACGATCAGTTGCCAGGATATTTTTTTGGTTGATTGGCGGGCTGATTGGTGGCTTGATTGGCGGGCTAGTTAATGGGCTCATTGGTGGACTGATTGGAGCACTAGTTGGCGGGCTTACAGGTGGGCTTCTAGGAGGATTTCAATATCAACTTCTAGACCAAACGATAAATGCTGGTCAAAGAATTACTTTTTCGCTTGCAAACTCCTTCCTCATCTTTATAATGGTTTTTGTCATTGGCACTTTGATTGGCGCGCTTGTAACTGGAGTGATGATAGGTGGGATATTTGTCGGGTTGCTATTTGGATTTTGGATTGGGTTAGATTTTGGAGGTATTGCTGTTGTCCAACACTATTTACTGCGACTCATCCTGAAGCAAAATAATATCCTTCCTATGAGTCTTGGATCTTTCCTAGACTATTGTGTTGACATGATCATAATGCGCCGTGTGGGTGGCGGATACATGTTTATACATCCCTTATTGATGGAGCATTTCGCGGCGATGTACAAGGAAGAAACGAAGTAACACTTTCCGACGCCAGAAACTCTGGCGTCGTCCTGTATAATCAGCCCTATGCCCATCAAAAAATCGGAACTCTACTCCTCCCTCTGGCAGTCATGCGATGAATTGCGCGGCGGCATGGACGCTTCGCAGTACAAGGATTATGTGCTGGTGCTGCTGTTCATCAAGTACATCAGCGATAAATACGCGGGACAGCCTTATGCGCCGATCACTATTCCAGATGGGGCGAGTTTCAAGGATATGGTGGCGCTCAAGGGCAAGAGTACCATCGGTGATGATATCAACAAGAAGATCATCGCGCCGCTGGCGAATGCGAATAAGCTTTCGGACTTTCCTGATTTCAACGACCCGTCCAAGTTGGGCGATGGCAAGGAGAAGGTGGATCGGCTCACCAACCTGATCGCCATCTTTGAGAACAAGGTGCTGGATTTTTCGAAGAATCGCGCTGAGGGCGATGATATTCTGGGCGATGCCTATGAATATTTGATGCGGCACTTTGCTACGGAAAGCGGCAAGAGCAAAGGACAGTTCTACACGCCCAGCGAAGTCAGCCAGATCATGGCGAAGATCATCGGCATCCGTCAGGCGCAGACGAGCGCGGCAACAACCGTCAGCGACCCCACCTGCGGATCGGGATCGCTCCTGCTCAAAGTGGGGGATGAAGCGGGTACTCCTGTCACGCTCTACGGTCAGGAAAAAGATGCGGCGACGAGCAGTCTCGCGCGCATGAATATGATCCTGCACAACAATCCCACGGCGCTGATCATGCAGGGCAACACGCTCACCGATCCCAAGTTCAAGGATGGCGACACGCTCAAGACTTTCGACTTTGTGGTTGCGAACCCGCCGTTCTCAGACAAACGTTGGAGCACCGGTCTCGACCCGCTCAACGACCCATACGAACGTTTCAAATCATTCGGCACGCCGCCCGGCAAGCAGGGCGATTACGCCTACCTGTTGCACATCGTCCGCACGCTCAAGAGCACCGGCAAGGGCGCGTGCATTCTGCCGCATGGTGTGCTCTTCCGTGGCAATGCCGAAGCGGATATCCGCCGCGCGCTCGTGCGCAAGGGTTACATTAAGGGCATCATCGGTCTGCCTGCCAATTTATTTTATGGCACGGGCATCCCGGCTTGTATCGTCGTCATTGATAAAGAGGACGCGCATGCGCGCAAAGGCATCTTCATGATCGACGCCAGCGCCGGCTTCATGAAGGATGGTCCCAAGAACCGCCTGCGCGCTCAGGATATTCACAAGATCGTGGACGTGTTCAATAAGCGGCTGGAGGTCGAGAAATATGCGCGCATGGTTTCGTTCGAGGAGATCGAGCGCAACGAGTTCAACCTCAACCTGCCGCGCTATATCGATAGTCAGACGCCCGAAGATGTGCAGGATATTGCCGGGCATTTGCAGGGCGGCATCCCCGCCGCGGATGTTGAGGCGTTGAAACAGTATTGGGATGTTTGCCCCAGCCTCAAGTCCAGTTTGATGCGTGCTCTTCGTCCAAATTATTTTGCGCTAAGCGTGCCGTTATCCCAACTCAAGCCGACGATTTACGCGCATCCCGAATTCGCCGCGTTCATTGCGGATATGAACACGCATTTCAACAAATGGAAAAAGAAAAACGCCGCGTCGCTCATGGACCTGAAAGCGGGTTGCCATCCGAAGAGCATTATCTCAGACCTGGCAGAAGACCTGCTCACGCACTACACGGTAGGGATGCAGCACGCTGTATCCCTACAATTGATCGACCGCTACGACATTTACCAGCATCTGATGGATTACTGGGCGCAGACCATGCAAGATGATTGCTACCTGATCGCCGCCGATGGTTGGAAAGCGGAAACCCAACGCATCATCGAGACGGATAAGAAGGGCAAGGAAAAAGACAAAGGTTGGACGTGTGATCTCATCCCCAAGCCGTTAATCGTTGCGCGTTATTACATCAAGGAACAAACTGAGATTGACGCGCTCACCGCTGAGTTGGAAGTTGTGACCGCACGTCTCGCTGAATTGGAAGAGGAACATGGTGGGGAAGAGGGCGCGTTTGCGGATTTGGAGAAGGTGAACAAGGCGAGTGTGATGGCGAGGGTGAAAGAGTTGAAAGTGGAAAGTGATCAGTCATCAGTGAGCAGTGAGTTGGTGGTGATGGAGAAATGGTTGAAGTTAAATGGCGAGGAAGGCGAGTTGAAGAAGAAACTCAAAGATGCCGAAGCCGACCTCGATGCCAAAGCTTATGCTCATTACCCCAAGCTGACCGAAGCCGAGATTAAGACGTTGGCGGTGAATGATAAATGGCTCGCCGTGCTGGATGCCGCCATTCATAGCGAGATGGAGCACGTGAGCCAGAGCCTGACCCAACGCGTGAAGGAATTATCCGAACGCTACGAAACGCCATTACCGCAAATGAACGAACGCGTGACCGAACTGGAAGAAAAAGTGAACCGCCATCTTGAGAAGATGGGATTTTCATGGAAGTGAAAAAAGGATACAAGCAAACAGAATTTGGAATTATCCCAAATGATTGGGATGCTATTTCCGTCCAAGAACTTATGGATAGCAACGCTATAGTCGGACATCTAGACGGAAATCACGGTGCGTTATATCCAAGAAGCAATGAGTTCGTTGAATTTGGAGTGCCCTACATTACGGCAAATGAATTAACGGGATATAAGGTCAATTTCCGAACTTGTAAGTATCTTTCAGAAGAGCGTGCTCGCCGCTTTCGGAAAGGTGTAGCAAAAAATGGTGATGTGTTGTTTGCTCATAATGCCACCGTTGGGCCGACTGCATTGCTTTCTACTGAACTTGATTATGTAATCTTGAGTACAACTGCTACATATTTCCGTTGCAATCCTGAAAAGATAAAAAATACATTTTTGCTTTATGCGCTTCAGTCGCAACACTTCGTTACTCAATATCAAGCAGTGATGGCGCAATCAACACGCAATCAAGTCCCGATCACTACACAAAGGAAATTATTTTTTATCCTTCCTTCTGCACTCGCCGAACAAGAAGCCATCGCCGAAGCCTTGAGCGATGCGGATGCTCTCGTCGAAGCCCTGGAGCAACTCCTTGCCAAAAAGCGCCAAGTCAAACAAGGGGTGATGCAGGAATTGCTCACGGGGAAGAGACGGTTACCTGGGTTTGAAAAGAGGCATGGATCTAAAAAAACTGATGTAGGTATAGTTCCAGAAGATTGGGATAGTGTAAGTCTAGGTTCGCTATGCACTATGAAAAGTGGCGATGGCATAACTAGCGCTGGCATAGATCAGTTTTCACCATACCCTTGTTACGGCGGGAATGGTCTAAGAGGATTTACTTCGCGCTTTACGCATGATGGCAATTATGCTTTGATTGGGCGCGTTGGCGCGCTTTGTGGAAATGTTCTTGGAGTACGTGGACAGTTTTTTGCATCTGAACATGCTATTGTTGTTACACCTTTACCAAAGACAGATGTTGGCTGGCTTACTTTCAAGTTGGGTGAAATGCACCTCAATCAATATGCAGAAGCATCGGCTCAACCAGTTCTGACGGTCACAAAACTTTTGAAACTAAAAGTTGCTTGTCCATCAACAAAAGAAGAACAAACCGCCATCGCCAAAATCCTGAGCGACATGGACGCCGAAATCGCCGCGCTCGAAGGGAAACTGTCCAAGGCGCGGCAGGTCAAGGCGGGGATGATGTCCGTGTTGCTGACGGGGAAGATACGATTAGTGGAAAGTTGAAAGTGGAAAGTGGAAACTCTGAGCGACATGGATGCCGAAGTCACCGCGCTGGAAGAGAAACTGTCCAAGGCGCGGCAGGTCAAACAGGGCATGATGTCCATGTTGCTGACGGGAAGGGTGAGGTTGATGTGAACATACGGCAAGGAGTCGTATAATCTCTGGTTGGGCAGCATTTTGTTTTAACCTAAAGAGTTGGAGAAGAATAAGAAATGTCAGTTGAAACAATAACCATATTGATTGGCGTAATGTCCACGATTGCGGCTCTCATTTCCATCTTTTTTGCATGGCAGGCAGTAAAAGTTGCGGAAAAGAGTAACACCATCGGCTTGCTTTCAGAAATTCAGAAGCAGCGTTGGTCAGAGTCCATATTCAACTCCTTGCGAATTGTATGGAAACAATATCATGCTTATCAAGAAAATGCTGACGATGGTGAACCTATAACTTTTGAACAAGCATGGAATTTTGTTTCAGAACATCAAGGTAAAGATGGGTCTGAGGAATGGAAGGCCGTTCATGAACTTACAGGGTTTTGGCACTATATCGCCGTTCTCGTAAAAAGAGGTTTTTTGGATGAAGAAATTGTAACAAGTGCAATTGGTTCGCCTAGAATTCTTGGATTTCTATTCCCCATAGAAGAAGCATTCTCAAAATACAACAAAAAAACTAATATACCTAAAGTTTCGCTGAAATGGTATTACGATTTGTGGAAAGCCAAAAGACAGTAGTGTTTGTATGAAGATGTATCAAGCACAGCGTTCACCTGACGCTGAGGATGCCCAGCGCTTCCTGACCGAACCCCCATCGCCGAAACCCTGAGCGACATGGATGCCGAACTCGCCGCGCTAGAAGAGAAACTGTCCAAGGCGCGGCAGGTCAAGCAGGGTATGATGTCCATGTTGTTGACGGGGAGAATACGATTAGTGGAAACCCTGAATGACATGGACGCTGAAATCGCCGCACTGGAAGGGAAACTGTCCAAAGCGCGGGAGGTCAAGCAACGCATGATGTCCGTGTTGCTGACGGGGAGAATACGATTGGTGGAAAGTTGAAAGTGGAAACCGTGAACGACATGGATGCCGAAGTCTCCGCGCTGGAAGGGAAACTGTCCAAGGGCGGCAGGTCAAGCAGGGCATGATGTCCGTGTTGTTGACGGGGAGAGTGAGGTTGGTGTGACGGAGTAAAATTACTCACCGAATTAATCTTTGACCGTTTAGAAGGGTTTAGGCGGCAAAATGGCGTCTTAAGCTAATGTCAAGCAACAATCGTGAAAACAGGAGGAGATTACCTTTGACAAATTATTGGAAAGCAGGAGAAAGTTGTGTTTTGCGTGGCATTGTAAATAATCAGGTATGGATGGCTAAATCGGTTATTGTGGTGAAAGATAAACCAGAAGAAACTGTCCTTTTGCTAACTCCAGGTGCTCAGTGCGCTTTTCCTGAAGGATACTGGCGTTGGAAGAAAAATAGAGACTATTCACTGGGTACTCGATGGCAAGAAGCTAAACAAGAACACATTCTTCTCCAAGAATTCAATTGGCAAAGGAACCGCATCCTGATGTTTCTTGAACCAGAGAAGTATTATTCTTGGTCAATATTTTGGGATCATGACTCAAATCAGTTTGGCTGTTATTATCTCAACTATCAATTACCTTATCAGCGAAGTCATTGCGGTTTTGACACTTTAGATTTAGATCTGGACATTGTTATAGATACAGAATACAACTGGAAATGGAAAGATGAAGAGGATTATCAAGTAGGCATTCGAGAAGGTAGCATTCAGGATGAATGGGTACAGGGTATTGAGAAATCACATGAAGAAGTTTTCGACAGGATAAACAAGCACAATTATCCTTTAGATGGTTCGTGGTTAAATTGGCAACCGATTTCAACTTGGCAACCGCCGAAGCTGCCAGAAAAATGGCAAGTCCTGTGAAAATGCCGCCCAACACAGCGTGTTTAGACGGCGAGACAAACCGCCATCGCCGAAATCCTGAGTGACATGGACGCCGAAATCGCCGCGCTGGAAGGGACACTGTCCAAGGCACGGCAGGTCAAGGCGGGCATGATGTCCGTGTTGCTGACGGGAAGGGTGAGGTTGGTGGAGAGTGGAAAGTAGAAAGTGGGAAGCCTGAACGACATGGACGCCGAAATCTCCGCCATCGAGGAGAAACTGTCCAAGGCGCGGGAGGTCAAGCAGGGCATGATGTCCGTGTTGCTGACGGGGAGGGTGAGGTTGGTGTAGATATACGGCAAGAGGTCGTATAATCCCTTGGTTGGGCAGCTTCCTGCAAAATCACAAGTAGGTCGGAGTTGATACATGGCACAAGAACCACATAAAAATAATTCCGTACTGATAATTGTTGCTGTAATCACTGTCATTGGCTCAGTGATTGCGGCTCTAATATCTGTAAAAGGTAATTATGACGTTGAGAAAATGCGTCAGGAAGCTGAGCTTACTCGGATTGCATTAGTATCCCCACTCACACAGCCGGATTCGCATGGTGCAGTAAATGCACCCACATCTGCCCCACTTTCATCTGTCGCATCCGTTGCCAATACGATTATTCCGAGTTCAAACGATAATCGGGATATTGCAACTCAAACTTTAGGCTACACAAATCTTGATGAATTTATGGCGGCGTTTGGTATTCCAGCAGAAGTTAAATCGAGAATTTTTGTTTGTCCAAGAGAAGAAACATGGTGTTTAGGTGTTTACGAAGAACCTGGGCAAGTCGATTTTCATTTCAAAAATATCACCAATTGCACAATAGATGGCAAGCAAGTAAATGGCGCTTCGACCATTCCATCAGGTTTTGATGGAATAGTGAAAGGTTTTACTGTTCGCCTTTGTAGTCGGTAAAACAGAAATACACCCAACGCACGTATACTAGACGCGAAATCTCCGCGCTCGAAGGGAAACTGTCCAAGACGTGGCAGGTCAAAGCGGGCATGATGTCCATGTTGCTGACGGGGAGGGTGAGGTTGGTGTGAGTATACGGCAAGAGGTCGTATAAACTGATTATGCGGTACCCGGTCGATTGTTCATAGAAATATTGGAAGAAAGGAACAAAATATGAGTAGTTATATTCCATGGGATAGCCAATCTCTCGATGAATGGGCGCAGAAGTTCGCTACAGGAAAATTCATAGATCTTAA
>Ga0137333_1000179_pt1 | contig 16939 bp, 10 predicted proteins | sample EasRivERMLT231_2_FD_102286 | JGI IMG/M metagenome (GOLD analysis project Ga0137333, IMG submission 102286) | Soil microbial communities from meander-bound floodplain in the East River, Colorado, USA - East River MetaG ERMLT231_2 | ecosystem: Environmental > Terrestrial > Soil > Floodplain ... | reverse complement strand
TTTTGCAGGCACAACGACTCGGACTGAAAAATTATTCTGTGTTGATCTCGCAGGTCCGCGTGCCGCCTGCGATCAAAGCGATATTGAGTTCGCCACAGAATCGCGTGCAGGGATTTTTGCTGGCGGGTCATGTCAGTGCGGTGATGGGCTATTGGGAATATCCGCCCTTGGTGGATGAATTCAAAATCCCAATGGTTGTGACGGGTTTTGAGCCCCTCGATATTGTGCAGGGTATTTTAAAGACAGTGCAGTTATTGGAAGCGGGTAAGGTCGAAGTTGCGAATGCTTATTCGCGGGCAGTGAACTTTGATGGAAATCTGCCAGCACAGAAAACGATCAATCAAGTCTTTTATGAATGTGATCGCAAGTGGCGTGGCATTGGCATGATCCCTATGAGCGGTTGGGGCTTGCGTCCCGAATTCGATGCGTTCAATGCGGAGAAACGCTTTGATGTGGGAGCCATTCACACGCAAGAATCGCCGTTGTGTATCGCAGGTCAAATATTGCAGGGATTGAAGAAGCCGCATGATTGTCCCGCCTTTGGCAAAGAGTGCACCACTGAAAATCCGCTCGGCGCGACGATGGTTTCATCCGAGGGTGCATGTGCTGCGTATTATCGGTACGGACGTGTGGAAGTGATGCACGGATAAAGTCAGAATTCAGAATGATGAAAGTTAGGTTGAAAGATTTGAACCACAGGGACACGAAGACACTGAGAAGAGAAAATAAAAAAACTCCGTGGCTCAGTGTCTCCGTGGTTAGCTTTGATATAGCCATCTTTCTTCTTTCTTTGAAATGAGGCAGTATGTCTGAGACAGTCAACATAGAAGGTGCATACTGTGCATCACCATTGCCGCACAGTGAACAGATCGTGATGGGTCACGGTGCAGGCGGGCGGATGAGTCATCAACTCATTCAAAAGGCGTTCGTGTCCGCATTTCAGAATCCAGCTTTACAGGCGGGTGATGATGCGGCGATGCTCCAACCCGTCCCTGGCATTCAGCTTTCTATTAGCACGGATGCGCATGTGGTCACGCCGTTATTTTTCCCAGGTGGCGACATTGGCAAGCTCGCTGTCTGCGGCACAGTCAATGATGTGGCAATGCTTGGCGCAAAGCCGTTTTACTTAACGGCTGGCTTTATTCTCGAAGAAGGTCTGTCGATGAGCACGCTTCAACAAGTCATTACTTCGATGCAAGCAGCGGCACAGGAAGCGAATGTCCAAATCGTGGCGGGCGATACCAAGGTTGTGCAAAAAGGCAAAGCCGATGGACTCTACATCACCACGGCAGGTGTCGGCATCATTCCCATCGGCACGAACATCAGTGGCACCCAAGCCAAGCCTGGAGATGTGATCATCCTCTCGGGTTCCATCGGCGATCACGGCATTGCCGTCCTTGGTGCACGTGGTGAACTCGGCTTTGAATCCACCATTCAAAGCGATGTCGCTCCACTCAATCATTTGATCGAAGCGATGATAAATGCGAGTCACAACATCCACGTGTTGCGTGATCCGACTCGTGGCGGATTGGCGACGACTCTCAACGAAATAGCGACTCAATCCAACGTGGGCATTATGCTGGATGAAAAAACGCTTCCTGTCCATACCGAGGTTGCATCGGCTTGCGAGATGCTTGGATTCGATCCGCTCTATATTGCCAATGAAGGCAAGCTAGTTGCGTTTGTCTCTCGCGAAGATGTGGATGCAGTATTGAAGGCAATGAAATCCACTCGTTACGGCGAAGATGCAGTTATCGTTGGGGAAGTCACCGCCGAACCACGCGGACGCGTCCTACTCAAAACATCCCTCGGCAGTACCCGCATAGTGGATATGCTGGCGGGCGAAATGCTTCCGCGTATTTGCTAATGGTTGATATAGTTATTGCCCGTGCTTTGTGGCAAAGACTAGTGAGCAGAAAGCATCACCAACGCAAATAACCCGGGAATAAGCGTTTCGGCGTTTTTGAGGTTGAATGGTTTGCCAATTCCCACAACGCCCATCCCTGCACGGTGAGCAGCTTCGATACCTGCTTCAGCATCCTCAAAGACGACGCATTCAGTAGGTGGGATATTAAGTTCTTTCGCGGCACGCAAAAAAACTTCAGGGTCAGGTTTGGCTTTACTGACTTTGTTCCCATCCACGACAACATCGAAGAGAGATGCGATGCCGAGACGTTCGAGAATGAGCGGAGTATTCTTGGATGCTGAACCAATCGCTGTTTTGATGCCTTTGGTGCGGATACTTTTCACATATTCCACTACGCCTGGGAGGATTTCGGATTCGTCCATGTGAGAGATGTAATCCACGTACCAATCGTTTTTTTGTGCTGCTATTTTGGTCTTGGTTGCTTCATCCAAAGTCAGCCCGCCGATTTCGAGGAGAATTTCCAATGAGCGGACACGGCTGACGCCTTTGAGACGTTCATTGTCTGTTTCGCTGAAGTCAAAGCCAAGTTCGTTTGCAAGACGTTTCCAGGCTAGATAATGATATTTGGCTGTATCGACGATAACGCCATCGAGGTCAAAGATGGCGGCGCGCATTTCTCGGATCATGGGAGGTTCCTTTTTAACCACAAAGGACACGAAGGTCACAATGGGATGATTAAGAGATGGGAATATTAACTTCCCCAGTTGTAGGTAATGAATAAACCGACTCTCTCACTGAAACAGTAATAGGGCTATCTAGTGGCTTCAATAGTTTGATGTCGATACTTTTATTCGTCAGCGTGATCTTCAGTTTTTGTCCGTGCAACATGAAGGGGATGATGACTTGTCCCCAGTGAGCAGGGAGATGTGGATTGATGGAGATGGTGTTATCCATGCAATGGATTCCGCACAAGCCGAAGACTGCCGACATCCACGCACCACCGTTGCCCGCGGGATGCGTCCCACCGATATAGAGCGTACCGACGTATTGCTTGCCTTTGCCATTTAAGTCAATGGTGGCGGTTTTCATGAAGTATTTATAGGCCCAGTCCACCTTGCCGAGTTGTGCGGCGATGAGTGAATAGGAACAGGCACTCAGGCTGGAGCCGTGTTCGGTACGAGGTTCGTAATATTCCCAGTTAGTGGATTTTGTATTTATTGAATACCGTTCGCCGAAGAGATATAGCATTAGCACCACGTCTGCTTGCTTGATGATCTGCGTAGTGGTGGCGAGTCCGTTCCCGCCGCCGAAGTATTCGTGCGGATGCAGTTTGCGGTTGACCAGATTCTTTAGCGGAAGATTCTCCAGTGTGAAGTAATTGTCAAATTGGGGGATCAGGTTCTCGGTCGGGTTTGAATCGGGGAGATAAAGGTTCGGGATGATATCACTGATAAACGCAAGATCAGAGTTGAAGCCAAGAGTCGTTTTCAATTCTCCAAAAAATTCTGGGGAGTTCTGTTGAAGATGCTGCACAACTTTGATACAAACATTGAATGTGTTGGCGACCATTCGATTGGTGTAGGCGTTGTTGTGAACGCGCTCGTGATATTCGTCGGGACCTGTGACATCAAGAATTTCGTAGCGCTGCTTATCAAGATTGAAATAAAGATAGGATAAAAAGAAACGCGCGCACTCGAAGACAACCTCGGCACCGCCATCATGCCAAATGGAGGCATCGCCCGTCAGCGAAAAATATTGCCAGAAAGCATAGACAATATCTGCACTGATGTGAACCTGCTTGTCGCGGAAATATGTACGCATGGGACGATTGGTGAACACATCAGTGACATTGAAAAGCGTGCAGGCATCATCGCCTGTGTCCTGGCTCTCCCAGGCGTAGAACGCGCCGCGATAGCCATATTCGTGCGCCTTGCGTCGTGCACCGTCGAGCGTATGATATCGATAGAGCAAAAGATTGCGCGCAAGATCTGGGAAAGCATGCGTGAAAAATGGGAGCATGAAAATTTCGGTATCCCAAAAGATCGCGCCTTTATACATTTGTCCCGACATGCCACGCGCAGGAATGGAAACGCGCTCAGTGTGTGTGGGGACAATCGCAAGCAGGTGATACATGCTGAAGCGCAGAGCTTGTTGCGCCTCTTCATCACCAGTGATTTGAATATCGCAGGATTCCCAACGTTGCGACCAAAGTACAGAATGTTCATTGAGAAGTCCGTCAAAACCAATGGAAGCAGCCTGTTGACAGAATTGGTGGCTGGCATCAAAGGGATTGGATGTATCGAGTCCTGTGGCATGGGAAGCGAATTTGTAAAATTTAAAAGTGTTTTGAAGATAGATCTGATGGAACTCACGAAATGATTTTGTGATTGTCTCATCCACATATTCAACTGGGCATACGACACTTTCAGATACAACTATAGGAACAGCATTTTCATGAGTGATGGCGCATACCGAGATGATGCCATCTTTCTCACACGTATCCATTGCTCGCAAATGCGGACCGTTGATATCCCACACGTCGCCGTCAATGCCCGTACGAATATCGATTACACATTCACGATCTGCGCTGATGGAATATTCCATACAAATCAGATGATGACGCGCCAAACTGGCGAAACGTCGTGAGCGAACTGTGATGCAATTACCATCGGATGCTTCAAAGGTTGTCTCGCGTGTGTGGACGGCGTTGCGCATGTCAATGCTTTGAGCATGGGATACGACATTACTTGTCAACGCATGAAGCGATTCATCCTTGTAGATAACTTGCACAAAACATCCATTTGGCAAATTGACGGGTTCGCGCCATTGGTCGCCAACGCGGTCATATAGACCAGAGACGATCGTGGCGGTCTTCTGTTCCTTGTTAAACTCCTCCAGCGTGCCGCGATATCCGATATAGCCATTGCCAATCAAGAGTTTATTGCCCTGACGGTCAATGTCTTGTGGAGAAAGTTGATTCGATTCCGTGATATTCCAGTCCATGTAATGTACCTACCCCACTGCTTCTTTCTCTTTGATTAAAACTGAGAAACCTTTTGTATCCACTTGCGCGTCTTGACCATTGACTTTGATGTTGATGGATTCACCCGTTACTATTTTGAAAATTGCATACATTTGTGAAACTTCCACGCGGATAACTGAGCCGCGATACGTGACCTGAAAACTGTATCCGTTCCAATGCGCAGGGATAGACGGCTTGAATGACAGCACTTCCCCATCGGAACGCATTCCGCCGAAGCCATAGACGATATTCATCCATGCAGCGGCGATGGAGGTGGTGTGAATCCCCTCATGGGTGTTGCGGTTGTAATTGTCCAGGTCAATGCGCGTGGCAAAGTGGAAGAAATCAAATGCTTCCTGGTGGCGTCCCAGTTCGGATGCAAATATCGAATGTACCGAAGGCGAAAGCGATGACTCATGAATACAGCGTGGTTCGTAATAATCGTAGTTCGCCTGTTTCTCTTCTAGAGAGAAGGATTGATTGTATAAAAGCATGAACATCAGCACATCAGGCTGCTTGATCATGTCATTGCGATAAATACGGTCATATGACCAATGATGATAGAGCGGAAAATATTCCACGGGGATCGCATCTATATCAATGTGCGGAAGGTTGAAAAAACCTTCATGTTGTTCGTAAAGTTTCGTTTCAGGGTCATATGGAATAAACATTTCTTCTGCAATATGACGCCACTTATTCAATTCATCCGGCGAACATCCTAATGCGGTTAAATCCATTCCATCCAAAACACTCAAGGTAAACTCAAATGTCCGCTTTGCCATGTAATTGGTATAGGCATTGTTGTTCACCATCATTTGAAATTCATCGGGTCCCATCACCGCGTAATAACCAAATTTGCCTTTTGCGGACCACTGTCCACGGCTGGCAAGGAAGCGGCAGATCTGCATCAGCAACTCCGCACCCTCTGTACGCAAGAACTCGGTATCACCCGTCACATTCACATAATGCCAGATGCCGTACGCTACGGCTGTCGTTGGCTGGAACTGTAAACTTGCATGCTGCCACAGTGTACAACTCTCAGTCCCGTCAATTGTTGCGATGGGAAAACATGCACCTTCACAATCCAAATCGTTTGCGCGCACCAGCGCCTGCGGCAAAGTCTTGTAGCGATAGTCAATCAACGCCCTCGCTGCTTTTGGATTGCTGAATAAATAGAACGGCAGGCAGTACGTCTCCGTATCCCAAAACGCGTTGCCGTTATATGCCTCGCCCGTCAGCCCTTTCGCGCCGATATTCGCGCCAGCGATCACACCGCGATACGTTTGCTGCATTTGGAAAATACAAAATCGTATCCCCTGTTGTGTATCCGCATCGCCATCGATCGTGATATCCGACTTCGCCCAGAAATCATTCCAATAGGCACGATTACTTTCAAGCACTTCATCATATGTTTTGGATGATGTTTGCAGCTGGGACATGCCCTGCTCCCAAGCCTCATCCAACTCTTGAGTCTTATCCCGATCTGTGTGCAACGCCACAGATTTCCCGATAACTGTTTCTACATCTTCAACCACATCCACTTCCAAGCGGACTCCAACGAACTTCTCCGCTTCGATAGGTGTTTGTTCTACATGAGCATAAACTTTCATTCCCGCGAATAGATGATGCCCGATATTCTTACTCACACCGAGAATAGCATCATTGCTTTTATGAACGCAATCCCAGAAGTTTTGATTAAACATGCGATGGGGAATGGAAAAGTCTAATCCCATCATCAGCGTGACCTTGCCTGAAAAGTTTAATGGCGTGATACGGATCTGCTGACAAGCCAGTTCGTTAGTTTCCATGCTGAGTAATCGCAGAAAGACAAGTTTTAACTTCTTACCAGTCCCTGTCTCCCAGACAAACTCACGTCTCAACTCACCGTTTCTAAAATCCAACTCACGGCGGAAGTCAGAGAATTTACTTTTTGCGAGATCAAGTGTTTCACCGTCTATTTCGATACGTGTATATAACCAGTTGATGATGTTGACCATGAACGCCAATCGATTCGAGATACCTTTATATGCCATCCCTTCGGTAAAACGTTCTTCATAGATGCCGTTTAGATAAACACCCACCAGGCTTTTGCCAGAATACCCTTCGTCAAAAAATCCGCGTACGCCCTGATGTTCATTGGATAATGAAAATAACGATTCCGAAACTTCGCTTCTATCGGGGTGAAATCCTTCTTCAATGATCTTCCAGGGATCCACACATAAATATTTATCAGCTACCTTTGCCATCTATAACTCCTGATACCACCCGCCGAACACATTAGACGGGAATGATTTCTTGTTGAACGTTCAACCCTCTTTTCAAAAAAAGAGAGACTTACGCGGTCTCTCTTGAAACCAAATTCACTGGCAGGATCAAGCGACTGCCGAGTGATGTCTTTTTGTTGAGTATCTTCAACAAGGTCTTTGTTGCCGTCTCACCCTTCTCGAAGATGGACTGATCGATGGTGGTTAGTTCGGGAAAAACCTGTCGCCCAATATAAATATTATCGAAGCCGACCAGCCCAAAGTCCCGCCCGACGCGGATGCCTTTTTTTTGCATCCCGTGAAGAATTCCAACCGCCACCATATCCTCTGTACAGAAGGCAGCATCGAATCCCTGGGCAGCAAGCAAGTCCGCAAATTGGAGACCTGCCTCAAACGGAGTGCCAGTTTTATCGAAAATGTATTCCTTTAAACCTGCCTCTTTGAGCGCGCTTTTGTAACCCTCATAACGCCTCTGCATCAAAGGTCCTGTGAGTTCAACGCCACAGAGCGCGATCTTTTTATAGCCTTTTGAAACCAGTTCCTGCCCGCCAAGATAGCCGCCAGCCTCATCATCGGAGTTAATATAGGAGAAATTAGGGTAATTTCCGCGCGAATAGTTGTCAATCAGGACAATTGGAATGGCCTTGGAGTTCAGATCTTTCAGGAAATTCTGGTCATATTCGCCAACTGCCAGAATGCCATCTACGTTACGAGCATCGATCCATTCGCTGACCTGGGTGAGTTTCTCTTTGTAGGGAACGGAGAAAATAATAAGGTCGTAATACGCTTCATCCCGCAGAACGGAATAGACACTATCCATGATGATGTTGTAAAAGGGACTGTTGGTCAGCGTGTTCGTGTCAACATAGGACGGAAGGATCATCCCGATCAAGCGTGACTGGTTGGTGATCAATGAGCGCGCTGCCAGATTTGGTTTATAGCCAAGTTTCTTCGACGCGGTCAACACTGCCTTACGAGTTTCCTCGGAATAGTTTCCTTTTCCGCTGAATACATTGGAGACCGTTGTACGGGAGACCTTGGCTTCTTTGGCAACATCGATAACAGTGATACTCATAGGGATTCCTTAGTTGAACGTTCAACAATATTATCGGAGAAAAAATGTTTTTTGTCAAGTAATTGGTTGAAATTGTACATTCTTTTCAACTTTTAGAAACCTTATCTAATTGCTCACGCGCATATTCACGCACCATCCCAAGCATCTTGAAACGCGGCTCCCCATCCGCACAGGGAGTTTGCTCGAGCAGGGACTGATCGATGAGGGCAGCTATTCCAGCCTGGACGTTTTCAATGTCACATTTTGATTCAGCGTCATGAATAGTGAAATCTACGGGGAATGCAGAGAGCTGACAAAAAAAGTTTTGCAAATCCAGTGAAAGCAGATCAAAGCTCCAATCGAGCATGGCACGCATGGTCTGTTGGTGTGGCGGCATCATTTTGAACCCCTGACTTAGAAAATCCAGTCGATTGTTGGATAAACTTAACATGGCTTGCGGTGAATAATATTTGATCTGGTAGGCAGCTAATTCGATCGCTAAAGGCAAACCTTCCATACGTTGACATAGTTCTGTGACTGCTTCCACATTTTCATTGTTGAGGGAAAAATTGGGATTTACTGCCTGCGCCCGCTGAACAAATAAAGTCACCGCTGGTGATTGGGCCCAGAGCTGTTGACCTTTCACGGATTCAATATCTGCAATTGTCAATGGGGGGACAACGAACTCGTGTTCACCATAAATCTGCAGAGTTGTACGGCTTGTAACAATGATTTTTAATCGGGGAAAAGCAGCAAGTAGCTCAGAAACCAGCTTCCGGGCAGGCAGGAGGCGTTCAAAATTGTCCAAAATGAGCAAAAAGTCGCGATTTTGGAGTACTTTCTTAAAAGCAGAAGTCTTTCCATCCTTCATCCCAAGTTTTTGGGAAATGGCTGTCGCAACCATTGCTGGATCATCCAGGCTCGATAGCTCAACAAAACACGTTTCATATTCCAAACGGCGGGCAAGCTCGATGCTCAAACGAGTTTTGCCGATCCCGCCAGGTCCGAGCAATGTCAATAAGCGGACATCTTCACGAGTGATCAGACGGGTGAGCATCTGAATAGTGTTTTCCACACCAATAAGGTTTGTGAGTGGCGTAGGTAGATTGCTTTGAAAGAGCGGGGCAACCTCAGGGTAAGCATCGACAGCTTCAAACTCCCAATGATTTAAAGCTTGAACGACGGCAGCGATCAGTTCACGCAGTTGGTAAAAATAGGTGGCGCGGCTGATATTTAATTTGTCAGCATAAACATCTGCAACGGATTCTGGAGTGGAAAGGACCACATCGAGCATGCGACGATGACTGGGTTGAAATGGATAGTTCTGCAAATAATCAATGACAATCTTTAAACCACCGCGTTTTCCGATCCAGGATTGCCATGGATCGTGCTGAATCAACCGTACGGGAAAACGCGGAAAGTGCAGCAGGGACTTGACGTGTTCGTCATCCCAGACAGCGCTGATTGGCAAACGATGTTCAGTGATCGACTCCATCGCGCACATATTACCATATTTTTGTTGAACGTTCAACTATATTTAGACTATACTTAGACCACACTGGTTTTATTTGTTTATATACTGTGTTCAAGATAAGGTATCAAAACCCGATAAGTATTGATTGGGAACACCTTTATCAAATATTGTTTGTCCTACATATGAAAAGGAGAAGTAAAACACCATGAAAGTTAAATCGTCCGCTCTGTTTCTTAACATCATCCTGCTGTTTGCGTTGATCCTCAGCGCATGCGGTGCCGCGGCTCCCACAGAAGCACCTGCCGCAACAACGGATGCCCCAGCTGCCGCCACCGAAGCTCCGGTTGCTGCTACTGAAGCCCCTGTCGTCGTGGATGCACCTGCTGGAACCATCCCCTTCCCCGCTGAAATTGCTGGCGGTCGCCCAGTTGAAATCAGTGTGGTAGGCATCCCCACGGAAGCCAACCCCACAGGTCTCGCGGACTGGAACGCGGCGGTTGCCCGTTTCCAAGCCAAGTATCCCAATGTGACTGTTACGGGTAATGATTACGTTTATGCTCCAGACACCTTCCCCGCACTCGTTGCTGGCGACCAGGTGCCGACCGTCTTCCAAGGCTATCTGACCGACCGTGATTTAATGGTTGGTCAGGGACTTGCTGCTGACCTCACCAGTTTTTACAAAGCTACGAAACTTGATGAAGTCTACAATTCCAATCTTCTGTCACTGGTATCCGCAGATGGCAAGATTTATGGTATGCCGATCGAAGCGTATGTAATGGGTTTGGCATATAACATTCAGATGCTTAAAGATGCCGGTTACGATGTTCCCCCCACAACTTGGGAAGAGTTGGGACCCATGGCTCAGAAGCTCACCAATCGTGACGCTGGCATTGCCGGATTCTCATTCATCCGCGGTGAAGCGCACCAGGCTGGTTGGCACGGCACGGTTATTGCCTACAACTTTGGTCTCGATGATGCCGCTATCGTTACCAAGGGCGCTGATGGAAAGTATGCCGCTGGTTTCGATAATGCTCAAACACTCGCTGCGTTGAACTACATCAAGGACTTACAGTGGAAGTACGATGCACTTCCCCGCGAACTGCTTGAATGGCCGACCAACGGTGAAGTACTTGCCACCGGCAACGCCGCCATGGTTTTGATGGCTGGTGGACAGTTGGAATGGATCAAACAGACCTATCCTGATGTGGATATGAATCAGTTCGGCTTCGCTCCATTGCCCGCTGGACCCGATGGTAAGATGGTTTCCCTCGGTGGTGGTGATGTGGCTTTTATCAATGCCAAGGCAACCGCGGATGAGATCGAAGCTGGTTTCTACTATCGCCTGTTCGTACAATTCGATGAAGGTGAAGTAATCGCCAAATATGAAGCTGTCAAAACCAACCCGACCGCAGTCATTGGCGAGCCGAGCTACCCGATCTATGTTGGACTTTTCCAGGACAAGATCACAGAACTCACCAAACAATATGCGAATCTCCCTGTTGACAACTATGCATTGTTCAACGGTGCAGAGATTGGTCTTCAGAATGAACCGCAGATCGCCGGTCAGGATTACTATGCCGCATTAGGCAACGTTGTCAGCCTGATCGTCACCGACCAGAACACTGACCCGGCTGCTGCCCTTACTGAGGCCGCCCAGGTTTTCCAAACGAACGTTCTCGATCAACTGAAATAGGCTTTTAAACCGAAGTTAATTGATGGAAGAGATGGCACGGATTAACGTCATCTCTTCCATCAATTTCCCATATAATCAGTCTTCCAATAGATAATCAGCAATTTGTCATTATCCAATTTATTTTTTACGAACATATCTTTCAGTTTGACCCTCGAATTTTTCTGAACCGGTAAGGAAATCGTAAATATGACCACTACAATGACAGCCACCGATATGGTCAAAACAGCACCACATCGGCGTATCGACTGGCAGAAACAGGGAATTGCCTATTTATTCCTCCTACCAGCATTGACCGCTTTCACCCTGGTTACCTGGTATCCGATCGTGAGCACCATTCTGTATAGTTTCCAAAAAGTGAATGTCGCAGGGTTTCAAGGTTGGGTTGGGTTTTCTAATTATGTCCGCATGTTCGGCAATCCCATTTTTTATACAGCCTGGAAGAACACCCTTGTTTATGTCTTGCTAAGTCTTGTCATGGGCGCCATGGTGCCCATCGTTCTGGCGCTAATCATCAATGAAATGCGCGGACTTTCCTCCTTTTTCCAAACCATTGTCTATCTTCCCACTCTCATACCCATTACCGTGGGATTAATCGTTTGGCGGCAGATCTACGCGCCGACGGGCGGCATCTTAAACAGTTTACTAAAGCTTGTGGATCTTGAACCTCAACTTTGGCTGCAAGATCCACTCCTGGCAAAACCAGCACTAATTATCATCATGACCTGGATCGGAGCTGGCGGCGCAACCCTGCTCTACCTATATGCGCTGCGGGAAATTCCTCCAGAACTTTTTGAAGCCGCAGAACTGGATGGGTTTACGGTCTTTCAACGTATTCGCTATATCGCCCTGCCCCTCCTCCGCAGCAGAATACAGATCATGTTGGTGCTACAGATCATCACCGTGGCACAGGTATTCACAGAGCCCTTCATCTTAACGAATGGCGGACCAGCCAGCAGTACCACTTCCCCAGTTCTGGAAATTTATAACATTGCCTTTACACGCACGGATTTCGGGTTGGCATCGGCGTGGGGTGTATCCATGTTAGTGGCTTTATCACTCTTCTCGGTGCTATACGTTGTGTTCACCAGAGAAGATCTGAGCAAAGGTTAAACATCATGAACAACCGTGGCATCATGTCTAATGCAGAATGGCGTTCGCCGCTCGGACGATTCATCAGATTTTTTTATCTCATCATTCTGTTGATTGTCAGCATATTAGTGATCTTCCCATTTATATTCTCGTTCACTGCCGGGCTGCATAACAGTATCGACGTTGTCAAGCCAGGCATCCATTTATGGCCCAAGACACCGCTCTGGGGCAACTACCTCGATGCATGGCAGCGTTTCAAGATCAGTAGATTATTCCTCAACACAGCCATTGCAGCAGGCGGAGGCGTGATCGCACAACTGATCGTTTCTTCGCTCGCCGCCTACAGCCTTTCGCGCCTCAACCCCATCGGTAAGAATATCATCCGCGCCATCATATTGATCACTATGGCTGTGCCCGGAATCGTCTATTTGGTGCCGCGATATGTTGTCATCGCCAAAATGGGTCTGATCGATAATTTCCTGGGTCTGTGGATTCCCTATGCTGCAAGTTCTTTTATGATCCTGGTGCTGAATAATGCCTTCGATCAAATTCCGCGTGATCTCTACGAGGCAGCTCAAATAGATGGCGCATCCGAGATACGTATGTTCACCAGTATTACGATCCCGCTTTCATCATCTGTTTTGATGGTGCTTGGGCTATTTTCATTCATCGGATTCTGGGGAGATTTTCTGTGGCCCTTTTTGATCCTGCGCCAATCTGATCTCCAAACAATTTCAGTGCGCTTATATACACTCACCCGCGGCTTCCCTTTAAACCTCTATATGGCTGCATCTTTCATCGCCATGATCCCTCCCAGCATCGCCGCCTTCTATTTACAGCAACATGCTCCCAAGGGCGGACTCACCATCTAAAATGCTTCAGCGCTTAATTTGCTTCATACTCCTCCTCCTTTTGCTTGCGGGATGTGCCGGGACTCAGACGGATCGGGCAACCGTTGAACCCGGCACATCCCCCACGGCTCTGCCCACACCAATGCCTGCTACAGCTACGAAAGACCTTCCCCCCACTGAAACCGTTCCCACTATCCGCATCAAGAACGCGGAGACCGGGACATATCTCTACGAAAAAGATGGTCAAGCTCAATTAGGAGATGTCTCAGACGATTCGTCGTTCTGGGTTGTTGAAAGTCATCAAGGCGCAAAACGTTTTCAAAATAAAGCCAGCGGAAATTATCTCGCCATCGAACATCTCAAACCATACGTGGAAGTCATCCCCATCTTCTCTGATTGGATGAGCCCGCGCTGGACGTTCGTCGGTGACCCATCTCAGGGCTCGATAGTGATTCGCAATGTGTGGCACAACTGGCAAATCCTATATATAGAAGGCGGACAGGTTAAATACGAAAACGTTTCCGATAAAGCCGATAATGCGCGCTGGATTTTAGAATCCACCGATGGTGTTGCTTTGACCGCCAGTACACCCACGCCAGTTGTTGTCGTTCCACCTTCCACAAACCCAATTGGCAGTCGGGGAGCAAACGTTCCGTGGATCGAATACGAAGCAGAGAACGAAACAACGAACGGAGAAATCCTTGTCCCTGATAGAACATTCGGCATCATCGCATCCGAATCATCAGGGCGCAGTGCCGTTAAGTTGGACAAGGCTAGGGCATATGTCCAATTCACATCGAAGGCAGAAGCAAATTCGGTCATAGTCCGATTCGTGATTCCAGATTCAGAAGATGGCAAGGGACTTGAGTCCACGATCAGTTTATATGTCGATAACGTCTTCCGTCAGAAAATCCAATTGACCTCAAAATATGCATGGTCATATGGCGGTGAAGAAGAGACGTTCAACATTCCGAAGGCAGGCGGCGCGCATCACTTTTACGATGAAGCGCGTGCGTTAGTTGGCGATATTCCCGCGGGTGCAGCGGTCAAGTTGCAAGTGGACGAAGATGATACCGCCGAATACTATGTGATTGACTTGATCGATTTGGAGCAGGTCGCGCCGCCGTTGACGAAGCCCGATGGTTTTATTTCGATTGAAGAGTGCGGCGCCGTGCCAAATAGCGGAGAGGACGCAGGCGTTGCGATTCAGGCTTGTATTTACAAAGCACGCGCCGAGAAAAAAGGTGTATGGATTCCAGTGGGGACGTTTGAAAGTGAGCAGCACGGGTTCGATGTGGAGGGCGTTACGATCCAGGGCGCGGGGATGTGGTATTCCACCATCTACGGAAAATATGCGCGCTTCAACTGCACGGGCGCTAATTGTCGCTTCGCTGATTTTGCCATTCTAGGCGAGACGATTCTGCGTGACGACAAATCGCCTGAAAATGGATTCAACGGCAGCGCAGGGACTGGCTCGCAACTGGAAAATATTTGGGTGGAACATACGAAGGTTGGCTTCTGGGTCAGCGGCGGGACGAATGGCTTGGTCATCAAGAACAGCCGCTTCCGCAATCTATTTGCAGATGGGATCAACTTCTGCAACGGCACTAGCAACTCGCTCGTTGAAAATTCACACTTCCGCAACACAGGTGATGATGCGCTCGCATCATGGTCACCGAAAGGTGACCCAGTTAACACTGGCAATGTTTTCCGCTTCAACACGGTGCAGATCCCGTGGCGCGCAAATTGTTTCGCGATCTACGGCGGCAAGGACAATCGCATTGAAGATAATCTCTGCCACGATGTGGTGACCTATCCTGGCATTCTCATTGCCCAGCAATTCAACTCAAATCCGTTTGAAGGAAATACTTTTGTTCAACGCAATTCACTCATCCGCACAGGCGGACCGATGTTCAATCTTAAACATGGCGCGTTGAAGATCTGGTCGGCACAAGGCGAGATCATAGGCTTGGTCGTTAACGATATCTTCATCGACTCCCCCACCTTCAGCGGACTTCAACTCGACGGCGGTTATGCAATTACCTCTGCAAGTTTTGAAAACATGGAAATCATCAACGCTGGCACAGACGGCATTGCTTTGAGTTCAACTTTGTCAGGCGATGCAAGCTTTGCGTTCATCACCGTCAGCGATTCAACGAAAAACAATTTCCTCAATTATTCACCCAAACTAAAATTCACGATCAACTTCGGCGAGGGGAATGTTGGCTGGCAGTTTCCATAAAAACAATGCCTTTCATGATCTTTAGACGACCTTGTACGTCTCCGCCAGATCTGCGATGGTCCACACCCACCGACAAATTAATGTAACTTATCTGTTATGAACTGGCAGGATTTACCCATCCTAACCCAATGCGTCCGCGTTCGTTTTCGATCTTGAGAATTTCCACATCAAGGATATCGCCAACTTTAAGCACTGTGCCAGCAGGGATTTGCGTGCGGTGCAATAAGCCGTCCTGCTTGATACCAATATCAATGAAAGCGCCAAAGTCCACCACATTGCGAACGGTGCCCTTGAGTTGCATGCCTGTGATCAGGTCTTCGGCTTTGAGGACGTCTGAACGTAGAAGCGGCAACGGAGTATCAGTACGTGGATCGCGGCCTGGGCGGGCCAGCTGTTCGAGAATATCTTTGAGCGTTGGTACACCGCAGTTCAATTCTTGCGCCAAGACTTCATAGGATGTTTTGGCAGTCAAAGCTTCCAGTGCAGAGATCCGTTTATCGAGAGGCGAACCAGCCGAAAGTCCAGCGCGAGCGAGGAGGGCTTTGGCAATGTCATAGGATTCGGGATGTATTGCCGAGGCATCCAAAGGGTCGGTCCCGTTTTGAATCCGCATGAAACCGGCCGCCTGTTCAAAGGCTTTCGGTCCAAGCCCGGTCACTTTGCGGAGTGCGGTGCGTGATTTGAATGGACCGTTGACATCACGATGCGCGACAATGTTTGTGGCAAGTTTCGGACCAATGCCCGCAACATGCGTGAGTAAGGCTGGGCTGGCGGTATTGACATCCACCCCCACTCGATTAACCACACTCTCAACGACACCATCAAGAGCATGCGCCAAAGCAGTTTGATCAATATCATGTTGATAGAGTCCCACCCCAATGGACTTGGGATCGATCTTCACCAGCTCAGCCAGCGGGTCCTGCGCACGACGCGCAATCGAAACTGCGCCACGAATGGTGACATCAAGATCAGGAAATTCCTGACGTGCCAATGCCGACGCAGAATACACGGACGCGCCCGCTTCATTCACAATCAGATATTTGGTCTGTGGAGCCTGACGCGTTATCTCGGCTGCAAGCTTTTCCGTTTCACGCGAAGCGGTGCCGTTGCCGATGGTGATCAGCGTGACGTGATGACGGTTGATCATATCCTGCAGGGTATTGATCGCACCCTTCCAATCATTCTTCGGCTCGTGCGGATAGATAGTGCCAGTATCCACTAACTTTCCGGTGGCATCCACCACTGCGACTTTACAACCAGTACGAAAACCCGGGTCAATTCCCATTATGACATGCTGTGCTAGCGGCGGCTGACTGAGAAGCGCGCGCAAGTTATTGGCAAACACTTGAATGTCATGGTTGTCGGCAGCATCCCCCTTTTCAC
>Ga0137333_1000177_pt1 | contig 16982 bp, 13 predicted proteins | sample EasRivERMLT231_2_FD_102286 | JGI IMG/M metagenome (GOLD analysis project Ga0137333, IMG submission 102286) | Soil microbial communities from meander-bound floodplain in the East River, Colorado, USA - East River MetaG ERMLT231_2 | ecosystem: Environmental > Terrestrial > Soil > Floodplain ... | reverse complement strand
TGTGGCCGGAGCGGCACCGGAGGCAGCGGCGGCATGATGGGCGCCCGGCTCACCAGTTCGCGCCAGACCTGGCGTTCGGTGAGCGACATCTGGGCCCAACGTTCGGCGTTCTTGAGGAATCCCTGGCGTTCTTCAGGGCTCATGGTGGCAAATTTTGTGAAGGACCGGACGCAGCGCCCGCGTTGAGCTGGCGTCAGTTGCTCGAAGGCCGCAATGGTTTTTTCCATTTGTTGCCGTTCGATTTCCGGGAAATTGCTGAGGGTTTTCTCCTTTTCCCTTTGGGTGAGTTCGAAAAAGCGCTCCACGGTGTTAAACATTCTGCGGCGCACTTCGTCGGCTGTCGGTGACGGCGCGTTGGTTGCAGCTTCAAGATGTGTCATATAGGACACAGCCTCCTGGTTGGTGAGGAGCACTTGACGCAGCGGCGGCGGCAACAACATCCAATGTTGGAGGCGGGTTTCGACCAGTTCGCGTGTGGGTTGGGGGATGCGCGCCAGGTGCGCGGCGCGATTGGTGGCCGGCACACTCAACAACGGCACGAGGTACCAACGCAGTTCCGTCGCCTGCAGGCGCAAATCGCGTTCTTCCCGCGTGAGCGACTGGTATTCACGGATTTTTTCCAGGATGCGCCCCCGGATCTCCGCTGGACGTATCGCCAGAAGTTTCTGTTGCTCCGCCGCCGGCATCACCAGCAAGGCGCGAAAAGCATCCACAGGAGATTTCAACGGCGGCAGGGGCGGGGTGGCCGGGGAATTGGTCGCCGCGGCCGGAGAAGCTGCGAGCCAGCAACTCGCCGCCAACGCCGCCGTCAGCCATGGAAATTTCCGCCCCGGAATGCTCATTGCGTCAACGCCAGTAATTCTTCGTTCAACGCCAGCAATTCCTCATCTGCAGCCCGCGCCGGATTCAAACGGCTGATCGCGTCGAAATCTTCCAGCACCTGCGCGCTGGGTGGCGATGCCACGGTAGCCACCACGGCGAGGCCTTTCGCCAAATCTTCCCGCTGAATGGCTTTGTGTTGCAGATAACCGAACCAACCGGCGCCAATAACAATCAGCGCCGCCGCGGCGCGGGGAACCAGCACCCGCCACCACCACATGCCTGTCCCTGGGCTCACGCGTTCGGCGGCGGCAGATTCGCGTTCGACCGCTTGCAGCACACGCGCTGTGAAGTTGGAGGACACCGGCGCGCCGGGCAGCCGGTGCAAGCCCGCATTCAGAACCCCTTCGGCTTCCCAATCCGCTTGTGCTTCGGGATGGCCGGCGAGATACGCGCCCAATTCGGCCTGCTCGGCGCCGGTCAGTTCGCGTCGCCAGCTTGTCTCGCGCAATCCGTTGTAAACCGGGTCATGGCTCATAAATCACCTCTGGTTAAAAACCGTGGACAAGGAAAAGTTGCCTTCATTTTTCGTCCTTCCAGATGCCTGTTCTTAAGTAGGGTTTGAGCTTGAGTTTGAGCGTTTCCCGGCCACGGTGGATCAGGGACTTTGTGGCCGATACCGAACAGCCCAGGACTTCGGCGATTTCCTCGTAGCTGAAGACCTCTTCCCGGCATAGTAAAAGCGCGGTGCGCTGGTTTTCCGGCAGTTCCGCGAGAACCTCCAGGATTTTTTCCTCCAGCTCACCGTGCAGGAGTTGTTGCGGCGGCGACGCCACGCCTTTGTCCTCGACCTGGTGCAACGGCTGATCTTCGTTCTCCGTGTGCGTTTGATCGAGTGATTCCGCCGGATGCCGCGAGCGGCGGCGAATTTCGTTGAGGCACAAGTTGCGCGTGATGGTGAACAGCCAGGTGGAGAATTTGGCCGACGCTTCGTAGCGACGGGCGGATTTGTAAACCTGGACAAATACATTCTGCGCGAGGTCTTCGGCCTCCGTCAGGTCGCGCAGCGTGCGCCAGGCAAGGTTGATCACGGGCTGCTTATATTTTTCCACCAATTGCGTAAAGGCCGCCGTGTCGCCCTGCTTCACGCGGAGCATCAGGGCGGCATCGGGATCCAGATTGGCGGGCATCGCTGCCAGAGTTTATTAAACACGGGAAGACACACAAGGTTTCGCCACGCATCACGATTCACGCATCACGATTCACGCATCATGCCGCGACTCCACCGGTCGCTTGCGTTGAAGCCCCTTTACACACACCCTGTTCACGCACATGCAGGACTTGTTGAAAAAGATCGAGGCTGACGCGAACGCGCGATTGCCCATGCCGCCGGGTCGGACCGCCGGCCAGGAGTGCGCGCGCTTCCAGGCCTTTCTCAAGTTCGAAACCCACCGGCTCAAGCTCGCCCATCGCAATGGTGCGGGCGGGATCGAAATTTGCCGGGCGCGCGCGGCCATGCTCGACCACGTCATCAGGCACTTGTGGGAAGCAGCGCTCATCACGCTCTCGCCTCAGGCGCGCAAGGAATTTCCGCCCATCGCGGTCGTGGCGCTCGGCGGTTACGGACGGAGCGAGTTGAATCCGCACAGCGACATTGACCTGATGTTCCTGCACGAGGGCCAGGTCGTAGCGAATCAAACGCGGGCGCTGCCGGTGCTGGAAAAAGTGATGAACGGCGTCTGGCTGCCGCTGTTTGACCTGGGGCTCAAGCCCGGCCACTCCGTGCGGACCATCGCCGAGTGCATCGCCGGGGCCAACGACAAATCCGATCCCCGGAGCGTCGAAACTAAAACCTCGCTGATCGAAGCGCGGCTGATTGTCGGGGACGAGAAATTATTCGCCCGCTTCCAAAAGACGGTGGTCGCCCGCTGCGTGGAGGGCCACGAAGCCAGATACATCGCGGCGCGGCTGGAAGACCAGGCGTCGCGCCGAACCAAATTCGGGAATTCCGCCTGCATGCAGGAGCCGAACATCAAGAATGGTTGCGGGGGATTGCGCGATTTTCAAAACCTCCTCTGGATGGCGTTTTTCAAATACCGCACGCGTTCGCTCGCCGACCTCCAGCAACACGACTTTGTCTCCGACCGCGAACGAAAACAACTGGAGGCCGCCTACGATTTTCTGCTGCGCGTGCGCACCGAATTGCATTACCACGTCAACCGCGCGCACGACGCGCTGACCAAAAACCTGCAGCCCGCCATTGCGCACAATCTCGGCTACGCCGAACGTTCGCCCAGCAAGCGCATCGAACGCTTCATGCGCGACGTTTACCTCCACTCGCGCAACATTTACCTCATCACCCGCACGCTGGAACAGCGGCTGGCGCTGCTGCCGCAGCCGGAGAGTCGCCTTTCCCTGCGCCGGTTTCTGCCCAAAGGACGCCCGCCCTTGATCGAGCCGGTGGACGGTTTCAAATTTCTCAACGGCGAAATTCACGCCACCTCGAATCGCATCTTTCGCGACCAGCCGCGCCGGTTGATGCGCGCCTTTCTCCATGCGCAACAGCGCGGGTTGCGGCTGCATCCCGACCTGGCGCAACTCATCCGCAACCAGCTTACCCTGGTGGATCGCGACTTTCTGGCCGACGAACATGTGCGCGAGACCTTCCTGACCATCCTCAATCAACGCGGCAACGTGGCGCCCGTTTTGCGCTCGATGCACGAAGTGGATTTTCTCGGCAAGTACATACCCGAGTTCGGCAAGCTCACCTGCCTGGTGCAGCACGAATTTTATCACCAATACGCCGCGGATGAACACACGCTGGTCTGCCTGGAACAACTGGACCGCATCTGGGAGGCCGAAGCGGCCCCTTACCTCAAGTATGCGCCGCTGTTCCAGGGCCTGGACCGGCCCGCCCTGCTTTATCTCGCGTTGCTGCTGCACGACACCGGCAAGGCCGCCGGCCACGGCAAACACTCCGAAATTGGCGCAAAGCTCGCCATGCGCGTCGCGCGCCGGTTTGGGCTTGATGCGACAGCGATGCAAACGCTGCAGTTGATCATTGAACTTCACTTGTTGATGGCCAGCGTGTCGCAGCGGCGCGATCTCGATGACCCTGCAGTCATCCGCCGATTCGCCAAACAAGTGCAAACCTCCGAGGCACTGGTCCTGCTGACGCTGCACACGTTCGTGGACGCACAGGCCACGAGCGACAAGCTTTGGAACGGCTTCAAGGATTCGCTGCTCTGGGAACTGCACTTCCGCACCATGCCGCTGCTGACCGGCGGGACGGAATTCATGCGGGCGGGGGAAAAGCAGCGCGAATCGCTCATGCAGGACGTCCGCGATTTGCTGCCGGCCGGGTTTGATGAGGAGGAATTTCAGGCACACGTGGCTGCGTTACCCGTGCGTTATTTCCAGATCCGGACGGCTCGGGAGATCCGCGACGACCTGATTCTTGCTCACCGGTTCATGCGCCTGCAGATTCTTGCGGAAGACAACGCGCTGTCCCCCGTGGTCAATCTGCGCAACGAACCGGACCGCGGCTGCAGCGCCGTGCAAATCTGCACCTGGGACCGCGCGGGGTTGTTCAGCAAAATCGCCGGCTCGCTAAGCGCCACCGGCCTGAACATCCTGAGCGCAGAAATTTTCACGCGCAGCGACGGCATTGTGCTCGACACCTTTTTTGTCACGGACGCCATTGCCGGCACGCCCGCCTCCACTGAGCAACGCGACAGATTTGAAAGCCTGTTGGGCACGGTGTTGACCGGCGAGGAAGTGGACCTGCATGCCCTGATTTCGCGGCAGCGGATTTCGCGGCCGCTGTACCAGGCCTACACGGGCGAACGCATCCCGACGCAAATCGTTTCTGACAACGATGTGTCGGAAACGCGCACGCTCATCGAAATCGAAACCGAAGACCGCATCGGCCTCCTTTACACCATCGCGCAGACCCTGACCGAGTTGGAGTCGGACATTTCCGCGGCGCGTATTTGCACGGAGAAAGGCGCGGCCATTGACAGCTTTTACGTCCAGGAAATTGGCGGCGGAAAAATTCTTGCCCCCGAGCGGCAGAAAAACATCGAGCGCCGGCTACGGCATGCGATTCATGCGCTGGATGCCGGCCACTGAACACAGGCCGAAGCTCAAGGAATCGGTAAGCCCGCCCTCACTTCAAATTCAGCAATTGCTTCTTCTTTTCCTCCGGCAGATTGAGGCCCGCGACCCATTTCTCCGCCGCCGCGCGGTCAAACTCCATCCAATTTCGAGCCACGTTCATGGCGGAGCTGTAGAGTTGCTGCTCGTCGGCAAGTTGAGAAACCCACGGCGCCGCATGCTCCGGTGACTGCCAGGAAAGCTGGTTGACGTAGGCTTGAACGGCGCGGTCGCGCGCTTTACCCGCGGGCAATTTCGCCATCCACTCGCTGGCGCCGGCCGGATCGTTCTGCGCCCAGTTATTGAGCAGGTTCTGTGTCGCATTCTCGCGCAGGCTGCCCTCGGGAAAACGGTCCACCCACGCGGCCGCGGCCTCGGGATCGTTGTGAGACCACGAGGAAATCACGGAGAGTGCGGCGCGATCTTGAGCTTCGCCAGGCGGCATACCGGATACGAACTGCGCGGCCTCCTGCGGCGCGCTTTGCGCGAGGCCGTTGCAAAGGCCGGCGATGTAGGAATTGCGCGCCTCGCCGTCGGGCAGGCGCGACATCCATTCCATCGCGGCTTTGGAATCGGCATTGGCCAGCGTGCTCCCGAGTTGGTTGAGAAAATTGTTCTGGCCGTCGCCGGCTTTCATGCCGAGCGCGAAATCCATCGCGCCCTGCGGGTCGGACTCCGCCCACTGGTGGCTCATGCGGCCCAGCGCGTTTTGACGGGCATTGCCTTCGGGCAATTGCTTGACCCACTCGACCGCGCCCGTGAAATCGGAGTTTGCCCACGACGATGCGAGATTCGCGATAAAGTCGTCCCGCTGCCGGCCGGCGGGCAGGGTGGACGCAAATTCAACGGCGCTCCTGGGATCGGCCTCAGCCAGCCGCCATGAAACGCTTTGCAGCGCGTCGCGTTTGGCGCGGCCATCCGGCAGTGCCTTGAGCCACTCAAGCGCTTCCTTCACGTCGTAGTTGGCAAAGCCGTTGACGATCTGGCTGATGGCCGAGTTTTGCGCCTGGCCGGGCGGAAGCTCGGACAGGAATGCCGCCGCCGCCTTCGGGTCCTGATAGGCCAGCGAGGAAACAATGTTCTGCAAAATGCTCGTCCGCTCGCTGCCGGCCGGCAGGCTCTGCGCGTATTTCAGCGCCGCTTCGGAATCGTTCTGCGCCCACTGACTGACTACGCTGGAGATGAAATTGTTTTTCGTGTTGCCCGGATCGAGACTCTGGGCGTAACGCATCGCACCTTCCGGATCGCTTTGCGCCCATTGGTGGCTGAGGTTGTTGAGCGCGTTCTGGCGGGCGGGCTTGTCGGGAATCTGACTGACCCAGTTGACCGCGGCGTTCACATCGTCCTGAGCCAGGCGACCGGCGAGGCTTGCCACGGCCTCATTTCGAGCGCGGCCCACCGGCAACGCGAGTACGTAGGCCGAGGCACCTTTGGGATCATTCTCCGCCCACTGATGGATGACGCTGCGCAACGTGTTCAGCTTGTCTTGCCCTTCCGGCAGGGAGTTGGCCCAGGCCAGAGCGGCCTGCGGGTCTTTCTGCGCCCAGGAGGATGCGATGGCTTGGTACGCCTGTTGCCGTTGCTGCGTCGAAGTCAATCCCGCCGCCTTCGCTGCTGCGGTTTGAGGGTCTTTTTCGGCCCAGTTGAAAAAAATGCTGTGAACCGAACCCCACTGGTCGCGGCGCAACGAAGTCTGGATTTGCTCGAACGCAGCCTGCGGATTTTTTTCCGCCAATTGGTGAAGTATCGAAGCCATCGCCTGTTGACGAAGATGGGTGGAGGGAAGTTTTTGCGCCCACGCGGTTGCGGCTTCGGCATCGTTCTTGGCCCAGCCGCGCAACACGGCCATGATTGCCCACTCGCGCGCCTGCGCGCCGCTGACCTTGTCGGCATAAGCCATCGCCGCCGCGGGACTGGACTCGGACCAACGAGCGAGCAATCCGTTGCGCAACTGATTGCGGTGCGTGGCGGAAGGAATGGATTCGACCTGTGCCAGCAACCGGCCGGCGTCTTCGGGTGAAATAATCTCCAGCATTCGATACCACTCGCGCGAGCGGCGGGTTTCACCTTTCACCAGGTCCTGGATCATCGCCTCCAATTCCGCGGCGGGGTCCTTTGCTGAAGCGGATTGTCCGTCAGCAGAGTCTTTCGCTTTCTTGCCGGGGCGTGAAACCACGGGCGGCAAGCGAGCGCCGGGCATGGACATATTTGCGAAGGCTCGGTCGGGCGGCGACGCCCGGGTGCTGCGCCAGCCTGCCCAATAACCCGCACCCAACGCAACGCCTGCCAGCGACACCGACAGCAGCACAGCCTTCATTTTCATAACCGGTTGAGGGAAATTGTTGCCCCTGCGCTTGGAGCGCAAAACATCCTATCCCGTTCGATGTTTTCGGAAAATCAAAATTCGCGCCCCTGCCGCTTGCTTTTTAATCTTTGAAGCCTTCCGCACAAACCCTAACTTGAATCCATGAAACATGCGGGCAAGGCCCGAAGCGCCGGCCTCAAAATAATTTTTCTCTCGCTCACGGCAGTCCTGTTGCTGCTCATAGTCGCCTTCCTGGCCAGGACCGTCGCGGTGTTCGTGCTGGGACTTTCCACGACGCTGGTGGTGCTCTGGGTGCTATTCGCGGTGTTCACCTTCAATTTTTTCCGTGACCCGGACGCGCGCGTGCCGACGGGCAAGGGGTTGATCGTTTCCCCCGCCCACGGCACCGTGGACGTGGTGGATGAAACGACCGAGAACGAATTCATGGGCGGTCGGTGCAAACGCATTTCCATCTTCTTGTCGGTGCTCGACGTGCACGTGCAGAAGTCGCCCATCAGCGGAAAACTGGTCTTTCACAAACACCAGGACGGCCAATACCTCAGCGCGACGCGGAGCGACTGCGGTTCGTTCAACGAAAACGTGCTTCTCGGCATGATCCCTGCGGATTTTCCAGGCATGAAAATCGGCATCCGGTTGATCGCCGGCCTGATCGCCCGGCGCATCGTCGTCTGGGCGGCGGCGGGTGAGGACGTGGTTCAGGGCGAGCGCATCAGTCTCGTGCAATTCGGCTCGCGCGGTGACGTGTATCTGCCGTCGAGCGCCAAACTGCAGTGCAAACTGGGCGACAAAGTCATCGGCGGTGAAACGGTCATTGCGACACTCGAATGAGGACAAGCCTATGATCACGGGTGATTCTCCAACGCCTCCCAATAACGACCCCAACACGGATGCCCGGCTGAAAATCTATTTTTTGCCAAACCTGTTGACGGCGGGGAATCTGTTTTGCGGGTTTGTGGCGCTCACCAAAATCGTCGAGGCGGACCTGACCCCATCGCTCGAAGGCATCGTCAACTGGATGCCCATCAAACTGGCGCTGGGTTTCATTCTGCTGGCCTGCATATTTGATTTGTTCGACGGCCGCGTCGCGCGCATGGGCGGGGTGGAGAGTCCGTTCGGGCGCGAGTTCGATTCGCTGGCGGATTTGATTTCTTTCGGTGTCGCGCCGGCGTTCCTCGTACACCGGGTCGTGTTGGCGGACGTGTTCCAAAGCCATCCGCAAATCGGCTGGTTCATCGCCTCGATTTACCTGCTGTGCGGCGCGTTCCGGCTCGCCCGATTCAATTGCCTGACCATCATGGCGGGAGGTGGAGGCAGCAAGGAGTTTTTGGGCTTTCCCATCCCGTCGGCCGCCGGCCTGGTGGCGTCGCTGACCTTGCTCATCGTTCATCTCAACGAAAAGGAACGCAGTCTCGGCGGCTGGAAATATTTGCTGGTGGTCGTTCTGGTCTTTTTGTCCGCCATGATGGTGAGCAAGGTACGTTATCCGAGCTTCAAGTCGCTGGGGCTGCGCTCCACCAGCACGTTCCTGAAAGCGATTATTGCGGCACTGTTCATTGGCGGATTGTTGGTGCTGTATAAGATCATCCTTTTTTACGTGTTGCCGGCTTTTTTCACGGCCTACCTCACCTATGGCTTCGTCCGGCCCCGCATCTCGCGCGCGTTGCGCCGCGAAATCGAGGAGGAGGACGACGAGGAGCCGGCCAAACCTGCTTGAGTGCATGTTGGACCTGCCACCCATGGTTCTCGCCGGGTTGACCGGTTTCATCAGCGGCGTGCTGCTTTGTATTCCGGTCGGCCCCATCAACTTCACCATCATCAACGAAGGCGCCCGGCGCGGGTTTAAGTGGGCGGCGATGATTGGCGCGGGGGCGACCGTCATGGAGGTGATTTATTGTGGCACCGCCTTCACGGGGTTCGCGGCGTTCTTCGAAAAAGGCTGGATCAAATCCTCGATGGAAGTGTTCAGCTTCCTGTTCCTGATGTTTCTGGGCGTCAAATTCCTCATGGCCAAGTCCGTCACGGCTCCGTTGCACCTCGGGAAGACGGCTGACAAAATCGAGGAGCGCATTGAGGAAAAATTTCATCCCACCTCGGCATTCATGACCGGTTTCGTCCGCACGCTAGCCAATCCCGGCGTGTTGCTCGGCTGGATCATCCTGAGCGCAAATTTCATCTCGCGTGGCTGGGTCGAACCGACCTGGAACGGAAAACTGTCCTGCCTGGGCGGCGTGGCCGCGGGCGTCGGCCTTTGGTTCTTCGGATTAAGCTGGGCCATATCCTTCGGTCACAAAAAGATCACCGAACCCACAATGCTCAAATTGGAACACGGCTCCGGCATCGGACTGCTGGTCCTGGGCCTGGCCCACGGCGTGAACATCGCGTGGCAACTGGCCAAGCACAAAATGTGAACCGCAGGCAACGATGCCGGGAGGTTCATTATTCCGATGTCCCGGCGCCAAAGTGACGCCGCAACGACGCCTGCCACCCGCGCAGAACGCCAACTACTACCGCATCTGCCCGCGAGTTGAACACACCCACAACGGAATGTCCGTGTGCGAACGTCAGCTTGATGGCCCACGTGAAAACGACGAGGAACACCAACTTGTTCTGCCAGCCGTCCAGACGCCACTGGCCCTTCCATATCCACATCGGAACTTTGTCGAACGGTCCAAAGTAAAAGATCGGCCACAAGTCTTCCGGTGACGGCCCGCGCGAACCGATGAAATCACACAACAGGTGCAGGTGAAAAACAATGAGCGACAGAATTGCCACGCGCCACCGTTGTTTCGCAAAACACGTCAACAGCAGCGTGAGAACAACTGCACCGAATGCCCCGTGCAACAGGTAATGATGGTAACTCTCGTAGAAGTGAGTGGCTTTTCGACCCAGCGCAGAGTTCGCGAGATCGAGTGCAAGCCCGAAACCATCGGCGTCCGGCAGAATTCCCGCGAGCGCGACGAGGCGGCAATCGCGCAGGTTGTCGGTCGCTTTCGCGCCGATTACCCAACTGCCGAACAGATGAGTCAGCGGTGACATATGAGGGGACTATCAGACGCGCAGCAGGGGAGCGAGCCACAAAGAACGGGCTTCCGTTGGGGCTTGCACACTGTGGCTGCGAGGAGTAAAAGGCAAGTGTAGTTGGGTTGACAGGTTAACGGGTAATTCTATGGGCCACAACAGGAGCATTCTTATGAACACTTCCCCTCATACACATCATTGCCAGGGTTGTCTCTCGCGCCGGCGCTGTTTGCAGTTGATTTCTTCCGCGGCGGCTGGCTTGACGTTCAGCGGCAGCATTGTCTCGGCATTGGGCAGGGAGCGCAAGCCAGCCCCGGATTTTGTTGATCCCGTAAGACTGCGGCCGCATCCGCTCACCCGCATCGAGGCCGCGTACCTGCAGCAACCACGACCCTACTGGCTCGGCTGGCCAGGCACCGCGTATCCACTCGACAAAACGCAGGCGGAATACAGCGCCAGACTCAGCCAATCCTGCGAACGGCTGGGATTGACGCTGCGCGCCGAAGCCAAACCGCTTGAGAAAGAAGCTGATCTCGTCACGCTCATCAACGGCATCAAGGAACGCAAACCGGACGCCGTGTTGCTCACGCTGCAACACATGCAATGCTGGGGGTGGGCGGACCGGGTGTCACGCGAGACCAGCTTGCCGACGATCATCTTCGCGCCGGTGGGCACGGCGTTTACCGGCCACCTCGCGGGCATCTCGCGGCGGCAGGGTGTTCATGTCATTTCCTCGCTGGAATGGCCTGCCGTTGAGGACGGATTGAAAATGATTCGCGCCAAGCGTATGTTCGAGGAATCGCGCATCCTCTGGATCAAGGGCAACGAGCGCAACGAAACCGTGCTCGATCGCCTCGGCACAAAAGTCCGCGCCATTCCGCGCGACACGTTCAATCAACTCTTCGACAAAATGCCCGCCGACGAGGAAGCCAAGGACATCGCATCCACCTTCCGCCGGGGCGCGAAAAAAATCATCGAGCCGGACTGGAACGACAGCGTGAATTCGGCACGTTGCTACACTGCCGCCAAGCGTTTGCTCGCCGATGAACAGGCCAACGCGCTTTCGATGGATTGTCTCGGCATGGTCAGCGCGAAGCTCGTGCCCACACCGCCGTGCGGTGCGTGGACCATCTTGCAGGACGAAGGCATCACGGCCGGTTGCGAGGCCGACCTGCACGGCGCCACTTCCATGATGCTCACCAGTTATCTCCTCGACCGGCCGAGTTACATGAACGATCCCGTGCCAGAGACCGCGAAGAATCTTCTCATCGCTTCGCATTGCACGTCAGGCACGCGGCTGAACGGATTCAACAAACCGACAGCGCCTTACATCCTGCGCAGCCATTCCGAGTCCGACCTCGGCGTTTCCGTGCAAGTGCTCTGGCCGGAGAAGTCGCCGATCACGCTCGTGCGCTTCAGCAACCCGAACGAATTGATCGTGGACACCGGCAAGCTCGTCAGCAACGTGGCTACGCCGCCCGCCGGCGGTTGCCGGACTTCGGTGGAAGTGAAGATGGACAACGTCGAAGATTGCCGCGACGTGCTGGGCTTCCATCAATGCGTCACGCTCGGCAATCACCTGCGCACGATTGAAGGATTCTGCCAGCTTTACGGCATCAAAATCGTTCATTCACCTCGCGAGGCGACTCACTTCGTTCCTGAAACCAAACCAGCGAGGACTTGAAATGAAAACGCGCTGCTTGCTGGGAATCATCACTCTCGGTCTGGCTTGTCTGGCGAAGCCAGCACCGGGCGCGGAAGTTCAATTCACTTCACCGGGCTTTGCGCCATCGAAGATGGATGCGCAAGGACGCTTGCTCGAGGATTGGGGAGTGTTGGAACTGAAAATCTCCGGTAGTGAGATGGCGGACACCGCCGAAGTCAAAGCCGTCAAACTAGACGAAGTCAATCAAGCCGCTCAGTCCTCGGCACAACACGGCGGAGTCCGCGTCACACGAACAGCCTATCGCGCGCCGGTTTGGCCGTCGGGACTCGACGTGCTTACGCTGCGGCTGGAGGAAACCGAAGGCCGGGAGCAATCGGTGCAAGTGTCGCTTGCGTTGCCAGATTCGGCGCGCGTCGGCAGTCGAACCATCTCGATTGGCAATCGCGCGGTGGTCGCCCTGCCGGCCAACGCGCGGGCCAGCCAGAGCCGGCGGAACTGGGGTTACGATGACGATGCCACCGCATTGCCTGGCTGGGGAAAACCCAAAGTCGAGTGCGATCCTGCCTTCCGCAACATTCGCGCGGGCATGGGCGGCGTGCCCATTCATTACCGCTTTAAGGTCGAATCCAACGTGGCACTCACCGTCGTGCTCGGCTTTTGCGAGAGCCATTGGGAAACGTCCGGCCAACGACCGATGACTTGCGTTGTAGAAGGCGCGCCTGCGCAGGCGGTGGATTGCATCGCCAAATGGGGACAACATCAGCCCGGCACTCTCCAGTTCGCCGGCAACGACCAGAACGGCGATGGCGAACTCACCGTCACCGTGCTGCCACAAACCGGCGCGCCCGACCAGAATCCCATCCTGAATGTCATCTGGATTTTTACCGCTGGCCACACGATTGACGCAACACAAGTCATGCGCGGCAGGCTCAATGTTCAGGCGATGCACTACGTGGATGTCGGCGGGGCGAATGATCAGTCACTCTTCGCGGGCGGCCAGGCCGAATACATGATCAAGTTGCCGGCCAAGGGCGCGCAGGAGATGACATTTCTTGTCGCCTGTGTGGGCGGTTCTGTTCCAACGCCTGAGCGCACAGCCTGGACGCCGGAAAAACTCTGCCAAGCCGCCGCGCAAGTCTGGCGGGAATGGAAGGAAGCGCGTTGAGCATGGACGCTTGCGTCCGGGTCTGGAGGGGGATTCACCTCAGATGCAGATCCGCCAGGAATGGCAGGCCATCGCGATACTTGCGCAGGTTGGCAAGATCCAGCTTGGCCAGCACGAATCCTTCGCGCTCACCTGCATCCGCCTGAATTTCGCCCTGTGGGTCCACGATCAGCGAGCGACCCGGGTAGGTGTAATATGGATCACTCCCGACCCGGTTAACGCCCACGACGTAAGCCTGATTCTCAATCGCCCGCGCTTGCAGGAGGCAAATCCAGTGTTGAATCCGCTTCTCCGGCCAGTTGGCAATCACAGCAAAAAGTTCGGGCCGATGCGCCGCGGCGGCTTCACGAAAAACTTCCGGAAACCGCAGGTCGTAACAAACGAAGGGCGACACGTTGCAGTCGCCCCAGCGAAAGGCCACTGGCCGGTCGCCTGCTGTATAATGCTCCGCTTCGCCGCCGGGCGTGAACGGGTGCATCTTGGCGTAGAAGGCAATTAATTCTCCTTCGGGTGAAAAGACCAGTGCCTTGTTGCGGGCCTTGCCGTCGCGTCCACGCATCGCCGCACCGGCAATCAACCAGATGCCGAATTCCTTGGCAGCGCTGGCGAGGAATTGTTCGGTCTCGCCGCCATGCGGTTCTGCAATGGTGTTCACGTTCATGGTGAAGCCGGTGGCGAACATTTCCGGCAGCACCACGAGTGAATCTTTTTCCGGAGAGGCTTGTGCAAGCAACCGGCGCACTTTCTCGAAGTTCACCGGCTTGTTCTCCCAGGCGATGTCCAATTGAAGGGCGATGAGGTTCACGAGCTCAGGTTAGTTCAGAACCCGAACGGAAACGAGTTGTAAAAAGGTGAAGTAGCGGTTTGTTTCCTCCGCGGCCTCTGCGCGAACCTCGGCGTCCTTTGCGTTTCAATTCAACGCAGAGGGCGCGGAGGGTTTCGCAAAGGACTCAGCGGAGCTCCGTGTCTCTGCGAAAGCCCAAAGCTTGCGCCACTGCGGGCACATGGTACGCTCCGCGCATGGAAGCCGCCGATTGGGCCAACCTCAGCGACGACGAGTTGCTGGAACGACGAATTTCCCAGCTTGGTCTCAAACTGGAAGGCACGGAGCTGCAGTCGCTCGTCCAGCGGCTTTACGATGAACTGACCCAGAAGGGCCTGGTATTTCATCCACCCTGCCACGTCGGCGACGAATGGTTCGTGCCGGTCGGCGTGCCGGCGATTTTCATTCCGTTTTTTCTCGCGCATGAGCGGTTGCGGAAACTCGAACGCAAGATGATGCTCGAAGTGGAAGGCGAGACGCCCGAATGGTTCATGAAGTTGATCCGGCACGAAGCCGCGCACGCTTATTTCTATGCCTTCCAGCTCCAGAAGAAAACAAAATGGCGGCGCACTTTTGGCAACACGTCCACCGAGGAAACGCCGCAGTTTTACCGTCCGCGTCCCTACAGCCGTTCCTACGTGGTGCACCTCGACGATTGGTACGCGCAGAGTCATCCGGACGAGGATTTCGCGGAGACCTTCGCGATCTGGCTCACGCCGGGGCTGGATTGGCGCGAGCGTTACCAGGGTTGGAAGGCGCTGCAAAAACTGGAATACGTGGAGGAATTGATGCGCTCCCTGGCCGGCAAGCCGGCGGTTCATCAGCCTGAATACCGCGTCGCCGATCACGATTGCCTCAACGTCAAGCTCAAGACTCACTACGCGCGGAAACGCAAACTCTACGAGGATTCGTATCCCGATTTCTACGACAACGATCTCCGGCAACTGTTCGCCGCCGGTGCGGATGGCGAGGGCCGGGTGAAGGCTTCCGCGTATCTGCGCCATCACCGGCGGCAGTTGATGGATTCGGTCTGCCAATGGACCAATGAAAAAAAATATCGCGTGAACAAGCTGCTGACGCGGTTGATTGACCGCTGTGATCAATTGGACCTGTACATCAAGGCCTACGACCCGAAGCAAAATCTGCAGGCTTCGGCGTACATCACCACGCTGGTGATGAATTATCTGTTCACCGGCAAATTCAAACGGACGAAGTAATTCTTGTGAAACGCAAACTAAAAATCCTTGCACTATTTGACGCGGTCGCGCCCACGACGCTCAATCAGGACCTGAGCGCTGAACTCAAGACCGAGGATTGGAAGACCGAGGCCAGCGTCCTCGCCGCACTCGGTGAATTCGGTCATTCCATCGAGCACCTCGCGATTTTCGATGATCTGGATCTGCTGCGGCAAAAGGTCCAAAGCTTCGAGCCGGAATTGATTTTCAACCTGGCCGACCAGTTCAAAAACAACCGCGCCTTCGATCAGAACATCGTTTCGTACCTCGAACTGCACGGCGTGCCGTTCACGGGCTGCGGCTCGACCGGGCTGACGCTCTGCAAGCAGAAAGGCATCTCGAAAAAAATCCTTGGCTACCATCGCATTCGCGTGCCGGAGTTCACCGTGTTTCCGCGCGGCAAACGCAGCGCGAGGCCGAAACGGCTCAAGTTTCCCGTCGTGGTGAAACCGTTGAAAGAGGAGGCGTCCTACGGAATTTCGCAGGCGTCGTTCGTGGAAACGGACGAGCAGTTCAAGGAACGCGTCCAGTTCATTCACGAGAAATTCGACAACGACGTGATCGCCGAGGAATACATCGAGGGCCGCGAGCTTTACGTGAGCATTCTCGGCAATCATCGCCTCCAGGTGTTTCCGATTCGCGAACTGGTCTTCAAGGAGGTCCCGCCCGACGAGCCGAAGATGGCCACCTACAAGGCCAAGTGGGACGAGGAATACCGCAAGCGTTGGGGCTTGCAGAACCGCTTTGCCGAAGGGCTCGACCCTGCCGTAACGCGCGACATCGAGCAGACCTGCAAACGCATTTACCGGCTGCTCACAATTGACGGTTACGCGCGTCTGGACCTGCGGCTTACGGCCAACAACGAGATTTATTTCATCGAAGCCAATCCCAATCCGGCCCTCGCCCCGGACGAAGATTTCGCGGAATCAGCCCTCAAAGCGAATGTTGCTTATCCGCAGTTGATTGACCGGATTGTAAGGTTGGGTCTGACAACCGTGCGAGCTTGAACGAATCCCCGGTTTGCTCTCACGCCGGCTTGCGGGATTCTGGAACAAGATTTTCCGTCGCAGTTACGTCCTGCCGCTTCACCTGCTCGAATTCCGCCTCGTAGTGTGAGTGATTTGTGCCCATCAACCGGTCCCAGAGATTGAAGTAGAGTCCGTAGTTGAACCGCACGTAGCGATGGTGCATGTCGTGGTGGGTCGTGGTGTTGTGCCACTTGCTCAACCAGTGGTTTGCGAATCCGCGCGGCAGGATCTCGAAGCCGCAGTGGCCGAGGACGTTCATCAGCGTCATGTAGAGCAGCCAGAGCAGCGCCGCGAGCGGATGCACCGGCATCACGAACGCGATGATGGGAAAGAACGCTGCTTGAATCACCGCCTCGATTGGATGAAACGCAAACGCCGCCCACGGCGTCGGCGTGTGGCTCAAATGATGGATGCGATGCACCAGCGGAAACATGGGACCCCAGTGCATGAGCCGGTGCGTCCAGTAAAAATATGCGTCGTGCGCAAAGATCAGCGCCAGCGCGGACAGCGCAAGATAACCCCAACCGTGGTGGCCAGGGTTGTAATACACCCGCGTATAACCGAAATGCTTCAGCACGACGATGCCGACGGTCGTCAGCGCGAAAATGCCGATGGAAATCAGGCTGTAGAAAAACTCGCGGCGCATTTCCTTCGCGGGCGGATAATGCGGCTGAATCTTCGGCGCCCAAGAACGCCGCCGACGCCACGCGTAGAAGAACAGAAACGCCAGCCCACCGATCAGCAGAT
>Ga0137333_1000176_pt1 | contig 17007 bp, 12 predicted proteins | sample EasRivERMLT231_2_FD_102286 | JGI IMG/M metagenome (GOLD analysis project Ga0137333, IMG submission 102286) | Soil microbial communities from meander-bound floodplain in the East River, Colorado, USA - East River MetaG ERMLT231_2 | ecosystem: Environmental > Terrestrial > Soil > Floodplain ... | reverse complement strand
TAATCCTGAACGCGCTGGTGAAGAAGAAGCTGCCGGAGCGAATTACCCACAACGACACGAAATTCAACAACGTGATGCTCGACGTCGTCACCGGCAAGGCGATGTGCGTGGTGGACCTCGACACCGTGATGCCCGGCTGCGCGCTTTACGATTTCGGCGACATGGTGCGCACGACGACCAGTCCGACCCTCGAGGACGAACCGGACTTGTCCAAGGTCAGGATGCTCATGCCCATCTTCAAACAACTGGCCGAGGGCTATCTTTCCACCGCCGGTTCGTTCCTGACCAAAGCCGAGAAATCCCTGCTGGCTATTTCCGGCAAACTCATCACGTTCGAGATCGGCATTCGTTTCCTGACGGATTTTCTCAGCGGCGACACCTACTTCCGCATCCACCGCCCCGACCACAACCTCGACCGCTGCCGCACTCAGTTCAAACTGGTCGAGTCCATCGAGCAGCAGGAGGAGGTGATGCAGAAATTTGTGAACGGACTTGATGGAAGCAGCCGCAGGCGGCGTGTAAAGACGTGAGACGTGACGCGTGAAGGCGAAAGCGCAAGGTTCAAGTCTTACGATTCACGCGTCGAATCAGTTTCGCTCCGGCTTCTCGCCGAATTTCTCACGCAACCGTTCGTAAAGTAGCTTTTGGTCGGCATCGCTCAAATCGTCCAGATACTCCTTTATCAGCTCATTCGCGCGAAAAAGCTCCGCGCGCTTCACGGCGGCTTCAAACTCTTCCTCTGATTTCCAAGGTGCCGCGCCGGAATCGAACATTGCCCATGATTTGGGCCGCATATTGCCGTCCTTCTTTCGATACTTCACACCGTCCACCAGCGACGATTTGCCGACAAACCGCCATGAGCGGTCAAAAAAAACGCGGTCGCTTTTGATTTCCTTGCCGGAATCATCGTAGCGCACCCACAAGGTGAACGAGGCCGCAAACAACTTTTTGCGGTTGGGATGGTCACGGAATGTTCCCAGGTCGTTTTCCGGATTGGCCGAACGCCGTGCGGACTTGATCGAAATCTCGACCTGTTCGTTCCCGCACAAAATCGCCAGGTCCGCCACCCGGTTTTTTTCCCGGCCCGACTTGCCGCGATCGAAATTCTTTTCCGAGAGTTGCTGGATGTGCCCGGGCAAAACTTCGCAAAGCGCGTCAATGGCAGCGTCTTCAAACTGCCGCCAGACCGTCGTGTAACTGCTGCTGAAATTCGTGCGCTGAAGTTGAATGGTTATTTCTTTGGCAAGGGTATCCCTCAATGCGTCCAGCTTTTCGGCAACCTCCGCAGCACGCGGCTGGCTTGTTGACTGCGCGAAACCAGAAACGCACAGAACCTGCAGCGCGACCATTACCAGCAGCAAGATGCTGCAAAAAGGTTGGGTCGCGTGTCGGAGGAACGTGCGCGGCATTTGCAGGCACGATGCCGCCGTGCGATGCGCGCGTCAACTCCAGCCTCTGCACATGCATTTCGCAAGCCGGTCGCGGTCGCAACCTGAGCAAACGGCTTTCACGCTTGCGACCTTTCGATGCCGTCTGTTAAACCTCGCCCAGCCCGCCTGCGGGAAACGCCGCCGTGGGTCACACACCAGATGGCTGACGCAAAACCGACTTACCGGAATCCCTGGGCCTGGATTCCCACGCTTTACCTCGCGCAAGGACTGCCCTTTGCCGTCGTCAACACGATGTCGGTGATCATGTACAAGAGTCTCGGCATCTCGAATGCCGACATCGCGTTTTACACGGCATGGCTTTATCTGCCGTGGGTCATCAAACCGCTTTGGAGTCCGGCCGTGGACATTCTGCGCACGCGGCGTTGGTGGATTTGGATGATGCAATTGTTGCTGGGCGCGGGCTTCGCCGCGGTGGGCTTGAGCTTGCCACTCCCGATTTTCTTCAAGGCCACGCTCGTGTTCTTTTACCTCGTTGCTTTCAGTTCGGCGACACACGACATCGCTGCAGACGGGTTTTACATGCTGGCCTTGAACGAAAAGCAGCAGGCGTTTTTTGTCGGCATTCGCAGCACGTTTTTCCGCATCTCGATGATTACGGGTCAAGGGTTGCTCGTGATTCTCGCGGGCTACATTCAGACGCACACGGGATTGTCGAAAGTGGAATTGAACATTGCGGCCAAACCCGGCACAGCGCTCGTCGAGGAACTGAATCCGGAAACTTTCGCGACGACGGCAACTGTCAGCGAAGGTGAATTGCTCATCGTCGCCCAACCGGCGGCGCTCGAAATCAGCCCGCAAACGCGGCCCAAAGCGGAGGTTGCCGCACTGGTTGCTGTGGCCAAAGCTTGGAACACCACGAATGATTTCATCCGCACGCAGCAGCAGGCGAAAGTGGCCGACAAAAATCATAAGGGCCCGTCGTGGTGGACGCGGACCGTTTCGGAGCCCTTGGGAAGATTTCTGCGCGAGAGTTTCGGGCCGGAAACCAAGGCCAAGACCGATGTTGCCGGCAATATCGGCTTCGTCACGCTGCGATTGTCAAAACCACCTGGCCGGCAAATCGTGGTCACACCCGCCTTCAAGTCTGGCGACAAAAGCGTCTCAATCGTTGAAGGTGCCCGTTTGGTTTTCGACGATCAGAACTGGAACAAGCCAGCGCTGGTGGTGCTTCAACTGGATCCAAAACTGAAGACCGAAACGCGCGCCATCTTTGAAATCCGTTCCGGCAACATTCCCCTGTCCTGGACGATCACTTTCGCCGTGCTGGTCTTGCTGTTCCTGGCGTTCGGCATCTATCACAAATTCGTCCTGCCGCATCCCGAGAGCGACAAACCGGGCGACGCGCAGAACATCGCCGCCTTCATCAAGGAATTTTTCAAAACCTTCGGGGCGTTCTTTAGCAAGGATCGCATCGGCATCCTGCTCTTGTTCCTGTTGCTTTACCGCTTTGGCGAAGCGCAACTGATGAAATTGGTCGCGCCGTTCCTGCTCGATGCGCGCGAGGTCGGCGGGTTGGGCCTGACCACTGGCCAGGTGGGCGTGGTTTACGGCACGATCGGAATCATCGCACTGACCATTGGCGGGTTGCTTGGCGGATTCGTAGCGTCCAGGCACGGCTTGAGAGCCTGGCTGTGGCCGATGGTGTGCATCATTCATCTGCCGGATGCGATGTTCATCTATCTGGCCTACGCGCAGCCGGACAACCTTTTCGTCATCAGCGCGGCGGTGGCCATCGAACAATTCGGCTACGGATTCGGTTTCACGGCCTACATGCTTTACATGATTTACATCGCGCGCGGGGCGCACAAGACGGCGCATTACGCGATCTGCACGGGTTTCATGGCGCTGGGCATGATGATTCCCGGCATGTGGAGTGGCTGGTTGCAGGAACTCATCGGCTACCAGCATTTCTTTGTTTGGGTTATCTTGGCGACGATTCCGAGTTTTTTAGTCGTGCTGCTCATTCCGCTGGATCAGGAATTTGGGAAGAAGACGGATAAGTAGGCGACGAACAAACGTGCGGAGAATCAATGTGCCATGTCAAAACGCCATGTTGACGAAGAAAATTTCGTTTGAGTTGCCTGGCCCCATGGATCTTGCACGACGACGTTCTGTATCGAGCGTGTGAGACCGACCGATACGCAACCCGCCATCTCGATTCGTGGCCTCACGAAACGCTACGGCCCACTCACTGCCCTGAACGATCTCAACCTGGATGTCGTTCAGGGCGAAGTCCTCGGCTTTCTCGGCCTGAATGGCGCGGGCAAGACGACCACCATCCGTCTGCTGCTCGATTTGCTGCGGCCCACCAGCGGAAAAGCCCTCATCTTCGGCCACGACTGTTGGATGGAAGGCCTCGCGGCCAGGACGCAGGTTGGGTATTTGCCCGGTGAATTGGGCCTCTATGCCGATCTGACTGGTCTTGAAGTTCTGGATTTCCTCGCGGGTATCAGCCGGCAGCCGGTGGACAAACTTCGTCGCCAGGAACTTTTTGACCGCCTGGAACTGCCGCAGAGCGACCTGCATCGCAAGCTGCGCCAATACAGTACCGGCATGAAGCGCAAGCTCGGGCTGATTCAGGCGTTCCAGGCCGACCCGCCGCTGCTCATTCTGGACGAGCCGACCGAGAGTCTCGATCCGCTCATGCAGGAATCATTTTACGCGCTGCTCAAGGACGCTAGAAACAGAGGCACGACGGTTTTTATGTCGTCGCATGTGCTCTCCGAGGTTGAGCGCGTTTGCGACCGAATTGCGCTTCTGCGCAAAGGCGAGCTGGTCCTGCTCTCCAACATGGAAGCGATCCGCCGGCTGGCCGTGCGCAGCGTGCGAGTGTTTTTCAACCATGACATGCGCGTCCCTTCGGATTTTCCTCCGGGCCACGAGTTCGTTGAAACCTCTCCGCGCGTCTGGCACCTGAAGGTTGCTGGCCCACTCGGGCCGCTTCTCGCCATGCTCGCTCCGCTGCCCGTCCAAGACCTGGAAGTGCAGGAGCCCCGGCTCGAGGACGTGGTTCTGAAATACTATCGGCAGGGCACGCCATGACTGGTCCAATCTTGTTGCTTACGCTCTCGCTCAAGCGCGCCCGGACGTTGCTCATCGCGACGGGGCTGTTGCTCGCGGCGTTCCAGGTACTGTTGGTCATCATCGCCGGATCAATTCGCCCCACGGAATTTGACCAACTCGCTTCGTTGCTGCCGCCTTTCGTGCAAAACCTCCTTGGCCCTTCGCTGGCCAGCGTCATGTCTTTTGGTGGCATTGTCAGTCTCGGATACTTTGAACTCGCAATCATTATCGCATTGTTGGCGCTGGTCATTGCGTTGGCGACAGTGCCCGCCTCCGAAATTGAAACTGGTTTCGCAGATTTGATTCTGGCGCGTCCGCTGCCACGCCATTGGATCATCACCCGAACCATCGCGCTGGTATTGTTTGCGACCGTAACGATGCTGGGGGCGATGACGGCCGGCACGTGGGCGGGCCTCGCTTTGTATGCGCCTCAAGACGCCCAATGGCCTTCAACGGCCATGATCGCCTGGCTGGCGCTCAACCTCGGCCTGCTGATGTTATGCTGGGCCGGGATCGCAATGGCGTTGGGAGCCGCTTGTCGCCGAAGTGTGGCGGGTGCGACCACGGGCCTGCTGGCCCTCGCGACATTTCTCCTGGACTATGTTGGCCGACTTTGGCTGCCCGCCGACCGGTTTGCGTGGCTGTCGCCTTTTCGGTATTTCATTCCGTTCGACCTGGTGATGGGCACTCCATTGCCGGCGGAAAATATCCTGGTGCTGTTGGCGATTGCCATGACCGGCTTCACGATGGCCTACTTCCTGTTCACGCAAAGAGACATTTCCCATTGAACGACCCTACAGCGGGTGAATCGTTCCCCTTCATCCGGATTCTCGTGAACTCCGCGCCTCAGTGTTTCTTCACAAACAACGCCAGCGACGCCGTGTAGCCATGCAGAAAATTCTTTTCCCCGACCGGTCCGATCTCGCCGTTACAGAAAAAGCCGGCCAGGCCCAGCGGACCAAATTGTTGCTGCACCGTCTGCGCGTCGTGGTTTGGCGCGGCAAAAAGGTTTTTGCCGCGGCCATTGCAACTGCACAGGCAGCCGCCGTAAACCAGCGCGCTGCCCAGTTCCCGCTTCGCGCGGGCAAGCAACTCGTTCATGTCCTCGGTGGCCGCCGCGGCATCGCGGCGCTGGAACTGCACGGTTTGTCCCGTCCGCGGCAGCGCCCCCACCGCCAGCACGCCCGACCGCGGATCGCCACCCAGCAGATTACGCACGAGAAAGTCGCCCCTATGAAAATCTTCCAGGTACTCGTTCACCACCAGGCCGATGAACAGATTCCCGCGCGACTTGCGCTGATCGGCCGGCGACAATTTGTTCACGGTTTCCACCAGCACCTCGTAAGCAGGCCGGTTTCCGATCTGGTGGATCAGGTTCTGTTCAACTCGCGTCAGCGTCCAGGTGTCGCCAATCGGCGTGCAACCTTGCGAAATGACGCCCAGGAGTTTCACGTCGCCACTCACGGAGATCGCCACGCCGCCCTCTTCGAACACGTCTCCGTTCAGATAGACCTGCGTTCGTTGCTCGCTCATATCGCCGCTCGCCAGCCCGCCCAGCACCGGCAACGGGGCGTAGGCTTCATTCCAGGTTCGCATCCACGCCTCGGCGTCCAGATGAAACGGATCGGCGAAGGTCAGCCAGCCGTTGGTTTGTTCCGCCGTAATGCTCGTCTCCGTTGGCCAGTAACCGGGGCCGTTGGCTTCTTCAACCTGTTCCTGGACGAAATGAAAACCGTGCAATTGGGCGCCGGGCAGATCGTACAGCGCGAGCACCAGACCTGCGTTTTCCTCGAACTCGTCACCGCCCGCAATCAGGCTGCTGCTCGAACAGCCGGCCAACAGGGGAATTCGCGCATGCACCCGCAAAGTCTCCAACACTTGCCTGGCGTGCGGAAAGAATTGCGGCGTCATGAAGACCAGGCCAAGTGAAATATGCGGAGCGGACAACCGGCTGCGCAGGTCTTCAGCCCACTGCTGGAGTCCGCTTTCATCAAAACCGCCCTGCCAGTGCGCGGCGATGGAGAATTCACTGTCCACGAACGCAACTTACGGGTGCACTCCGCAAAAGCAAATGCCGAATGTCGTTCACGTCGGCACAAAATCCGAAACGTGAAAGACGAAGCTCGAAATCCGAAGCGCCGCTGGAGACCCGGCTGATCTTCGTCTTCAAGCTGAGTTTCGGGTTTCGAGTTTCAGACTTCAACCCACCGGCGTGTGCGCGAATTTGCGCGCGCGCCCGAAGTCCACCCACTCCACAATGTAGAAATCACCGCGCGAATCCACGCATATCGCGTGTGGTGTGGCGAACAGCGCCGGGTTGGTTTTGTTGTCCGGCTGGTTGGTCTTGCCGTCGGCTTCCTTGCCGTCACCGAGCTTTGCCACCGGTTGATCTTTGGCGTCAAGGATTGCGACCAGGGATGCCAGGTCGGGAACGTAGAGGTGCTCTTTGTGCTGGTAGAAGCAGCAGGGATTTCGGACAAAATCACCCGCGATGGTCCGCTTGTATTCCAGCTCCAGCGAAAAAACTTCATAGCGGCCATTCGCACGGTCGGCGATATAAACTTCCGGCTCGCCGCGAAGCGTGTTGATCCAGACGCCGTGACAGGTGTTGAACTGCCCGTGTTCCTTGCCCTTGCCACCAATCGTCTTGAAATGTTTGAAGTTCTTGTCGAACCGGCTCAGAATCTGGCTGCCATAGCCGTCCACCACATAAATGTCTCCGTTGGGCGCGACCGCCACATCCGTCGGATTGGTCCAGGTAAATTTCTGTGAGGTGGAGTTTTCCTGGTCCACGTTTCCGATGGTGTAAAGGACCTTTCCATGCAGATCTGTCTTGTAAACCCGCTTGCCCAGTTTCGGGCCTTCCTTGTTCGTGCTGACATTTTCCGTGAAGTAAAGAAACTCGTCCTGGCCTTCTTTGCTCCAGTAAAGACAATGCGCCGTGTCTTTGACCTGCGCCGGCGAGTAACCAACTCCCTCGGCGAAATCGCTGCTCCACGTTTCCAAAAGCTTTCCCTCCCGGCTGAATACTGCCACCGCCGGACTCGTCGAGCGGGACGTGACGTAGATTCTGTCCTGCGAATCCACCACGATCCCGCAGCCGAAACCGAACTTCATGCCCTCGGGCAGTTTGCCCCAGTTTTCATCCAAGGTGTAAGTCCAATGGCCGCTGCCGATGCGGACCGGAGCTTTCGTCTCATTGGCCTCGGCCAGTGCCGGGTTGGAAAGTGCGAGGCTGGTCGCGGCGAGCGCGCCCGTCTTTAGGAAATCGCGGCGCGATTGACGATTTGGGAAAAGGTATTCGTTCATGGCAGTTCGTTCTGGTGGAATCTCAGCCGATTTAGAACGCGTGCCGGCGCTTTGTCGAGCGCGAAAAAGCCGGCGCGCTTTCGGGCAGCACGCCGGCTTTGCAGGCCAATGAGGATGTTTACTTCAATTCCGCCTGATGGAACTCGTACCAGTCGTCGAGGTTGTTCAGGTTCACCGCATCCGGACACACCGAGCTGGCATCCGCAATGCCGCTGGATTTCAGGATGCCGTCGCGCGTGGCGTCGTCGTGGATGTAACCCTGGATGGCGACATTGAGCTTTTGAATTGTGGCCTTGTCGAGCTTCACGCCCGGCTGTTTCCTGATCCAGGCTTCGAACTGCGGATAAGTCGGCTTGGAATCGGTGATGAATTTTTTCAAGGCATCAGGGTTCAACCCGAGCGCGGAGATGACCATCATATCGTAACCCTTCCCGATGCCCGGATAGCCGTCCGCGAGCTTGCCGCGCGCTTCGAGTGAAACTTTGAGCCACAGTCGCGGCAGGTGCAAAACCCCGAGCGGACCTGCCGTGCCGGAACTGATCAATGGAACAATTTTAGCCATAGGTTGAATGAGTTAGTGGTTGCTGTAACGGCAGGAAGCTTAGGAAAAATTGCAACCCGGTCAACGCGATTTTCCAGATCGAAGCGATGGCCCAAGCCTCTGGCATGCAAAAATGCCGCCGAGCCCGCCGACTTGGCGCATCCTCCTCGTAGAGCTGCGCCACTACTATCGAATCCGCTGCCCGCCGGCATACACGTTCATCGTATCTCCGCGCAGAAAGCCCACGAGCGTCTGGTTGCTTTCGCGCGCGAACTCCACGGCCAGCGACGATGGCGCGGACACGGCGCACACAATCGGAATCCGCGCCGCCAGCGCTTTCTGCATGATTTCAAACGACGCGCGCCCGCTCACCAGCAGGATGTGCGCGTCGAAGGGAAACCTCTTTTCCAAAAACCCGAAGCCCACCACTTTGTCCACGGCGTTGTGCCGGCCCACGTCCTCGCGCAACACCACCAATTCTCCCCTGGCGTCGAACACCGCCGCGGCGTGCAGGCCGCCGGTTTGAGCAAACGTTGGTTGTGCCTTGCGCATGACCGTTGGTAGTCGGATCAGGGTTTGCGCCGCGACCGCGAGTTTCGACTTCACCGGCGGAAAATGCTGATGCACCGATTCGATGGAAGCCTTGCCGCACAGCCCGCAACTCGACGTGGCGAACACGTGGCGGGTGAGTTGTGCGAAATCCACTGTGACCGAGGCCGCCAGAAAGACGTTCAGCGTGTTTTCTGGCGCAGCAGCGGCGCGGCAGTGCAGGATTTCGATCACGTCCTGGCGTGCGCGAATGATTCCCTCGGTCAGCAGAAAACCTGCGGCCAGTTCCCGGTCGTGCCCCGGCGTGCGCATCGTCACCGCTACGCTGCGCCCTTGCACACGGATTTCCAACGGCTCTTCGACAGCCACCGTGTCCTTCTGCGGCGCAAACGCTTTGCTCCCGGTACGCCGCTGAACTTTCGTAAAGATTATCGCCGGTTGGAAGACGGGTGGTGGGGCTTTTGACGCGAGGGCTGCAGAGGTTTTCGCCGAGGGCGCAGAGCCGTTCTTTTCTGCGTTGCTCTGCGCAGTCCTCTGCGCCCTCTGCTTTTGAGAAGAGGCCTTCTTGTGGCTCATGGAATTTTCTCCACCGCTACGCGCGCATTGTAATCCGGCACTCCACCTGCCTTGTCCACGACCCCTCGGCGAATGATGACGTTGCCCTCCGGCCAGTGAATTTGCAGGTTGCCTCGCGCGATGGGCGCAAGAAAAACCCGGCCTTCGTACCGCCCGATGCCGTTCACCAGCGCGATGCGGTCATCATTCATCAAATGCATGCTCGCCGCGTCCTCAGGATTCATCAACACTGCGTCGCGCCCAGCGCCGTTGATCGGATCAATCTCGGCATAGATAAGTGAATTGAACTGTTTGCCGCGCCGGGTAGAGACGATGAATTTCCCCTCACCCGGCCTGGCGGCCACCCTCTCCCCATCCGATGGGGAGAGGGACGGGGTGAGGGGCAACTCCACCGCTCGAAAACGCGCGCTGCCATCAGCCGTGGGGAACTTCCAATTCGCGCAAAGGTGCGGCCCGCCGTATTGCACCGCGTCGCCCGTTTCCTTCAGACTCTGAATCCCGTCGTAAAGCGGCACGACCCGCGCGATTTCTTCGCGCATCTTCCAGCCGGTTTCGCAGCCCAGCAAGTGCGCCTGCTCTGGAAGAACCGCGGCGGCGAGGTCGCGCAGGATTTTCCATTCCGCGCGCGCCTCGCCGACCTGGCGCGGAATCTCCGGGCTGAAAGCGATGCGTCGCTCGGTGGTTGTTTCGATGCCGCCGTCGTCCTGTTCGTAACGCGTTTTGGCCGGAAGCAAAATTACTTCCTCCTTCGCCTCAATGAACATCTGGTCCGTGAGAATGATGTCCTGATGCACGCGCATTGGCACGTTGGCCAGCGCGCGTGCGACGTAGTCTGGCTCGGGCAGCGTCCGTAAAAAATTTCCGCCGAGGCAATAGAACAAATCCAGGTCGCCGCGCGCGGAAGCTTCCACCATTTCCGTCGCACTCAGGCCAGTCCAGTCGGGCACGGTGAATCCGTATTGCTCCGAAAGATTCGCCGCGTTCTCGGCGGTGATTGGTTTGCCACCGGGAAATGCGGTCGCGTAAGCGCCCATCTCCGCGCCACCTTGAACGGAGGAGTGGCCGCGAATCGGCATGAGGCCGCATTTGTCGCGACCGACCCAGCCGCGCAGCAAACCGAGATTAATGATCATCGAAACCGCGTCGCCACCCGTCGCGTGTTGCGTGATGCCCATGCTCCAGACGAGCACGCCGGTTTTCGCATCGCGGATCAACTCGGCGAATTCGCGCATCGCATCGCGGTTCAGGCCGGATCGTTCTTCGAGAACAGCGAATGACCAATCGCCGACAGTCAGTTTCAATTCGTCGAAGCCAGCTGTGTGGTTGCGGATGAAGTTTTCGTCCACCCAGCCTTGTTCGATCAGGATTTTCAACACGCCACCAAGGAACGCGATGTCCCCACCGGTCGAAACCGGAAACCAATAATCCGTGATATCCGTGCCAAAGACCGCGCTGCTCAATGTGGACGGCACCCAATACCGGTCCATACCCGGCTCGCGATAGGGATTCACCATCACGACTTTTGTGCCGAGTTGTTTCGCCTCGTGCAGATACTTGGTCGTGACCGGCTGGTCGTTGGCGGGATTTGCCCCAAAGAAGATCACGAGGTCCGTGCCATACCAATCCTTGTAACTGCACGTGGTGGCCGCGACGCCAACCGCGTGTTTCATGGCCGCGGTGCTGGGCGAGTGGCAGATGCGCGCGGCATTGTCCACGTTGTTCGTCCCGAGGAAACGCGCGACCTTCTGCGCCATGTAATAGACCTCGTTGGTCACGCCACGCGAAGTGACGTAAAAGGCGATGCGGTGCGGGTTCGAGGTATGAATCTTTTTCGCGATGCGAGCGATGGCATCATCCCATGAAATGCGGCGGAAGCCGGGTGCGTTCTTTTCGCGCAGCATCGGATAGGGCAGCCGGCCCAGCTCGCGGAGTTGCGCGTTGGAGAGTGATTTCAATCTGGCAACGTCCGCAAGCAAAGTCGTGTCCAGTTCCGGCATGGTATTCAGCCGAAGCAAATTCAGGCGGGTCATGCAGAGATGAACGCCCGGAATGGTCCAGTCGTGAAAGCCGGCGACACCCAGCGCGCAGCCGTCGCACACACCGCGGCTCAGGACTTTCCACGCGTAACCGAGATTGTCTCGATTCCGCCACGCGATGGTGACCATGTCGCGAAAATGTTTGGGTTTGGCCTGGCCCAGACCGAAAGGCACGGCCGCTTTCAGCTTCGCCTTCCAGTCTTTTTGAATTCGGTGTGAGGACATTATTATCTTAATCTTAATCTTCTTCTTAATCCTAATCTCGGAAGTAACGGCAGGAGCAAGATTAAGATTAGGATTAAGATTAAGATGGGTCCTTCAGGACACTCTCCGTTGCTCCCGCCGCAACGGGCACCGTTTCCGCAACGGCAGCAGCTTCCTTTTTGACCTCGCCCGCGCGCTTGGGCCAGATGTGGAAACCGCCGTGATCGTGCACTGTGGTTTCCCACGTGCCCCAGATGCCCTTGCCTTCACGAAAGCCGCGATAGAACACGTCGTGAGCGCCGACGTAGGTTTTCGTCCACCAACATTCCAGCGATTGCGCGTCGTATTGGCCTTTGATGACGAAGTGGCCGACCACGTCGTTTCCGGCGCCAGTCATTCTCCCGTCCGTGAAGGTGAGATCGAGATCCATGCGGTGCTTGTCCTGCGGCTTGTAATTGTAGAAGCCAGTCCACGAACCGGAGGGAAATAGTTCGTCGCTCACGGAACAATTTAATCGCCTGCCGCGGAAAACTCCAAGCCTCGCTGAGGGCTAGATTCCTAGGCCGCTTTGCCCCTTCCTTTGAAGGTCAATTCCGCAACACCCGACTTGTCCAGCTCTCCAAAACCTTCTTTCACCATGCGGTCGTATTGCTTCTTTGTGGCAACTGCGAGCGGCAAATCCAAACCTTGCTCTTTGCCCAGCTTAAGCGCGATGCCGGAATCCTTCGCGGCGTGTGCGGCGGAGAAGAAGCAGGAATGGTCACGATTCTGCATGTCTTCGCCGTCAGTCTGGAGCACGCGCGAATTGGCGCCGGTCTGTGAAAAAACTTCACGCAGCATGGCCAGGTCAAGTCCGAGCGCCGCACCAAGGCCCAAGCCTTCCGCGAGTCCGGCGGTGTTGATGTTCATCACCATGTTGGCCAGCGCCTTGGCCTGCGCGGCTTGACCGGCCTGGCCGATGTAACGGAGCAGTTTGCCCTCGTCGCTCATTTTCTCCAGCAACGGCTTGACCCGCTCGAAGGCTTCCTGTTTGCCGCCGATCATCAGGTAAAGCGTGCCCTGTCGCGCCTGGGTGATGCTGGAGGCCATGCAGGCTTCCAGCGAACTCGCGCCTTTGGCTTCGCATTTCTGTTCGACCCAAACGTGAACGCTTGGCGAAATCGTGGCGCAATTGATGAAGAGTTTGCCCTTGGCACGGGCGAGCAGGCCGCCGCCATAGATTTTTTTCATCGCCTTGTCGTCGGTGACCACGGTTAGGATGACCTCGGAAAGTGCGGTGACCACCTTCAACTGGTCGGCAGCGACGCAGCCCAGTTCCTGCGCGAGCGATTGCGCCGCGGCGGTGTTTACGTCATAAACGGCGGCGATGGGATAGCCGCATTCCTTCAGTCGGCGCGCCATGTTGGCGCCCATGCGTCCGACTCCGACGAATCCGATTTTTTCTGGCATAATTCCTTTTGGGTTAAGGTTCGATCACTTCAAATTTCGAAGCCCGCGTGGTAATGGTTCACGCAAGCCTTGACGGATCATGCAGTCATGCTAACCAACGTGTCGCGGTTGGGCAACTGTCCGCGCATCTGTTTCTGATAGCAATGGTGGTCGCCGAGAATCAACCCCTCGGTCAACTCCACCTTCATAAAGCGGCGGGCATCGGCGTAGGATTCCTGCCAATCCCGGACGGCGGGGCGCTCCTGATCGTTCGGCTGACAATAAAGCGTATGATCAAACCACGCCTTGGGATGCACCTTCCCGTCGTGGATGTGAACGGTCGGAAAGAACAGGGACTTCGTGTCGCGGCGCGGAAAGGAAAACGCCATGGGATGGACCTTCGCCTCGCCGGACTTTAGCTTGAAAACCGCAAAGCTGTAACTCTGATAATCTGGAAGCTTGTCCCATGTGCCTGTCGGAAGACGAAACCGTTCATCGAGGCGGGAAAAGTCCTGCACAGTGGGAACGAACGAGGCTTCAAAGCTGCCGACTCGCACGATTTCCAGTTTCGGAGCGGCGGCCCTTCCGGGCGCGCTGCAGCCGAAATGAGGTGCGCTCCGTGGTTGGGGAACAGGAAACCCATTTCGCAAATCAGCAAAGAAGGTTGCGTAACCGCTGAGGTCAATGAAGCTGACACCCTTTTCATCCGCGCCGATCCTTACCGGCAAGGGCAGCACCATGGCCAGATCATCCTTTGCCTTCAGCGTCATGCTGTAAACCAGGAATTGCCGGCCTTCGTCGCCAGCCCGCGCAAAGATGTTGGTCGCGCTGACCGAAATAACCGGGCGAGAGAAGCAGCACATAAATGCGATTCAAGTGGTTGGACTTTCTTTTAGACAGACAGTGAGCTGTGATTCAACTCTATTTATATTCATCCGAGCATCACCATCACAGGGTCGCAAGGCCAACACCGCCCGGGTCCAATAATGGCGCGGTGCTTGCAAAACTCTGCCTGACGGATAAACGGATTGCTCCGATCGGTTAAGGAATTCGGTAAAAGTTCATCCAGCAATTCTTCAATCGAAGAACCAAAACGCCACTTCCGAAAATCATTTGCCGCCGGCTGGCAGTATTCCGTTCAGTCCATCAGCCAATAAACCTGCAGTGTAAGACCCCCACGCGGGTCGCGCTTTCCACGCCGCTGCCGGCCGACGTGGGACCGAGCCCAACGACGCCAAAAAAAAGGAGACCGGGTGCACCCGGTCTCCTCTGATTGCCAGAACCGCTGCCTATGGTTTTAGCAGGCGGAAGTACCGCTGCTGACCTGAGAGCGGAATGGTCACCGTGTAAGTGTCGCCCACCGCCACTGGTGTGGCACCCGTGGGCTGCCAGTTGGCCGGCGCGAGATCGCCGGTGAACCACAATTGCAGGCTGGGATCGCTGGACGTCCAGGAGATCACCACGTCAGTCCCGCTGAGACCGATGCTCAACTCGGGCAGTCCAATGACGGGCAGGCCGGTCAGGTCGCGGTAGTAGGCGCCGGCGGTGCTAGCCAGCGTCGCCCCGTTGTCATGAGACGTGGTGGCCAGACCCACGTACACGGTCGCCGGGTAGGCGGGTGATGGTGTTTCGGTGTAAAGACTCAGCCAATCAACGCCATTGGTGCCCCAGTGGAACGCGAGTGCGTTGCCGGTGCGGGTGACGCGCAGCCAGGCGTTCGGGATGGGCGAAGGCCGTGGACGCGACGCGTCGGCGGTGCTGGCGCTGGCCGCGCCCTTGACCAAGCGCCACTGCATGGTGATGAGGTTCTGCCCGTTGGTGGGCGCGGTGGCCACCAGATAGTTCCGGGAATTACCATCGAGGTCTTCCCGGACCATCAGGCCTGCTTTGGTCCACTCGTTCGGCCGGGACAGACCAGCCACGCGGACTTTGACGTCGAAGTCACCCGTGACGGGTTGGTGGACGAAGTGCATGCCGTCGGCGGCATCCCAGATATCGTGACCACCAGCGTGGACGTAGAAGCCGTTGGTGCCGATGGCCTGGGCGAAGCCCGGCATGAGGGGATCCGTGAACACCGGCGGGGGCGTGGCGTTGGTCGTGCCGACATCCTGGTTGAACGGCCACGTCACGACCGTGCTTTGGAGCGTGACGGTATCCACCACGTTCGGGCCGGAGCCGCGGTCAGTCACGTTCTTGACCTCGACCGAGAACGGGCCGCTAACCGGCCCGCTGAGGCTCAACATCACAGCTCGGAGGTCAGGCTCAAGCGTCGCCGCCGTGACCGTGATCGCGCCGCCGTTGACCGTGTAATTAGCCGGGTCTGTCGCGCTGGCGCTCGCCACGCCGCTGACGTCGCCGAAATAAACGCCAATGCCGGTCCCGCCCAGGCTGCCCACGGCATAAGCGACCGGCTTGGTGCTGTCCACGATGACCTGCACGGCGGCGGACGTGGCCTGGTAGCCGAGGCCGTCTGTTGCGCGAGCTGTCAGTGAGTACACGCCTTCCGGCACGCTGGCCCAGTTGAAGGTGAACGGATCGGCCGTGGCGGTGCCAAGGAGGTTGGTACCCTGGAAGTATTCGACCAGCACGATGGGTGTGGGACCACTCAGCGTCGGGATGATCGGAATGGTCGCGTTGGCCGGGAAGGGCTGCGTGTTGGTGGGCGAACTGATGCTGATGGTCGGACCGCCGGGTGGCTGCACGACGAATTGCCAGGTTTCGGCTTCGCCGAGGTTGCCATTGGCCGTGGCCGGGGCCGGAGCGGCCGTATTGCCGGCGGCGCGATTGCCCGCCTCGATCACAATCTTGTCAACATGCGTGCCGTCTTCGCGCTGCCAGATGATGAAGCGATGCAGACCGGTGGTCGTGTTGGTGAACGTCAACGGATCGGTTCCCGCGGAACGGTCACTGCGCCACTGCCAGCCGGTGGCGGGGAAGCCGGTGAGTTGCGATTGGTTTACGTCAGTATTCATGCCCACCATCCAGTCATTGGCTGGATCAAGCACCCCGACGTCGTTGTTGAAAGCGATAAAGATGGAATCGTCGTTGCCGGCAGTCGTTTCATTCCAACCGCGTACCCAGACGATGTGCCGGCCGGTTTGGGTGAAGTTGACATGGTAAACCAGCTTCGCGCCAGTGCCGTAGAGCAGCGTTCCGGTGCCTGCGGTCCCGCCCGTGCCGCGGCCATTTGGAACGCGCATGGCTCCAAGTCCGGAGTAACCAGCCAGCGAGTTGGTGAAACCAAACTCGTCACTGTCAGCGGCGATGATGTTCTCCTGGAAACTCTCCGCCTCCATTATGATATAGCCGTCCGCCCGCTGTGTGAATTGCGGCGCGGCGCCCGCAAAGAAGAAGAAGTCGGTGCTGTTCGGGGCCACCGAGTTGGCCGGGCAACAGGCGAGGTCCAGGACGTTATTGACCACGACTTTGTAGGTTGTGCCTGGGACTTGGGGATCCGTGGTGAGCGTGACCGTGCGCTCATCCGGACCCAGCACGGCGCCGGAGATGGCCAGCGTTGCTCCGCCCGGGCTGGTGGTGATCTGGTAGTTGAGTATGTTTTGCGCGGTGTTTATTTCCACCCACTCGCTGAACAGCAACTTCACCTCGTTCGTGCTGATGTTGATCTTGGGTGTGGTGTAATAGCGGACGGTGGGGCGGACGGTATCCTGGATGACCGTCAGGAGGGCGTTGGTGGTGGTCACCACCTGCCCGTAGGGATTCGAAACGCGACAAGCGACCTGGAGTCCATTGAACGTGAACGGCACGCGGGTGAGCGCCAGGGTCGCGTTCGTCGTGATGCCATCGGCGATGGGCGTGCCATTGGTGAGCCACTGATAGTAGTACGGCGAGC
>Ga0137333_1000175_pt1 | contig 17135 bp, 11 predicted proteins | sample EasRivERMLT231_2_FD_102286 | JGI IMG/M metagenome (GOLD analysis project Ga0137333, IMG submission 102286) | Soil microbial communities from meander-bound floodplain in the East River, Colorado, USA - East River MetaG ERMLT231_2 | ecosystem: Environmental > Terrestrial > Soil > Floodplain ... | reverse complement strand
TCGCTGGTCTCCCCCATTCGATCACCGCTTAACTTTTCATAATCCACACGCGGAACTTCGATATGAATGTCAATACGATCCAACAATGGACCAGAAATTCGTTTTTGGTATTTGGTAACGACAGCAGGAGCACATGTACAAGGTTTTTGTGTATCACCCCAGTACCCACATGGGCAGGGATACACACAACTTGACGCATTTTCTATGTTTGGCGAATGGCAAAAAGCTGATCTTAAGAGCATATTTCAATACCTGATTCAGTTGTATGATTATTTATACTCATATATGAGATATATGCCATGCTTGAGAGATTTTGGTAATGCTTTAAGCTTTACTACTTCCTACCGCATTCACTAAAAAGCATATAATATCTGTAATGCCAAACATCCTCCCTGCATCGCTGACATCACTCCTCGGACGCGAGAAAGAAACCGTGAGTTTAGGCCAACTCTTGCGCTCCTCCGAAGTGCGCCTCGTTACCATCACCGGCCCCGGCGGTGTGGGTAAGACGAGCCTGGCATTGCAGGTTGCCTATGATCTACAAGACGCCTTTGTTGACGGTGTCTTCTTTATTTCTCTTGCAGCAATCAGCGACGCAACTCTTATTATTCCTACGATCGCACACACCCTTGGCGTGATCGAATCCCCGAACCGCTTGTTGCTGGATAGCCTCAAAGAATTTCTGCGTGACCGGCAAGTGTTATTGATGCTCGATAATTTTGAGCAGATCATGTCCGCCGCGCCGCTGCTGAGCGAGTTATTGTCCGCCTGCACCGGGTTGCGGATGTTGGCCACCAGCCGCGAGGCATTACACCTACGCGGTGAGCAGGAGTTTCCTCTCTCGCCGCTCGCACTGCCCGATCAGTCATCCGTCGAAGTATTGTTGCACTATTCAGGCATCGCGTTGTTTGTCCAACGTGCGCAAGCTATTCAGCCTGAATTCAAATTGACAACCGACAATGCAACTTCAGTAGCTGAGATTTGCGCGCGCCTTGACGGCTTACCGCTGGCGATTGAGTTGGCCGCCGCACGGATCAAGTTACTGCCTCCACAAGCGATGCTCACGCGATTACAAGAGTCATCCCTCACATTGCTCACCAGCGGAGCGCATGACCTTCCCGCCCGCCAGCAAACTTTGCGTAGCGCCATCCAATGGAGTTACGACTTGTTGAACGGCGACGAGCAGCGCACATTCCGAAGACTATCCGTTTTTGTCGGCGGATGCACATTGCAGGCGGCGCTCTCTGCGATTGAACCGACAACCTCCTTGGATACGCTCGATTCATTGGTGAACAAGAGTCTCCTGCGTCAAATCGAAACCGATGCTGAGCCGTGTCTGACTATGCTGGAAACCATTCGCGAGTTTGGCTTGGAGCAACTGACACATACGCACGAACTGGAATCCACGCGCCGCGCGCATGCCGAATATTACCTGTCCTTTGCGGAAGATGCCGAGCGGCAGTTGACGGGCGCCGATCAAAAGAACTGGCTCCGACGATTGGAACGTGAGCAGGATAATTTGCGCGCCGCTCTTCACTGGGCGATTGAACATCAAGAGGTTGAATTGGCTCAGCGCATGGCTGGCGCGTTACAGGTGTTCTGGCTTACCCGCGGCTACTGGAGCGAGGGACGTCGTTGGTTGGAAGAATCCTTGGCAATGGACTCGGATGCGGCGCTGGCACCCGTTGTCCGTGCTAAGACGCTGTATGGGGCAGGCGCCCTGACTCGCTTTCAGGGTGACTTTGCGCGGGCGCGGATGTTGTTAGAACAAAGCCTGACGTTGTATCGTCCCCTCGCCGATAAAACCGGGGTGCTCATGGCGCTCGTGGAATTGACCCGCATCACTGCCTTTCAAGATGATCAAACGGCAAAGGTGTCCTTTCTATCTGAAGCCGCCTCCCTGCTTGAAACCTTGCCCGATACCGTCATGAAAGCGTACGCCTACACAGAGCTGGCGACTACCATGTTGGATATTAATGTTAGCCCCATTCAATTTCCCCCCGAGGCGTCCCGCTACATGGCTGAAAGCGTACGCATTAATCGCGCGCTAAACAACCCGGCTGGGTTGGCGTTGGCTCTCGCCCGTCAAGGCAGTGGCGCGTTATTCACAGGAGATTTCACTCTGATGGCGTCCCAGTTGGACGAAGCCGAGCGCCTGGCGCTGGAACTTGGCGATGAACGTATCCTGAGCCGTCTGGCAGGCCTGCACATGTTGCTCGACATGCGAAAAGGCGATTTGACCGCCGCGCGCCGCCGCCTGCAAGACACTTTCCAGCGGGCTGCTAACCGAGGTGACCATCAGTTGCCCATCTGGCTGCCAATGCTGGCTGTCGTTCTGCATGGGCAAGGTCTGGATGTGTGGTCGGCACGGATTTTTGGTCTGACAGATGCTTTGACCGGGACCTATCAAACGCGTGGCGAAGGGATGGCAGAAGTCTTCAGACGTTTCTTGGGTATCGGTGACATTCACGCCGAGTTACGCGCCCAATTGGGTGATGAAGCCTTTGCCCGCGAGTTCGCAGCAGGCAAGCATCTGACTCTGGATGACCTGCGGACGATTCCTCACCCGCCGGAGCCTGATTCTGCCGCCCAAGCTATATCCGCCTCTGGGACATCCCTGACCGCACGCGAGATCGAGGTGCTCCGCCTGCTCGCCCAAGACCTCAGCAACCCACAAATTGCAGAGAAACTCGTCGTCAGCCGCCGCACGGTGGATGCTCACCTGCGCTCGATCTACGACAAGCTGGGCGTCAAATCCCGCGATGCTGCCATCCGGGTGGCAGGTGAGAAAAAGTTGATTTAGCGGCGACCAACTTTCGGCTAGGGCGAAGCGGGGTTCCGTCATCTAACGATTTTTTCAAGAGTAATCCGTTGGTCGAGTAAGTCGAGTTCTTTTCTCGACCGTATCGAGACCAACAATAACAAGCAAATAGGAAATTCGTGGTCTCGATACGGGCTTCGCCCTACTTGACCACCGTTGAAAAATAGGCAATCTAAATAGGCAAGCGGAATAGGTAAGTTACCGATGTGCGTTGGACGTTTGCGTCCTATACTGTTAGTAATTATTCGGACTAAAGGAGCCTACTATGTCTAATTCAACCACGCAAACACCAACGCCCGGTCAACCCATTCCATTGCCACCCGACTTTCAAGTAAAGTGGGCTGACCCTCGGGATTCCAAACTTACCTGGATGTCGAGCCCCCAATTCAAAACCCCAATATCCCCATTAATTTATGCCGTTATCAGCGCGTTCCTAGTAGGGGGCAATGCCGGCTTCGAGGGGGCAGGCTTGCCCTTTCAGATACGGGTGGAGCGCATCAACACCTATCCATACATGGGCATGGTACCCAAAGCCGCGCCGCCGGATGTGGTGATGAAAGCCATGGGCCTGCTCAACCGGGCCGCGCCCGGCGTTTTCAAGATGATGATGAGTAAGGTGGGGGCCGGGATGTCAAAACAACAAGAGGCTGCCCTTAATCCCCTCGTCGAACGCTTCGAGTCCTATTGGCTCGACGAACTCCTGCCGGAGATGAAACAGCACATCGCTTACTTCGAAAGCTGCGACTTGCGCGGCATGAGCCTCGACCAGTTACGCGCGCACCTCGCGGAGACGCTCAAACGTGTGGAGCGTATGGCTGCCCTGCATGGAGTGATCATGCCGATGCTGTATGCCATGAGCCAGTTCGAGGAGTTGTATTGCGAGTTGTTCGAGGGCGCTACGACGCTAGATGCTCTGCGACTCACACAGGGCTTTGACAACAAGACCATGGAATGCGACCGCGCACTTTGGCGCTTGGGCCGTGCAGCCCAGTCGATACCAGAGGTGCGCGAGATTTTATCCAAACACGCGGCGGGTGAGGTGATCCCCGCCCTGGAAAAATCAGCCGCGAGCCAGCAGTTCCTGGCTGACTTACACAAATGGCTGGCTTATTACGGTCAGCGACTTAACTCTGTGTTTGCGCTTGACCAGCTAAGTTGGATCGAAGACCCGACGCCCGCCATCCAAATTTTGCAGGCGTATGTCGAGATGCCTAATCTGCAACCTGAAATGGAACCCGCAACACTGGCGGCCGAGCGTGAAAAAGCAGTGGCTGAGGCGCGCGTCAAACTCGCTGGTTACCCACAGCCCATCGTCGCGCGCTTCGAAACTTTGTTGAAGGCGGCGCAGGTTGCGGCGGTTGTTCATGAAGACCACAATTTCTGGATCGACCAGCGCCTGTTCTATCACGTCCGGCGGATCATCATGGAATTTGGAGGGCGCCTGGCACAAGCCGGGGCGTTGGATGCGGTGAATGATGTGTTCTATCTGACGCTGGACGAACTGCAGAACGGTCAGGAAATTCCGATGAAACATCTGGTCCAGGAGCGCAAAACAGAAATGGAACACTTCAGCCAGGTAACGCCCCCACCGATGTTGGGTACCGCACCAGCCTTTGAAATGACCGATGGCGGCTCCATGGTTCGTGCTATGTTCAAAGGTGAAATGAGTCCGGCTCCCACTGGCAACAGTGAACTGAACAAGGTCAAAGGATTACCGGGTTCGGCTGGGGTGACGCGCGGTACTGCCAGAGTGATCCGCTCCTTGGCAGAAGCAGGCAAACTCCAACCGGGGGACGTGCTGGTAGCCATCGCTACAGAACCGCCGTGGACGCCGCTGTTCGCCACAGCCTCAGCCATCGTCACCGATAGCGGTGGGGTGCTGTCACACAGCGCCGTTGTCGCCCGTGAGTATCGCATCCCCGCCGTGGTTGGCACAGGTAAGGCAACCACGACCTTCAAGGATGGGCAACTGCTCGAAGTGGATGGCAATGCCGGGACCGTGCGCGTGGTTGTTGAGGAAGTTGAAGTTGAGGCGCGAGAGTGTGAGCATGAACCTGCTCTGGTTGGATAGGGAGAGGTCATGAAATTTGATGAACCCCAACCTATCTTTGTTCCACCGGATGGAGGGAAGAAACTGGAATTTCCTTCCGTCACGCACAAACTGACGGGTCAGCAAACCGGCGGCGCGTATTATCTCTTCGAGTCGGTTATCGAACCCGGGAGCGGAAACCGACTCCACGTCCATCGCCGCGAAGACGAAGTTGCCTATGTTCTGGAAGGCGCGTTGGAAGTCCGGCTGGCAGACCAAACCGTGGTTGTTGAGGCGGGGAGCGTCGCGCACCTGCCGAAGAACATCCCCCATGCACTCCGCAATCCGCGCGAGACAACTTCGCGGTACCTGTTCATGGCCATCCCCGCCGGCCTCGACCAATGGTTCGATGCACTTGAAGCTGCGAGACGGGATGGCACACTGGACGATGCACTGTACCGCAAACTCTCCCTGGACTACGGGATCGAATGGTTGGAGTAACCGTATGAATTTGCTATGGCTCGGTGATCCCAAATCCTTTGATGCAGCCCTGGTGGGTGGCAAGGCGGGAAACCTCAGCCGCCTTGCCAGAATGTACCATCGCGTACCGGATGGCTTCTCCCTGCCGGTGACTGTGATGGATGAGGTGCATCCCCTCGACTTGCGGGATGAAATCACCGCCGCCATCTCGGACCTCATGAACTGCCACAGCCTCCCAGACTTTATCGCCGCCGTGCGTTCTTCCGCAGTGGATGAAGATGGAGCCACCGCCTCCTTCGCCGGGCAACACGAGACATATCTCAATATTGTTGGTGCGGATGCCATTCTCCAAGCCGTGACTCGCTGCTGGGAATCGGCGCGGTCTGAGCATGCTTTGGACTATCGCCGTAAACAAGGACTTTCCATTGAACGTCCGCAACTCGCTGTGCTCGTACAACAATTGGTCGCCGCGGATGTTGCGGCAGTTGTGTTTAGCGCCAACCCGATCACGGGGGATCGCAACGAAGTGATGATCAATGCCAGCTGGGGTTTGGGTGAAAGCATTGTCAGTGGCACGGTCACGCCAGATACGTTTATTGTGCGCAAATCTGATCTGGCTATCACCAGCCGAACTATCGCGGACAAACAGCACATGACCGTTTCCACACCGGGCGGCACGCACGAGGTGGAAGTGCCACGCTTTCTGTGCACTCAAGCCTCGCTGAATGATGAGCAAGTTTTTGAGATGGCAAAGCTTGCAATGACATTGGAAGTAACGATGGAACATCCTGTGGATGTTGAGTGTGCTTATGCAAGGGGTGAGTTGTATCTGTTGCAGTGCCGGCCGATCACTACATTAAGTTAAGATAGTAGGGATACCGTCTTCTGTAAATAAAAACTGGGCGAGCAAAATGATCGTCCAGTAAGATATCGAAAGGTCTTTATCGTGTTAAGCTGCTGTGGCATGATCGTCTACAGGATGAGACTTATTGCTTTAGACGACTAACCACATCCATTCTATGATTTTACGCTTTTACCCGATCATCAATTTTGGACGGTATTGCAACGCCTCTCCCAAATGTGCGGACTGGATTTCCTCGCTCCCCGCCAGATCTGCAATCGTACGCGCTAACTTTAGGATACGATGATAGGCACGTGCTGATAAATTGAGTTGTGTCATCGCCGCCCGCATCAAGCTCTGACCTTCGTCCTGTAACTTGCAAAATTGCCGTATCTCCCCGACGCGCATATCGGCGTTGCAGATCATGTCGGACTGCGAACTAGTAAAGCGTTGTTGTTGAATATTGCGTGCCGCCTGCACACGCTTGCGAATCGCCTCGCTAGTCTCCCCCATTCGGTCACCGCTTAGCTTTTCATAATCCACACGCGGAACTTCAATATGAATGTCAATGCGATCTAGTAAGGGGCCGGAGATCCGTTTTTGGTATTTGGTAACGACAGCAGGAGCACACCCACAGGCTTTTTGTGGGTCACCATAATTGCCACATGGATAGGGATTCATTGCCGCGATCAATTGAGAGTTTGCTGAAAAAGTTAATGCATAAAAACAATTCATTGGTGAGAATCATCCATCCTGTCAGGCTCGTAACCTCTGGGTCGTAGGTTCGACTCCTGATTCCGCTGAGATTAAAATAAAACAAGCACTTGAAAGTGCCTGTTTTTATAGCGGGGGCAGGATTGGAACCTACGACCTTCGGGTTATGAGTGTCTGTCCTGCATCGCTGACTTTCCAGCTTTAGGTAACGATTTTAGGTGTGTCTTGCGGTTTATGATTCTAAAGAGCCTGTAGAGTTTTGGTTGTCACAATCGACAATTCATAGAGATTTTATAACATAGACAGCATATTTCTACAATATCATCTTTCGTAATTCTGATGGATTGCATCGCGGGTCCAAACCCCGTCGGGACGCCAAGGACAATACAAAAGAACCGATCAGTAAGGTCGGTTCTTTTGTTGTCTTATGCCAATTTTCGCCTTAAATTTGGCACGTTTTTTAGTTACGCCCCGCAGGTTCAATGAATAGCTGTTTTATTGTCGGGACCACGATTCGACGCATTTATTGTGAGGAACTTTTATTTATCCACACATAGCCAGGACTATTTTCAGCCTTCATCTTGTTATCCGAAAACCAGAAAGTCCAGAGGTTCGATAACGATTTTGCTTTGAGATGATGTTTGGCTGATCCCATGCAGAGGTTTTTTGTTTTGCACCGAATATTGTTCAAAGATACGTGCCTGAACAGTTTGTGGATTCTCTGAAAAGTTGGCGAAGATCATAGCGCGCTTGCCTGCGTGGGTCCGCGTGAAGCTAAGTACATGTTCGTTCTCGGTTTGGATGATTTCCAACTCGCCGCCTGCGAAAGCTGGAAGTCGTTTGCGCAATTCGATCAACATTTTCAAGCCTTGATAGACTCGTCCCTCGATTGAATTGGGATCATTACGCTTTGCATACTTCTCCCAATCTGCGCGCGGACGATGTACCCAGCGGCTGTCACGTTGGTGGGTGGGGTCATCACGATAGGTGTAATCGTTGAGCGTGCCGATCTCATCGCCGAGATAGATCAGTGGGATGCCGCCAGAAGTTAAGATCACGCCATGAATGAGGAGAATGCGCCGAATGGCAAATTCGATATCGTCCGCTTTATCTTCTTTGAGCGCCTTTTCCAAACCGGCAAGTGAGGCGCAGGTTCCGCTGATGCGACAATCGCCAGTTTTGGGATTCTCTTGAAAGGGCAACCCGCGCGCGAAACTGCCTTCGAAGCGACCTCTGTAAAATTCGTTCAAGAAGCGCCGATGGTCATTGCCGTTGATACCGAGCGTAACGGCGTCTTCGTCAGAGAATGTCCAGCCGATATCATCATGTACGCGCACATAATTAACCCAGGCTGTTTCGGGATGAAGCTTGAATCTTGTGGCAAGTGCCTGTGAGAGCAATCTTATTTTGCGGGTGGCGAGCGAATTCCAGAGCAATGCCATCAATAGTGGGTTATAGGAAAGCTGACACTCATCCGGCGCGATATATTTGACCACGTCATCGGGATGCACAATGGCTTCGGATTTGAACAATAACGCAGGTGATGCAATCCGCGATACAGCGTTGAAAGCTTGGATTAATTTGTGCGCGCCCGGAAGGTTTTCACAGCCTGTGTCCATTTCCTTCCAGATGAATGCAACTGCATCCAGGCGAATCACTTCCACGCCCTGGTTGGCGAGGAACAACATTTCCTCTGCCATGCGGTTGAAGACTGCGGGGTTGGCATAGTTCAGATCCCATTGATAACTGTGGAACGTCGTCCAGACCCAGCCACCACCCCCATCCCTAGCCCTTCCCGCATTTCCTTCGGAAATGCGGGAAGGGAACAAGTTGGAGAAAAAGGTAAAGGCTCCAGTGTGTTCGTCAGGAAATATCTCGCGTAGATTCCGCTCGTAGGCATCGGGCAACTCCCGGCTGGGAAAGATGTGGTAGAAGTCCGCGTATTCATCATCGCCAGCTTTGGCGTGTTCCGCCCAAGAGTGTTCATCCGCTGTGTGATTGAAAACCAAATCCACAACGAGACTGATGCCGGCGTTGCGCAATTCGCGTGCGAGTTCAGCGAGTTGTTCCATCGTGCCAAGTGGCGGATGGACTTCACGATAACTGCTGACCGCGTAACCGCCATCGTTCTCGCCTTCGGGTGTTTTGAATAAAGGCATGAGATGCAAATAGGTGAGACCAAGTTCTTTGAAATACGGGATCTTGGATTTGATGCCCTCGATGTTGTTTGCAAAGAGATCAACATAGCAAACCCCGCCCAGCATTTGGTTCGATTGGAACCAAAGCGGATTCGTTTCCCGCGCCCTGTCCAAAGCGCGCAGATCGTTGGGGCGTGCAAACCACGCGCGCGCGAGGCTGTTCAGCAGGTCTTCGAGATGAAAGAAGAAATCGTAGCGCTCGCCATAGATCTTAGTGTACAACTTAAACAACTTGGGAAAGTGTGTATCTAGGCGCGTGACGAATTCATCCCAGCCCTGTGCATCGGCAGAGATGGGGTTTGCCAAGGCCTGTTCCACGCGTGGAAGCAGGCGTTGTAACGTGCGCTGTGATTCGCGTTCGATGTTGAGTGTGGTTAACATAATTATTTCTCTTTAATAAGGAATTGTGCCGGATTGAGTTGATAAACATCTAATGAATTGAGAAGAACTTCGCCGCCTTCCACAAAGAGTTCGAGCCCCTGGCTTTGCCAAGATGGAAAGATGCACTCTGTGAAGACAACGAGACCGTCATTCGCAAAGACTTCGACCGATGAAGCGTCTACAAATATGTGTAAGCGAATGCTGTCGTTGATCGGTAGATCAGCCGAATGGATTTTTGCAAAACCTTCTTTGAAATCGACTTGACCTGAAAGCGTCCGGTCAATAAAAAGTTTTTTAGTTTTGGCGTTGTAACTTATAGTCGTGCGTTCGTTTTGTCCGACTCGGATTCCGAAACCAAAGCAATCAACAACATTGATTAGTTGAAATTCAGCAACCAGTTCCAGTGACGTTCCATAAATATTGGCAAGTAGATTAGTGCCGGGTCTGATTACTTCATTTTGCCAATGGTTATGCTTATCGCGCAGAGAGTGCAGTTCTGGGATGGGCTTATGAATAAGGCGGATGCCATTCTCAGTGTGTGTTAGCGATAACTCATGAATGAGGCTGAACGTCCCGCGCCAGTTTGAAGCGGGGATCAGATTCGCGTATTGCCAGTTGTTCATCCAACTGAGCATCAAGTGGCGACCATTGGGTTCATCATTCCAGGATTGTGGGGCGTAATAATCCGCGCCATGATCTGCCCAGAGCGTCGTTGCTTTGGGAATTTCAGAAGTGAAATTCCTGCCGTCAAATTCACCAATGAAATATTGAGTCCCCGAACCGCCAGCCGGAGCACCATTCCCTACGCCGACTGTTAAGACCCAACGTGTTTCTGAGCCAGCATCCACAGATAGATGGAATAGATCGGGCGTTTCCCACACACCATCGATGGAGCCATACCCGCCGCCAAAACTTCCGCTTGGTTCCCAGTGTTTCAGGTCTGAAGAAACATAAAAAAGAATCGTATCGCCAGCAGCAAGCGCCATCACCCAATGATCTGTATGCCAAAAAACTTTTGGATCGCGAAAATTAACCTGATCCTCTGGGAGTGGAATCACTGGGTTGCCCGCATACTTTGTCCATGTGCGCCCGCGATCTGTGCTGTACGCCAGGTTTTGGGTTTCAACGTAATTCTTGTTGTATGTAAAGATGGCGACCAATGCTTTTTCACCAAAGCCCGCGGTGTTGTTCCAATCCACCACCGCACTGCCCGAAAAGATCGTGCCCTGTTCATCGGGATACAACGCGATCGGTAAATGCTGCCAATTGATTAAATCCGCGCTAACTGCGTGACCCCAATGCATGGGTCCCCACACGGTACTCTCGGGATGATATTGATAGAAGAGATGGTATTCGCCATCGAAATATACCAAGCCATTCGGGTCGTTCATCCACATTGTTGGCGGAGTAAAGTGATATTGCGGGTGATAGATTTCCATATTGAAATTAAATAAAAAATTTAACGACACATTTTCAGCCAGAGATATTCGTAAGGTTTCAGCGTGAGCGCCGAACCAATGCTTTGGTTTGTATTGGAGATCAATTCAAGATACTCAACCTGATATGCAGATGGGAGCGAGAGTCGCGCCGTTGCGTCACTTAAATTATTGACGATCAAAATCGTCTCGTCGTTATAACTGCGTGTGTAAACAGCCAAAGCCGGATCATCTGTCTCGACCCATTCCATACTGCCGCGCCCAAACGCGTGATACTGTTTGCGGATGTTAACCATGCGGCTGATAGAGTGGAACAGCGCATCTTTATCTACCATTTGGCTGGCGACATTGATATGCTGGTAGCTTCTCGCCCCTTTGACCAATTCAGTGAACGGTTTGCCGGTTGTGAAACCAGCATTGGGCGAGTCATCCCATTGCATCGGTGTGCGGACACCGTTGCGGTCGGGCAAATCCAAGTTGTCGCTCATGCCGATCTCATCGCCGTAGTAGATGATCGGTGAGCCGGGCAATGTGAACAAGAGCGAATTCGCGAGTTCGATCTTGCATTGGTCGTTATCCAGTAAAGATGCTAAACGTCTACGGATACCGAGATTCAACTTCATGCGCGGCTCAGGGGCGTATTGCTCCCACATCCAATCGCGTTCTGCGGGTGTGACCATCTCAAGCGTCAACTCATCGTGATTACGCAGGAAGGTACACCATTGACAATTTTCAGGGATGGGTGGCGTACGGCACAGGATCTCGATCATGTCATCGGCGCGACCTTTTTTAAGCGCCATATAGATGCGCGGCATGATGGGGAAGTGAAAGCCCATATGGAATTCATCACCATTGCCAAAGTATGGACGCACATCCTCGGGCCATTGATTCGCTTCACATAACAAGATACGACCGGGATAGTTCTGATCCATGAAGGTGCGCAATTGTTTGAGGTAGACATGCGTCTCGGGCAGATTCTCGCAATTCGTGCCTTCGCGCTCGAAGAGATAAGGGACAGCGTCCGCGCGGAAGCCATCGATGCCAAGGTCCAGCCAGAAGCGCGCGATGTTGAGCATCTCCTCCTGCACTTTGGGATTATCGAAATTCAAGTCAGGTTGACTGGCGTAGAAACGATGCCAATAATATTGACCGGTCCTTTCATCCCAGGTCCAATTGGAGGGTTCGGTGTCGAGGAAGATGATGCGCGTGTCTTTGTACTTCTGATCGGTATCACTCCAAACGTAGTAATCGCGATACGGTGAGTTTGTAGCGGAGCGGGAAGCTTGAAACCAGGGATGAGCGTCAGAAGTATGATTCAGCACGAGGTCCATAATGATGCGAAGATTCCGATTGTGAGCTTCACGGATCAGGGTCTTGAGATCATCCAGCGTGCCGAACGTCTCGGCGATGTTGTAGTAATCGGCGATATCGTAACCATCATCGCGCAGAGGCGAGGGATAGATCGGCATCAGCCAAATACAATCCACGCCGAGGTTTTGGAGATAATCCAATTTTTCGGTAAGTCCGTGCAAATCGCCGTGACCATCGCCATTGCTATCCTTATAAGCGCGCACGGCAATTTCATAAAAGACTGCGTCTTTATACCAAAGAGGGTCACTATTCATCGAGCATCCTGAAATGATGTTTTAAAAAACCGGGCTCCAAGGAGAATTGAAGCCCGGCAACTAGTTGCCGGGTATGGTACCCGGCTGAACGGAGGGACTTAGCCTTTAACTGAGCCTGCCAGCAAACCGCGCACGATATAACGCTGCAGGCTGAAGAACACGATCAGCGGGATGATCAGGGAAATAAAGGATCCTGCAGCGACATCTCGCCAGCCTTGTCCGTACTGTCCCAGCAGCCGCAACAGTTGATAGGTCATGACCGACTTCTGTTCGCCAACAAAGATAAAGGCGATCAGGTAGTCGTTCCAAACCCATAGGAACTGGAAGATCGCAAAGGATGCGATCGCAGGCGCAGACATTGGCAAAACCAGACGCCAAAAAATCTGGTAGAAGCTGGCGCCATCCACCTTCGCAGCTTCGATCAGGGAGACTGGCAATGTCATCATGTAATTGCGCAGGGTATAGATCGCCAGTGGCATAGCGAACGCGCTATGCACCAACCAAGCGCTGACGTAGGTACCGGTGAGTTGAATATCAAAAGTGCGTTGCAGCCAGACCATGCCGCGGAGTACCGGGATGAGCGAAGACTGCACGGGGATAACCATCAGAGCCACCAGCGTTGCAAAGAAAAATTCCTTACCCCTGAATTTCAGGAATGTAAATGCATACGCAGCATTGGCGGCGATCATGAGCGGAAGAACGGTGGCTGGTACCGTAACTGCGATGGTGTTGATCAGAGATGCCAGCATACCGCTCTCCAGCGAAGCCTGATAGGCATCCAGAGTCCAGACTGTGCTGAGCGGATTGAACAGGGCTTCCCACCAGGGCGAAATTTCGGCAAGTGAACTCGGTCGCAGTGACGTGATGAGCAGACCCACGGTGGGGGTGGACCATATCGCAACCAGGAAAAGCATCATGATGGTGCTTCCCAGATTCATCCTTCGTAGAAGGTGTGTAATTTTTTCTGTGTTCATCGCAGCGACTCCTGCTGTTGGACTGTTCTAATTTGCAGATACATCAACGGACCAATCAACAATACCAATACGGTTACGACGGCAGAGGCGGGCCCAATATTGGAGTTCTCGAAGAACTGCTTGTACCACTCAAATGCCAAAACGCTGGTGGTGAAGTTACCGCGGGTCATGGAAAGCACAATATCGAAGACCTTCATGACCAGGATCAAAACCGTGACAAATACCGACATCACCGTTCCCCAAACCTGGGGCAGGATCACGCCAGCAAAGACCTGCCAGGCATTCGCGCCGTCCAATTGAGCCGCCTCGATCGTCTCTTCAGGCACAGCTTTGATCGCAGCCGAGATAACGACCATGGAATATCCCACTTGCAACCAGACTACAACTGCCATGAGCAAAAAGGAATTCAGGCGTCCCTGATCCATGGTCAACCAGGGTTGCGCATCAGAGCCGAACAATTTCACCACCGCATTAAGTAAACCAACTTCCGGACGGCCCGGTGGCACGTAGGCATAGAAATAAGACCAGATGGTTGCAGCAGCAACAAAACTGATCGCCATTGGCATGAAGATCAAAGATTTGAAGATGCGCTCGCGTGTGGGTCCCACTTGATTGGAAAGAGTGGCAACGGCAGTCCCAATTGCCACAGTGATCGCGGGCACCACCAGTACCCACAAAAAGTTATTCAGCAGGATTCCCAGAAAACGCTTATCTGTAAAAAGATCAACATAGTTTTTGAAGCCGACCCACTCTTTTACCCGGTCATCTTTGAAAGACCAGATCAGGGTCTGAAATAAAGGAACGATAAGCACCAGGATCACCAGCACCGCGGCTGGCGTTAAAAAAGCCAGCCAACTCGCTTTTTCATGAATACGTTTTGGGAGCAGGGAGAGCAGGAAGTTAAGCAGCCAATAGAGTCCATAACTGGCAGCAATGCCAATTACGATGGAAACCAGCCCGAAAATAATATCGCCCATGACTCAATCTCCAATCTTTGGATTTCCAAATCTACGGTTAATAAAATATGCTGATCGAGCAAGCACGAAAAGAGCTGTGGCACCGACCCTGTGAGAGCCGGTGCCACTATTTTACCTGTTAGCAATTACGGGTACTTGCTGTCAATTCTTGCGGCAGCTTCAGCCCAGGTGGCGCGGCCGGCAACGAAGTCAGTACCAGCAGCCCAGAACTCAGCGTTCACCTCGGCAGGCATCTGATCAGATGCATCGAAACCGAATACAGCAGCGGTCGCCATGGCTTCACCGATCTTCCTCTGCATTTCATTCGGGTAGAGGGAAAGGTCAAAGGTCTTGTGCGGTGAAATATCACCGGTGGCAACCTGGTACTTCAGAACTTCGGGGCTGAAGATGAAAGCCACAACCTTGGCAACATCCTGATCGACATGACCATCGAAGACAGCCGCGATATCACCACCACCGATCACACCCGCCTGACCACCTTCAGGAGCAGGAATGGAGAACACATCGAGATGAGTGTAATCGCCAGCCGCAAGCTCAGCCTGGATATTTTCAGGCATGAACGCAGTGATAAACGAACCCTGGCGCAACATAAAGCACTGACCATTAGCCTTGCCTTCGGCGAACAGAGGCGTGGTGTCCTGGAAGGAGTTGGTCGCCATGGAGATGCCGCCGCCATTAACCTGACCCTCAGCGAGCAGACGTTCAGCGATCAGGTCGGCAGCTGCAGTGACCTCAGGCGAGGCAAAGTCTACTTCGCCGGTGATCCACTTGCCATACACGTCCGGACCATGCAGAGCCAAAACATATTGCTCCATCCAGTCGGTGAAGGGCCAACCAGTAGCGCCGCCCGATTCGATGCCAGCACACCACGGATAACCAGTGCCATCAGCAATGATCTTGGCTTCCAATGCCTTCAGTTCAGCGGCGTTGGCAGGTACAGTGTAGCCGTTCGCTTCAAAAGCGGATGGGTTATAGAACACCAGTGACTTCATGTTTGCAGAAACGGGCAAACCGTATATCTTGCCATCAACCACTGCAAGCTTGTCCCAGCCTGGAACAAGTGTAGACTGCGGAATGCTGACATCGATCACTTGATCAAGCGGAACGAGCAGGTCAGCAAGGTTCTTCAAACCACCGGGCTGAGGCCACATGGCGATATCGGGCTCCTGACCGGATTCGATCTTGACTTTGATATCGGTGTCGAAGCTGGCGAGAGAAGTAAAGGTAACTTCAATACCGTTAGCAGCACCGAATTCAGTAAGCGCCTTTTGGAAGGCAGCCGACTGTGCCTCGCCATAACCGCCAAAAATTGACACCTTGCCATCACCAGCAGGTAAGGCATCGGCGGGGACTTCGGTGACAGCGGGAGCATCTGTAGCAGCAGCTTCGGTTGCCGCCGGCGTGCCACAGGCTGATAACAACATGGAAGCCAGGACGAACAGGCTTACCAAAGACCATAACAGTGATTTCTTATTCATAGCTCTCCTCATGATTTAACTTGAAATTTGATTGTGCGTTTGGGGTAGGGAAGTTTATTTTATATTTTGAGAAGGCGCACCTCCGGTCGTAGGGAATAAAAAAGGAGAAGATTGCACGTTTTTGAAAGTGTTACCTTGAAAGCACTTTCATACAGCAGTTTAGCACACACCCGTTTAGGAGTCAATACTTAAGTTAAGGCGAATTTTTCTCGATCAGGAAGATTGCTATAAGGACGATGTTTTTCTGATTCGCAAGATCTTACTTTGCATATTCTCCAAATCCACTTTCAGCCCGAACTCCACCCATGCCTTGCCCGAGCGTGGTTCATCGAAACCTTCAATGGTATACAGCGAGTCTGGTTCAAGTCCACGTAAATAGATCAAAGGTAATTTGATCACTCTGGCAAAATCGGGAATATGCACGCGGAAGGCAAATAGCACACTCTCAGTTTTATCCTTGCTCACGTATTGAACTGCCGAGAATGGATTCTTTTGCGATGAGATCAAACGATATTGATCGCCCAATTGGACGATATGTTGAATTTCTTTGTAAAGCCGGATGCATTGGGCGGCGAGTTCACGGTCGGTCTCATTCCATTCAAGTAGGTTGCCCCCCACTCCCAACGAACCGCACATGCTCACATGAAAGCGGAATTCAAGCGGCACATTTTCTTTATTGGCATCGGTCACCCAGGCTTCCATGGTACTGGCGGGTAGATATTGTGAATAGCCTTCTTGAATATTCAAGCGGCAGGTAGCTTCGGTATTGTCACTGGTCCAAACTTGATCGGCGAAGCGCAAAATACCAAGGTCCGCACGACCACCGCCGCTGGCGCAACTCTGCCAAATCACATGGGGATGCCGTTCACGCAGTGTGCCCCATACACGATACAAACCATAGACATAGCGTACCCAAATTTCACGCGCATCACCCGACCCATTTTCCCAGCCTGGTTCACTGACGTGCCGATTCATATCCCACTTGATAAACGCGATCTTATTTTCACTCAACAACTTATCCATCACACTAATCAAATAATCCTGCACATCTTCACGCGCCATGTTCAGGATCAATTGATTGCGCGTCTCGGTGCGGGCACGCGTTGGGAAGTGAATTGCCCAATCAGGATGAACGCGATATAACTCGCTATCTGGGTTGACCATTTCAGGCTCAACCCATA
>Ga0137333_1000174_pt1 | contig 17154 bp, 16 predicted proteins | sample EasRivERMLT231_2_FD_102286 | JGI IMG/M metagenome (GOLD analysis project Ga0137333, IMG submission 102286) | Soil microbial communities from meander-bound floodplain in the East River, Colorado, USA - East River MetaG ERMLT231_2 | ecosystem: Environmental > Terrestrial > Soil > Floodplain ... | reverse complement strand
GGTACACGTAACCCCCGGTGACGGAGTACCCTTGCGAGCGCGGGTAGTCGATGACCGGATTGATGAGACCGGTCGCGGTGGCGCACGCGGGTGAAGGAGCGTCGGGCGGCCCCGTGTAGGCGATGAACCCTTCACGGCAGTCCCAGCCGTAGTTGCCGCCGTTCACGATGATGTCCACTTCCTCCCGCGCGCCCTGGCCCACGTCGCCGGCCCAGAGGCGATCGGTCGTCGCGTCGTAGCTGATGCGCCACGGGTTGCGCATCCCCCACGCGTAGATCTCTTCCCGGTATCCGCTCGAGTTCCCCTCGAAGGGGTTGTCCGGCGGGATCCCGTAGTAGGGGATGGTGTTGATATTCTGGTTCACGTCGAAACGCAGGATCTTTCCATACACCACGCCCAGGTTCTGCGCGTTCTCGTCCGGGTCGCCGCCACCCCCCTCGTCCCCCAGCCCGAGGCACAGGTACCCGTCGCCGTCGAAGCACAGCCCGCCGCCGTTGTGGTTCGAGTAGTCCTGCGGGAACTCGAGCAGGATTTTCTCGCTCGCCGGGTCCGCCGCGTTGGGGTCGCCCGCGCTCACGCTGAAGCGTGACAGCCGGGACATCAGCGAGGTTGTCGTCACCGTGTAATAAACAAAGAAGAACCCGTTCGACTCGTACTGGGGGTGAAACACGACGCCGAGCAGACCCAACTCGCTGCAGCAGTCCACGGCGACGGACAGGAACTCGGCCGACGACGCAGCGCCGGGGTCGTCGTCGAACACCTGGATCGACCCGTTCTGCTCGACCACGAACAGGCGATCCGTCCCGTCGCCCGCGTTCTGGATGTCGACGGGGCGCGAGAAGGTGAGATTCGGGAACGCGTCGACCAGGTCGTAGGTGTAGTCGGGCGGCGGCGGCGGGTTGTTCCCGTTGCCCGGATTCCCGGGGTCGTCGTCGCAGGCCACCACCCACAGCACACCGACCAGGGTGAGCGCCGAAGCGAACAAGATTCGTTTCATTGGGCACCTCCGTCGCACCAGCGGTCGAGAAGCGACGCGAGCAGCCGGTGCGGAGTGTTGAAGTCGACGCGGTCGTCCACCATCTCGTTGCGCGCCTGCACGAACTCACCCGGCGTGAGCTCCGACTCTCCATGGCGAATCATCTCTGCGATGCCTTGCGGCGTCACCTCGAGATGAAACTGGAGCGCGACGACCCGTTCGCCCGAGACGAACATCTGGTGCTCGCACGCGGCGCTGCGCGCGAGGTGGACGGCCCCGGCCGGCAGGTCGAACGTCTCGCCGTGCCAGTGAAACGCGCGGAAGGCGCCCGGGAGACGATACCACGCGTGGGTCGCACCCGCGCCCGTCGGGCTCACCGGGAACCACCCGATCTCGCGTTCGCGGTTGCGATACACGCGCGCCCCGAGGACATCGGCCACCAGCTGCGCGCCGAGGCACACGCCCAGCACCGGCTTGCCGGCGGCGATTGCGTCCCCGATGAGTCGCTTTTCGGGCGTGAGCCAGGCATAGCGCGCGTCGTCGCGAACGCTCATCGGGCCGCCCATGACGACGAGGGCGTCGAGCGTGTCGACGCTCGGAAGCGCCTCGCCGGCAAACAGGCGGACGAGCGCGACCTCGTGGCCCCGCGCCGCCGCCCAGTCGGCGATGTGACCCGCCGACTCAAACGCAACGTGTTGCAGGACGCCGATGCGCATCAGCGGGGTTGCTCGTTCAGCGTCCAGTCGTACTCGAAGAACGCCACTTTGAAGTCGGCCGTCTCCAGGTACCGCCGGTCCGCCGCGCTCACGTACTTCGAGGCAAACGCGGTGATCGCCTTGCGCTGCGCCACGAACGGCTCGTCCGTCGCCGAGGCCTGCGGAAGAAAATCGTCTGCAAACCACTCGAAGATTCGCGAAGTCCACACTTCTCCGCTCTCGCGGTCGATGTGAAACTTGCGCAGGTCCGACAGGAATACTCTCGCTTGTGCATCGAGTTGGTCGTCCAGGGTCGCGCCGCGATAGGGCTCATTGCGAAGCTTGGGGCACGAGACCGCGGCGCACACCAGCGCCATGTGGATCCGCGGCTCCTTGAACGCCGCGCGCAGGCGCTGGTGCTCGATTTCGTCGAGCGTTAGCGCTTGTCCCATCACGCCGAACCGTTTCTGGTCCCACACGCCCGGTATCTGACCGATGCTGTTCTTTGGAAACCCTGCCTTGGGAAAGCCCGCCTTGGGCTGCGCGGGCGCGATCGGATAGTGATCCACCACCAGCCGCAGCGTGAGCGCGTTGTAGGCGTTGATCCAGAAGGCGATCTTGTCGGGGTCGCTCCACGACGCATAGGTCGCGGGGGCCAGCGCGTCGAGCGAGGCCACGAACGCGTCCAGCGAAGCGCGCTCGTCCTTCAAGCCCGCGTAGTCGACCCGCCCCTCGCTGTCGACGTATCCCAGCACGACGACGTAGTCGTCGTACGAAGGCACCTTGGCGCCCGGCACACCCGCCGTCGCGACCGCGAGCATCAGTATTTGCAGCGCCAACATCATGCGACACCTTTCCTTCGGGCACGCCGGTACTCGGGATAATACATCAGAATCGTGCCGATGATCCGGGTTCCCGCGCGAAGCGTTCCTTTCACGGTCCCGGAGATCTTCGACTTGCCGACGCGCCGTCGATACCGTACCGGCACCTCGCGGACGCGCAGGCCCGCGATCCGCGCCTTCGCCAGCATCTCGACGTTCCATCCAAAGGTGCGGTCGCGCATGTCCAGTTTGAGCAGTGCTTCCCGGCGGATAGCCCGAAACGGCCCCATGTCGGTTACGTCCGCGTCGTACAGGGTTCGCATGAGCGCGCACGCGAGTCGGTTGCCGGCGCGTTGATTCCAGGGCAGGGCGCCGGGCTCGGCCCCGCCGAGCACCCGCGACCCGATCACGAGGTCGGCCTCGCCGGCGGCAATCGGCGCCAAGAGCGCCGGCAGCTCCTCCGGATAGTCGGAGTGGTCCGCATCCAGAATCACCACCACGTCGATGGCCGAATCGGTGCGCGCGATCCCCGCGAGGCAGGCACGACCGTAGCCGGGTACCGGCTCGTCGACCACGACCGCACCGTGGGCGCGCGCCACCTCCGCGGGCCGGTCGCGGCTGCCGTTGTCGACGACGATCACGGCCTGCGCGTGGGCGCGGGGAATCTCGTCGAGCACCCGTCCGACGGACGCTTCTTCGTTACGCGCGGGGATGACGACGGCTACGCGCATGTCCGGCTCCGAGCCACGTCACGCACGGCGGGTTCCTTTCGACCAGAGTCCGTGGGCCAACAACCCGTAGAACGGCACATACTCGACGGCGAGCAGCCAGGTCGGGACTCTCCATGCGCCCGACCGATCGTACTCAACCCACACCGCGTACGAGAGCGCGACCAGTCCGGTGAACGCGATCCACGCCCGGTTCGGGTAGATGCACAGCAGCGGGACCATCCACAGCAAATACCACGGATACACGGTCGGCGATACCACCAGCGCGCACCCGGTGACGAGATACAGATAGCGAACCGGGTCGTGCTCGCGCCGGGCGGCCACGAGCATGAACGCCACGCCGAACCCCGCGAGCAGGCGCCGGGCGACCGTCGCGTCGCCGAGAAATCCCGCGAGCGCCATGAACGGCGGTCCGTTGAACCACCAGGTGCCGCCGTAAACCCGGAGGCTCCCGAGCAGATGCGGTCCCGCGTCGAGAAACGCGGCGTACCCGAGCGCCGCGACGACTCCCATCGCCGCCAGGGCACGCACGCCGCCGCGCCGGACGAGCAGCGGCGCCAGCGCCACGGCGAGGTATTTCACCAGCAACGACGCCCCGAACGCGAGCCCCGCCCCCAGTCGACGCCCGCGCTGCCAGAGCACGAGCCCCAGCACGAGCAGGAACACGCCCGCCGCGTCCACGTGCCCCGAGTGTCCGGTTTCCACGATGACCAAGGGGCTCCACGCGTAGACGAGCGCGTGCGTCGGCGGACGACCGCGCGCGCGCAACAGAACGACGAGCAGCGCGATCGTCGCCACGTCGAACAGGGAGAAGATGATCTTCAGCGCGGTAACGTTGGGACGGATCCAGGCGGCGGCCGCAAACAGGCCCTGGGCGAGGGGCGGGTAGATGGTCGGGAGCGACTTGTGATTGACCAGGTCGTATGTTCCGTCGCGCAACGCGGCCAGGGACGTGTCCGAGGGAGTGGTCATGAACGGGTTCGCGCCGCTTAGAATGACGCGTCCCTCCCAAAGATAGCGATAGATGTCGGTGGAGAGATCCGGGCGGGCAGGAACCACCGCGGCCCGCGCCGCGATGGCGACCACGAACAACCCCCAGAGCGCGGCGCGGCCGGTCGCGTGGGTGCGCACCACTTCGCGCACCGCGACCGCGTAGGCCGCGAAACCCACCGCGTAGGCGGCCAGGAACAGCGGGACGCAGCGGTGCGGCGACTCGAGCGCGCCCATCGCCGCCACGGCCACCACCAGCACGACGCCCGACGCCGCGAGCACGCCTCGTTCGCGCGCGGTCATGTCAACGTTTCGCGTGGAGCACGGAGAGGCCCAGGACGTAGAGAAAACCGGTGACGAACAACCCCAGATACGGAAGCGCCGCCCACTCGCCCAGCATCGCTGTCGCGACGAAGCTCGTGGTCAAGTAGGCCGCCAGCACCAGCTCGATGTAGAACGACGGCGTGCGCGTCGACCGGTAGAGCTTGCCCTTCCAGTGGTCGCGCAAGGTCTCGATGCGGTACTTGGCGGTACGCACGAACGGCGTGCGGCGCCCGGCCAACGCCTCCGTGACCGCCCACGCGTTGTTGATGCACATCCCGACGCCGAGTGCGAGAATGAACGGAACGTCGCGCATGCGCCACTTCCAGTCCCGATTCAACTCGCGCTGCGCAACCGCGTAAAAAAGAAGAATCGAGGCCGTGGTCATGCCGAAGACCGCCGCCTCGACCACGAACGCACCGCCGGATAGCGACCGCGCCCGCGTCACCACCGCAAACGGCATCAGCACGGACACGGCGACCAGCAACAGGTAGCTCAAGTTCGCGGTCAGGTGAAAGGTCGCCTCCAGCTTGACCTTGAGCGATGCGTCGCTTCGCCACACGCGCGGCAGGAGCTTGCGCCCCACCTGGATCGAACCCTTCGTCCAGCGGTGCTGCTGGTTCTTGAGCCCGAAGATATCCACCGGCAATTCGCTCGGGCACTCGACGTCGGGCAGGTATACGAATTTCCACCCGCGCAGCTGCGTCCGGTAGGAAAGGTCGAGATCCTCGGTGAGCGTGTCGCCCTGCCATCCCCCCGCGTCCACGATGGCTTCGCGACGAAATACGCCGCCGGTGCCGTTGAAATTGAAGTAGCGGCCCGAGCAATGCCGCGCGGTGTGCTCGAGCACGAAGTGGCCGTCGAGCAACAGCGCCTGCACGCGCGTGAGGAGCGAATAGTCGCGATTGAGATAGCCCCACCGGGTCTGCACCATCCCGACGCTCGGATCCTGGAAATGCGGAACCGTCTTTTCGAGAAAGTCCCGCGGCGGCACGAAGTCCGCGTCGAAGATCGCCACCAGGTCGTCGGGCGTGGCGTCGAGACCCGCGGCCAGCGCGCCCGCCTTGTAGCCGGTCCGCTGCTCGCGGTGGAGGTATTCGGCCCGGACGCCCCCGGCGCGCAGTTCGGCCACGGTCGCGGACGCGATATGGCGCGTGTCGTCGGTCGAGTCGTCGAGCACCTGGATGCGCAGCCGCGAGCGCGGATAGTCGATTCGTGCCGCCGCCCGAATCACGCGCTCCGCGACGTAGCATTCGTTAAAAAGCGGAAGCTGGACGGTGACACTCGGGGCGCGTTCGCGCACGAACTCGGGCGCGGGCCGGTGAACGGCGCGCTTGTAGTAGCGGTGATACAGAATGAGGATCAGGTAGCGGTGCAGGCCATACACGGCCAGCATCGCCAGGATCAGGAAGTAGAGGTTGACGACGAGCGTCTCCCAGAGCGCCATAAGTCGATCGCCAGCCCGGTTCCGTCAGACCAACGCGCCACCGCACGACGAGCCGCTCCCCGCCGTGCAGCCGAAGCAGTGGTTACCGGTGACGATCCTCCGGTTGTGCAGGCCGGCGTCGAAGTCGCGAATCGTGCGCGGACGACCGTTTCCGACCGGAAGTTTCAACGCCAGGTTAAAGTCGCAGTCGTAGATGGCGCCGTTCCAGTCCACGTCGATCTGGTGCCGGCACATGAGCGGCTCGACGGTTGTCGCGTTGAATGATCTCTCCAGCAACTCGCGGTACGCGTCCGCTTTCCCCTCGTTCTTCAGTTGGGTTGCGAAGCGGCCGATGGCCATGTTGGTGATCGTGTACAGGCGCGTGAACGAGAGCCCGAAGCGCGCGGCGAGCTCGCGCCGGTAATCCACCTCGAGCGCCGTCTGCACACCCGGCAGACTGGCCCCGCCGGGGTTGTAGATCAGATCCAGCGGCAGGTCAGGCCTGACCCCGTAGCCGATCGCGTTCAGCCGGCGGATCGCTTCGATCGACCCGTCATAGACTCCCACTCCCCGCTGGCGGTCGACGTTCTCCTCGGTGTAGCACGGCATCGACGCGATCAGGTGGATGCGCTGCGACGCGAAGAACTCCGGGAGGTCGCCGTACCCCGGCTCGAGCAGGATGGTCAGGTTGGTGCGAACCATTACCTCGTGCCCGGCGTCGCGCGCGGCGGAAACGAAACGGCGAAAATGCGGGTTCATCTCGGGCGCGCCGCCGGTAATGTCGATGACCGACGCTCCCGCCTCCCGCGCGACGCGGAGCACGTGGAGCATCGTATCCCAGTCCATCTGCTCTTTCCGGCGGGGCGAGGACGAGACGTGGCAATGGACGCACTCGAGATTGCACGTCATGCCGACGTTGACCTGGATGGTCGAGATGCGTTCGGCATGGAGCGGCGCACCCGTCGCCTGCACGACCCGCTCGTCGAATCGATTCGCCGTCGCGGCCTGCACCATCATCAATTCACCCTCCGATTATACGGTCGAAGGTGTCAACCCGAAGGTCTTGAACAGGAACGAGTAGATGTCGGCCGCCTCCTCGATCTGCTTCGACGTGGGCTTGCCGCCGCCGTGTCCCGCCTTGAGCTCCACGCGCAGCAGAATCGGGTTGTCGCCCGCGTCGCTGGCCTGGAGCGTGGCCGCGAACTTCTTGGCGTGCGCCGGCACCACGCGGTCGTCGGTGTCCGCGCTGGTGATCAGAGTCGGCGGGCACTTGATCCCGGGCTTCACGTTGTGCAGCGGCGAGTACTTGTACATGAACTTGAAGTCCTCTGCATTCTCTTCCGCGTTCCCGTAGTCGCTGACCCAGTAGCGACCGATGGTGAACATGTGGTAGCGCAGCATGTCGATCACGGGCACCTGGCACACCACCGCGCCGAAGAGCTCCGGTCGCTGCACCATGCACGCCGCCGTCAGCAAGCCACCGTTGCTGCCGCCGTTGATGGCCAGCAGCCTGGTCTGCGTGTACTTCTCCTTGATCAAATACTCGGCGGCCGCGATGAAATCGTCGAAGACGTTCTGCTTGTTGGCCAGCACGCCGCCCTGGTGCCATTCCTCGCCGTATTCGTTCCCGCCGCGCAGGTTCGCCACCGCGAGGACCCCGCCGTTTTCGAGCCAGATCAGCCGCGAGATCGAGAACGACGGCGTCATGCTGATGTTGAACCCGCCGTAGCCGTAGAGCAGCGTCGGGTTCTTTCCGTCCTGCTTCGTCCCCTTCTTCGAGGTGATGAACATCGGCACGCGGGTGCCGTCCTTGGAGCGGTAGAAAACCTGCTTGGTCTCGTACTGCGTCCCGTCGAAGTCGATCTCGGCCTTGCGAAAGACCTCGACCTTCTGGCTCGCGAAGTCATAACGGAACGACGTGGTGGGATAGGTGAACGACGTGAAGGAGAAAAACATCTCGGAGTCTTCGCGCTCGCCCGAAATCGCGCCCACGGTTCCGATGGTCGGCAGGTCGATCTCGCGCGCCATCGCGCCGTCGCGCTTGAAGATCTGCAGGCGATCGTGGGCGTCCTGCATGTACGAAATCACGAAGTGGTCGCTCACCATCGATACCGCGTCGATGACCTCTTGCTTCTGCGGAATGACTTCCTTCCAGTTCTCACGCGCGGGGTTGGCGACGTCGATCGCGATCACCCGTCCGCGCGGTGCGTCCAGGTCCGTCTTCACGTAGAAGATCGAGCCGACGTTGTCGACCGGCGAAAACTCCGCCTGGTCGATCTCGAGGAGTCGAACGAATTCGCCGTCGCTGTCGGCGCGGCGGTAGTAGACGCCGTTCTTCGGGTCCGTGCCGTGATACACGTACAGGATCAGGTAATCGCCGTCGTCGCTGATAATGGGCGCGAACCCAAGCTCGATGTTCTGGTCATCCTGGTAGACGATGACGTCCTGCTCCTGCGGCGTGCCGAGCGTGTGCCAGCACACGCGGCTGCGGGTGCCCTGCTCTTCGTGGCCGGGCTCGCCTTCGCCCGGGAAGCGGTTGTACCAGAATCCGCTTTTGTCCTTTTTCCACGCGATGCTGGCGAATTTGCTCCACTTGAGGACTTCGTCGAAATCCTTGCCGGCGTCGACGTCGCGCACGTGGATCTCCTGCCAGTCGCTGCCGCCGGCCGAAAGCCCGTACGCCATGAGCGTCCCGTCCTTCGTGTAGGTGGTGCCGGTGAGCGCCACCGTGCCGTCCGCCGAGAGGGCGTTGGGGTCGAGGACCATCTTCGCCTCGCCCGTGAGCGACTTCTGTACGTAGAGGACGGATTGATTCTGGAGGCCGTCGTTCTTCGAGAAGAAGTAGCGATCGCCCTGTTTGTTGGGCAGCGTATGCTTGGGGTAGTTCCAGAGCTTCGTGAGCCGCGCCTCGATCGCCTCCCGCTTGGGATAGCTATCGATGTACGAGCGCGTGAGTTCGTTTTCCTTGGCGACCCACGCCTGGGTCTCTTTCGAATCCGGATCCTCGAGCCAGCGATACGGATCGGGGACCTGGGTGCCGTGGTAGTTGTCGACCACGTCCTGCTTCATCGCCTCGGGGTACTGGTACTTTTTTGCCAACACGAGATGATTTCCCGCCAACCCGATGACTCCTGTGACGACCCCGACCAGCGTCGCGATCGCGACGGCGGCCCAGCCGGTTCGATGAGTGCGCATGCAATGACCTCCCTGGAGCGGCGCGACGACCTCCTGCACGAACCGGGGCATTATACACGAGAAGAAGCGGTGGCGGTATGGACGCTGATATCACCGCCGCGGGTCCTGTCACCGATCCACCCCGCGGGGCTACGCCCGCGGGGGCCCCGGACCGGTGCCACCCGCCGTGCTACTGCGATCTCGCGGAACGATGCGCGTCCGGGAGGCCCTTCGCGCAGGAGCGAGCGAGGATCACCCGCCGGCTTCACGGGCACGACGACTCCCCCACACAACGGCGGGTAGCCGAGCGGAGCGGGCGCAGGGCCGACGGGACGCGCATCGTTCCGAGGCCGCCCGCGCCTTGACACGACCCCGCAACGGGCGTATGGTGTTTACCACATACGGGGTGCTCGCCCGCGGCGTGCGGGCGGGCTGAGATCATACCCGACGCACCTGATCCGGGTAATGCCGGCGAAGGGAATCCTCTCGAGACGAGCGACCCGCTGACGTCCCGTGGTTCGGTGCAACGTTGGCGGTCTTTTTTTGCCCAGTTCTCAATTGAAGTCCGGCGATCCCATCGCGGTCGTAGGCGGCGGGGTGATCGGCCTCGCGGTCGCCTGGCGGCTCGCGCGAGCGGGGCGCCAGGTGGTTGTGTTCGAGCGCGACCGCGCCGGTTGGGGCGCCAGCCGTGTCGCCGCCGGCATGATCGCGCCGGTCGCGGAGGCGGGGTTCGACGACCGCGATTTCGTGCGCTTCGGCCGCGCGAGTCGCGAGCGCTACCCGTCGTTCGTCGCGGAGCTGGAAGCAGACGCCGGCGTGCCCGTCCCCTTCGAGGCGAGCGGATCGATGGCGGTCGCCGTGCACCGCGACGACGTCGAAGCGATGCGTCGCACCTACGACTACCGCGTGTCGGTCGACCTGCCGGTGGAGTGGCTCGATGGCACCCGCGCGCGGGAAATCGAACCCACGCTCACGCCGCGCGTGAGCGCGGCCATGTGGATTCCGACCGACGGCCAGGTGGATACGCGCACGCTCCTCCCCGCTCTCGTGCGCGCGTGCAAGCAGCGCGGCGTCGAGATTCGCGAGGGCGTCAACGTCGAAGCCGTGGTATTAAAAGGTGACGCGGTCGCCGGCGTGCGAACGCACGAGGGCGAGTTCCACGCGGGCGTGGTGGTCGTCGCGGCGGGCGCGTGGTCGGGTACGATCGGAGGCCTCGCCGACGACGTGGCTCCGCCGGTCCGGCCGGTCAAAGGGCAGATCATCCGGTTGAAGGGACTTCCCGGGTTCGCGCTGCGGCACGTGGTTCGTGCGCCGCGCGCATACCTCCTTCCCAAGCCCGACGGGAGCGTGGTGGTGGGCGCCACCCAGGAGGAAGCGGGGTTTGATCTCGCCCCAACAGCCGGTGCTATGAAAGACATTCTGTCGCACGCGTGGGAAGTCGTTCCGTCGATCTACGACTTGCCTTTCGAAGGCGTCGAGGTGGGCTTGCGCCCCGCGTCGCGCGACCACCGGCCCGTGATCGGAGCGACGCGCGTGCGAGGACTTATCATGGCGACCGGGCACTTTCGTCACGGCATCTCACTCGCGCCGGCCACAGCGGATGCGGTGTGTGCGGGAATCGTGAACGGACGATTCGGGGACGAGGTGGCGTCGTTCGCGCCGTCGAGGTTTGCATGATCCACGTCACGGTCAACGGACAACGCAAGGACGTCGAGCGCGATGCCGTGCTCATGGAGATGCTGCGCGGCCTCGGCATCACGGACGAAGCCACCGGCGTCGCGGTCGCGGTGAACGACACCGTCGTGCCGCGCAGCGGATGGACGACGCAGCACCTGCAGGATGGCGATGTGGTCGAGGTCATCCGCGCGGTACAGGGAGGATAGGAACCATGAGTGCAAACGACGCACTTGTCATCGCCGGCCGCGAGCTCCGCTCGCGCCTGATCGTCGGCACGTCGCGCTACCCGGATCCGGCCACGATGCTCTCCGCCCTCGAGGCGACCGGCACCGGCATGGTCACGGTCGCGATCCGGCGCGTGAATCTCGAGGACGGCTCCAGGGAGAGCCTGCTCTCCATGCTGCGCGGCCGCTATACGATCCTTCCCAACACCGCCGGGTGCTACACCGCGAAGGAAGCCGTGCTCACCGCCCGACTCGCGCGGGAGGCGCTGGACACCCACTGGATCAAGCTCGAAGTGATCGGGGACGAGGACACCCTCTTCCCCGACGTGCCCGAGCTCTTGAAGGCCGCGGAAGAGCTTCTCGCCGAGGGGTTCGTCGTGCTTCCCTACTGCAACGACGACCCGATCACGTGCCGCAAGCTCGCCGACATGGGGTGCGCGGCGGTGATGCCGCTGGGCGCGCCGATCGGTTCCGGCATGGGCATCCGCAATCCGTACAACCTGCGCATTATTCGCGAGCAGTGCTCGGTTCCGCTGATTGTCGATGCCGGCGTCGGCACCGCGTCGGACGTCGCCGTCGCCATGGAACTGGGGTTCGACGGCGTGCTGCTAAACTCCGCGATCGCCCAGGCGCAGCGCCCGGTCGACATGGCGCACGCGATGCGGCTGGCGGTCGAAGCGGGGCGGATCGCGTATCGCGCCGGCCGCATCCCGAAGCGACTCTACGCGCGCGCGTCGAGTCCGGTGGAAGGGATGATCGGAGACGACGGGCCATGATGCCGCTTCAGGGCAAACCATGATCGATTTTAGATTCTATCTCGTCACCGACCGCACGCGCTGCGCGCCGAAGTCGCTCGCGTCGGTCGTTCACGACGCATGCTTCATTGGCGTGCGCGCCGTTCAGCTGCGGGAGAAGGACTTCACGGAAGGCGACCTCGTCGCGTGCGCCACCCGGCTCCTCGATGTCATGCGCCCGAAGGGAGCGAAGCTCCTCGTCAACGTGTCGGACTACGTCGACGACGACACCGCGGCGCTCCTCGCCGGGAGCCCGGGCGTCGACGGCTTCCACGTTCCCGATGACGCCGAGTTGCTCGTGCACATCCGGCGTAAGTTCCCGAAGCTTCTGATCGGAGCCAGCGCGCATTCGACCGACGGCGTGCGCGCGGCAGCGGGGGCAGGCGCCGACTTCGTCACCTTCGGGCCGGTGTTCAAGACACCTGCCAAGAGCCGCGGAAAGAGCCACGGGCTCGACGGGCTCGCGGCCGCGTGCGCGGGGGCCGGGGCGCCCGTGTTCGCGATCGGCGGCGTCACCGCCGACCGCGCGAAAGAGTGCCTCGACGCGGGCGCGCACGGCGTCGCCGCGATCGGGGCGGTCATGGGGGCATCCAGCGTGCGCACCGCCGTGCGCCAATTCGCCGATGCGATGGGGTCCCTGTGAGCGAGAAGGAACGCATTGGCCGCCTCCATGTGATCACCGACGTGACTGTGCAGTCGCGATTCTCACACGAAGAGCTGGCCGAGATGGCGTGCGCGGGCGGGGCGGACGTGATCCAGCTGCGCGACAAGCACCTCGGCGACAGCGCATTCATCGCCGTCGCGCGGCGGGTTCGCGAGGTCTGCGCGCACCACGGTGTCACCTTCATCGTGAACGACCGCGTGGAGGTGGCGCGGGAGGTCGGCGCCGACGGCGTGCACCTCGGCCGTTCCGACGCGGCGATTGGAGAAGCGCGAGCCATACTGGGAGCGAGCACGATCATCGGCGCCAGCGCCGGCTCGCTCGCTGATGCGCTGAGGGTCGATCGCGCCGGGGCGGACTACATGGGTTTCGGACACATCTTCACGGCGACGTCGAAAGCCAAGGACACCCCACCTATCGGGATTGAGGGACTCGTCGATCTCTGTTCACACGTCACCATCCCCGTGATCGCCATCGGCGGCATCACCGCAGAGAACGCGAGAGAAGTGATGCGGGCGGGCGCGTGGGGTATCGCGGTGATCGCAGCGGTGTGCGCCGCGGACGATCCGCGCGCGGCAACGGCGCGACTACGCAACGCGGTGGAGCAGAGTAGTCGGTAGCACGGCGAGAACGAGGCGCGCGGGCTATCGAGGGGCCGGCGATATATCGGGCTCCGCGACTCATGCGCTTCGCGCGACAGGTCTATAGCGCGCCTCGCGAAATCGCACTTCGCTCGATATATCTCCAGCCCGTCTCGCCGCGCTAGAAGAACACCGCGATCCACACCGTATCTTCGTCGGGCGCCGTCCATTCGACTCGGTGACGCGCGTGGGGTGGAATCGTGACCTGATCGCCGGGGCCGAGTTCCAGCACCGACTCCTGCGCTTCCAGGCGCAGTCGCGCCCGCCCCTTGACCACCATCACCCACTCCGTCTCCTCCTGGTCATACCAGAATCCCGGCGGCGACGCGTGCCCGCGCGAGACGATGCGCTCGACGCGAACGTTGGCGCCGCGCGCTAGCACATCGGTCAATTCTCCGTGAAGCTCGGGAGGAATCCCGTCGAACAGGTGGGAGGTACGGATCGCCACGGCCGTCAACGCAGCAGATTCAGCCGTTCGGCGAATTCCCCGCCGAACATCTCCTCGAGGAGATGGCCCCCGCCGGGCACGACCTCGAGGAAGATCTCGACGCCGAGACGCACCAGGTGCGCGTGCGCCACCTGCGTCTCCTGGTACCAGAACGGGTCCCGGTCGCCGACGATGAAGCTCACCTTGACGCCCTTGAGTTTCACGAGGTCCGCATCCTTGTCGGTGAGCGGATAGCCCGGCAGCGCCCACAGGCTGGCCACCCGCTCCGGGTTCGCCATCACGATCGCGAAGGCGGATCCCGCGGTGGGGCCGTAGCACGCGACGTGCACCTTGCCGCCCGCGACCTTGTAGCGCCGCGTGACTTCGTCGAACAGCTGCTTCGTCGAACCGAGCGGGTCCTCGAAGAGAAATGACGGACTCTCGACCGTGATCCAGCCGCGCTGCGCCGTGTCCTCGCCCCAGAACAGACCACCCCAGTTGTCCGGGACCTTCTTGCCCACCCCGGGTGCTACCAGCACCGGGCACGGCTGCCTCGGATCGAAGCCCACGGGGAGGTCGACCGAAAACGGGAGCTCGCTCCCGTCCTTGAGCGTGAGGGTAAAGTACATGCGTTCTCCGGGCAGCACGAAACGGGGATCGCTGTGGAGGGAAAGAAGGTCCGCGTCCTTCGCCATCAACTCGCGGTCCGCAAAGCCGGCCCGCTTCGCCCCCGCGAGCGCCCGGAATGCGTCGTCCTTGTCCCCCTTCAGGGCGTAGGCACACGCGAGGTTATAGAACGCGCTGGCGCGCACCGCCGCGTAGTTCGCCGCGTGATGGCCCGCGGCGATCGCGCCGTCGAGGTCGCCCGCGGCATGCTTCGCGCGCGCGAGCACGAACCACGCGCGCGGGTTGTCCGGCTCGTCCTTTACCGCCTGCTCCGCCGCAGCCACAGCCTGCCTCGGCTGGTTTGCGTCGAGCAGTTCCTCGGCCAGGACGATTGGGGGCTTCGGCGCCGGGGTCGACGGCGGCGTTTGTGCAGCGGCCATCACGGCCATCGCAACCACCGCCGTCGCGAAGATCGCGACGAGTCTGCTGAACCGACCAGGGGCCGCCGACCTCATCGCGCAACGTCCACGGGCTCTTCCACCGTCACCTGGGTGAGGACCGAGTTGGCGATGAAGCACTCGTGGTGGGAGTGGTCGTGCAGCTCGGTCAGCGCCTTCGCGTCCGGACGGTGCCCTGGCGCAAACGTGATCCTCGGGCGGAGGATCACGCGCGTGATCGCGAGCCGCTTGTGCTCGTTGGGTTCGAGGAATCCGACCGCGTCGTCGTCATAACGCTCCACCACGACGCCCTTGCGCGCGCAGATGGCCAGAAACGTGAGCATGTGACAGCTCGAGAGAGCCGCGACCAGCGCCTCTTCCGGGTCGACGCACTCGAGACTGCCCAGAAACTTCGGGGCGGCGGAGGCGTGCACCACGGCGCCGTTCTTGAACGTCCACGTGTGCTCGCGATTGTAAGCCTTGTACTCGAACGATTCAGTTTGTCTGGCCCAGGCGATCCGGGCCCGGTGTTCCGACATGATGGTTCCCTTCTAACGCGGCCGGGTTGAGTGCTCGGCGCCACCCGCGTCGGCGCGGGCGTGCGCGGCCGGGCGCCCTTGGCGCGTTCGGTCGAGCGCGCCTTGAATGGCGAGAAACTCCCCGATGTTATCCATGGTCACGATGCCCACGAGGCGCCCTTGAGACGATACCGGCGCCGTGTTGCAGCGGCGCTCCGTCAACCGGCGAAACGCGGAATCGAGCATCTCGGACGCCTCCACCACCTGAAAGTCGCGCTCCATCACGTCGGTGACGCGCACCGACGAGCCGCCCCGCGCCAGCGTCCGGAGCATCTCGCTCTGGCGCAGCACCCCCACCACGCGGCCTTCCTCCACCACCGGGAAGTCGCGCTGCGTTCCCGCCAGCGTGAGCTTGACGGCGTCGTCGAGGGTGTCGGACGGCGCCAGGGTACGAAACTCCGTCACCATGGCGCGGCTCACCGGTATGCCCGACAGCGAGTATCTCATCTGCACCATGCTGGCTTCCTGGGCAGCGCCGATCCACACGAAGAGCGCGATGAAGATCAGCATCGGGTTCACGAACAGGCCCACGAAGCCGAACAGGAGCGCCATCGACTGGCCGACGATGGCGGCGAGGTGGGTCGCGCGGGTGTATTCCATCCGCGTCGCCAGCAGGGCACGCAGAACGCGGCCGCCGTCCATCGGAAACGCGGGCAGCAGGTTGAACGCCACGAGGAACAGGTTTACGAAAATGACGCGGCTCAAAAACGAGCCGCCGGCCACGCCCAGCTGGTCGAACGACAGAACCGAGGAAACTAGTTGTGACACCACGAACAGGGTCGCCGCGATCAGGACGTTCACGGCCGGCCCCGCGAGCGCAACCCAGAGTTCCTGGCGCGGATCGTCGGGCATGCGATCGAGCCGCGCGACGCCCCCGATCGGCAGGAGCGTGATGTCGCGCGTCGAGATACCGTATTTACGCGCAGTGAGGGCGTGACCCAGCTCGTGCAGAACCACGCACGCGAAGATCGTGACGATGAAGAGCACGCCCTCGACGGCCGCGTGGAGGCTGTGTCCGTCCCGCCAGTTCAACACGCCCACCCACACCAGCAGCAGCAGGAACGTGAGATGAATGTAGACCGGGATCCCGAACAGCTTGCCGATTCGAATGGACCACTTCATGGCTCTATCAATATACAACGTCGCGCGGCCCCGGTCGATTGCCGAGTGTATGGTAGACTCCGCGGCATGTATTCCATCCGGAAGTCGACGTGAAGCAGGCGCTGACCATCGCCGGTTCCGATTCGAGCGGCGGCGCGGGTATCCAAGCCGACCTGAAGGCGTTCCACGCCCACGGCGTGTTCGGCGCGTCCGTGGTCACGGCGGTGACGGCGCAGAACACGCTCGAAGTCCGGTCCTCCTTCGACATGCCGCCGGAGGTCATCCGGGATCAGCTCGAGGCCGTCCTCGACGACCTCGTAATCGCCGCCGTCATGACCGGCTTGCTCTCCTCGGCGGCGATTGTGGAGACTGTGGCGGGCGTGCTGGGTGAGCGCAGCCTCAAGAACCTCGTCGTCGATCCGGTGATGGTGTCGAAGAGCGGGTTTCGGCTCCTGCGCGACGACGCGATCGACGCGCTGGCCGCGCGCCTGATCCCGATGGCGCGGGTCGTGACGCCGAATCTCCACGAGGCATCCCTGCTCGCCGGATTCGAGGTCGCGTCGCTCGACGACATGAAGCGGGCGGCCGAGCGGATCGCGGGACTGGGTCCGCGGGCGGTGGTCGTAAAGGGCGGTCACGCGCCCTTCGCGCTCGCGGTCGACGTATTGTGGGCCGCCGAAACCGGCCTGGAGGAGCTTCGCCCCGACGGCCCGGTCCGCGAAAAGAGCGTTCACGGGACCGGCTGCACGTTTTCCGCCGCCATCACCGCGCGGCTGGCGCTCGGCGAAGACACGCGCACGGCGGTGACCACCGCGAAACGGTACATCACCCGCGTCATTGCCCACGCGCCCGTGGTCGGGCACGGGCATCCGCCGGG
>Ga0137333_1000173_pt1 | contig 17172 bp, 38 predicted proteins | sample EasRivERMLT231_2_FD_102286 | JGI IMG/M metagenome (GOLD analysis project Ga0137333, IMG submission 102286) | Soil microbial communities from meander-bound floodplain in the East River, Colorado, USA - East River MetaG ERMLT231_2 | ecosystem: Environmental > Terrestrial > Soil > Floodplain ... | reverse complement strand
TCTAATGCACTTAAATACAGAATTTGAGCTTCTGTAAGAACACCTTCATAGACTTGCCAACCACGAATGATAGCATTCTGCTCTTCCCATCTAGCATAATGACCCCAAGACCCTCCACTACCATCGTCAGGAGCTTGTCCTACCATAAGTGCAGGACTAGGTGGTGTAGTTGCAGCGGCATTGATTTGTTTAGTTATAGTATAATATGGATCTACCAAGGGGAGATCAATATAAAATTTATACTCATATGTAGTACCACTAACAAGCCTTGCAATACAAGCTTGATTGTACCACCTATTAACTTCTGCATAAGGTTCACTATTAGCTACATCGTCGCGGTCATAATAATCAGTGGCAGCTACTGATATTTCCCACTTACCATCTCCAGTATTTGCTGGAATAGGGTATGGATGGAATCCGTAAAAGGATCTATCATAGCCAGCCCCATATTCAAATAAACCATTATTACCCCAGAAAAATGTAGTATAATAACGTTCAGTAGAAGGAGATGTAACTTGTTGTCTTTGGTATATCTTAAGTAAGTATGTAGCTGGATGCATATTAGGAGGCGTTGACCAAAGTATTTGGCGTCGTCCTGGAGCAGTACCATCCCAATCAAGCCCAGTTTTTGCTGAAGGGATAACCCCAGCATTTGTATAGCCTCTACCGCCTCTTGCTCTACGCATAGAGCACCTTAATTAGGAGATATTAGACGGAATTGATGGCAAGTAATTCCATTACCAGCGTTAGACACGCTAAACTGTGCAGTTAAATCTACAATCTGAGCTGATGTAGAATCAAAGCCAGTACCTACAGCAGGTGTACCAACAGGCACAAGAAGACAAGTATTTCCACCAGCAGTAGGCAATGGTGCACCTACAAGGGCTTCAGATTGAAGTCTACCAATAGTAAACAGAGTAGCTGTAGTTCCGGAACCAACTGCGCGAGCTGTTAAAGTAGCTCTTAATTGCCATGGGACTGTTGTCTTAGCAACAACATTAAGATTAATAGCACCACTATCAAATACAGCAACAGAACCAAATTTAAGTCTAATCGTTAATGTACCTGGTGTTGTAACAATGCAAGATAATCTACCAGAGGCCTCTAATAATAGCTCATCACCAGGTCTATTGAAATAACCAGCTTCAAGAATCCATTTAGCATAAGCAGGAAGTATAGTTGTCTCAGAAGTACTAGTATTTACAGCTGTCCCATCAGTGTTTGTTTCAATTAATTGTCCAAACCATCTATTTTGCATAATTCTTTCTCTCGGAGTTAAAATGCGAACGTGATATTTAAGCTAGTGACTGTACCTGACTTTGCAGATGTAGTTAGCCAGACCCAAGTATTAGCAGCGATATTAGCATTCGCAAGTGTAGCATTAGCTCCTGTAGTTGTATTTGTAACAACTTCTGCATTTACATTTACTGTGGGGCTTCCAGCACTTCTGTCAGATGCGCTCTTGATAGAATAGGTGATGCTGGGCGAAGATCCCTTAACAACAGCTCTAACGGATAACACTGTAAGAGCTTTAGTTGTATAGAACAGAGTTATATCTTCATCATAACTCGGATTTTCAATGGTAACTGATCTAGTTTCCACTTTACTAGTGGCAAGCTTATCCATGTTACCATCTATCTCTGCATTTGTCAAAGGAGAGCCCTTACCTGAACGTGTAACTAGGGCATCCATTAAAGCTCCTTAAATATTAAGAAGCCGTTAACTGGAGTTTCCAAGTAATATCTAAGGAGTCGTTTGCGCCCTTGTTTATCACACTGAAAATAACTCGAGATAGCATTGTACCAGCCGTAGATGCATTAAAGATGCCTGCTTCCACCAATGCACCAGTAGCGTTTCCTGAGGCAAAAGTGGCCAGAAATTGTACGGTGTCATTTGTCACAGTCGTTGTAACTTGAGTAGGCGAACCTACAGATGCTCTCGTACCAACTTCTGCAAGAAGAGCTGTTTGAGCTGTCGCAGGGGCTGTATTAGTAGTACCAACACCAATGTGAGACATAACAGTAGCAGAGGCAGCTAACATTCTGGACGTAATAAAGCCCAGACCTCCCGTAACTACTAGGTTGTCAACGGTTTGTTCTTGCTTAATCTTGCCATCAGGCCCGCGAAGAACAGCAGTAACAACACCCTTGATAAAAAACTTTTCTTTCATGTTAACCCTTAAATGTTATAGATAGTACCTACGTAGCCTGGCTCAACATAATCACTAGCAAAATAATCTTGCTGGTATATAGTAAGGGAGTCGGATAAGCCTGATGTGTCTGTTGGATTAGCAGTGTATTCACTACCGCCTACATCTAATTGAGATGCAAAGTCATCAACAACATTAATAACGTCAGAGAGTACCAGTTTTACTGTCTTAGCAACTACTTCTGTTATTGCTGCAGACTCTACTACTGGATGACCAACTGTAAATGCAACAAATTCAACTATACTACTTATTTCTGTAGTCACTCTCTTAGCATAAAATGAAATTACATCTGCTAAGGTAGACGTCTCAGGATAATTTAAAGCTAGTCCTGAATATAAGAATGGGGAGAAAGTATCCTGAAGATTAACAACCTCAGTTACAAGAATACTTATATTCTTAGCGATAGTTTCAATTATATTTACAGCTTCACTATGTACTGTAGTCGGCTTTAATGAAATATTCTCAGAGATATTTACAGGGTCTGCCTTTGATATAGCTACTGCCATCTCTAAGAATTCTACAAAGGCAGGTGTTTCTACAATACCTTGACCTATATCAAAGTTAAATGTCTCTATAAACGATAGAACATCTATTGGCCCTAATCCAGGTTTTAATAATATTGTTTCAGATATAGATACTAATTCTGAGAATGGTTTTCCTGGCTTCATAGCCACTATATCTATAACACTAAAAGCCTCTGGATCTAATGGTTTAGTAACATCAAAAGCGAGTATATCCAATAGACCGGCTGTTTCAGGTATTTCTTTAGAGCCATCTGAAGATAACCCAGCAGAGAATGTGTCAGCAATGTTAAGAGATTCTGATATCGACTTATAAAATGCAAACGATAAAGAATCTTGTAGGGAAGGTCCTTCTAGGATACCTTTATTTGGCTTTAGTAGAATACTATCTGAAATCCCGCATGATTCACTAAAGCTCTTTAGAGGTCTTAACGAAATGATGTCTGAAATACCAGTGGGGTCAGTGATGGTTCTATAAAATTCCACCTGGAATGCTATCGATTCTGTAATCGAAACATTCTCCAAATTACCCTTGTTAACAGTAAAGATATATGACTCAACAATACTAAAAGAATCTGAGAATGCCTTCCCTACATTTAATGATAATAAATCCTGAATAGCTGCATTATTGGCTATTGCTGATTTGGCATAAAAATTTATGCTATCTACAGTGCCTAATGCCTCATTCATATACGTACCATTAACCCGCAGAAGGATATCTGGTAGATCTTGAATACCTACTTGGTCAAATAATTGCACATGAATATATTTATAGAGAACATCTGTCATTCCCTGAACATCATGGATGAATTTGAACAGGGCTGGATCAGGGTCTCTTTTAGTCTCATTCTTAATCTCTACTTTAGTGGTATGCTCATCTGGTTTTGGAGACTGACCGCTATATCTTATCTTGGTGAGTATCTTCTTAAATATGGTTGACATCAGGCCTCCTAAACTACAGCTTCAGTAGGACTGAATAGTAACTCTACCATACCTCTGATGGGCTTCCAAGTTCTCGAAAAGACAGCATCAGGTGGTTCCGTTACTCTTAATTCAAAGAAGCCATATACGGACCAATCAACTCCTGGTTGTACAGTCCATGTAGCACCAAGATCTGATAAGAATTGGATGTATACAGTATTAGGAGAATGGACATCCCATAAAGTATCTTCAGTAGGTATCGTTGCAGAGACCCTGGCTACTCCCGACTTCAGTTTATAATACTTGGTGCCATATAATACAAATTCTTCTCTATTATAGGCTTGAAGGGGATCCCAGGTGCCTCTATCAGTAAGAACACGAACAACTAGATTAGTATTTACGCCGCTAGGACGTACTGATACAGGCTTCTCTGTCTGACTTTGAACATTCAAGGCTTCCATTACCACTGCTTCATATTCATAACCTAGCAGTGAAGCATTATTTAAGAAGTTTAATTCGAGAGGGAATTCTAATTGTTCCCCTCGTACTAGCGACCATAGTACAGCACCAGAGTCTGTAATGAGGTCTTCTTTCAAGTCAGTAAGAATGGCTCTTGCCATCTTACCTCCGATTGCCGTTAGTATTACGTTCTAAATCTCGTTCTAAACGTCTAAAACGATCTTCTATAATCTCTTTTTCACGTCTCCATTCGGTAGCTGAAAATTTATTCTCCTGTGAGATTAATAATTCCGCTTTAACACTTATAAGACGTTCTTCCATTCTTGCAAGTCTATCTCGCAAATCTATCAATGTGACGCCAGTCCACATAAGAAGAGCTAATGTTATGCTCGTGACAAGTGTCTGTATATGTCTTTCAAAGCCACCCCTTTTTATAGGGATCTCTTCTTCGGACACCATATCTTCCTTTAGAAGCGTGTAGATCTATGAGTGAGTTTACCACCCAAGTTAACAGGAAATAAATATTCAATACCGTAACGAATACCATCAGAAAAATGTTCTATTCCTTCGGATTTGTCAATAGCTGCTGTATCTGGATTCTTATCCACCCATTTAGTACGTTCTAAAGATTGTATCGTACCTTGACACCTGGGATGTATATACATACTTACATCTCCAGCTGCTGTTTTAAGTTTTCTATTAACTGCTGCTACGGAATCTACAATAGGAGGCGATTTAGTTCGTGCCAAACATTCGATCCCTGCAGCTGTAAGAATACTAAAATCAGTACGACCAACCGGAGCACTAGACTTTCTAGAACGCCCAGTAGGGTCAGGATAGGCATAGACTTTCTGTTTAGGATACTTTGTTTTAATAGAGATAGCCAATGTCTCGGTGTCTGGATGCCCTTTGAATTCATCCAGGATATGTACCTGGCCACCTCGAATAGCAAATGCAGAAGAACATTGAAGACCAACGTTAAAATCAATATTAATATGAATGTCTTCACCTCTGTCATCCTCAGACGGTGGTCTAAAGTCCGGTAGCTCTCTGTCAACGTGAATTCTTCTATCGAAACAGTAAAACACCGTATTACCAGAGTCCTCAAATGATGCTAAGTACTCTGAAGCAAATTCAATAGGGTCAATTGTATGACGAATGCGTTCAATTTCTGCCGGATCTAAGAATGGAGATGTCTTATAATCATAATGATATGATCTCCAGAGATTATCTATTTCTCTGAAGTTAAACATATCATAAAGAAAATTAAATCCCTTAGGCGTACTTATAATCAATGATCGTCCGGCTGAAGGTGCACCATAAAAAGCAGCACGTTTTTCAGACCATCGAGTTATAATTGTAGGCTGTATAATACCCTCCCAAGCTTCCTTAGGAGTTAAACCTCGTTGCCAAGATGATAGCTCATCACCTACAACAAAATAAGCGCCTTTACCACGCATACGTTCGACAGCCTCATAAGAGACTAATCGTAATTCAACATTCTTAGGAAACAGGAATCTACCATGCTCTCTTGACGATTTAAGCACATAATGTTCCATTCCTAATTCGTACATAAGTAATGGATAGTAGATGTCTGTTACCTGATCGTATGTAGGAGCTATTATATAAACATTTTTGTTAGGTACTGTATGATTTAACTCTAGTAATTCCCATACAGCTTTAATTGCAGCTGTAGCAGCAAGGTATGATTTACCCCAACCACGAGAACAAACAACTACAAAGAACCTACCAAGCTTTTTTATAAATAAGTCTTCAAATACATCAGATTGTCCTGGATGGAGTCTTATTGTCATTCTTTAGCAGGCTCCGCTTCGAAGACACCATTCCTAGATGTCAATTCAATTGTAAGAGGTGATATGGGCGTTTCAAGGCCAGAAGATGCTTCAGGAACACGACCATAGCCATAACGCATAAGAGACTCATTCACCTTAATCATTTGTTCATAGCAACGCATATGTACATCAGGGCTGTATCTATTTTTAGGCGCTTTAACTCTCTTACCATTTTCATCTAAGGCTATTACTTCAGGAGCATCTCTTAAATCTTCTTGGCGTTTTAATTCTGCCTCTAGCTTCCAGTATGCCTTTACAAGTTTAAGAATTGGATCATGCTTTAATTGATTTAATCTTTGCTGCGATCTAGTAGATCCTGATTGATATGTCTTAAAGAGTCTAACGCCAGTATTGTTAGGAGGCACTGGCATGACATTATCAGGAGGCACAGATAAACTAGCAGCGTTTAAAGGCATAGAACTAACGCCAGGAGTTTTCCCATCTTCCATATCTATATCAACGGCCTTCAAGAGCCGTCCTCAGTAACTTCTTGAAAAATATCGAGTTTCGCATCTCGACACGCGCTAAATAAAGAAGGATATACTTAATGATATCTTTATTAATATCTTTAAGTATATCCTAATTATTAATTGTTAATTTTTAAGATATCATTAAAGATATCTTTTAAAAACAATAAAAGAAACCACCTTGGGTTAATTCAACGGGGTCTCTTTGATTATTCTTTCGAAAAATTTTTAAGTAATAAATCTTTGCTTATTTTATTACTTAACAATCTTTAATATTATTATTCTTATCTATTACTCTCTTATAAAGGTATATATCTCTTATTACTTATTACTACCTACCCGTCCTAGGGGTCATTAAGGGTTATCTTAAGGGATATAGGGGGGAGCGTCCCTAGGATAATTTAACGGGGTCTCTGCACTTATTTGTATAATTAATTTTGTTTAATGAGTTATATTAGATAGTTCGAAATGTTAGAAGAAAAAAAAAAAAAATAAGATGTCCCGCACGTACACCACAAACACCCTTATAGGGATGTCTATGATGTACGTGCAGGATAATTGTTAACTGTGTGTCTAGGGAAGCTATCTGTATAGCTACTGTATGCGCCAATAATTATAATAATGAAGCAACTTATGATTGCTGCTATTATAAGTATCAGCATTATAATCCTGAATTTCTTTTCTCGTTTCATGCAAAACTTATTACTACCAAAATTAAAATAATTCCAAAAGCCGCCCAGAATTTCTCGCTCCTTGTTTCTTGTTTCATAAAGCTCTCTCAGATTCTAGTATAGAGCCTATTTCTGTAACTTTCAAGGATAAATACATGATTGTTCTAACAGCTCTTTGAATCGTTTGTGTATCTTCTAATTTAGAGCGTTTTTGAAGTGCTACTAAATCATTAATAATTTCTTTATCAAAATTCTTTAGAACGTTGTTCATTATGCTTCCTTCTCCAATTTAAGAAAAATTCAATAGGAAAATATAAAGCAACCATTATTACAACAATTAATACAACTAATTGGTATTCTTTCATATTTTTATATCCTCAGGCTTAATATCGTGTCTTACAGCTTCCCAAAGCTTACCTCGCTTACCACATGCTTTAAGGATATAAGTAGATCTTTCATAATGGCAACTTGAATGTGAATTTACGTTGCCTAATGCATCTTCATCTGTAGCGATAACTTTTGGATGCTTACAATACAGTGAAGAGCCAACTTGTCTGCAATGCTTACATGTTACACATGGTTGTGCTATTCTTTTACCTTCTTCCTCTCGTTTAATTCTATAAATATATAAAATAATAAATATAGTAAAAAGAAAATTTATAGTAATTAGGAAATATTCCATATTAACCTTTATCAAGAAGATAGCTCATTAATTCATAAAGAGTTTCAAAACTTTTGTCATTGATATAAAACATATCGATACCTGGATCGTATTTAAACCAATGATCTATGCCGTTAAGCTTAATCATGCAATCATACATCATCTTCTTTATCCTCTGTAATAGAATCCTGATTTGTCTCTTTAAGAATAATATCTCGCATTTCTTCTAAAAGAGTCCTAGCTCTTTCACGATCACGATGTAGTTCTCTAAAAAGAGCTGCAGAACTCGCATACATTGACATTGTATGTCTACGCCTTAATCTCCAGATATTGCTTCTAATCTTTTTAAGAAGACTTTCTTCGTGTAACGCTGTTTTCTCCATATTCCGCTGTCCTTGGTGCGTAATGACAGATTATGTATGGCTATCATTGCAGCTGGAAGATTTAATTTTCTCATATAAAAATCCCAGGCTATTTGCATCTCAGTCGTCCATCTCGAAGGCAATAAGGCTGCTTCTAGCCTGTCTACTTTTAGCTCTTGTTCTCTAATTATTACAGCAGCTTGCCATTCAACTGTCTCATCCTCAGGTATGCAATAAGAGATCGCCTTTAGTTTTGCCAGGCCCTCTAAACGTTCCCTTATCTCCTGAGTCTTGCTCATTTCTCTTTCCTTGAGGTGGACGACAATATGCTATTTTAACGCCTGAGCTTTTCCTTACTTCTTCAAGTGCTTTATAACATTTTTCTTCAGAGTCAAATCTAACTGTTTGTTGAGAACCACATATTCCTAAGAATAGTCCAACACAAATATAAAGCTCAGTTAAGCCCATTTGTATGGCCCTTTAGCAGGTAAATAAAGATTATAACCACAATGCAAAGAATCATTTTGCATTAATCTAAAATTTACTTTAATATAGTGTTCCGCATTTTCCGAAATTTCTGGATGACAAAGTCTTACCCAGGTAATTTTTGTGTCTTCTTTAGCTTCAAATATAAAAGCATGTTTGCCTGTATTCATAAAGTCTTCAGGTAATGCATATTCTTGAAGAACTTTATTCTTTGTACCATAAATAGTTAATGTTCCTGTATCTTTCTTACTTATAGGCATTAATGGTGTTGCTAATCCACTAAGGCCTATAATTGCTGCCTTAATAAATGTTCGTCTTTTCATCCTATTTGCCTATTGTGATTCTCAAGCCAGGCTGCCATTGTTTTATATGTGCGAGTTGACTTAACTTCGCCCTTTTTAACTCTTTGTTTAAATTCAGACATAATAGCAAAGGCAGAATCTAAAAGCTCTCTCGCTTGTAAATAAGCGGAACCTAAATTGCTATTATCGCCTAGTTCTCTTGCGTAAAATATGGCACGTCTGTGTTCTGGCTGCTTGCTCACTTTCTCTCTCCTTATCTGAAAGACGTCCTGGAATTTCCATGATTGTTAAAGAAAAGAATACCATTAGTATCCATCCCGCAATCCAAATCATTATTTTCTCTTTATAAGTGCAACTATTATAATAGTTAGAGCAATCACGACTCCACTAATAAGAATCAAAATAACAGTTTTGAACATATTATATAATTGTTCGCATTAGTTCTGCTTCTGTTTCTAACTCCTTTACACGAGTTAATAGTTCTTTTATTTTATTAACATATCTAGTCACTTCTGCAGCAGTTACAAAAGACTCTAATTCATGAGTAGGCTCTCCATCATGAAATTGAGGTACTTCGTCTTCATAAAAGCCAGAAATTGCATATGTTATAATGGGCTTGTACCAGAATGGTTTTAATAACAAGCCTGGAGCTTCTGCTGGGTAATGAACTCCAAATCGATCAATATAGCCGTCAGGTTTGCTCAATTCTAGCTCCTTGAGTATTTCTTCTCCAATCAGAGCCGTGGACAGAATTACTTCTGAGCTCTTTTATGAGACCATCAATCTCTTTTTGAATTGCATTAACTTCATTAAGAGCTGTTACATGCGAATTGTTAGCTTCGCTTAAAGCACGACGAAGACGAATCTCTTCTCCTTCGGCTGCTAGGAGAGCTTGAATCGCCTTCGCCATAGCTTCATGCCTACTTACTTCTTTCTCATTGTAGACAGGATAATCACCTCTTTCAATCGTAGCTGACATATCTCTCCTATTTAAATGGAAACGAGACACCCATACCAACTGTCTCTGTATTCTTTTTGCTACCAATCTCAGGAATATACAGGAAGTGTAATGAAGCTTTTTCAAAGTCTGCACGTACTGTAAGACCTCCAATTGGGCCATAACTATTTTCATAAATACAGTATCCGCCGCTAACTCCTGCAAATAATCCTGCAGAGACATTATCTTCTCTTAGCGGTCTCCAATCTGCATAAGCAAAACCTGTAACTGTACCTTGGGATGTTTTCCATACACCACCAGCAGCCATTACAGAAGGTGAAAAGTCATAGCCAATACCTATACCTGGTGTAAATGAATTAAGCTTATGGGGTATAGGGTCATTTCCACAATATGTAATAGAATCTGCATGGATCGCACCTAACATAAACATTGCTCTTGGTTGTCCAAAAGTTGCTGTAGACACAACAAAAGTCAAAAGTAAAGTAATAAGTTTGAGCATTTTAAACCCTCAATTAAGTCTGGTTAGTAATGCAGGTTGTTTCCTCTTTTCAATTTCTTTTTCGGCTTCTCTAAGAAATACTTGCATATTAGCAACAATATCTTCTAAAGCGGTATTGCTAATATAACTAATATCTCCATCTTCTCCAAATTCAAAAACGAAACAGGCATATCCCTTACTTGGGAAAGCTCTTCCCATCAAAATGCCTAATTGCTCCATTTCTGTCTCAGTCGCCGCTACCATTTATATTCCACCTTTCAGGATCACTTCTAGCTGCTTTAACATGATGTCCGCCGCATTTAGGACAAGGTTCTTTTGAAATTATTCCAAAATTTACTCCGAGTGATACACCTTTACCATGTCCTCTGTAATCATTACTACAGTGCCAGCATGTTAACCACTGGTTAGGAGGTCCACTGAAAAATTTATTTGACCAATCTATACTTGCTGCTATCTTTACAGATTCTTTAATATCTTCATTATCTGTCATACGCATTCCAGAGATAATAGCGGCAATCCAAAACGACTTCTTATTTTATTCTTTAATTCAATAGAAGGTTGTATATTAATCCAAAATGCAATATCGTCCCAATTTCTTGGCTCTGGATAATCCTTATCGCAACAGTTGCAAGAGGGATCAAAGAATATTCTATTTTCAATTCTTCTATATCCAACCATCTTTCCGCAGATACTACAGTTGTGATGATCTACCCAGACAATCCCATTATCTACCATTGAATCCTGAATTTGGCTACCTGTGATAGATTTGGGCATTAGTTTCCCCTTGGTGATTTAGAATATATATTCCACTCACCAGTACCTTGATTAGTTATATCAATAGGTGGATCGCTGCCAGGATTTTGAGAAACAGAGTATGATGGATAATCAGTAGGTTCTCTTGTAGGTCTATCATAAATTTTCTTTGAGACTTTATCAGGCCTATCTATATCTGGCCGATTAGGATTAGTCATCCTTCCCTCCCGTTCTTATTGATAATATTGGTCTAATATCCATATTAATTGGGCGTACAAAATCTCGAGTCTCTATAGCAGGTCTTACGCGATAACCCACAATTATATGAAAAAGTACTAGATTAAAAGTCCATTCTGGATAGCCATCTATAGTATATTTACGAACAGCAATTCTATCTTTCCAAATCTTCTTTGTAGTATGTGTTTGTGCAAACTTAGAGTATGTCTCACAATTTTTAAATTGAGATGGTTTAAGAGCATATGTAAGCCCATAACCTCTATTTCTCCAGCCTAACCACCAGTAATCACCGAACCATGTTCCGAATGTTTTATAAATCCATTGCATAGCTGGTTCATATTCTCCAAATGGAGAAGTATTATCATCAGGTGTTAAATACCAACCTTTACGATAGAATAGGCAAACAATAGGCGCAGATAAGGCAAATAACTTAGAAATTATTATTTGCCATATCATTTTACTTTTTGTATAGGTTTCCACAACTGCTCCTAGCTAAAGCAACGAATAATTGCTTCTCTAACGTTTTTCGGCAGCTGTTGCGGCATATCATCTGCAAATTGTCCATATTTAACAGCTTCTTGGATAAGTGCAATATCTTTATGTAAAGTCCAACCCACTTTAACTAATTCTAATTCTTCTTTACCATATTGATACCCTTTTGCTTGCATAAATTTCCATGCTTCCTTAAAATTATCTTCTTTAAGAGCTTCTGCACAAGAAATATGAAATAATGTAAGAGCATTTTTAGGCCCAAAAGGTTCAAAATGCTCTGCTTGCTTTTCATGCCACTGAATAATTTCATCAAGTGTCATTTTTAAAATCCTTCTGAAATCGTATCACAAAAAGCTTTTGTAACAGTTTTTAAACCGTCTCTTTCAAATATAATTTTTTGCATTGCTTTAATAGATTCATAGTCTCCATACACAAAAAGTCTACCACCTCCGCTACCTACACCCATTATTATTATCTTATGTGCTTTTAGAATTTCTTCTGCTTTCCAATATTTATCATGAAATTCACAATAGCCTTTTTCTGGATTAGTTTTATATTCGCAATCATGTTTAGGTGTATCTATACGATTACCTTTAGAAATATAATTTAAAGCCCATTTCAATGCATCATGAAGATTTTGCATTTTCTCTTCCATTTAGAAAGTCTTTAATATGTGCTAAAAATTTTGGAACTTCATATTTATGTAATTCTGGGATTATAGCACATATAAATCCTGAAAATTCACTTAATAATCTTCCAGGTGAGTCTGTAAATGGTCCTAAAGGAATTACATTTTGATCTTTTGTTATAGATCCTGGCATTATATGCGTAAGATAGGCTAAGCCACCACCTTTCTCCCACACAACTGCATATGCTATTGGTTGAGGCCCATCTAATTCTTTTTGATTTTCAAGAAGATTCTCAAATAAACAAAGTGGACAAGTGCAGTTAGGACCTTCAGATATAATTTTGCAGCCACCATGCATATTGTCTATTATAAAATTCCTAAGCTTCAGATATTTATAATCCATATTTACCTTATGCGGCAAAGCTCAATATTTGAGCATGAAAGATCTTTTCACCTACAGGCTTATTTCTTTTACGAATGTCAGCTTGAGTCGACGATTGCATATTCCTTATTTGATCCAATAGCTGCTGTACGGATGGTGGGTCTATTATTAACTCTTGCGGTTTCTTGATAGGTGCGAATACAAGAAGATCATCTATAGACTTTGTCTCTATAGTCTGCGGATAACAATCAATTGGCTCAAAAACACTCGTAAGTGTTGTCATTTCCATTGTTGTATATCTTTTAGGCTGGTCTGCAGTACTTATCTGTCTAACTGCAAATTCATATTTAAGAGAACAATTGTCTGGATGTCTTAATTCAGTACCTTCTGCAATCATTTTGAGATAACCGCAAGGAGAACGCATCCCTAATAGAATGCGTCCTTCCCATATTCTACTCTGATCAGCAGTTAGATCCCAACCTTGCGACTGTAATCTAACTGTAGTTGTTTCCCATCCATCCCAATATATCTTATGAGCTCTGCTAACTACAGGATCTCTGTTAGTAGCGAAGCTCATTATGATGTAAATGAACCATCTGCAATAGATGCTTCAAGATCTTCAATTTCACGTTCAATATTCTTTACAATTTTTTGAGCAGCAGCTAATTGGCGAAGTTTTCCAATAAGTGCGGCCTTTGCTTTTTTAGATTCTTCTTCTGCAACCTCTTTACGAGCTTCATCTTTAAGTGCTTTGATATCAAACATTAATTTCTCCTAATTGTTGGCACTATTTGGATAATACCTTTTTACCTCTACATACTGGACAGGTCATCCAGATGAGACCGTCTCTATTGCCGAAAGATTGTGTAGCAATTCTTCCTTCGCCATCACATCTTTCGCATTTCTTAACTTTACACTTACCTTCTTCGAAACCAATTCCCCAGGCTAACCTTGTCATACCATTGTAATCTTTTTCTGCATATGGATTTGGAGCCGAATGATCTGAAATTCCTTTACCCATCCCTTGCTCATATGCAGTACATACAGCTACTACAATTTGTCTACTATCTAGATATCCCATACATTTTGGACAAACCCATTCTCCTACTGAAGATGGGGTTAAGAAGTCTGTAGGAGTTTCTTTTTCACACCAATCACATTTAGAAGGTGGCGGTCCTCGTAAATTTTTAATAAGTTCAATAATATTCATATTTACTTTCGTCTATAGAATTCACACATAGTTTCAGCATCGTTAAGAGTACCTTTTCTGAGTATTATTTCTAAACATTCATTATATCTATTATCAGCTCGCTGAAAAGCAGATGGTTGTGCTGCTATAAATATTACCACTCCTGCAATAGTTAGTAAAACTACCAATCCAAATAAATATGGCATAAACTCTGTATACGATACTTTATTCATGGTCTTGTACTACGCATATCAAATCCAGCTGATTTAAGTTTGTCCCAAATACGTCTAGCATATTCAATTTGAGAGACATCTAATCTAACAGGTGTAGTATCCCCTAATGTCCCTGCAAACCAGATAGTAATCATCGAACTTTCCTCTGTTCCTTTAAGGATATTTGCTGCTTCCATTGCAGCTTTTTGTAATTCTGTACCATCAGACATTATTAGTCTTAACACTAGGCTTTTGTACACTAAGAGCCTCCACTGAAGGGTTTGCGTGCATTACTAATGCTAATGGGTTCTTACCTTTGTAATACTTTCCACTAGGTGTAATAAGAACCCATTCACCATTTTTGGAACAATTATCTAGAATCTTTTTTAATTTTTCCATTCTCTTTTTCCGGTTGGTTCTCTGCATTGAATTTTTGCAATATACATTTCTTTATCTTGAGCAGCTTTAACGACCATAACAGTCAATGCAGTAAAACAATCCCTTTCAGTATCAAATTTCATAGGTTCAGAAAGAACACATTGAGTCGGATTTGTAAGGATGCATGCCATAGCAATAAGTTCAGTAAGCATTTAAGACTCCTTTTTAATATATTTAAAATGTTTATTACCACATTTGGCTAGTATGTCTATTCCTTTTTTAGACCATTTATCTATTAAAGATTTCATAGGCTCTTTGTCAAAAGCATCCGGACTACTCGGTTCGGCGTGTAATACTACTTTATTTAGTACCACTATAGCTATTACTTTTGACCTGTCTGGTCTTGTAGCTGCCGGCATAGTTATAGGTGGTACTGGATCTAAGCGTGTACTTAACCACAAACATTCAAATTGTTTACACGCCAAAGGCCTTGTCTCATAAATACCACAACCTTTTTCAGTTAGATATTTACAACGTACATTTTCTAATTTATTTATTTCAGGTACTGCTAATACTGTACAACACATAGTACATGCGCCGCATTTACTCATATTAAATCCTTAAAATACTCTCCAGAGTCATATCTTCGAAATCGGGTAACAAGCCCTTTTTCTAGTGTGTCAGCACTTCAATGACTCCAGGCAGTACTCTGACAAGTAACTACTTCCCTCGGTAGTCTGGACCTAAGGCCAATATATATCGATCGCCAACTCGACCGGGTTTAGGATCCTATCGACACCCCTCACCAATATAGCCACCCACATATCGTACCTTCCCCCACCAGATTGTCGAGGCAGACGTTTCAATGTAAAGTGGTAGTCGTCATCAGTTTACCCCGGATAGGAGGAGTTAGAGGATGATCAATCCTCCCTGATCAAGGCAGCCATGTCTGCCGAGACTTCCTGTTACGCCTCCCGGCGTTTCATTGAGTAGTCATCTCAACTCTTCGGACAGGTAAAATTAATTATTCTTATGATATCCTCTAACTTAAATTTAATCTTTTTTGCAGTTGTAGGAAACCACGGTATTGTCATAACTAACTCATTATCGCGTGTTTTAAATTCAACTTCAGTTGTTTCAACTTCATCGTCATCTTTGTTGAGTATTTCCACATCTTCTAAAGTAAATTTCATAAGTCACCTTTTTAGTTTGGATTTTTAGATAAACAGTCATACTGAATAATTTCTATTTTTAATTTAGAAGCAATTTTTATCATATTTCGTGTTCCTTTCTCTCCAGGAAACGCGAGGACAATATCAGGCTTAAAATCATTCGCCATCTCTTCATTTCTTAATGGACCTGCAAGATGGCCATATCTATTCCAATCTGCATAATATGTTTTTATTGGTATTCCTAAATCTTTTGCCCATCTTGCAGCAATAGTATCTACACCTCTTGCACCACCTTGAGCAAGTTCTGCAATACAATTCTTAGAATGAAAATCATTTAAAATCTTTTTAACAAATTCTTCATTGTTAAACTCTCTTCCACCTGTTACAATGACTTTCATTATAACTCCTATAAGGAGAGCTTAGTGCTTCATAGTAGCATCAATCTGCTCTATGAATTCTTTCATTTGTTTTGAAGGTGTTCCAAATTCATAGATGTTTGGAGGTGTTCCTTCTTTGTGAAGACGAATTAATTCGCTTTCAAGTTCTTGTGTATGTCTTGCACGTGTCCTTAAATACCATACATCAGAAGCACACTTAAGAGATACGCCAAGCTCTCTTACAAGATCACTTAAAAAATCATTTGTAGAATCTTTAGCAAGTTCTTCTGCATATTTTGCAAGTGTTTGTTTATCAGACATATTACCTCCATTGGGTTAGAAGAAATTTTATTAGGGAGTACACTATAATCTGGGCCATGCTTATGGACATCGGCCAACCTTCCATAGCTAATCACTATAATGTACTCTCTAATGCAGGGTTATTTCTACCTTAGGAAACCCTGCAAAACCTGCTGACCTTAAGGCTGTCATCTCCACTCTCCCCAGAATTCCTAGCAGGACCTTATAGGTTATATAGCTCTATATCAAGCCATATTCCATTTCGGTTTGGTATCAGGGGCTAATCCGAGCAGGATATTGTTCTTTATAAGAGAGCGCCCTAGTGTTGCTAGGAGGGAATTCCGGTCCTCGTAGACTGAGTAGGCCTACTACATACCACCCCATACTCACGCTCTCTAATGCAGGGTTATTGGATATAAGGAAACCCTGCGAAACCTCATCCTTACTTACGCAGCTAAGCGCAGTTGAGGAGCAAATACCGCATCATTGGCATTTGTGTTTTGTTTCACTGATAACGATCAGCGTGTAACCGTGTTGTCATTCTCCACTATCATAGACTGTCGAAGCCTGGTCGCCCCCACCGGAGACACCTAGAAGACGTCTAAGGCGCAATCCTTAGAACTAATGCGGACTCTAGGTACCGTCGATACAGATATTTTTCGTCTGTCTCTGGTGGAGGCGGC
>Ga0137333_1000172_pt1 | contig 17175 bp, 4 predicted proteins | sample EasRivERMLT231_2_FD_102286 | JGI IMG/M metagenome (GOLD analysis project Ga0137333, IMG submission 102286) | Soil microbial communities from meander-bound floodplain in the East River, Colorado, USA - East River MetaG ERMLT231_2 | ecosystem: Environmental > Terrestrial > Soil > Floodplain ... | reverse complement strand
TTACGAAGATATAGGATTTAACAAGGCAAAACTGGCAGTAACCAATGACGCAAACGAGAAGGATAAATATTTCCGCCGTTTGATTGAGCACATCCGCACACATTATAGACCGGACGATTTGGGCGCCAGCCGCAACAACAACCCTTCAGCCTTGTTGCCATTGAGAAAAGTCGAATCAATGGCATTGCCCGGCGAGAGCTATAAGCTTGCTTTTACACTTGACCTTTTGAAGACAATCTATATAGATACCGATAAGTTGTCTACAAACGATATCAACAATGTTTTTGGAACCGACGGCGGATACGTCCATAGCGAAGGTGACACGAATTGGTGGATTCCATCAGGTCGTGTGTTCTACTCGCCGACCACCGATGACTTGCCAGCAGTGGAACTGGCTTTTGCACGCCAGCATTTTTATCTACCCCATCGTTTCCGTGATCCATTCGGCAATGAAACCACTCTTACCTACGACAGTGATTCTGTCGATCAAACTCACAACCATAATTTGCTCCTGGTTGAAACAAGAGATGCACTCGACAATGTCATTACAGTCAGGACGCAGGACGATGATGGCAACGTTGAAAGCAGGAATGATTATCGAGTTCTCCAACCCTTCTGGATGACCGATCCAAACGGCAATCGCACCCAGGTAGTATTTGATGCAATGGGTATGGTTGTTGTAACGGTGGTGATGGGCAAACCAAGAGAGAACAAAGGCGACATTATTGATAATGCTTTTCAGCCTGATCTTGATCTTGCTCAAATTCAAGCATTTGCAAAAGACCCGCACGGAAATGCTCAAGGATTGTTGATGGGTGCCACCACTCGCATCGTATACGATCTTGATCGTTATCAACGGTGTAAACAACCACCGTTCGTTTCCACACTCGCGCGTGAGATTCATTTCAATGACACAGGAGGAGCTAACGCTCCCATTCAGATTCACTTCGGGTATTCCGATGGCTATGGACGCGAGATCCAGACCAAAGTCCAGGCAGAAGCGGGTGATGCCCCACAACGCGAAGCGGATGTTGATCTTGGCATGGGTGATGTCAAACCAGGCGATTTTGTGCGTGATGTCAAAGGCGATATTGCCCAGGTAAACTCTGCGCAACGCTATGTTGGCACAGGGCGGACAGTCTACAATAATTTGGGCAAACCTATCAAAAAGTATGAGCCTTTTTTCAGTAGCACACACCTGTATGAGCCTGAGACGGATATGACCGATACAGGTGTAACGCCGATTCTTTTCTATGACCCGGTCGAGCGCGTCGTCGCCACATTGCACCCTAATCACACCTACGAAAAGGTTGCCTTTGATCCATGGCAGCAAACGACCTGGGATGTGAACGATACCGTCAAGTTCGACCCCAAAACAGATGCAAATGTCAGCGGCTTTTTCACCCGTCTGGCTGAAACTGAATATTTGCCAACCTGGTATGACCAATGCCTTGCCAGCGTTGATTCAGCGAAACATGATGCTGCACAAAACACCGAGGCGCATTCTGATACGCCAACCTTCGCGCACTTCGATTCTCTCGGGCGTACTTTTTTGACAATTGCAAATAATGGCAAGGATGCAGGCGGTCAGAATTTACTTTACAAAACGAGGGTAAATTTCGATATCGAAGGCAATCAGAGAGAAGTAAGAGACGAACGGATCAATTTGCAGGGTAATCCTGTACAACGGATAGTCATGCGTTATGACTATGACATGCTTGGTGATCGCATTCACCAGAATAGCATGGATGCAGGCGAGCGCTGGATGCTAAACGATGTGACTGGCAAGCCCATTCGTTCCTGGGATAGCCGCGGCCAGGAATTTATTTACCGATATGACAAGTTGCGTCGTCCGATAGAAATGCAGGTAACGGGAGGCGACGGGCAACAACCCTTAGACAATGTGTACGAGAAAATTATCTATGGAGAGGATCAATCGCTCAACGGAAAGAAAGATACAGAATTGAACCTGCGAGGTAAACCCTTTACGCACTTCGATACAGCCGGCAAGGTCCAATTTGAGGAATATGATTTCAAAGGCAATTTAATTAGGAGCAACCGTCGCTTAGCGCTGGATTACAAGAACACCCCTCATTGGACGGTGGCAAATCCTGACAGCCTGTTGGAGAATTACCCATTTGCGTCAAAGACCGAATATGACGCATTGAATCGGATAACGAACTCTTACACCCCCGACGGAAGTGTAACAACCCTTATCTATAATCCGGCAAATCTTCTGGAGAAAGTTGATGTATTGCTGCATGATGGCAGTTCAAATCACTTTGTCATGAATATCAACTACAATGAAAAAGGGCAGAGACAAGATATCGTTTACGGAAACAACATCACTACCACCTATGAGTACGAACGAGAGACCTTCCGCCTGATCCATCTTGAGACGAAACAAGCCAATGGGAAGCTTCAAGACCTGCACTATACCTATGACCCGGTTGGCAATATTGTCCAAATTGAAGATCGAGCTCGCCCAACAATCTTCTTTAACAACTTCGAAACCAAATCGGTTAACGATTTTAAATATGACGCTGTTTACCGGCTGATCCAGGCGCATGGGAGAGAGCACATTGCACAGGTCGGATTTGACGCGAGGGATAACTGGCGTGATCAGCCCTTCCTCAAACAATACAGTGTTAATGACCCGATGGCCTGGAGAAACTATACTGAACGCTATCAGTACGATTCAGTGGGCAATATCGAGCAGATAAGGCATGAGGCTAATGGAGGATCGTGGACGAGAGACTACACTTATGAGAACGGCAATAACCGTTTGAAATCTACGGTGGTTAGCGATCCAGTCAAGCACAATTATTCCTACTCCCATCACCCTGAGCATGGCTTCATGACAGGTATGCCGCACCTCGAAGTGATGGACTGGAATTTCAAGGACGAACTCCAGGCGGTGGCACAACAAAAGAGAGTGGATGGCGGCATGCCTGAGACTACTTACTATGTCTATGATTTCAACGGTCAGCGGATCAGAAAAGTCACTGAAAATGATGCTGATCCTGGTGCCTGGCCAACTCCCAAGCATGAGCGCATTTATATAAGTGGCACGGAAGTTTATAAGGAATACTCCGGTAATCATGCGGGTCTGGAACGCATGACATTGCACGTAATGGACGATACACGCCGGATCGCAATGGTTGAAACGCGAAACAATGTTGATGATGGCTCACGCGCCAAACTTACCCGATATCAGTTCAGTAACCACTTGGGAACTGCTTGTCTGGAAACAGACGATACTGCCCGCATGATCAGTTATGAAGAATATCATCCTTATGGCACGACTGCTTATCAAGCAGTGGATAAAGATATTAAAGCAGCAGCCAAACGCTACCGCTACACGGGCAAGGAACGAGACGAGGAGAGTGGATTGTATTACCATGGGGCACGATATTATGCGCCGTGGTTGGGAAGATGGACGAGTTGTGATCCTGTGGGTCTCGATGCTGGACTGAATCTCTACGAGTACGTAAAGAATTCTCCAACTAGACATATAGATCCGAATGGCAAAGGGCCATTGGACTGGGTACATGAAAAGATGGATCAGCGTCATGATTTTTGGGAAGGTCAGGCTCAATCTAGTTATGCACACGGGGATTATGTACGGTTTGCGTTGGAAAAACTCGAGCGATACACGGGAGACGCCATTCAGTTCCTCATTCCCACGACGGAGGACGTTGTCGTCACGCAAAGTATGGGACCAGTCGGCGTGTTTGCGAGTCCTCTTTGGGCGATGGGCCGTCGGACGAAGAATACGGCCCCTGCGAGAGCGGTGGCCACATTCACGGGGCGACAGTTAAGGAAGATCGAAGGATTTTTGAGTGGAAAGGCCAAGGTTATAGAGCAGAAAAGCCTTCAGGTAGCGGAGCAGAAGTTGGTGCATAAGGTAAAGCAAAGCGCTGAAGAGGTTATTATGAAGAATAGACGGATAGGAGCAGCCTATGAGGAAATGGCAGAGTTCTCTTTAAGAAAAGCGGGGATCGAATTTGAGCCTGGCAAGTTGCGCAGTCTCAAAGATCCTCAGACTGGCAGAATTGCAAAGAGTGCAGAAGGCAAGAGTCGGAAGCCTGACCTGCTCTTTAAAGGGGTTGACGAATCGGGCAATGAGGTCCTATCACCCCTGGAATTGAAAGCTAGTGCGACACCTTCAACGATGGCAAAGGCAGGGCAACAGTTGAAGACAGAAGCCGAAATCATCGAATCCGGAGCGACATTTCCGTACAAAGACAGGATGTTGCCTGTTGTCAAAGGCGGAGGCACAGGTGTTGCATCAGGAGGGTATTGGAAGTGGTTTCCCGAGAGAGAGATAAATTAAAAATCTTCCAACCCGCATAGGTCGGGATGAGATCGCCGTAGCAGTGGACAGATCACAATCCAAAAGGAACAGAGTTCAGCCAAACTTTCTGAGTTATTAAGTTAAAAATGATAGAAAACCATGAATGACAAAATTTCATCAACTATAGTTACTCGTCCTTAATGATCGCGCAACTCCCGCCGTTGAAAGTGGCGGTGCTGCATTTCGACAAGCCGGCCCATTAATTTCTCAAATGAAAATCAGTGAGAAACACTTGAAAGAGAGAGATTATGCAACATTTGAAACCAAATTACTGCCAGAGAAACCAGACTATCTGGCTCCGGATGGTTCCGAAATTCGTGAATTGCCAGGATGAATATAGGTCGGCAATGCCACGGTATTCTCAAACTCATTTATCAATAACTTATTGCAATGTAACAGAGGCCTAATATGCCACCTGGTTTTAACACATGGAAGGATCTGCTTGACTTCGTAATAAATATGCCACCTGGTTTTAAAACATGGAAAGACCTGCTTGACATCGTAATAGTCCCCCTCGTGATCCTCGGAGTCGGGGCTTTACTTCCAAGATGGTTTGAGTCCGTGAGAACCCGGAAATTTCTTGCATTAATCAAGCGTGAACTTGAAGAAATGGTGCCGAAAGAGAAGGCATATGGCAAGAGATGGCACAGATATCTGGATAAAAGATTTATTCATGAAAACATATTCGATGACAAGTTTGTATCTGACAATAGGGATTTCATATTGTCGTTGCCTCCCACCATTTCCTACCATACTTATCAGTTGTGGACTCACTTTGAAAAGGCAAAGAAATCTCGCACAAAGAAAAGTCTGGCGGATCATGGGTATGTGTGGTGCTATCACCTTAATAAGATTTGCGAGTTCTTCGATCGCGAGGAGGGGTTAAAACGTCACCCGGTTTCCTTTTTCTCCAGGTTAGTTTCACGAAAACTCCCAGAATATTCACTTGCAGATCGTCTAAGGTATGGTGATTTCTATTTATCTGTATGCGAGCCATGGATGGACTTAATGATACTGTGTCACTCCGACCTACTAGAGAAACTCCAAAAACTTTCGACAGAAAAGCATCGACAATGGCCGAAGCCGAACGAATCATCCCTTGAAACGTCTAAATCCATATGAAAGAGTGAGGTGCAAAATGGAAGATTTAATTTATAAGCTTGAAAGTTATAGTCAGACAGAAGAAATCGATGTCAAACAACTTCTGGAAGCCTACAAACAAGATAACCGAAAGCGTCCCGTGTGGGATATGGTTGAAGACATCCAGCGGCAGGCGATGCTATATGCTAACATTATAGAACTCTTGAAATCTGGCAAGAGTGCCGCTGCCATTCGCAGCAAGTTCGAAGGGGAATTAGGATTAATGCGTGAGGGAACACTTCCCAACCCGAACGTACCTGCTCAGTTGACCAAGGCATTTCAGAAGATCTCCCAGTATCGGAAAGCACTCGTCGAGATTATCAAACGCTTCGGCGGCGAATTGCTGAACGAGTTGAGTTTCGAAGTAGGGCTAACCGTAAGTGTGGGAGTTAGCGTCGGTTTCCCGCCTGCGGTAATAATATCTGTAGAGCACACAGCGACAGTGCAGGAAATCACGAAATATTAACCGATGGTTGATTCTGCCAGTCCAAAGGGCCCGATAAATTCACATGATAGTGCCATTTACGGAGACATATGCCATGAAAACTACAAAGCCGAAAATGAATAAAAAACCGAAGGACAATTTTGTTGTTCAAGGCAGCGTTCATAATAACGAAGGGACTCCTCTTGCCAACGTAGTGATCAAAGCGTTTGATCAAGATATCGCTCGTGAAGATTTACTTGGTGGGACCACTACGGATCGAAAAGGCAATTTCACGATTCGCTACACTTCCGCGCAATTTCGCCATTCACCCAAAGAAGTTGGCGGTCCGGATCTCATCGTGCGGGCTTACTTCGACGATGGTCAGCTCATGGTGCAGTCTAAGCGTAAACGCAACGCGAAGCGGGAAGAAAACATAAACCTCGTGGGATTGGAAAAGAAATATATAACATATCATGTCGAAGGCAGGGTCACCAGCAGCGTTCGCACCGGGGTGGGTGGTCTGCGCGTCCGCATTATGGATAAAACTGTTGGTAAGGATGTTAAGCTTGAAGTTGCAGTTACTGATGATGAGGGTAAGTATCAAGCCACATTCACAGACGCTGATTTGCAAAATCGTGGCAAGGCCCGACCAGATTTGCAAGCCCATGTTTTTGCTGGCAAGACTTTCCTTGGTGCGTCCGATGTACACTACAACGCCTCGGCGCTTGAGACACTTAACATTCTTCTCACGGATGAGGCGAGCAAAAGTCTGCCAGCAGAGTATGAAACGCTCACAAGGGATCTCTCCAAGCATTTCAAGGGTCGCCTGGGAGATTTGGAAGAAACAAAGGATCGGCAGGATATTACCTACCTTGCCAATAAGACCGGCTGGGATGCCCGCGCTGTGGCGCTGGCTTCCCAAGCTGACAATTTCAGCGCGCACACAATTGATGCAAAAGACGCTATCGGCATCGCACCGACTTTCTTCTACGCCCTCTTCCGTGCCGGTGTGCCCGCCAACGAACAAGCACTTTATCGGACAAATGTAATGGCTGTAAAATCTATTTGGGAGAAGGCAGTTGCGCAGGGTGTAATCTCCGCTGATCTTGGGAAAAGTATTCCCAGCGCCATTAAAAAATATAAGCAACTTTCCTCACAAAAATTGCTGGACGGTCCAGCTCCAGTTGGAGTCTCGACCTTGAAGGGAATGCTGAACATCTCCTTGGGCAAAAATAGTAATCAACACAAAAAGTTCGCTGATATCCAGGTGAAGCATGGGAGAAACCTGACCAACTTCTGGAAGGATGTGCGGAAAGAATTCGGCGAGCAAAAAGAAAAGCGCTTAAGGCTCGATGGACAACTGGCTTATCTTACGATCAACAATGCACCGCTGATACGGAAATTACATACCCAAATAGGCCATGGCCGTATGACTAACTTGATTGATTTAGTGAAGGGCGGCTACTACCATGCCGCAAAGTGGTCCAAACTGATTGGCAAAGGCGCGATTCCACCGGAAATCCCTGGCAAGAACAAAGCCGAGAAGCGTAGCCGTTATGCCCAGATGCTTGCTACACAAATGCGGATCAGTTTTCCAACGGCAGTGGTGGCGCAGATGGTCAAAAGCAAAGAGACGCCCCTGGTTGAAGCCTCAATTAATTCAGTCTCCGGATTCCTAATGAATCACCAGGGAAAGTTCCAGATCGGCATGCAACCGGTGGAACAATATGTAAAGCAAAACAAACTAAAGACTTCGTCAAATGTCATAAAGGAAATCACGCGTATCCAACGCGTTTATCGCATAGCGCCAAACATTGAAGCAATGAATGCCTTGTTGAAAAAAAAGGTGGATTCTGCCTACGCCATCACCCGCTATGACCGGGACGAGTTTGTTCAAACATTTAAGAACAGGGTGGGGGGTCAGACGAATGCGCGGCTGATACATGCAAAGGCGCAACAGGTGCATAACGCGGTGCTGAACATCGCCGTGTCTTATCTCACTGCCAGCAAGGCGCCCGGGATCGGTGTTCATAGCGATGGAAAATACATAAATCCTGAACCCGCGGGACCCAATCCAAACGCTTCTGATATTATCGCATATCCGACTTTGGAAAAACTGCTTGGAGAGATGGATTACTGCAATTGTGAGCACTGCCGCTCCATTCTCAGTCCCGCGGCCTACCTGGTGAACTTGCTCCAGTTTATCGATCTTCGTCGCTACAACGATCAGGGCAACGAACTCCCGACAACTTATGATAACGAGAATCCACTAGATGTTTTGCTCTCTCGCCGGCCCGATATTCAGCACCTCCCGCTGACGTGCGAAAATACCAACACGCCGCTGCCATACATAGATTTGGTCAACGAAATTCTGGAATTTTATGTTGCGAATGGACGCCAATTCGTGGACGCCAATGGAGATATCTATAAAGGGCACAGCACGGATGGGAGCGCCACGCCGGCAGAACTTCTTGCCAGCCCGCAATTTGGAGGCGACCAGGTTAGTGTGGACGCATATAAAACCCTTTCAGATACTGCTTCAGGCACTGCGTTTCCACCCCCGTTGCCTTTCCACCAACCACTGGAAAACCTCCGACGCTATTTCGACAAGTTTGAGGCTCCGTTGCCGCAGGTGATGGAAGCGCTACGACGCGATGACAATATAGAGCGGGCGGGTGCGAACGAGTATGGCTGGCGTGACATTTTAATGGAAGAACTTCGTCTCTCACGGGCTGAGTACGATCTTCTCACTGTGCGCGAGGTTGATCCCGCCAGCGGTGCCTCCGATCTCAATCTCACCCTAAAACAACTTTACGGCTATGGTCCTGACAAGCCAGATGCCGATGTGCTGGCTGAACTCTCGAATGCAAAGGTATTCACGCGCCGAGTCGGTATTTCTTATGAGGATCTCGGCGATATCCTTAAGACCCGCTTCGTTAATCCGCACTCCACCTTGATTCCCAAATTGGAAAGGTTGGGCGTCTCTTTTGAGACATTGAAGAATTTTAAGAAGGGCAGGATCACAGATCAAGAATTTGACAAGGCGTTAGCGCCACAACTTGACCCTGCACAGTATGGCGGCGATATCAAGGCATGGGTCACAGGGGCTGAGAACTACGCCAATATCATGAGTTTGATTACGCTAAGCACACCATTGGTGCCCTGGGCCGCTTCAACATCTTATAAGCAGGGCGATTGTGTTCTACCTTCATCTCCACCAACAGGATCCAATTATTATTATGAATGTGCTACTCCCGGCACATCAGCAGGTGTAGAACCTGACCCGTGGCCCACCACACTTGGAAAGAACTACACCGATGGGACTGTAGAATGGACCTGTAAAGTCGGGTTGGGTAATTGCAGTTTCGACACATTACGCTTTCGCTATGCCAATCCAGACAAACTCGCCGAACCGATTCGCCTCTTTGAGTTTATCCGTCTGATCCGCTTTATACGTCTCTGGAAGAAACTGGGCTGGGGAATCGAGCAGACTGATAAGGCAATAACAGCGCTATATCCGACAAGCCAGATTCCTGATGACGCAGATGGCACACTACATCTTCAAAAACTGGATGACGGCTTCCTGGTTTTATTGCCGCGACTTGGCGTGGTAAAGCATGTGATGGACATGCTCAAACTGAAGCCCAAAAAAGATCTGTTATCTCTGTTGGCTTGCTTTGCTCCAATTGATACACATGGTTCAGAATCTCTCTACCGGCAAATGTTCCTCAGCCCGGCGCTTCTCAGGCAAGCCCCCGCATTCGCCGATGATGGCTACGGTAACTGTCCGAGAGACGACACACAGAAACTTTCAGCCCACGCGGAGACCCTGCGCGCCGCGTTCCTACTCACCGACGATGAATTGCGAGAGATTACCAATTCATTGGGCTACGATATTAACACACTGCTCAACCTCGACAACATTACAGCGGTCTTTCGCCGGGGCTGGCTGGCGCGAAAACTAAAACTAAGTGTCCGTGAGTTTCTATTGTTGGCACACTTCACAGGTTTTGATCCGTTTGCGATGCCGGACCCGGTTGATCCACCCATCCTGGGCCTCATCAAAATTGTGGACAGCCTCCGCACTGCTTCGCTGAAACCTGAACAGGCTCTTTATCTTATATGGAATCAGGATATCAGCGGCAAGTCTACACCAGACATTAGCGAAATATCTGGTTTCGCTCACACCTTGCGTTCCGCCCTGAATGTCATTGAAAGTGAGTTCGCTCTCGCCGATGACCCGGATGGCCAGATCGCACGGGCAAGGATGGCGCTGGTCTACGGCAACGAAGCCACCGATCTGTTTTTTGGACTCCTGGAAAATACCCGCGTTACCGATGTGCCTTACACACATCGCCAACCCTTGTTGGAAAAGGACATTCTGGATGTCGCGCCTGGGCGCATCGCTTATGACAACCTGCGTAAGCGCCTCTCCTATAACGCAGGTGTGATGCCTGATGCCACCCGCGACGCACTTAAGGGTGTCGCGGGTGTGACTCAGGCGTTTAAGAATGCGGTAGAAGAACTTCACAAGAAGACTCGGATTTTTTTCGATCGGTATCCTAAACTGAAACCTCTCTTTGATGTTTATGCCGCGTCCAACGACCCGGTGGAGAAGAAGCGGTCGGACCTGTTGGCAAACTTTTTACCGGAACTCAAACAGCGTCGTAAACATCAGCAGGCATTGCAGATTGCCAGCGCAGAAGTCAATACCGATCTCGGATTTGCCAGCGCCTTGCTTGATGATTCGTCCGTTTTGCTGGCGAGTGACAATAGCCATCCAGTCCTTGCTGATATCATTGAAATAGAAATACCAGGACTCTCCGCGCAATTTTTCTTCAAGGAAGAGATCGACAATCCGATTCCTAAACCAGATACCACAAGTGATGCACAAGCCCAACTGGATTATTCATCTGGCGGCGATAATAAACTTCCGACAAACCCAAATCTCGGTATAAAAATCTCTGGCATCTGGAGTGGATACATAGAAGCGCCGGAAAATGGCTTTTACGATCTCTCTATCGAAACAGATAAGAGTGTAACGATTAAACCTAAACGCATTGTACTAACCCTCAATGGTAGTGACGTGGATTTGATAGCTACTGGGTCGACTCGGAGCACGAATACCTTTAGCAATGAAAAACCCATCGAATTGCGCGCCGGGACTCTCTATCCTATCACCCTCAAGGTGGAAAAAGTAAAAGAAATTCTGAGTGTCCGCTGGGAAACTTCCGGGCGCGGTCGTGAGGTGATCCCGTCTCGTTATCTGCATTCGGAAACCCTTATCCAAAATCTTCGGCGGGCTTACATCCGCTTCTTGAAAACAGTTTCATTAGCAGGAGCCCTTAAACTGACAGCATCCGAAACGACCTACTTCGCTTCGCACACTGACTATCAAATTGGAGGGCACGGTTGGCTGAACAGTCTGCCAGTCATGGGTAACCCAGATAATGCTGCATCATCCGCATTACTCACCGCATTCAATGCACTGCTCAAGTTTGCTATCATCAAAGCAGATCTGGCGCCGAACGACGAGCGACTGTTGACTGTTCTCAAGGATCCATCTGCGGTTACACAGAACTTAGATAACCTGCTCATTACTCTCACCCGCTGGGAACCAAACTCATTGAATACGTTGCTTAACCGTTTTAGTATAGCTATTGCCGATCTTGCCCATATTGAAATCTTCCAACGAGTCTACGATGCCTTTATCTGGGTAAGGAAGCTTGGAGTTTCTGCGTCATCGCTTATCAAAGCCGCCACCAATGAGCCGGATGCCGAGACTGTGCGTGATTTGCAGTCTGCCCTGCGCGCCCGCTTTGACGAAAGTGGTTGGCTGGATATCCTGAAGCCGATCAACGATGACATGCGCTCACTACAACGAGATGCGCTGGTGGCTTACATCCTGCACCAGATGAGCTCGGATCAGAAAACCATGCACATTGACACGCCTGAGAAGCTCTTCGAGTACTTCCTGATGGATGTGGAAATGGATCCTTGTACCCAGACGTCACGAATCCGCCACGCCCTTTCATCCGTTCAGCTTTTCATAGAACGTTGTCTGATGAATCTCGAAACGCGCGTCGCCCCTTCGTCAATCAACGCCAGGCATTGGGAGTGGATGAAACGCTATCGGGTCTGGGAGGCGAACCGCAAGGTTTTTCTCTATCCCGAAAATTGGCTGGAACCCGAACTCCGTGACGATCAGTCGCCGTTCTTCAAGGAGGCGATGAGCGAATTGTTGCAAGGTGATATTACGGAAGACAGAGCCGAGGTCGCGTTGCTAAACTATCTCTCCAAACTCGAAGAAGTAGCCAAGCTGGAGTCATGCGATATCCACTATGTGGAAAATGATCCGAGCAAACAACAAGACGATGTCGCGCATGTGGTGGCACGCACGGCCGGCGCCAATCGCAAGTACTTCTACCGTCGTCTTGAGGCTGGTTCATGGACTCCGTGGGAACAGATCAAGTTGGATATCGAAGATAATCCTGTGAAATTGGTGGTATGGAAGGATCGCTTGCTCCTGTTCTGGTTGCGGATACTGAAGCAGGCGCCTATCGATTCACAAGCCATATCTACCACATCTACCACCACGGGTCCGCTTGCAAGTCTCTCGCTCCAGGCTATCAAGGAGGATGCGAAGAGGAATGCCGAGGCCAATACAAAGGTAACAGTGCAAGCAGTGCTGTGCTGGAGCGAGTACTATAACGGCAAGTGGCAACCGACCAAAACGTCCGACGCGAATCGACCGATCTTGCTTGGCAGGTATGGATTATCGGAAGAACTGTTGGTTGATCGCTCTCAGATTTGGTTCAGGACAGTAGAGGAGTCCAATTATCTACGCGTAGTGGTCTCCACAAGAGGGATGGACATCTGGATCTGGGTAAACGTTCAAGGTCCATTTTCTGACATGCCGACAATGCCGACAATGCTGCACAAATACACACTTAAATCTATATCCTTTTTCCTTTACAACACACACAGTGAACCAATCCTCGAGCTAAATACACCTATAGAATATGGATATTACCCACGCATAAATTATAACGATAATGAAGCAGGACGTTTTATGGGATTATCTGATGGTTACCTCGTTATTTTTGACCCTTCCACTCATCATCAATTGATGTTGAAAAGCACAATTAATTGGCGTCTTGTCCCTGGTAACTGCCAGATTGACCACGTTGCGGCAAGGTATCTTAATGTCGACTTGTGGAGAATTCCGTTCTTCTTCGAAGATAGTCGCCATGTTTTCTACGTCACTCCTTCGGAGCACAACCCGCCAATTTCTGAACACGATGGGTATGTTAACAATCTGGTTCGAGAGCCTGCAATGATTAACTTACCTAATGAAACTGGTGGATAAACAGGAATAATAGATAGGAAAACGACCATGGCTGATACACCGCAAGATATGGAATTCACGTACACATTTGAAAACTTCTTTCACCCATTTGTTGGGGAGTTGATTGGAAAACTCAACAAGGAGTCTCTGTCCGGGATGCTCGACCCGGCATATCACGAAGAGCTCAAACAAAAAGCTCTGCCGGCCAATACTCCGGATATTTTAGCCCCGAACTCCTTTTTCAAGATATTTAAAGAGTTCTACGAACGACCAGCCAATATGGACTTGGATTTAGCAGAGGGATTCCCCAAAGATATTGATCTTCGCGAAGGCGGTCCGTATGCAAATTATAACTGGGAGCTGCTATTCCATATTCCGCTTACCATTGCGGTGCATCTCAGCAAAAGTCAGCGCTTCGCCGAGGCGCAACATTGGTTCCATTACATCTTTGACCCGACCTGCAATGACACATCCATCCCCACGCCGAAACGTTTCTGGAAGTTTCTGGCTTTCCGTCAGAACAAGGATGTCACTCAGATTGACGAATTGTTGATGTTGCTGAGCGAGTTCAATCCGAATGACGCGGAACAGGTCAGACTCAGGAATACTATTCTCAACGGCTTTGAGGCGATTAAGAACAAACCATTCCAGCCTCATACAGTGGCTCGCACCAGACACCTTGCTTATCAATACTGTGTTGTGATGAAATATTTGGATAACCTGATCGCCTGGGGGGACAGTCTCTTCCGGCAGGACACCATAGAATCCATCAACGAGGCGACTCAGCGTTATGTTCTGGCGGCGAATATCCTCGGGGCGCGTCCACAGCGCATTCCACCGAGTGGCATGAGGAGATCACGGACATTTAAAGAACTCAAAGACCGTGGCCTCGATGAAATGGGGAATGCACTTGTGGAATTGGAGGGAAAGCTCCCATTCAACCTCGGTTTGTCTTCAACACACAGCAATCCCACAGAGGCTACCGAGCCCTTGTTTGGAATCGGTCGCACACTCTATTTTTGTATCCCGCGCAACGAGAAAATGCTTGGCTACTGGGATATAGTAGCTGATCGTCTTTTCAAGATCCGTCACTGCATGAATATCGAAGGGGTCGTACGCCAACTTGCGCTATTTGACCCGCCGCTTGATCCGGGCATGTTGGTCAAGGCGGCGGCGGCAGGAATCAATATTGGCTCGATAGTCAGCGGGTTGAACCAGCCGATTGGTCCTGTGCGTTCCCTCTTGATGATCCAAAAGGCATTGGAGCTCTGCAGTGAAGTGCGAGGGCTCGGTTCCGCACTGCTGTCGGCGTTGGAGAAAGGGGATGGAGAACATCTTGCAATGTTAAGGCAGGGTCACGAGATCAAGATCCAGCAAATGCAACAGGATGTTCGTTTCCTACAGTGGAAACAGGCACAGGAATCAACCGAATCACTGTTACGAAGCCGCGCTAGCGCTGTAGAACGCTATACCTTTTACTTGCGGTTGCTGGGTCAGGCTCCGGATCCCAACTCCGTACCAGCCACATTCTCACTCGACCGCCGGGAACTGACCGAGGAGAATTTTGATGAGGCTTATGGCGCGCTGGTGGGGCAATATGACAAAACCATCGCGGCGCAGGGGTATCCTAAACTGACAATAAGAGGAGGCACATCCCCAGCCAACCAGTCTGGAGCATCGGGGCAGGGCAAGTTATATATGAACGTCAATGAGGATGCTGACTTAAACGAGCACGCGCCATCAGCCCGTGACTTTCGCCTTGCGGCTACAGTCAACGACACGATTTATCAAGGGTTGGCCATATTACCAGACTTTACTGTGGCCGTAGAGTGGTGGGGTATTGGAGGCAATTTCACATTTGGCGGCTCTACTTTTGCTGCTGTAGGTCAAACAATTTCTAGCTTACTCAATGCAAAGGCCTCCAATGAGGAAAGCCAGGGGGCAAGCGCATCGAAAACCGCTTCGTATGAGCGCCGCGCTGATGATTGGATATTGCAGAGTAATCTGGCCGCGCGGGAGTTGACGCAGATTGGGCGTCAGATACTTGGTTCTCTGATCGCAGAGCAAATCGCCCACTATGAGTATATAAATATCCAAAAGCAAATTGAACACTCGCAGGAGGTGGATCAATTCTTGAGGGAAAAATTTACCAATGAGGAGCTATACACTTGGATGCAAGGCGAAATCTCGCGCCTATATTACGAATATTATCGCTTCGCTTTCGACACCGCGCGCAAAGCTGAGCAGACCATGAAGCGTGAACTGATGCGTCGCGAGGTCGAGGATACCGATTATGTCAAGTTTAATTACTGGGATGGCGGTCGCAAAGGATTGCTTTCTGGTGAGGCTCTCTATCTGGATGTGAAGCGAATGGAAATGGCTTACCACGAAAATAACAAACGTGAGTTCGAACTGACCAAACATATCTCTTTGCGGCAACTCAATCCACTGGCATTACTCACCTTGAAAGCAAAAGGCGCCTGCGAAGTTACCCTGCCTGAATGGGTGTATGACATGGACGGTCCCGGTCACTACATGCGCCGAATCAAGAATGTGAATCTTACTATCCCATCTGTTGCCGGTCCATACACCAGTGTTAATTGCACACTGACACTGATAAAAAGTTCGCTCCGGAAATCCCCTTTGCTTAAGGATAACGAATACGCTAGGCAGGGTAGCGACGATGATCGCTTTGTTGATTACTACGGCGCAATCCAATCAATGGTTACGAGCAGCGGGAACAATGACAGCGGTATGTTCGAGACCAATTTGCGCGATGAGCGACCCTTGCCTTTTGAAGGTGCGGGAGTGGAAAGTACTTGGAAGCTGGAACTCCCGACAAAATTTCGCCAGTTTGATTATGAGACCATATCGGATGTGGTATTCCAGGTTCGATATACTGCTAGGCAAGGCGGTGGCCAATTGAAAGACAAGTCGGTTGACCAGATAGAAAACCTCGTAACAGATGTCAATGTAGCTGGGCTCGCGCTCTTATTCAGTTTGAAGCATGATTTCCCGACTGAGTGGCATCGCTTCGTTACAGGCACCGGAGATTTCCAAACTCAGATTGAGCGTTTCCACTTCCCTTATTTCCTGGAAGGGAAGGATGTTGAGATCAAGAGTCTGGAACTACTTGACGACAAGTTACAGAAAATTACACCTGCAGGAATCGATTACACTGATATGTCCACCAAAATTAATAACGGCGATCCCGCGCCGATCAACCTGCCCGATGATCCGAACGTCCTGAAGAAAGATGCTGAGGTATTTATGTTGATCAGATACTCGGTGGCATAAAGACCCTTCATCGTAAAGGTGTTAAAGATAAGCCATTAAGTTGAGAGCATCAACTGAATTAAAGTTGGGCCGTTTCTTATCATGCAAGAGTGCCAGTGGCAAAATTGTCGTATCTCCCTGACACGCATATCGGCGCTACAAACAACGTCCGAACCGTGATGTGCGAATCACTGTTGTTGAATCTTTCTAGCCGCTTGAATTCGTTTTTGAATCACTTCCGACCTTTCCCCTAAGAGAGCGTTTTGATATTCAAGTTTTGCAAGCTAACAATCTCAACATCCGATGGATGCTGGCAATATAAACCATTGATTCGCTAGAACGAGTCTGATGCTCATAGTCTCGCGCCAAGCGTCGGTAACGTCCCAACCAAGCAAAGGTACGTTCTACGACCCAACGCCGTGGCAGGATTTGGAATCCTTTTGCCTCAGGCGGACGCCGTACCACTTCCAGGCGCCAGCCAAAGTGTTGCTTGACCCAAGTTGTTATATCTTGATATGCGCCATCAGCCCAAATCAACTTGAAACGACACCAGCGATTATAGATACTGTGCTTGATGCACTCAAATAACTTTGCCAAAACGAGTTTGCCACCGTTGCCATCTGGAATACT
>Ga0137333_1000171_pt1 | contig 17176 bp, 16 predicted proteins | sample EasRivERMLT231_2_FD_102286 | JGI IMG/M metagenome (GOLD analysis project Ga0137333, IMG submission 102286) | Soil microbial communities from meander-bound floodplain in the East River, Colorado, USA - East River MetaG ERMLT231_2 | ecosystem: Environmental > Terrestrial > Soil > Floodplain ... | reverse complement strand
TTCGAATGAAGCTGAGGCTTCCACACGTTTCAATCCAATCTCGTTCAACAGTGAACGTAATCTTCTGCCGATAAACGGGTCGGCTCCGTTATGTTGCACGAGATGATTCCATGTTGTATCAAGCAACGTAATGAGTACAGGATTCCGAGGCCAGAATAATTCACCAGCACGATCAGCGTCCCGTATGCCGAGGGGCCCTCCTGACTTTAGTACGCGGTATTGTTCCTTCAACGCTTTGACGGGATCACTCAGATGCTCCACCACGGCATGGCTGAACACAGCATCAAAAGTATGATCAGGAAAAGGCAACTCGTAGATGTTGGCTGTCTCAAATCGAAGATTGGAAACCCCGCGTGCGCTGGCGTTGGTTCGGGCGTGCTCAAGTTGTATCTCCGCCATGTCAACACCGACCACTTCACCGGGCTTCACAAGCTCGGCGAGATCAATTGTGATGGAACCTGGACCACAGCCGCAATCCAGCAGGCTCATCCCTGAACGCAGATAGGGGGTAAAGAAAGCCGCGTGGCTGGCTGCTGTTCTTTGGCCAAGCACTCGAGTCATCACCTTGCCCTGGCCGTGAGTATATTGTTCACTCTGTTTTGTATTGGGTTTTGGTTTGTCTGCCATGGATTCCTCCGAGGACTTTATCACTAAAATAGCTACACAATAACGATATAAGCAGGACCATCCTAAATAAAACATTGTTCGGAGGAGCTATCCCCAAAAGATATTACGGAATAATCCCACATAGCTGCTAAAAATTAAGATATTATACGTCCGTTTATTCAAGGAGCGGAGACTATTTTCACCCAACGCTTGGTTTCGTGCATCACAAACTATTCTCTTATGTTATTGCCGCACTAATATCAATATCACAACGGAAATTCGCCAGGATGTCCATGAAGGAACTCTCCCCGCTTCTTAACGGACGTTGAACCTGATCGCCAGACAAAAGCCTGCTCATGGCGGACAGCTTCTCGGGAGTCTGAGCGAGCAAATCCATGATGGAGTCAATGTGGAATTTATCAGGGCTAAGGAAATTAGTTTTTCGTCGTGATCGAATTATAGGTCTGCCTGTGTGAAACGAATCAGTCCATTTCCTTGACACTCCACCTCCCGCACCCTAAAATGGATATACATCGTGGGGGTTCAATGCATTGACCCGAAAGGACGAACAGGATGGATCACAAACGACGCAAGCCGCTCAACAAGAAAAAGGTAATCACTTCCATTGTCGTAGTCTCGGCATTGACCGGCACAGGCTATGGCGTGAATCGCCTTTCTGCAGGCCCGGTTGGCGAAAAAGATTGTCCTCCTCTGTTTGCAGAATATGCCGCGCCTGATTCGTCACAAGTCAATGTTGAGATCGCGCCGCTCTCCGCAGGTGCCATGCTTAAGTGGGAACAAAAAGGCGGGACGATCAACGATGTCAGTTGTTTGAACCGCACGTCTGTTTACGGCATCGTAAAGATCACCAGCGTGGACGATATCAAGAATGCACTGATCTTTGCAAAAGAAAACAAACTTAAGATTTCCATGGCGGGTGTGAAGCACAGCATGGGTGGACATGCCTTCTATAAAAATAATCTTGTGCTGGATATGAAAGGCTTCAACCAGATCCAATTGAATGAAGCGGAGAAAACGATCACAGTTCAAAGCGGTGCGACCTGGCACGATATTCAAGGTTTTTTGCATCCGAAGTATGCCGTGAAAGCCATGCAGTCCACAGATATCTTTACGGTGGGCGGCTCGATCTCGGTCAATGCACACGGCATGGATCATCTCGCAGGCTCCGTGGGGAGTAGCATTCGCTCGATGCGCGTCTTGCTCGCTGATGGAAGCATTGTCAATGTGAGTCGCGCTGAGAATCCTGAATTGTTCAATTTAGTCGTGGGCGGTTATGGTCTCTTCGGTGTGATCCTCGATGTTGAGCTTCAAATCGTGAATAACGATATTTATCAAACCGAACGTCAGATCGTGAGCTATAAGAATTTCCCCGAGATCTTTGAGAGTGAAGTTTTGCCTGACCTGAATCTTGGTTTGTTTTATGGGCACCTTTCCACGGCGAAAGGCACTCTGCTTGATGAGATGATTTTTTACAAATACACAAAAGTTGACGTTGGTGTCGCAGGCATCCCGCCGCTTGGCGAAGTCTCGAGTATCAAACTGCGGCGCTTTGTTTTTAACTTTTCCAAGTTGGGCGATGTGCCGATGAGCATCAAATGGTATCTGGAAAAAAATGTCGAACCGAAGATCGAGTCCTGCACGGTCGTGCCGCGCACCCAGGCCATGGCGGAGGGCGAAGCGTGTTTTGTGTCCCGCAATGACCCAATGCACGATTCCGTTTCCTACATCCGCAACGATCTAAAAAACGAGACAGACATCCTGCACGAATATTTTATTCCGCGAGAGGAATTCATTCCCTTTGTGGATGGGCTGCGCCAAATCGTTCAGGATCATGACGTGAACCTGCTCAATGCTTCCGTGCGGGTGATTCATCCCGAACATAACTTCCTCAACTACGCGCCTGGTGAGATGTATTCGATTGTGTTGTACATCAACCAGCCGACGACTCCTGAAGGCAACGAAAAGATGGGCAATGTGACACGCGAATTAATTGATCTAACCACTGATGTGAACGGACGCTTCTTTCTCCCATATCAACTGCACTACACTCCCGAACAACTCCAACGCTCTTACCCTATGATCGGAGACTTTTTCGCCGCGAAAAAGTCCTATGATCCCGAGGGTTTGTTCACGAACACGTTTTATGAGAAGTATGCGAAGTTAATTCAATAACCCGTCATTGTGAGTCCCGATAGGGGCGAAGCAATCCCCTCCACCGCGCGGAGATTGCTTCGTCGGGTCTTCGACCCTCCTCGCAATGACGATCACTTTAGAAACCCCAACACAATTTTCATCAACGCATCCAAATCCTCCAGATGCGGAATATGATTCACGTCCTTCAGTACCACCAACTCAGAATTGGGAATGAGGCTTTGCAGGTATTCGCCTTGCTCGATTTGAATAACCGTGTCACTGTCACCCCACACGATCAACGTGGGCATCGTCAAGGATTTGTAATTGTTGGTGTAGCTGGTGAGTGATGGCTGTTGGATTCTCAAAACAGACTGAAGCCAGTCGCCTAATGTATTTGTCGCATCCTGAAGCATCAATGGCTGTTGCAGGATTTCAATTTTCTCATCAGTAGCATCAGCGGGGTCAAGGATCATTGCCGAGATCAATGTCTTTGTGAACAGTGGATTAGTAGCAGTTGTTGCTATAAGGGGATTTAGCACAAAATTCGGCGCGCTAAGGAAGATGCTCAAGGCTGGACCTGGAATTGCATCAATACTCTCTATGTCGATATTCAACCCGCCGACGTCCTCGAGGATCAGCGCATCAATACGGTCGGGAATCATCAATGCCGTTTCCAAGGTTGTGCCGCCGCCAAATGAGTGACCGAACAGAATCGCACTCTCGATATTCAACTCATCCATCAACGCCACGATGCGTTTTGCCTGATCTTCATTTCCATACGCAGGCGCAACCGGTCTTTCAGAAAACCCAAAGGGTGGAATATCAATGGCGATACAACGATAGCCCGCCTCTGCCAGCGGAGTCATTGTCTCGCGCCAAAGTCCGCTCCAGGCGGCGGTGCCGTGGATGAAGAGAATCGGTTGTCCGTCGGCGGGTCCCATTTCCTGAATGAAGAGTTCCACATCACCAGCCTGAACAAATTTTCCGGTGGATGGCGCGGCTTCCTGTCGTGTTTTCGATTCACGCAGGTTTGATTGAATGCTGAAAAATAAAATGATCGCGATAATCGAAACCAAAATCGCCGCGATCGTTTTGAGAATATACCCAAGCCATTTTTTCATAATTAATTCCCTGCACTGTTGGTCGAGTAGGGCAAAGCCCGTATCGAGACCAACTGGTTTCAAAGGCAATTTTGTAACAGAAATTGCTTTACAGCATGTTGGTTTCGATACACCCTGCAAAAATCACGCAGGGCTACTCAACCACCAATATTTTCATATCTAATAATCATACATATGTTCAAACTTCACGTCGCTCCTGCCGTTCAACTCTTGCAGGAACAAGTGGATGTCAGCCAGGCGAACTTTGATCGCAACACGCGTCAGCCCGGGCTGAGTCGGAATCGGCAGGTCAAAAAGATATTCACCATGCTCAAAGCTGTAATCCGCAGCCTGTGGACCCAGCAATGTGACCAGCATTTCATCGTTGCCCGCGATCTCAACAAATCGTACACCGCGTTCCAATAGCCCAGGTACAGTATCAGAAAAATATTCGAAGCGCGTGATGTGAATAAGTTGTCTTTGTTCGTCAATATTCTCGATGCGTTCAAGGTTGGCGTTCAACATATCATCTGTTACGCCGGTAGTCACTGCATAAATTTTTTCCACATCCGCGCCGCCATAGGTTGCCTTGGCGCCAAAATTGGTAAAGCCTGAATATAAAACCTTGCCGCCATATTCAACAGTGAGGGCGAACTTGCGCTCCCATTTGCGCAGCGGATCAGGTCCCCACATACTGGTCTCTGCCCACAAGCCTTGCAGTTTTTCCTTGAACGGAAAAAAGTACCAGGGCGTCATGTGCAGGAACTCGCCGTATTCCTTTGCAACTTGCGCGGCGTAAATTTCCTCTTCGGTCGGGATATCTGAACTGATCCATTCAGTCACGCGCCCGATGGTTCCCTCATACGCGCCCTTCAACATATTCTCAGCCGTGAAACTGACACCAATAAATCCCAAGGTGAAATGTTCACTGCCATTCACCGGATATTTTCCGCGCACGATATTACACACATCGAAATAACTTTTCCAATATTGTCCCACCGCTTTGAAGTGCGGGAATTGACTCGGACGATGATCTGCGAGGAATGCGCCATATTCATCAGTACTGTAGACGATGTACCATTCAGGCAGCGTGAAATAGGTTTGATCTTCCGGACGCGCATAGTCGGGAATTGCATCCGTGACTTTTCGAATCGCCGCGTCGTCCGAAGCTGATTCTGTTTCCTGTGGCTTTTCCCATACCCGACACGCGACCCAGGCGCGCGGTAGATTCACAACCGATGGTCCCAATGCGATGATGACCAATGCCCAGATGAAGATATTGAGTCCGCGCCCACCGCGCCTGGATCTACGCTTATCCATTTTGAGCAAATCTCCTGGTGAATATAAAACCGATGATCACCGCGATCCCGCCGATCATAATATGCGGAATGTTCGCGGCAAACTTGAAGCCCCAATCGAACGGCGTGATGCCTTTGAGAAAGATGCCGCCATCCAGATAGCCCTGACCAAGGAAGAAACCCATCACACCATCCAAACCATAGATGATGCCGAATAACTTGAAATAGAAAGCCGAGTCTTTGAATGATCGCCACGCCGCGACTCCCGCCCATGCACCGGAGGCATAATGGAGCAAATTATCGTACCACTCCAGTTTGAAGATTCCCAACGTGACTCCGTCTGCATCGTTGATATACGGAAAGAAACTTAGTGAACCGAGCACGGCGAACATAATTGCATAAAACCAGGCAAGTTTTTGGGTGGGGGTGATGTTCATGTTGTTCTCCTTTATAAAGCAGATGATTCTGATGTTTGGAACTCTAATAACTGAGTTACTTCTATTTTGCCTTATTCCGACTGCCAAAGCCAGATTAAAAACTGCCAAAAACTGCCATATTTCAAATGATTTCCCAACCATGGATGCGCCAACTCATACACCAGCATGTTAATCATCATCGTGCGCAAGAACATGTTCAAGAAGATGACATGACACATTCATGTATCCATGAGGCGACCATTCGGGTTGTCTCCTCGAGGGCAACATTTGTCGTGTCCATCAACTTGATGGAAAATTGGCCTTCGTATGCTTTGAACCACTGATTGAAACGAATATGTTCTTCGACATAGCCTGGTTCGTGTGTGCCACGCCAGTCTGGTCGCTTTTGCAGCCGTTGGGATAGCGTTTCGTCCGAACAGACTAACGCCAGATAATGTACCTTTGAGAAATACCTGCGCTCAATGCGATTCTCAATGTTCCCAGGCGCACCTACTCCTGCTGCGAATAATACAACCGGCCGACCCGATTGAGAAATGTTCTTGCAGACACGGAGCCAGGTCTCAAAGAAATCTCGATAGTTGGTGTCGGGGGTGTTGAACTCAGGTCGCCAGAGAATATCCGAGTCCAGCAATACTGCCTGAGTAACCTGGCCTAATAAATGCTGGCATACCGTGGTTTTACCTGTGCCGCTCGCTCCCGAAACTATCAACAGAGGCAACTGTTGAAACGGATGTTTGTAGCCACATTCCGGGCAAATCGCAAAAGGACCGGACGGCTCGATCAGCTTGTCGGCATGATACATTCCACATTGAAAACAAACATTCATCATAATAAGCTGTACCTATGAGTGAAAAACTGATACTTTAGTGATTTCGATCTTCATTTTTGCATAGCAATGTCTTCTCTATGTTGTTTTCTGTTCGGATGTTTCCATGATCTGTTTGAGACGGGCAAATGTCTGCTTTGACTGGCTGCGGAAAAATATCGCGAGAAAGGGTGTGAACAACTTCCATAATCCCTGCGCGTGAAATTTAACGTGGCCGCGAATGGCAGTCCCTGATGTGACCGATGCAAATGATAGTTGAGCGATGAACGGAAGTAGTTTGTCATTGCTCCTGTATACATATAAATTGTGAGGCTCGTGTTCGAGTACTTCCACTTCACCTGCGCGGCGGTAACCCCAGGCAACTGTGACGATTTCAAACCGTGTACCTACGCCGATGGGACCTGCAGAAACCTGCCGGCTCTCAGTGACGAACGGTTTCCAGTATTTGTCATTGGCATGGTCAGTGACAAACGCAAAGACATCCTGAATCGGTAGGTTGATAATTACTGGATCGTCCATGTTGTTTTCTGCACATTAAAACTCACCTTTTCGTTCAACATACTCAGCAATGGAATGAGTTTACTACTCGTGGCATAGAATAAAGTTAATGCGATTTGATTCATAACAAAGAACCATCTTTGGAATTTAATCCTTGGATTGATTGGAGCTTTTCTTTTGACGAGAAATCCGGTTTATTTCATGTTTGATGAATACTTCTGTGAGGCCCATACCCAGCTGACTCCGTTTTTCAACCTGAGTTCGAACCCACACGCCAAGTTTAAGTATCCACTGAAATTCTTCGGGTCCATACTGCCGGCGATAGTTGTTGCAAGTGGAATGTGCGGGTAGATAATTTTCAAAAGAATGCTCACCCCCATGCGCATGAGCAAGTATATGATCGGCTTGCCAGGCTTCATGTCTTTTGATTTTGTCGCCGCAAATATGGCATCTCTTTCCTGTTTTTCTCAAGATTAGATCACGTTCCTCTGGTGTGAGAGATTGTCTCTTGGCAGGATTAACAGCCTTGCCTTTGACTCGTTGTTCGTGGAGTTTTTTCAGCCGGTTAGCAAATCTGACGGTACTTTGAAGTGCAAGGGTTGTTTTCATAGATTATTTGCGCCTTTCTCGGGTCTCTACAAGTGTGCGTAAATAAAATCAGTGCCAATCCATACTAAAACTCTACACATTAAAACTCACCTTCTCCTTCAACACATTTGGTAACACAGGAAGTTTACTGCGTTCGATCAAAAACGTTGCTACTTCGGTGATCTCGCGGAAGGCGTAGTGCTGGCTGAATGTCCCTTCCAAATATCCTGCGCCGCTTGTGCCACCCGTCCCGGCACGGATGCCGATCATCCGGCGCACCATCATGAAGTGCCGATAACGCCAGTTGGAAAGCAGTTCGTCAATTTCAGAGAGGGTGTTGAGTAATTCAAACGGCATTTGGAAGATCGGCAGATCGCGATACAACGTAATGAACAGCGCGGCTTGCATGGCTTGCGGAGGAATATCCCCGCGACCTTCATTGAAAAACACTTTATCGAATTCAGCCAGCCTGCCGCCCTCATTATCCGATAAACTGGTTTGATACGCCTTGCGATAATCGGTCCAAAACTTGTTGGCATTTGCAGAGTGCGTTGAAACGTAATCCACCCAATAGCGTTCATCGAAGAACGGCATGCGCTCCAGCCACTTGACAATGAGTCCCTTCAATGTGCTTTCTCCCTCCACCTGATTTACTACCTGCGCATCCTTTTCAGATAAACTGCCGCGGCGCGTGTGTTTGTAATATTCCTTTTTGTGCCGCTCTTCCATCTTCAATCCAAGTTTAGCTTCGATCAACCTGAACTGTTTGCTTCGAAATCCTGAAGCTGGTAGCAGATAATTTCTAAACTCAAGAAAATCCAGGGCGGTCATCGTTTCGAGTACGCCCACTTGTTGATTCAACAATTCCATGATTTTGACGATACGCTTCAATTTGTGTACCACCGTGCTCATATCCCCGGAATTATCGTTGATATGATCGCTGATAAAAATATTGCGTGCCAGGTCGAGTTCAAAGATGATCTGCTTGAACCACAACTCATACGCCTGATGGATGATGATGAACAACATCTCGTCATTGCCATCCTCCATCCGCTCGAAACTGCGCGGGTGCTGGCTGTTTAAAATTTTATCGAGTTCGATGTAATCAGAATAATAGAGGTCGTCCATGATTGTCTCCTTTTTGGAGCCGGGCAGCTTGCCGCCCAGATCGCAGGAGCAGGCTCCTGCACTCCAGAATAAAAGTATAGCATGGGTTAAAATCATGAAATGATCAAAGCCCTCATCTTCGATTTCGACGGATTGATTCTCGACACGGAAACTCCCGACTACCTTACCTGGCAAATTATTTATGAGGAACATGGATTCGAACTGCCGCACGACGAGTGGGGCAAGATCATCGGCGGATACGGACTCTCGGACTTCGACGCGGCGGAACATCTCTCGCTTCTTTCTCAGGGACAGCTGGATTCTGCATCCCTGCGCGCTCGTCAGCGCGTAGACTGTGACTCTTCCATCGTGCGCGCTTCCATATTACCTGGCGTGTTGGAAACCATCCACGCAGCGAAACGACTTGGACTCAAACTTGCGATTGCCTCCAGTTCGCAGCATGCGTGGGTCGATACGCATACAAAACGACTCGGCATCTTCGATCATTTCGACGCTGTCATCTGCTCGGATGATGTGGGCATTGGCAGGACCAAGCCAAACCCGGATCTATTTTTATTGGCGCTGAATCAACTTCAAGTCCAGAAAGATGCGGCAGTCGTCTTTGAAGATTCTCCGAATGGCGTGTTGGCGGCAAATCGGGCGGGAATCTTCGTCGTGGCTGTCCCAAATCCCGTGACCGCTCTGCTTGTTATCGAAGGTGCAAACTTAATTATGAGTACTTTATCTGAATTGCCTTTGGTTAAGTTGCTTGATAAAGTAAAATAGGCGCACATTCCCAATTGGAGGCACGATGACAACAGAAAAATTTAAATGGCAGGCGGTGGTTTCAAACTACGCCTACCCTGAAACGTGGCGTAGTATATGGCAGGTGATCAACTCGTTGGTCCCTTTCATTGTGATGTGGTATTTGATGTATCGTAGTCTGGAGATTGGGTATTGGCTAACCTTGATCCTGGCAGTTCCCGCGGCTGGGTTCATGATGCGTTTGTTCATCATCTTTCATGATTGCTGTCATGGTTCGTTCTTCAAATCCATGCGGGCAAATGACCGGTTGGGATTGGTGATGGGTGTGTTGACGCTCACTCCGTTTTACGATTGGAGACACGATCATGCTGTCCATCATGCAACTGCCGGTGATCTCGATCGACGTGGCAGGGGTGATGTGTATACGATGACAGTGGAAGAGTATCTCGCGGCGTCCTGGTATAAGAAGTTTGGGTATCGCATCATGCGCAACCCGATGATCCTGTTTACGATCGGTTCGTTCATTGTGTTTACAGTCACACATCGTTTCTGGTTGTCTGGCGCGGGCAAGCGTGAACGCAGTAGTGTGATCTGGACCAACCTGGCGATTGCGGGCCTGGCAGGTAGTTTGATGGTTTTGATCGGCTGGCAGGCTTTCCTGCTGGTTGAGGTTCCGATTTTGTTGATCGCATGTTCGGCAGGTGTGTGGCTTTTTTACGTGCAACATAACTTTGATCCAACCTATTGGGAACGCCACGCGAGCTGGGATTTCTTCAATGCTGGCATGGATGGCAGTTCATTTTATAAACTTCCCAGGGTATTGCAGTGGTTCACAGGCAATATCGGTTTTCATCACATCCACCATCTGAGTCCGAAGATCCCGAACTATAAATTGGAGGAATGTCATAATGAGAATCCTGCATTCCAGATCGAGCCGTTGACGTTCAAAGACAGCCTCAAATCTTTATTCTTTCGCTTATGGGATGAAAAGAACAAGGCGCTGGTGGGCTGGGAAGTGTTGAGACAGAATCGCCGTAAGATGCAGGCGCAATAAATTCGAAACGGACTGTTCCATGGAACGGTCCGTTTTTATTTTAATTCTCTTGGGCATCTTCGAAATTGTATCTGAAACGTGCGAATCATGCTTCAATGGGAAGAGTAAGTTTATTCTAAGCAACCTTTTTTGATTTGGGGGTTAAAATGGGATATACAGATTGGATAAAATATGAACAATAACTCAAATGAAACAGCCGAGGCGGGGAAGGTCCGCTGGCAGACGATCGTGGCGAAATATGCCTATCCTGAAACATGGCGCAGTTTGTGGCAGGTGGCGAATACGTTGATCCCATATCTTGCGCTATGGTATTTGATGTACCGTAGTCTGGAGATCGGGTATTGGTTAACTTTGATCCTGGCGGTTCCTGCGGCAGGATTCATGGCACGGATGTTCATCATCTTTCATGATTGCTGTCATGGTTCGTTCTTCAAGTCGATACGGGCAAATGACCGCCTGGGGACGCTGTTGGGTGTGCTGGTGCTCACTCCGTTCTACGATTGGAAACACAGTCACGCAATTCATCACGCAACCGCGGGTGATCTGGACCGGCGCGGCATCGGCGATGTATACACCATGACAGTGGATGAATATCTTGCGGCGCCATGGTATAAAAAAATAGGTTATCGCATCGCACGCAACCCGGTGATGTTGTTTACACTCTCAGCCATCTTTGTGTTTACAGTAAAGCACCGGTTTTGGGGGCCAGCCGCGGGCAGGCGTGAAAAGAACAGTGTGATCTGGACGAACATCGCGCTTATCGCAATTGTGGCATGGATTATATATGCAATCGGCTGGAAGGCTTTCCTGCTTGTGGAACTTCCAATCAGGCTGGTTACGTGTTCGGTTGGTGTGTGGCTTTTTTACGTGCAACATAACTTTGACCCAACCTATTGGGAACGCCACGCCGATTGGGAATTCTTCAATGCCGGCATGGATGGCAGTTCATTCTATAAACTCCCCAAGGTGTTGCAGTGGTTCACAGGCAATATCGGTTTTCATCACATCCACCATCTGAGTCCGAAGATCCCGAACTATAAACTGGAGCAGTGCCATAACGAGAATCCTGTGCTCCAGATCGAACCGCTGACACTCCGGGCCAGTCTCAAATCCTTGTTCTTCCGCTTGTGGGATGAAAAGAAGAAGATGCTGGTGGGTTGGGACGTGCTAAGACAATATCGTCAAAAAGTTTGAGCATGATAAAAAACAAGACAGGCTGTTCTTTGAACAGCCTGTCTTGTTGTGTGAGGAGTCTACTGAAAGGAGAAAGAATTAGGCGGCTTCAACCGCAAGATTCTTCTGCCTGAGGGGGGCGCTGACAATGTGCAGGTAATCCAAAATCTCAACATACGAATGGGCTATACTGGTTTCGTGATAACTGATTTCCAGGTCGTCACAAAACTTGCGGATGATGGCTTGCGCCTCGCGTAGTTGGTTGCGCGCCATCGAAGGGAAGAGGTGGTGTTCAACCTGATAATTCAGACCGCCATACCAGAAGTCGGTGATCGGGTGTGCCCTGACGTTGCGGGCGGTTAACACTTGCAGGCGTAGGAAGTCCATTACTTCATCTTTGCCGACGATGAGCATGCCCTTGTGATTGGGGGCAAAGACGGAAGCCATGTAAAGACCGAACAAGGCTTGATGGATGAGAATGAAAAACAATCCTTTCCAGAAGCCAAGGGCCGGGAATATGAGCGCGAAATACCACACGAAATGGAGGGCAAACAGCAGGATCTCAATCCAGCGATATTTCCAGGTTTTCTTTTGAGCGAGGAACATGATACTGCCGACATGCAGGCTGTAGGCTTCAAAAAGCAGGAGGGGGATGAAAAAGAATTTCTGGTACTTGACGATAAAGCGAGGAATGCCGCGTTTCTCGAGGGCAGCTTTTTCGCTGAAGGCGATGACAGGGATGGCAATGTCCGGGTCCATGTCTTCCCGGTTGGGGTGGGCGTGATGCTGGTTGTGCTTATCCATCCACCAGCCATAACTCATGCCAACCAACAGGTTGCCGTGCAAAAGTCCAAAGAAGTCGTTTTGTTTTGTAGTATGAAATCCCTGGCGGTGACCGGTATCGTGGGCGATGAATCCGATTTGTCCAAAAACGAAGGCTAAATAGATGGCGTTCAATGCCTGAACCCAGAAATTATCAGTCAGGAAAAGGATGATAATACTCACGGCCAACATGGCGGCAGTAAGCACGATTTTGTAGGTGAGGAAGCCCGGTTGTTTTTCGAGCAGTCCTTTTTCGATGATCAGCCGTTTGAGGGCGGCATAACTCTGATTGTCCGGAGAGGAGGCAGGGCTGGGAACGGATTGAACGCTCTCAGGGGTCGGTGAGAGAATAGACATTGTTTTTTTTTCCTTTTATGAGATTTATTGCGCGTGTTGTTTGTTCGTATTGACGAATAGCGGTGTCGTTTCATTGTAACAGCATATTCGGGAAGAAGGCACAGTAAAATAATAAAGTGGAGAGTGCGATTGTTTTCAAATATTCGATCCCCGAACCTTTTGCGGTTTTATCTTTCCCGTTGTATGCTGAGGAATAAAATTAGAATGATGCCACAGCCTCATTCACTGAATCATAGATCTCGATGAACTGGGTAATGCCCGCGATCTCCAGCATCTCGCGGATGACTGGGATCGGGCACGCCAGTTTGAGATGTTTTGCCTTGTCAAGCGACAACATCTTGTGAATGACTACGATTGCCCGAACGCCAATGCTGGTCAGGGACGGGGTCTGGTTCAGGTCAATGACCAGATCGCGCATCCCATTATCATAAGCGTCTTTGGCTATTTTCTCCAGTTCGGCATAGTTTCCCAAATTGACCCGATCCTGAATCTGGAAAATTGTCACAGGGACGCGCCCTTGTGATTGTGAGATTTGTACAAGGCTCATCATACTCTCCATGTGTTCGAGGATAATAATTTGCGCAATCATACTCCAAAGTAATTAAATCTCCATTTCAACCGGCTCACCCAAAGGCAACCAACTTAATTGTTTTTGAATGCCAGCCGCGGCAAAGTATTTTCCAGCCTCCGCTTTTGACTCTCGAAAATGTTTCCAGCCTTCATAATGGATTGGGATCACGGTTCGCGGATTCAAAGCCCTGACCGCGCGCGCAGCTTCTTTGGCATTGAATGTGAAGCGGATCGGACCTGTGATGGGGAAGCCTGCCGCGCCGATATGCAGGATCGCCATGCCAATGTGGAAGCGACGCGCGATCTCCTCGATTCCATTGAACCAGACCGTATCGCCGGAGATGTAGAGCGCGCCGTATTTTTGTCCCGCCCATTCCAAAATGAATCCGGTGGTTTCACCAACGATGATATGACTTCCCAATGAGCCATGCCGCGCAGGTGCGGCTGTTATTTTTATTTCAACATCATCTGATCTGAGCGTTGTGTTTTGCCATGACTTCAAACCAATAGTGTTATTGCCCAGTCGTTTCGCGCCTGCGCTGGTTGTAACGACTTTTCCTGCAAGCGGCAATAAGGCGCGCCCGGCGCGATCCAGATTATCTTCGTGATGATCGTGACTCAAAAGGATCGCGTCGATTCTTCCCAACGCCCGGGGCTGTATTGTCGGACCCGTCAACTTTTTCGCACTTGTGCCGTAGCCGAATTTATAGTGTCCGCCAGCAGGATCAAACACAGGGTCGGTTAAGAGGCGGAGCGACCCAATCTCCATCAACAGGGTGGCTGTGCCGATGTGTGTAATGCGGATGTTCATTTGACCTCTTGCATAAGTAAACCATTCCTTAGCCACAGAGTTCAATGAGACCTTTGACCCCGCACCTGCGTTCGGGGCAGGTGGAAAAACTCATTTTCTCTGTGGTCTCTGTGGCTAAGAGACTTTCGCAAGAGGTCTATTATATTCAAATCTGTTGGTTGAGTAGTGGTACCTTAAGCGCCACGTATCGAAACCATCAGATGTTCTAAATTATTTTCTGGTTTGATTAAATCCCGCGCGGCTATATAACGTGATGCCTGCCGCGGCAGAGACATTGAGTGATTCCACGCGTGGATCAAGTGGGATGCGGACTTGCAAAGTTGCGGCGTCGGTAAGAGCCTGGGAACAGCCATCCTTTTCACTGCCGAACGCGATCATCAATTGCTGGGGAATGGTTGAGATATCCTGCACAAGTTTTTCTGCGTGGGCATTGGTGACCAACACTTGTAAACTATTTTGCCTGGCAAATTTGATGAACGCAGCGGTGGTGGTGGCGATGACTGGCAGAGCAAAGGCATATCCGCGGCTGGCGCGGATGAGCCGACGGTCATAAATATCCACGTGCTCGGTGTTGAGCAGGACAATGCCGCCGACGCCAAGGGCCAGTGAGGTACGCGTGATCGCGCCGATGTTGCCGGAGATGCTGACATCCTCCAGCACCACGATGTCGCGCTGAATCTTTGTAATCGATTCAAGTCCCAGTGGCTTTGGGGTTTTGGCAATTGCAAAGATACGCGTGATCTTGTCGTTCTCGAAAATCTTTTTGGTGGTGCGTTTTGCTACTTCATAAATCTTCACAGTAGGCGCAAGTTTTTTCTTCAATTCACCCGAGACGATCTCATCGCCCGCGTAGTAGACTGATTCGACCTCCACGCCTGAGTCCAAGGCTTGGAGAATGTTCTCTTCGTCATCGATCAGGATTCGGCTGAGTTCGATGCGCCCCGTCCGCGTGAGGAGTTGGCGAATGAGAATGGCTTGCGGATGGAGAAGTGAATCCACAAAGTTGGGATTGTTTGAGGGAGTGGGTTGGTCGGTCATGCGGACAATCATACTGCAAAACAAAAGGATGGGAGAAAAACTACATTCTGATTGTTGAATGTATTTTTACAATTTTCATAATATCTTACGTAATGACTTTTGAGTTCATTGCTGAAGGGGTTGGATTTATTTTTCCGACAGCCCATGGAAAAAAGGTATTTAGAAATCCGACTAAAGTATATTTGGAAATCACCAGACAGATCAATGCGAAGGCAATTGTTACAAATGGGTTATTGAGGCGCACCTTTAAATTGATCATGGCAAGCAGCTCCGTGATCATATGTTTTGCGACATCTTCAGTTCCGCAGAAAACAAGGGTCTCCCGGCCCAGTTCTCCAAGAAATGAAATATTGGCAAATAATTTTGCAGCAACTATATTGCAGTAAATGATCACGAGGGCAATTAATACATCAAAAAAGGCAATCGATAACTTGAAGGTTCCGATCAAGGGGAATAGCAGGGTGATTTTTCCGAAAAACCAGTGGGAGGTTAGAAAAAAAGTGATGATGGCAACTGTAACAGCAGCAGCGGTTAATGCAATCGTTGTTGGGCGTTGAACTGTTGTTGTCCTATCCCGGTCGATAAACGGGAACAGCACAGCTCCTAACGAATAATAAACATAATAAAAGAGTGCGCTGTCCAAGTTCATGAACCAGGATGGCTCATAGGCGGGGTTGTTGGGTAAAAGCGTCTGAGATGCTAAAAAAGCGCCAATTGAAACTGCCAATGCGGCAACCCGTGATTTGAAAAGTTTTACAATAAAATAATCGCTGACAACAATGATAAACAGACAGGGAATGAACCATAAGGAACCGGCAACGATCCGGCCTCTTATACCGAACAGGAAGGCTGTTAGCGCGCTTTTTGATTGCAGAATATCCCAGTCGTTTTGAATGGTAAAAAAGATCAATGCACCAAGACTAAAAAAAATATATGGCACCATCAGTTGCCGGGTCTTTTTCTTGATAAAGACCATGGGGCTATCTTTGAGATAGCGGATCGAGAAAAAGCCCGCAGCAAAGAAAAACATCGGAACATGATACGTGAAGACAAAAGGGTATGCCCTGCCGGCTTTATCGCCAAAATGACCAATGTAAATTGCCCATATCCCAAGGAACTTAAAAACGTCGACCCATAGTATATGGGTTTGGTTTGATGGCAAAAGTGAATCCTCAACTTTGGGATTGTCGGAGGGAGTGGGTTGGTCGGTCATGCTGGCAATCATACTTCAAAACAAAAAGACCGGTGGAAAACCGTCTTTCATAAAGCAATCAGCTTCTGATTGTCTTTGCAGGCAGATGAGTCAAGATAGCCAGCACAACTTTCAGAAGTTCATCCTTATATATTTTATTTGGTTCTCCAGCAGTCCTCAAGAGTTGGAATGAAAAACCATCCACATCTCACATCAAGGATTCTGTTGGCGTACTCAGACGGTATTTCACAACCATATCGCCAATTTTTTCACAGCTTTTATGTCCTTTTGAATTAATTACACAAGGCAGGCGACCAACAGTATGCGACATCGTCCCCATTAGGGATATCCGCTGGTGGGTGGGAGGTGGACTAAAGCTCATTAAAAGGAACAATGTTCAGGTGTAGAAACAACTCCATCTCGCGCCGTGAGTCCCACCATCATATCCCGCGTTCGCACGGAGGGTGGGTGCAGGCTGTGCTAGGCAGCAGTACATTATTGGTTGGACTCACAAGGTGGTGGAACGCTTCAGGAAGGCCAGGGTTCGATCCCATGCCAGGCTCGCTGCCGTTTGGTTGTATGCCTGCGAGCGGTCGGGTTCAAAGAACCAATGTCCAGTGCCACTGTAACGATGGAAAGTCACTGGGCGGCCAGCACGCCTTATAGACAAAGTGAATAGAATACGTACAATAGCGGTATGGCAAAGCGAAAATTCAAACTAACAGACGCAGAACGGAAGGAACTACTACAAGCCTACCGAACCTGTAAAGATGCAAGCAC
>Ga0137333_1000170_pt1 | contig 17297 bp, 13 predicted proteins | sample EasRivERMLT231_2_FD_102286 | JGI IMG/M metagenome (GOLD analysis project Ga0137333, IMG submission 102286) | Soil microbial communities from meander-bound floodplain in the East River, Colorado, USA - East River MetaG ERMLT231_2 | ecosystem: Environmental > Terrestrial > Soil > Floodplain ... | reverse complement strand
TTGTCGTCGGATTTCATATCATGCTTCGTGCGAGCCGGGGCCAGTTCCCCCGGACTACTTTGCCTGCGTCAGGCAGCCGCTGGAGGTGCTGCTCTTCGTGCCTGGCCAACAATGGGCTGAGCAAGTTGATGAAACGCATTGCCCAACAGCATGCCCGGAACCTGCACCTTTGTCGAGTTCGTACCCTCAAATGTGGGCAACTCAACCCCGTTCCCCAACGAGCATCGAGGCGATGGCGTTGTTCACGCCAAGGCCGCCCGGTCCGTTGGCGTAACGCTCGGGCTGATGCTTGGTCCGGTCGCGATGGCCAAGATGTCAGCGCCGGCATCTGGCGTTGGCAGACTGTTGGCTGGGGTTGATTTCAAGCGGCGCGGCTACAATAGCCACTCGTCGCTCACAGTGAATCACAATTCTCCTGTGGCGGCGCGCCTCCCTCTCCGCCTCGGATGGGGGAGGGAGGCCCGCCGGGATTTGGATCAAACCACTGCCACCCCTGACGGGTTCACCTCTTTACAAACCACGGCTTGGCCAGCGGGTCGGTGGTGAAGAAACTCAGCAGGAGTTCGGCGACCTTCTGTCGGCCTGAATCGCTGGGATGTACGCCATCACCCGCAAAGTCCGTCCGCTCCCACACGAGGGAATCGAGCTTACGCCCCTTCGTCCCCTCAGCCCACAGATACGGTCCCCATAAGAGCAGCGGCGATTTCTCCAGCGCCAGTTCGGTGTCGCCCTTCATCTGCCGCTGGATGAGCCAGCGCGCGGCGAAAGCGCTCTCGTAGGCGTAGGGCTCGGGATTCAATGCGCCGTTGGCATTCCCGCCCCAGATGCGGCTGCCGAGGAAGGCGAGGCGAAGATTCGGGAACTGCGCCCGTGCGTTGTGCAGGACCGTCAGCGTGTCGCGTTCGAGCTTGCGCCCGTGGTCTTGCAGCGAACCGGTTGGTCCCTTGTTCGCCAGTTTGATCCACGCGACCTGGACCTGCTTCGGTGAAACCTTCGCGGCGGCAAGGCGGCGAAGCGCTTCCTCCCAGGGTCGCCCATCCGCCGGCACCCACTCGGCCATCGCCTGGCCGCCTTGCGCGCAGTCCACGATCGTGACCTTGGGCGATTTCAGCGGCGATTGATCAGCCACCTGCTTGAAGCGGGAGAACTCCATCGTCGCGTTTGACATGCTGATGGCGACAACGCCGATGGTGCCTCCGTCGTCCGGTTCACCGGCCGCGTTGCGCGGAACGACGTTCGCCAGCGCCGCCTCCGCAGCCTTTCGATGCGAGTCGGGCGGCGTGTTGCGTCCGCCACCGTAAAGGCCACCATCCTCGCCCTCATGATGATCCCCGGCACCCATGTCGGTGAGCGGCGTGAGTTGTTCGGGCGGCGGGCGTTGATTGCCTGGCCGCGCGCCGGCTGGCCGGGCGTTGCGCGCGGCCATGGCGCGCTTGAAGTAGGCGTCCTCCTCCGCGGTGAGCCTCTCGCCGCGCTGACTGCGCTGGTAAAGAGCACGGGCCTTATCCCAATCAATCTCGTCGGCGACGACGGTCGGCGAACCGGATGTGTTTGTGGCATTGGCCGCCGCGGCGGCGAGAGTTTTGAAGACATGGCCATGCAGCGCTGCCACGAGCAACGCTGCGGAGAGCAGTGGAGTTGTGAAACGCATGCGCGAGAATGTTCCACACGGAGGATGTGCCGACCAGCACTATCCGGCCGCACCGTGAAGCTCCGAAACCGCTGGAGAGCGCGCCGGTGACGCTGGTGCGTCAGGTTCTCGTCGAACGCCGTGCGCACGGGCACGCCTTCTCATTGCTGATTCTTGCCGCCCTTCAATTCCTTCACCTGAATGTTGCGGTAACGCACGAACTCCTTGGTGTGGTCGCCGCCGCCATGCACTTGCAGGGCAATGCCTCCTTCATTGGGATGTCGAAGTTCGGTCTCCTGCCATTCCATGATCTTCACGCCGTTGATCCAGGTCGTGATGTGCGGCGGGTTATTGACGATGCGGGCACGCAGTTCGTTCCATTGTCCGTGCCGCCAAAAGTATGGCCAGGCCTCGGGCAACACCGCGAGCGGCGTCGGTGGCTCCCCGGTTTTCTTCGGATCAATCTCCGTGACCTTGTCCTCGAAACTGTAATTGCGCACATGTGGTTTGCCGCCGAGTCCTTCGCCGTAGATGCCCATCAGGTTGCCGCCGGCGTGGTAATCAATCATCGCCTGCCACGCCTTGCCATCCTCGGTGCTGCGCAGAAACAAACCGCTGTCCGGCCCGAAGTCGTTCTTCATCTCCAGCTTCACTTCGAAGTCCGAATACTTGTGGTCCGTGATGACGAGCCCGCCGTTGGCAGGAATATCCTGCGAGCCGGTGATGGCGCCGTCCTCGATCACCCACTTGCCGCCCGATTCGTTCTTGCTGGCGCGACTGTGCCCCGTCTTCGCGCTGACATGCCAGCCGGTGAGCGACTTGCCGTCGAAGATCGGCACAAAACCCGTTTCGTTGGTCTGCGCGGAAGCGAAGCAGGCCAGCGCGACACTGAGGAGGGAGAGCAGGGAGGTCTTCATAGTCATTGAACAGAACCTAAGCAGCCCGGCACACCCGGCGTCAAGCGAGAGTTCCTCCGCCGCCAGCGTCTTCATCCATCCTCGTGCTTGGCGGGCGCACTTTGATCTCTATGGCTCGGCCTGGCCATCGGACTGGCGCGGGTGTTTGATCGGCGTGCCCCAACTCATGATCTCGTCCTCGCGCTTCTGCATGGGCTTGAAATTGTGGTACCAGCCGCCCGCGGACAAACCGTCCGGGAAATCATGAATCAACATGCCCGGCTGATTGATCGCGAGTTGCTTGGGAATCGTGGCATCGGGCCGGGCAATGAAGGAGCCCCAGTGAGAATAAGGTTGCGAGGAGTTGTTGCACACGGCCCACATCCGGTTGTCCGCGCAGCGCGTGGGCACCTGATGAACGTTGAGCGTGTCGAGGCAGTTCGCGCCTTTGGACCGGGCGTTGTGGAAGGAGTGGATCATCACGGTGACGCCTTTCTCGCGGTAACCGATATACAGTTGCGGCCAGCAGATGTCGTAACAGATGGCCAGTCCGATGCGCACGCCCCGGATGTCGCGGGTCACGAGGCGGTCGCCCACCGAATAGTGTTTCTGGTCGCCGCCGGTACAGAAGCATTTGTCGTAGCGATCCGCGATCCGGCCTTCCGGGTCCACGAGGTAGAGGCAGTTGTTGGGTTTGGTTTTCTGGTCCAGAAAATGGGCCGAACCAATGACGAGCCACAGGTTCAATTGCCTGGCCAACTCCCGCAAGCCGGTCGTTTCCCGGCGCAACGAAGTCCAGTCGTAGTTTTCGAACGAAGGGAAGTCAATTCCCGCGTAACCGGACAGGCAGGCTTCCGAGGTGTGCAACAGGTGCGCTCCCGCTGCGGCGGCCTGATGCATGAAATCGCGGGTGAACTTCGCGTTTTCGGCGGACTTGCCGCTCACCGGGAACTGGCAGGTCGCCACCCTGAGTTTGTCGCCTGGATTTTTGTGGTCAGGCGCGATTGCTGGAGCGGGCTGCGAGGTGACATTGGTTTCCGCTCCCGAAGTGACTTGAGACAATCCGGCCAGACTCGCCAAGGCGGCAAGGGCTTTGCCGGTCCTGCTCATCGCCTCCCGTCTGGTGACTCGCGAGGCGCCGTGGGTTGGAGTTGAATTCATGGAAAAGGAGTATCAAGTTTCGGGACGCGACTAAAGGACTCCTTGCGCCCGTCAACCGAGGGCCGCGCAACTCAATGCCGCGTGACGGCCGCCATGCGCGGTTCGCTGGCAACTGGGGCGGGTCAATGGAATTGACTTCAAAGCCTCGGGTGGGAAACTGCGCGTAACGTTCAGAACTGCATCGTCACTTTGAAAATTCTGACAACAACTTCGGCCAGCCTTGCCACCCCAGGTCGAATGAGATCGCTCGAACGGCGTCCAAGCAACCATGCGCTTCAGCGGCTGCCGCTGTTTGGAACTTTTTTTATGAACATCAGAACCAACCTTCTTCGTGCGGTGTGTTTTGCGGCCGCCTTCAGTTACGGACCGGCGGTCAGCGTGATGGCCGCGACCACCAACCTGGACGAATCCATCCGCCAGATTCGCATGGGGACGCTCGTGATCGAGGCCGCGCCGGGGGCCGAAATCCGCGTCGAGCAACTGCGTCATGAGTTCTGGTTCGGGGCGGCACTGGCCAACCAGATGTTCCGCGGCGGCCCCGACAGTGAAGAGGCCGCCCGCTACAAGAAAGTCTTCCTGGAAAACTTCAACGCGGCGGTGACGGAGAACGCCCTCAAATGGCACAGCATGGAGCAGCGAAAAGGCGAGGTGGATTACGCCGTCGTGGACACGATGCTGGCGTGGACGCGGCAGCACGAGATTCCGCTGCGCGGCCACAATGTTTTCTGGGGCATCCCCAACCGGGTCCAACCGTGGTTGAAAACGATGGACGACGACACGTTGCGCGCGACCTTGAAGGCCCGCGCGTTGGACGTGGCGCGCCGCTACCAGGGGCAGTTCGCCGAGTACGACCTGAACAACGAGATGCTGCACGGCAATTTCTACGAAGATCGTCTTGGCCCAAACATCACCCGGGACATGGCGGCGTGGATGCGCCAGGAAGATCCTCAAGCCGTGCTTTACTTGAACGAGTACGACATCCTGACCGGCCGGCGGCTTGAGGATTACATCGCGCAGATTCGGAAATTCCTCGACCAGGGCGTGCCCATCGGAGGCATTGGCGTTCAGGGGCACTTGCACGGGGATTCGTTTGATCCTGCCGTTCTCCAGAAGTCGCTGGATCGGCTCGCGCAATTCAAACTGCCCATCCGGGTGACCGAGTTCAATTTCCCCGGCCAACGCTCCAAACATTACGGCCAGCGCGGCGCTCGCCTGACCGACGAAGAGGAGCAGGCCAAAGCCAGGGCGCTGGCCGACTACTACCGCATTTGTTTCGCCCATCCCGCGGTGGAAGGAATCCTGATGTGGGGATTCTGGGAAGGGGCCAACTGGATTCCGGTGTCCTCGCTGTACCGGCGGGATTGGTCGCCCACGCCGGCCGCCGAAGCCTACCGCGACCTGGTGTTCCGGCAATGGTGGACGCGCTGGCAGGGAAAGGCCGATGCCCGGGGCCGGTGTGAGGTCCGTGCCTTTTTCGGCAAACACCGCGTGACGGCGGGCGGCCAGGAGCGGATCGTTGAACTCAAACCCGCTGATCCGAAGCGACAGGTTTCAATTACGCGGCAGTGAACGCGATCTCGTTCTTCCCGTCCGCTCAATCTGGCTGAGGGTGGGCAGGCGAAGTCAGTTTCGTGTGGCGTCGCGGAACATCACCGCGCTTTACGAGACGGTGGAAACGGTGGCGGTGTGAATTGTGCCGCCAGAGAACGCAAAGAACGCAGAGAAAAACCCGGCGCATCGAGGCAGGGCGCGTCACTCCGTGCGCGCCGTTCGGGTGGTGTCTCGCTGCGGCGCGCAGGGGACTGTCGCGCCCTACCTTTGCGCTCCTTGTAGTGCTATCTCTCAACATCGTCGCGTCCTGCGAAGATTTTCCAGGAGCGCGGACAGCCTTGTCCGCGTGTTCCATCCCGCACGTCAGCACTGAGCGGACTCGGCGGTCCGCGCTCCTTTGGTTGCGGCTTCGCCGCGCTGTGTTCTTTTGCGGCCATTGAATCTGCGTTCATCCGCGTAATCTATGGCCAGATTTCAACCCCTCACTTCATCTTGTTCAACTGGATCAGCACCTCGGGGAATAGTTGGTTGTTCGGGGCGGCGGCGATGGCGGTTTGCACGAGCTGCCGCGCTTCGTCGTAGCGTTGCTGGTCGGTGAGCAGTTTCACGTAACTGAACACGCCTTCGGGATTGCCCGGGCTGAGGCTGGTGACGAGTTGATACGCCTGCTCGGCTGCGGCGGTAAGTTTGCGATCTTCAAACAGGCTGGCCTGCCCGAGAATCAGTTTGGCGTAGGCGTCGCGCGGGGCGCTGGCGGCTTCGGTCCCGGCCAGCAAGGTCTGCGTGGTGCTGCGCCAGTAGTCGAGGGATTGCGCGGCGCGTTCGGGCGTGAGGGCGTCGGCGGGGTCACCGGCGCGCAATTCGGTGATCGGGCCCAGCGTGGTGGCGCCAGCATAGAGCGATTTGAGCGGGAAGGATTCTGTGAGGGCGAAGGTGGCGTCAGGATTTTTTTGCAGCAGGGTCTGGAGGAGTTGTTCATTGATGGCCATGACCGCCACCTGCCCGCTGACCTGCACGCGGCCTTCGGTCACACGGATGTCTTCGCCGGGGCGGACTTGTTTGGGTTCATTGGGGAAATCCAGATCGTGCTGGAGACGTTTCTGCGCGTCGGCGATGTAGGTTTTGAAGCCGTTCTGGCTGTCGTCGGCGGAGAGCGCATTCAGTTTGTCGCCGTAACGGAATCTCAGGTATTCAAGGTAGCTGCTGTCCGCGAGGGCGTTTTGGGTCAGAACGATGTGGGGTGCGCTGCCGCTGGTGTCGGTGAGCAGCGTAGGAATGAACTGGCCCGCATCGTTGCCGCCCAAATAGACCATGCCGGGACGGAGGGAATCGAGCACGGCGTTGCCGTAATCGAGGAGTTTTTGCGCGGGCCAGAGCTGGGCCTGCTCGGCGACGCCGTAGGTTTCCACGATGGCCGGCATGAGTTTTTCAAGACCGGGCGGCCAGTTCTCCGTGGCTCGAAGCTTTTGCAGCAAAGTGAAGAGGTTGGTGGTTTCCGGCCAGTTGCCGGCTTGCACGGCGGCGAAGAAGCGGTTCACGTCCTCAGGCACGGCGACGTTGAAATGCTTCGCCATCGCCGTGACGATCTCCTCGCGGCTGCGGGCGAACTGGCTGATTTTTTCGGCCACGATCTCTTCCGCTGGACGGGCGGGCGGCGGCGGGGATTCGGGGCGGGTTCGCCCAGGGTGGAGGCCGCGACCGGAATGGGTGGCCGTCATGGACGCGTCGGAGTTTCCGGAGCCGGCAGCAGCGGGCGGAGCCGCGTCAGGCTCGCGCGGGCGCGGGCGCAGAATGAGGATGAAAACCACCAGCAAACAGCCGATGGCCATGATCCAGGGCAGGCGCGCGCCGGGGCGGGAGTCTCCGTGCGGTTGCGGGTTGACTGGTTTCATAGGGTTCAGAGCGTTACACTCATGCAAAAGAAAGACACCGGGCGGACGGGATTTGTATAATGTATCCACCGAAAAAATGAATGACATTTTCACCAAGGCGAAGCAGTTGGAAGTGATGTCGCGGATTCGAGGGGGAAATGGAAATGAGACTGGCGACAGCGTGGGTGTTGTGGCAATTTTTTGCGTGTGCCGCGCAAGGTTCGCCAACTGGTCGCCGACCTCGAAGGGGCGGGGTTTGTGCTGGTGCCCAGCGGGAAGGGGTCGCACCGGAAGTTTCGCAATTCAAAGTTTCCCGGCGCGGTGATCCTCAGCGGCAACGACGGCGACAACGCGCATCATTATCAGGAAAAACAAGTCCGCAACGCCATACGCGAAGCCAGCAAATGAAAGCCGAAGACCAGTATTTGAAATTCGTCCGCTGGGAAGAGGAAGACCGTTTGTACGTGGGCTACTGCCCGGACCTTTTCCCGTGGGGTGGAGTCTGTCACGGGGACACGGAGGTGGACGCTTATAGCCAGCTTTGTGCGCTGGTTCGCGAAACGGTCGAGGAACTGCGAGCCGCCGGCAAGGATTTGCCTGCGGCCACCACGCGCGCGATGCGCGAGGCCATGCCCGCATAAGCACGGGCAGCTTGGTTCTCCAGACTCAAGATGCGGGGGTTTTTCGTGCTCCTTGTACCACAATACGCCGGAACCCTCGCGGGCCGCGAGGATTTGGCCGGAGTGCGCCCGTCCTCGGGCGCAGCAAGCTCCATGGTCCGGGACGCGCTGGATTACTTGCCGACCTTCCTGCCTCCGCACGCGGCTGCAGCCGGGGACGGCTGCTCTCCGATTTGGTTGCGGCTTCGCCGCGCTGTGTTCTTTCGTGGCGCGAAACATCCGTGTCCATCCGTGTCCATCCGTGGTTAAGAAAAAAAAATGCCGGACGTTTTCACCAGGACGAAGCGGTCGGAAGTAATGTCGCGGATTCGCAGTCGCGGCAACAAGGACACGGAACTGGCGCTGGCGGCATTGCTGCGCCGCAATCGCATCACCGGATGGAGGAGGCATCTGAAAGTGCAAGTGACAAGTGGCGGGAGACGTGTAGGAACGGGAACGACACCTCACCCCGGCCCTCTCCCCGGACGAGGCGGAGAGGGAGTCGCGCGCACACCCGTCTCGTCACCTGTCACCCGTCACTCACCGTGCGTCCGGATATTGTTTTCAGGAAGCTGCGGACCGTGGTCTTTGTGGACGGCTGCTTCTGGCACGGCTGCCCGAAGCATTGCAATCCGATGAAGTGGCTGAAGAAGAGTTCGATGCCGGCCGGCAATCCGCCTTCGCCAAAAGGCAGGCTACGGCGGACAGGTCGCGCGTTCTGGCGGCGCAAACTCCACGCAAACAAACGGCGCGACCAGCTTGTGAATCGTACGTTGCGCAAGACGGGTTGGCGCGTGGTTCGGATTTGGGAATGTGTTCTGGCGCGGCGTCCGGGAACTTGTGTCCGCCGAATTCAGCGGGCGTTGGTTTGATTTCGACTCCTCACCCCGGCCCTCTGCTTGTTAAAGTTTGTTTTGACCCGACAACCCTCATTTGGCCTGCGGCCACGCTGACGCGCGCGATCCCAACGCGCTCGACCCTCGCGAGCTTTCGGCTTCGCCAAACTCCTTTCGCCGCCTGACGAAATTCCGGCCAATCACATTCCGCAAGTGGTGCGTTGGGAAGTAGCGAGTTGAACTGAAAGGCGGTGCTTTCCGTATTTGAGCGCAGGCATGTCCGTATTCCCTGTGCTTTGAATACACCATCACGAGTGGCCAAATGGAGACGTGCAACGTTTGTCTTTCCCTGGCGATGCGCGGTTTTCCGGTGTTGGACGACGGACCGGCCCTGGCAGCACAACCTCGGGAAAGGCGGATTGCTCCCCGGACGGCGCAGTCACCGACGTCATCGTCAAACCGGAAGAAAAAAGCGTGAGCGTCGTATGAATCCACTGGAGCCGCCGGACATTCATCACCTGAATGCAGCTCAAGGCTGGTTGGGACTTGGCGATTGTCAGTCCGCCTTCGACGAACTTAAGTTGATCAATCCGTTGATGCGATCGCATCCGGATGTGCTCGCGGTGCGGTGCGACATCTTCACTGCCGCCATGAAATGGCCGGCTGTCGTTACCGTGGCGTGGGCGCTGGTCAAACTTGTTCCCGACAGACCCCGCGGCTGGGTTCAGCGCAGCTTTGGCTTGCACGGGCTCAAGCAGACCCAGCAAGCGTTTGATCTGTTGCTTCCCGCAGCGAGGAAGTTCCCGGACATTCCCGCGATACCCTACGATCTTGCGTGTTATTGCGCCCAGCTCGGAAAGCTGGAAGAAGCCCGGCGCTGGCTGGACCAATCGTACGAGATTGGCGATGCCACGATTCTCAAAGTGGCAGCACGTCAGGATGCTGATCTGGCACCACTGTTCGTCAACGCATCCGAAGGATGATGGGAAATTGGCGGTTGAGAGTAGAAGGTTGAAGGTTGCCAACTCGACACCCGACACGACGTTGTCAGCAAGAAAGGGTTTCTCCCCGGCAACAACCACCCTCGACCACGCCCAGGCCACAGGGTCGCATCAATCCTGTGAGAGAGTTGAAAATGGCCTCCTGAACGAGAGCCGTGCTCGGCGTAGTGGGCATTCTCTGAGGCGCGCATTGTGCGCAAGCGACAGGCTGGCTTTTTGGGAAAGGCATCGTCCTCGTCTTGCATGGACGAACCGCGGTGGTCAAAAGTCTGGACGCTCTGCCCTAACGCGATACGACCAAAGGGAATAAAGTGAAGAGCCCCAGACAGTTTTGACCACGGATGGTCGCAGATGGACGCGGATTGTGAAGCCGCTATGGAAATGCTGCTGGCCTGGCCGCCGGTTCCAGGGAAGTGGTGCAATCGGGCGGCTGGGCCATCGCCCGGCGCAGGTCGTCAATGCTCAAGGGTTTGCCCACCACGGCGTCGGCAGGTTTGCCGGCATCCACGAGCTTTTCGAGGTAGGCGGTCACCATGAGGATGGGCTGCGCCGGCACGAGGTTCTTGATATTGCGTGCGAGCTCGTCGCCGTGCATCCCGGGCATGCGGTAATCCGTGATCACGAGGTCGTACCGCGAGCCGGTGAAAAGCTGCAACGCCTCATGCCCGTTCGCCGCCTCGGTAACCGTGTGGCGATCAATGCTAAGCAGCAGTTTGATGGAGCCACGGACATCCGGATCGTCGTCCACGAGAAGGATGTTTTTGCCCTGGGCAATGCCTGCTGTATTCATTGTCATCGAAACAAACAGCATTTCTGAGGCCGTGGGAAAGGGGCGGTTGCTGGATGACTGTTAATGGTCGGAAGTTGAGAGTTGAAAGCAGAAATCCGCGTCCATCTCAACTGCTATCCAGCAACGCAAGAATTCGACGGGAAAACTTTCAGAGGTGTAGGTGCAGGGGTGACATGTCCCTGGAACAGGCTGCGGACACTTGATTCAGGCGCTCTCCATACGCTGCTTCGAGGACTTCGCGATCTCGTTCCTTCAGGATTTCCCTGCGTTCTGGTGGCGACCCACAAGTCTGCAACCGGCGTGTCGCCTTCGCGTGGGCAGCCGCAATCAGGCGGCACTGTTTCGGGGTCAGCCGGTACCCGCGCAGCCACTCCACAAGGGACTCCAGCAATTTTGGACGGTCATTGTTTCCACGTTCCAGCATCCTGACCACAAAGCCCTGTGTCAACCGGCGGCGGCGCAATCCCAGACTGCGGCGCATCCAAAGCCCGACGATCAATCCGCCGGCCAACCCGAGGCAAAAGCCGACGGCCCCATGGAGAACGGCCCCCAGCAAGGCCCCGACGGCAAAGCCGCCCCTTGAGACGAGCAAAAGCACCACGAACACGCAGTCGGCGATCTTACCGCGCTTCGTTGGCAATCTGGGAAGGTTCGGCAGAAGCGACATAAAGCAGCATGAATTGTATTCCGCTGCCTGGCGAATGCTTACCGCGTTTTGTCAATTCCATTACCGGATTTGCCGCCGCCGGGCCGTCGTCAGAGGGCAAGCGGTGGGAAAAAGCGGCCCGAGCCTGCCATTGAACGACTCGCTTGAATATCACCACAAGCCCCTCACCCCGTCCCTCTCCCCATCCGATGGGGAGAGGGTGTCTGAAGGACGGGTGAGGGGAATTCGCCTCTTCCACGCCTTTCGGTTCAGGTGCAGCAAAGGCTGGATAAACTCTCATCTTCCTGCCAGGCTCGGGCGAATCCGTATGAAGCTTGCTCCCTCAACAAATTTGCGCGCACTGGCGGGGATTGTCCTGGTGATGGGTCTTTGCCCCGTTCCGCCACTCGGCGCCGCTGAACCGCGCGCGCCGGCTTTCCGCGCGGTGGACATAGACACCAAGGTTGAGATCGGCTACGGCGTGGCCATAGCGGATGTGGATGGCGACCGCAAGCCGGACATTCTGCTGGCAGACAAGATACAATTCGTGTGGTACCGCAATCCGGACTGGCAGAAATTCGTTCTCGCGGAAAATCTCACCAAACTGGACAACGTGTGCATCGCTGCCGCAGATGTGGACGGTGACGGCAAAGCCGAGGTCGCGGTTGGCGGTGAGTGGAATCCCGGCGACACAACCGGCAGCGGCGCGGTATTTTATCTGGTGGCTCCGCAGGATCGCACGCAACGTTGGTCGCCCGTGCAACTGCCGCATGAACCCACGGTGCATCGGATGCGCTGGGTCCGGAATGCGGCTGGAAAGTTCGACCTGGTGGTGGTCCCGCTTCATGGCCGCGGCAACAAAGGCGGTCAGGGGGACGGCGTGCGCATCATTGCCTACCGAATGCCCGCTGATCCAAAAGCGCCGTGGCCGACCCGGTTGATTGACGACACGTTGCACCTCGCGCACAACTTCGACCTGGCCAAATGGTCGAGCCAGGCGGGTGATGGACTGCTCGTCGCCAGCAAGGAAGGCGTGTTTCATCTCGTGCCACAAGCTGACAAATGGAAACGCCTGCAACTGGTCGGGAACAAGGAAGGTGAATCCCATTTCAGCGGCGCAGGAGAAGTCCGCCAGTGCGGACTCCGGGGAGGTAACCACGTTATCGCCACCATCGAACCGATGCACGGCCATCAACTCGTCGTTTACGCGGCCCCATCAGCGAATGATTCCAGCCCGCTCTGGAGACGCAACGTGTTGGATGATTCGCTGATTCAGGGCCACGCGCTCGCGTGTGGCGATCTGCTTGGGCTGGGCGCCGATCAAATCGTCGCTGGTTGGCGCGGCAACAAGCCCGGCGACAAAGTCGGCATCAAGCTCTTCATCCCGCTCGACGACCAGGGTGCGAAATGGAAGCAAGTCATGGTGGACGACAACACGATGGCCTGCGAAGACCTTTGCCTCGCTGACCTCAACGCCGATGGCCGACTCGACATCATCGCCGCCGGCCGCGCGACGAAGAATGTGAAAGTCTATTTCAATCAAGGAGCCGGCACGGATTAAGTTCGCCGGCCTTTTCCCCGAGCCACCTGCCAGACTTTCAGGCTGCGCGTCCCAGTCCCGGCACGCCAGCGGTCAGGACAACAGGATCCGTTCTTCGGATCAAATGGTTGCAGGTTTGAATCCCGCCGGATGCGCCAACTGAAGCCGTTCTGATTTTACGCATCAGCCATTTCCTGAATTGACACCGGTTCGACTGCGGCGGAAGGATGGCGGGCATGAAACAGACTTCTGGTTCTCCCGCTTCACGTCGTGAATTCCTGAAACGCACCGGCCGGTTCGCGGCCGCCTCAGCCTTGACCGGTGTGGCTCTGCCGCATGTTCATGCCGGCGAGGACAACACCATTCGCCTGGCATTGATCGGTTGCGGTGGACGGGGCAACGGCGCGGTGGCCAATGCCATGTCGGCCGGCGGACTGGTCCTGGGCGACGACTCCGGCACCAAACGAGCGGCGGACACCGGCGCCGGCGGGCCCATCAAGTTGATCGCCATGGCCGATCTTCGTCAGGATCGCCTCGACCAATCCCACCTGGCATTGAGCCAGGCCTTGGGCGATTGGATTGACGTGCCACGGGATCGGCGCTTTTTGGGCTTCGATGCATATCGCCGAGCCATTGATTGTCTTCGGCCGGGCGACGTCGCGCTGCTGACCACCCACGCTGCCTTCCGGGCGCCCCACTTGGAATACGCGGTGCAAAAAGGCGTAAACGTGTTCATAGAAAAAGATTTTGCGCCCGACCCCGGCGGCATCAAACGCATCCTCCGGGCCGGGGAAGCGGCGGAAAAGAAAAACCTCAAGATCGGCACCGGGCTCATGTGCCGGCATTCCTCCGCGCGCCAGGCGCTCATCCAGAAAATTCGGGACGGCGCCATGGGAGACGTTCAACTCATCCGCGCCTACCGCATGGATCCTGGCTACTTTATGGGGCCTTTCCCGCGCGGCCAGAACGAGCTGCTCTGGCAACTCAGCCCCGGCCATCCCTATCAATTCATGTGGGCCTCCGGCGGAGTCTTCATCGAACTGATGATCCACCAGATTGACGAGTGTTTCTGGATCAAGGATTCCTGGCCGGTATCCGCCCACGGCGTCGGCGGGCGGTTTGCCGGCAGCACCGATTGCAGCCAGAACCTCGACAGCTATTCGATTGAATACACCTTCGCCGATGGCACGAAGGCCCTCGTGACCGGCCGTTACATTCCCAATTGCCAGAATGATTTCGCCACCTTCGTGCATGGCACCAAATGCGCCGCGAAGTTTTCCGGCAATATCCATGCGCCAGACTCCCGGCTCTACAAGGATCAGCGCATTGAACAGGGCACCATCGCCTGGCGGCCGCCGAAGGAAACCGTCAACCCGTGGCAGGCCGAGTGGGATGTCCTCTTGAGCGCCATCCGGAACAACCGGCCGCACAACGAAACCCGGCGGGCCGCCCTCTCGAACCTCGGGGCCATCATGGGCCGGGCTGCCGTTCATTCCGGTAAAATCATCACGTGGGAGGAAGCGATGGCTTCAGACTTCATGTTCTGCCCCAACGTGGATGAACTGACCGTCAACAGTCCTGCTCCTGTCCAAGCGGACGCCCAAGGGCGTTACCCGGCGCCCGTCCCCGGCGTGTGCTCGGAGATTTAAGCCCGTGGGCCATGGTCAACGAACCAACTGGAATCTCTCAGCTTTCTGGAAAAGCACTTCGTGAACCGCCGCGTCGTTCGTTGCTGCCTGAAGCTGAGAGAGGGAGGCTTCGTCGCGCAACATTCCCACGCGCAGGCTCAAAAGCAGGTAGCGGCCAAATGCCTCGCGTCTCAATGGATCAGTCTTCCCACAGGCCCACTCCGCCGCACGGCTGGTCGGATTCTCGGCGTCCACGTGCGAGGCGTGGTTGACCTCCAACGAGAACGCCGGCCCCGGAAGCGCGGCGAAGATTTGCCGGGCATTGCCTTTCGCATTCCACCGCGACGGTTCCGCTCGCAGCACAAAGCAAGAGATGTCGAGAAAGGCTGCCGCTTGAATTGTCTCGCGGCCCTTTCCCACCGGATCCAAGCCAATCCAGCACGACACATTCGTGTTGCTAGCGGCCGCGAGCAGTGTGGCAATGCCGCCGGCCGAGAATCCCACCAGCGCTGCTCGCCCAACTGGTTTCGGTCGTTGAATTACATTTCCTGACTGAACCTCGGCCAGCAATTCCGCCACGGCACGGCCGTTCCGCTCATGATCCGCCCAGGTCGGCAGATCCGGCACGACTGAGATATAGCCCTGCTGCGCGAGCAACCCGCCCCAACCTGCCATCGTCTTCCGGTTGCGCGAAAACCCATGCGCGATCATCACGACCGGCGCGGAGGTTGAGTCCCGCGGAAGGTAGAAATCCACCTTCACGGACTTGCCGGCGAGGACGATTTTCTGAGAGCGTTTATCAACCCCCTCAGGCAGAGGCGGTGTTGGAACGTGGAGAAAGTCGTGCAGCGCGCTGCAACCCGCGACCAATGTCAACCCCAGCACCGCGCCCAGTGAAATCAGCCAGCGCTTTCTTCGAGACCAGTTGCCGCACATAAAGAATATCTGACAGATTCTTTCTCAGCCAATTCGCTTCGACAAGGCTGACATAATCCTCAGCGTTGAAGACAGCCGGACGTTTTTCCAGCGAAGAACATCAGGAACTGGAAGAACTTGATGAGCTTGAGAACGAATCTAGTATGTGCCGCGCAGTTGACGTTGATGAAAACTGAATTTCCTTTGCCCTCCGCCCGGGTGTTCGTCATCCCCAGCCTCGTCATTCTCTTCGTTACAACGTCGCTGGCGGAATCCACGCGCCAGTTCATTCTGTTGAATCGCAGCCTCGGCCCGGCTTCCGGACGCTTTGAACCAACCGCACGCGGCGATTTCGAGCAGGTCAAACGCGCGCTGCCCGATGTGCCGGGTGCCGGCATCCGCATCGGGGTTGGCTACATCTTTTCCTATTTCCGCGCGCCCAGTGAGGAAGTGCTGCTCAGTTCACTCCGGCGCGTTCTCGAATTGGCTGAGGAAACCGACACGCCGGTGCTCATTCAAATTGACGGAGAGAACTGGTGGGATGCGCGGCCGGATTTGTGGAACTGGTGGGACGAGTCTCTGCCCGGATACGATCCGGCCAATCGCGAGAACGTCGAATGGTCCGGCTGGAGTACAGACCAGGCGCTGAAGATCGCCTGGCGAAACTGGGGCCGACAATTGCGGGTGCGCCCGCCGCCGAATTTGATGAGCCAACGCTATCGCAAGGCCTGCCACGAAAAAATGGCGCTGCTGATTCCCGTCGTGCTGGACTGGTGGAAAGCCCTGCCGGCCGAGAAAAAGGAATTGTTCGTCGGGCTCAAGGTCGGGTGGGAATCATCCATTGGCGTGAACGCGTGGTATTACCCGAACGGAAACGAGTTGCTCAACCGGCCCGCCAGCGACGATCCAACCACGGGTTTGAAGAGCAGCGAAGTTCCAGCGCGCGGCGTGGCGACCATTGGCTATGCGGCGGTGAAGACGGCGGGCATTCGCGATTCAGGAGAGCTCACTGAAGCGGATTCAGCGGAAGTCGTGCAGCGCCACTTGGACGATCTTTGCCGCGAAGCCTCGCGTTTGGGCGTGCCGCGCGAAAAGCTGTTCACCCACGTCGCTGGCTGGAAAGAGGGCGAGTTGCTGTATCAGACGGCGGTGAATCCATTCAGTTGCCCAGGCTGGAGTTTTTATCAGCATGCCGCCGACCCGCGCAAAGACATCGGCGTTCAAGCCGCACTTAAGCGCAGTGACGCTTCCTGGTGGGCGGCAACCGAGTGGCTTCATCAAGGCCCTAAAGAAGTCAAAGCCTGGCGGCAGGCGCTGGAAAACACCCTGGCCGACCACCGCTGCCGTTATGTCTGCATCTTCAACTGGGAGGGCATTCGCGAAAACGCACCGGCGCTGGAAGCCATTCGCCAAACTATCGCGGCAAGCGCTGAACAAGGGCGGTCGAAAAGGTGATTGGTGGTCGTTCCGCGCAGCTAAGGCCGGAGGATTCATTTGCTTCTGCGGATGTTGTTGGTCGTCGCGAGATGAAAGCCATTCCTGAATTATCCGTCAGCCTGAACTCTCATTCATCATTGCTTTGCCCGTGGCGGTTTGGTGTTCTTTCTGCCCGATAAGCTATGAGTTCATCCGAGTCAGAAGCGAATCCGCTGAAGGCCCCGACTGCGCCGCGAGTGCGCAAGTTGATGGTCGCCAACCGCAGCGAAATCGCCATCCGCGTGTTTCGCGCAGCGACCGAGCTGGGCTTCCGCACGGTCGCGATTTATGCGCAGGAGGACCGGCTCGCGATTCATCGTTTCAAAGCTGACGAAGCCTACCTGGTCGGCGAGGGCAAAGGGCCGGTCGGCGCGTATCTCGATATTCCCGGCATCATCGCGCTGGCGAAGGAAAAGGGCGTGGACATGATCCATCCCGGCTACGGTTTCCTGGCCGAGAATGCCGAATTCGCCAAGGCGTGCGCCGAAGCAGGCATCACGTTCATCGGACCGCGAGTCGAATTGCTCCGCATGATGGGCGACAAAACCACCGCGCGGGCGCTGGCGAAAAAGGTCGGCGTGCCCACCCTGCCCGGCACGGAGGATCCGATTGAAGACCGGGAGAAGGCGCTGAAGGTCGCGAAGGAAATTGGTTTTCCACTCATTGTCAAAGCGGCGTTCGGCGGCGGCGGGCGTGG
>Ga0137333_1000169_pt1 | contig 17337 bp, 11 predicted proteins | sample EasRivERMLT231_2_FD_102286 | JGI IMG/M metagenome (GOLD analysis project Ga0137333, IMG submission 102286) | Soil microbial communities from meander-bound floodplain in the East River, Colorado, USA - East River MetaG ERMLT231_2 | ecosystem: Environmental > Terrestrial > Soil > Floodplain ... | reverse complement strand
GCATTGGGATAGTAATTTTATAGCCAACAACAGACCTCCGCAGTTAACTCGGAGGTCTATTGTTTTTAAACAGGGCCTTTAACTCTCTCAATCCATTCAAGGCATTATTGCTTAACTCATCATTCAATTCTAACTCGGCGAATTCATCCTCATCCAATACTGTCTGTTTACCGTCAACTGAAACCCATAGATCCAAAGCCAGGTCAACATACGAAACCACATCGTCTTCGATGACCGCAGGCATGCCCACATTACAATACCAGCCTTTTACTTTTCCATCATCGCGGTCGTGGATCGCGAAAATGTTATACCAGCGGTCTGAATAATAATATTCTACAAAGCGGTCACCAGTTTTGAAGACCACATCCTGAAAAGGCATATCGGCACGGTCAAATAAGGCTTCGAGTGTGATCGAGTTTTTGTCACGTGCTATCAAGTCGCCTTCATATTTGTAAGTCACTTCGCCAGCGGGATTCTTTTTCTGGATTTTTATCCGCGTGACTGTTTCGCTTGTTTTCATGCAAGACATTCTACCTTAACCGGCACTGAAAATCTTTGACCCTTCTTTGGTGCTTCTGGCAAATATACATAGAGTCCATTCTCCAATGTGACCTTAAAACGATTCTGTTGAAAGATCACATCCGCAACGACTCCAGAGATGAAATTCGCTTCCGCGTTCGCGCCAGCCGGTAGCGGACGCACCAACAAATGAACTTTATCGCCCCTTGAGTGTGTATGTGCGCATTTCACGGTGAAAACGCCATGCTCTGTTTGTAATTCACTCTGCGCAATGACTTCCCCGTCCAGTAGATTTCCCAAACCGAGAAACCCCGCAACAATGGCAGACTCAGGCTGCGCCCAAACATCCGCAGGAGTTCCTTCACGGATGATTCTGCCTTCATGCAAAATCAAAACCCGGTCAGCGATCGTAAAAGCTTCTTCTTGATCGTGAGTCACATATATCGCAGGGATCTTCGTCCGATGCAAGATCATCCGCAATTCGTTGAGCAAGTCTTCGCGTAGGGTGCGGTCCAAGGCGCCGAGCGGTTCATCGAACATCAACAAACGCGGACGGATCGCCAACGCACGCGCCAAGGCAACGCGCTGTTGTTCACCGCCAGAAAGGTCGATCACTTTTCTTGTTCCAAACCCAGTAAGACTTACTAACTCCAAAGAAGTGGCTACGCGCTCAATGATTTCGGCTTGTCCTACGTTGCGCATCTTCAAACCGAAAGCCACATTGTCATTGACGTTGAGGTGCGGAAAAAGTGCATAGTCCTGAAAGACCAAGCCAAAGTCACGGAGATGAGGCGGTGTGGTTGTGAGGTCGAGTCGATTGAAAGAGATGAAGCCAGAGTCGGGAGCTTCAAGTCCAGCAATGATCCGTAAGAGTGTTGACTTGCCACTACCTGATGCACCAAGCAGACAGACGGTCTCCCCCTCCGCAACAGTGAATGAAATATCGTTGAGCAACAGCCTGCCTTCATGTGTTTTGAAAATGTTGCGAACTTCGAGCATTAGAATTCTCCGGTATTGGGCAGGCGAAATTTTTCAATGGTCAACATGCCGATCATAGCAAGCAGCATGAGGATCGTCGCCATCGCCATGGATTGACCGTAATTCAAGCCGCCAGGTTGCGAGAGGAAGCGTTCGATAGCAAGCGGGACGGTTGGATATTCAGGACGTGCAATGAGGAGTGTTCCGCCGAATTCGCCCAGCGAGATCGTGAAGGCGAACGTCCCGGCGGCAAGCGTGGCACGGCGCAGGATGGGAAAATCAATTTGCTTCCACACTTCAAAAGGTGAGGCACCAAGCGATGATGCTGCTTGCCGTAAACGCTGCGGGATGGAGGCTATAGCGGGCTGCAACGTGCGAATCACAAAAGGTAACGCGACCAATGTATGCGCGAATGGAACGAGCCACGGTGACGTCAGCCATTTGCCATAGGTGATGATAAAGCCAAGACCAAGCATCACAGCCGATGAACCTAAAGGCAACATGATGAGTGGGTCAAGGATTTTTTCAAGACGGGTTGGTTTGGCAAGCGCGATCGCAGCAGGATAACCAAGTAAAAGCGACAGTACAACAGTTGCGCCTGCATAACCAAGTGAGTTGAGCGTTGCCTGAATCGGCGGGACATAAAACACTGAATCACGGCGATTGATAAAAAGTTCGGTATAGTAATCCGTGGTGAAACCGTATTGAACTTCGCCACGTTGACCACGGTCCGCTTCGAGGCGGAAGAGAGAACGGATCGGAAGGGAAGAGAGAGGGAGCAGGAAGAATGTAGAAAGCAGAATGCAGAATAGAGTGACAAAGAGCTTTTGCTTAAGAGTTTGAGGTTTGATGAGCGTAGAACGCGGAGCGAGTTGGGTTATGGAGCGTGAAGTAATACGTGTATAGAGAATCGAGAATATGAGTGTGCAGATCAATTGAATGATCGCCAACAATGCGGCGACAGGTAGATTAAGTTGCCTGACAGCTTGAAGATAAATCTCCACTTCGAGGGTGGAGAATTGTGAGCCGCCTAACAAAAGGATCACGCCAAAACTGGTGAAGTCAAAGAGAAAGACGAGCAGCGTGGCGGCAAAAATGGATGGACGCAGAAGCAGGAGAGTCACATCTTTCCAAACGTGGAAAGTGTCTGCGCCGAGGGAACGCGCGGCGTGCTCAAGTTTCGGGTCAAGGCTGGAGAGGGCGGTACCAACGATGCGGATGATGATAGTGGTATTGTAGAAGATGTGGGCGATCAATATTGCAGGGAGAGTTCCAATAAACTGGAAAGAAGAAAGAGGAAAGAGCGCGTGAGCAAGCCCGCGTGGACCGAGCAGGGCACTGAAGCCTGCCGCAACAACGACAGTGGGCAGCATGAACGGAACCGCGGTTAAGGCGCGCAGGATGGATTTACCGCGAAAATCATAGTGGGCGAAGAGATAGGCAGAGGGGAGACCAAGTAGGAGCGTTAGGAAAGTGGAAAGAAAAGCTTGATAAAACGTAAAACGTAATGCGGAACCGGCAATTCGGAAATTATCAGGGGCAAAAGCGGATGTATCGAAGGTAAGAGCCAGGATCCTGGAAAGAGGCAGAAAGAAAAAGATAGTGAGGAAAGTGAAGGGTAGAAACCAGAGGAGCGAGCGAGTAGACAGGTAAACAGGTATCCAAGTAGACAGGGACCTACGCCTGTCCAATCTCTTATGTATCTGTTTACCTGTTTCCATGTCTACTTATTTACTTTAGGACAACATCCGTCCACGCTTGAATCCAGGCATCGCGATTGGCGGCGATCACATCGGGAGACAGTGTGGCAGGTCTTTCGGGAGCTTGAGCGTATTTCACGAATGCATCAGGCAACGCAGCATTCGGATTCACAGGATAGACAAACATTTGCAACGGGATATCTTCCTGGAATTGCTGGCTCAACATAAAGTCCACAAATTTTTCGGCGAGGGCGCGTTGCTGCGTCCCTTTGAGGATACCGACAAATTCAATTTGACGGAAGCAGGTATCAGGTCCAAGCATGGAGGCGGTAGGTGCCTCATCCAGGGGTTTCTCTGCGAAGATCACTTCGGCGGCGGGTGAAGTCCCGTAGGAAACGACGAGGGGCTGAGGTCCCTTGCCGGAGGATGCACTAAAGTTTGTGTAATAAGCGGTTTCCCAACCATCAACCACAACAACACCATTAGCTTTTAGTGACGTCCAATAATCAGTATATGAATCACCATAGTGTGCGATGGTCGCAAGCAGGAACGCCAAACCGGTGGACGAGGTGGCAGGATTTTCAACCACCAACAAATCCTTGTATTCGGATTTTAGGAGATCCTCAAGGGTTTGCGGCACAGGTAAGTTCTTATCAGCGAAATAAGCCTTGTCGTAGTTGATACAAACGTCACCGTAATCAATCGGCAATGCGCTATTGGATGCATCGAGTTTGAATCCAGTAGGAATATTTTTTAGTTCGGGCGAAGCATACGCTTCAAAGATATCCGCTGCGAGGGCGCGGGAGAGGAAGGTATTGTCCACGCCAAAGAGCAAGTCAGCGAGCGGCGCATCTTTAATCAGAATGGCTTTATTCAAGACTGCACCCGCATCGCCACTTTGAAGGAACACGATCCTGGCATTGTTAGTTTCTTCAAAAACCTTTACGATATCTTCGCTGACAGCAAATGAATCATGGGTCATGACTGTAAGGGTTTGGGGACCTGTGGGCGTTGACGTGGTTTGAGGCGCGCAAGCTGCGAGCAGCAGGCAGAAAGATAAAAGCAAGAGTGGTAGACGTTTCATATTGTCCTTTTCGAGTTATGAGTTGCGAGTATGAATAATAAGCAAATTGCCTGACGAGATCTTGATGTTGGCTGATTCGCTTAACATTTCGTTGCTAATGCCGCGTGTTTTTTCAGGATATAGAGTTTCGTTATCCAGTATCCATTTCAGTCCCTGCGTTTGGACTCCGCGGACAGGGTTACCCCAGGGAATCAATGAGACGATATCTCCGCTTCTGCCCTGGACTTGAACCTGATCCCGACAAAAGAACATTTCCTCCACCCCATCATCAAGACGCACGTCGAAGGTTGCAAGCTGTAGATCAGTGAGCAGCGCAATGTTGCCGATGGTTTGATCCAGACGACCGCCCAATGCAGCCATAATAACGATCTCGCGAGGTTCAAGTTCAATGGCGCGATTAATGGCAAGTTCGAGATCGGTCTCGTTCTTGTCACGCGGGAATAATTCAACGGCAACACCGAGCGCTTGCAATCTCTGCCATTGATCGTTTTGGATTGAATCCATATCGCCGATCACCAGGTTGGGCGTCAGATTCAAAGCCACAGCGTGGCGTGTGCCACCGTCTGCGCAGATGACGAAATCATCGGCAAGCAAAAGGTCGCGAGCTTTATTGAGGTCAGGCAGGTCGCCGTTGGCGAAGATAATAATCCGTTGCATATTATGTATTGCTCTATATTACTCACGTTTCGACTTCACTCGGCTTGCACTCGTTCCGCTCAGCGCGATGACATGAAAAAACCATCCTCGTGGTGGAGGATGGTTGGTTGAAAAAGCAATATCCCTCCGCCAGCATGATCTGGATCAGGTAATGCGGGTTGAGCGTTCTACGCTCCTCTCAGCCTGTTGGTTTACAGGCACCCCGTTCAGTTATGACTTCACTTATAAAACGTGCGGGTTATTTTGTCAACCTAAAAATTATCGCCCAGCAAGCTGGGCGATTCTAAAGTTAGCGGACTCTGCGCTTCCATTCTTCTTTCATTTGCAACTCGCTGGGGCTTACACCTGAATCAAGCGCCAGAAAATCTGTGAGCAGGCGGTTGAACCTGATTGTCTCATCGATCATGGGGAAATGCCCTGAGCCGTCAAGATAAACTGGGTGTGTCATGGATGCTAGCGAGAAACTTTCATCAGGAGCAAAGACTGCTGGGTCTTTTTCGCCGTACACCAACAGGCAGGGAATATTCAAGTTACGGAAAGAGCCGTATAAATTGTCAGCCTGGAGACCGACCATCGAGGCAGTAACAGCCTGCCCGTCGGCTTTTGCGGCGTCTGATAAGGCAGTGGTCGCTTCAGGCGTTCGAGAAGACAGCCAGTCAGTCAACTCTTGAGGCGAAGCAGTCCGCAAACGGGAACTGACGGCATCAATATGCAAGGGGCAATTGATCGCCATCACCCGGTCTACACTTTGCGGGAAGCGATTGGCAAACTTCATGCCCACCAAGGCACCCAATCCATGACCAACGAGGGCGATCTTGCCAATGCCCATTTCGTTGAGGAAACGATCTAACAGCGAAGATTGTTGCTCAAGCGAGTAGCTCAAAACGTTATGCGCTGTATCTCCGAAGCCCCATAGATCCAGGGCGTAGGCGCGATAGGAGGTTGAGGTGACTTGCATGGAAGCGATCCAATATTTCCATGAGCCAACCCAACCGTGCAGGAAGATAACCGGACGACCACGCCCGAGTACCTCGTAATGCACAATAGAACTATCGAGAAGAATAGCGCTCAATTGTTATTTTCCAAATTTCGCCAGAATAATTTTTATTTGCGTGGTCAACTGATCGGGAGCAAAGGGTTTGAGTAAATACTCTTCAGCACCGGCATCAAGCCCTTGCTGTCTTTCGCTTTCCTGTCCTTTTGCAGAAAGAAAGACCACGGGAATATCTTTTAAATCGGGGTTGGCTTTCATGGCTTTGCAGGCTTCATAACCAGTCATACGAGGCATACGCACATCCATCAGGATAAGGTCTGGGTTGACTTTGGGCGCCATTTCGACAGCCTCCTCCCCATTGGATGCCGCAAACACTTCATGCCCGGCAAAACGCAGGGTGAAGGCAACCAGATCACGGATATCACGTTCGTCTTCTGCAATTAATATCTTAGCCATTATTCATGCCTCATTATTTCTCATGCACGGGCAGGGTAAAGGAGAAGATACTGCCTTCACCCGGTATGCCACTGCTTTTCATCCAAATCCGTCCGTTGTGCATTTCCACAATTTGTTTGACGATGGAAAGACCCAAACCGGTTCCCGGCGTGGCAAGCACCAAGGGGTGTTCGCCGCGATAGAAACGCTGGAATACGCGTTCCTGGTCTTCAAGGGAAATTCCAACACCGTTATCTTCCACATTCACTTGTACTTCATGTCCGCCATTCAAGGGTTGGATCTGGACCTTGATGGTGCCATTTTCAGGTGTGTAGTGGTAGGCATTGTAGACAAGGTTCGCCATGATCTGGCGCACACGTTCCATATCGCCATAAACAAACGGTAGCTTCTTCGGGACATCCAGCGAGACGCCCATCGGTTTGTTTTCTTCCTGCGAGCGCCGCAAAACGTCTTCGATAACATCTTCTGCAATTTCACGCATGTCAAGCGCCTGGGGTGAAAGTGTGACACGTCCCGATTCGATGCGCGAGACATCAAGCAAATCATTGACTAAAATGTTGAGACGCTCGGTGTTACTCTTGATAATGTTCAAGAAGTGCGTCTGATTTTCATTCATGGCACCGGCTGCGCCCATCAAGAGCACATCGGTATAGCCACGAATGGATGTCATCGGTGTGCGGAGTTCATGACTCACCGTGGCAACAAACTCAGATTTCAAACGATCCACTTCAACTTCGTGGGTAATATCACGGAAGATGGATACGGTTCCAAGGAAATCGTTTTGCAGGATCACTGGCGCAAGATGGACCAGTACGATGCGTCCATTTTGCAGGTCAAGTTGTTCGGCAAAGGTCTCGCCATCATAAGAAGCTGGAGTGTCAGACCAGTCACGAATGGTTTGCATCCACGAACCAGCGGCTTTACCAAATAGACCACCGAATACATCCAGCGGCTGCCCAACCAGACGACCTGCTTCCAGATCGAGGATCTGTTCGGCAGAACGGTTCATGAACGAGATGCGGTTGTGTCCGCCTGTGACCAGGACACCATCTGCCACAGCTTCAAGGATGGCTTGTGAACGGCTGGCATCTTCCTGCTCACGGCGGAGCATGCCGCCCAAGCGCTCAGCTTGATCACGAATGAGCTCGTATAAGTGCGCATTGTTAATGGCAACTGCAACCTGTCCAGCAATGGCTTTCACCACGTTTAGAATCTCAGCGCTGAAATATCCAGGTTTACGGTGGAAGACCATCAAAACGCCGATAACATCTTCCGCCACCAATAGAGGCATGACGATCGCACTGCGATGTTCGCGCGAAGACGATGATGTTTTCACCCAACGTTGATCTTCAATCAAATCCTGAATGAGCGCGGCTTCGCGGTTTTCCACCACCCAACCAGCCAGACCTTCACCGATCTTTAGCTTGAAACCACGTCCCTCGCCGCCGATCTTATCGGTGAGATAGCCATAGCCTGCCCGGTAGTGCAGCATATTGTCTTCAACGCTCCGCAGCATGATGGTACCTTGTTCCGCGCCAATGGCGTCGTTTAACAATGCAAGCGTACGATTCAGCGCACGATCAAGATCGAGGCTGGATGACACTTCAGTGAGAATGCGCAGAAGTGTTTCCGTATTTTGTTGTTCACGCTGCAATTGAGCAGTGCGCTCAACCACGCGCTGCTCAAGTTGCTCTGCCAAGCGCTGGGTTTCATTGAACAAACGTCCGTTTTGGATCGCAACGATCGCCTGGTTTGCCAGCGTACTAAGAATTTGTAAATCATCTTCCGTGTACACATTAGGTTCATAACTTTGAGCGGAGAGCATTCCAATCGTCCTGCCGCCAAGTACCATGGGGACAGCAAGAATGGAAAGCGGAGTACTGGGTTTGCCATACACTACACTATCCATGCTTTCCACAACATCAGCACCATGCAATAACAAAGGTTTGCCCGTTGAGATCACACGACCGCTCAAGCCCTGATTGTGTGGGATGCGGGTTATCGGAGCACGCTTATCATCATCGATAAGATAGACACCTTCGATCTCATCCGTTGATTCGTCCAAAAGACTGATCACAAATGATTCAACGGGCATAAGCCGTTTTGCGGCATTATGAACAGCCACATACACCTGCTCAGGATCAAGATTGGCGCCTACCTGGTAACTGGCTTTGTTAAGAGCTGAGAAGCGATCTGCCGTTTGTTGCGTTGATTGGAACAGGCGCGCACCTTCCAAAGCAATGGAAGCCTGATTGGTTAACGTCCGCGCCAGTTCGATCTCCGCCAGACTAAACCGCACGGAAGCGTTTTGGTGGACAAAAAGCAAGGCGCGCAGGTTTGAACCACTTGTAAAAGGCAAAATGAGTAGCGACTGAGTTCCTTCTCCCAGGAAGTTGCTCAGAGGTGTCAGATCTGGTTCAGCATTGACGGCATCGGTCACAAATACACCCAGTGATTCTTGCAGACGCTGGAAGATGGGCGCATCAGGCAGTTTGGCTGGCAGCTTAGTTTTGCTTTTGGGAGTTGAATGTCTCCATACAGGTTTGTCACGATCAAAGCCAACAATCGAGATACGCGGGGCATTCAAAGCATCCTGTAGCTCACGGGCAGTTAATTCAAGGATCTTATCTTCTTCAAGCAACCCGCTCAACGCAGATGAGAAGCGATTGAGCAGCGCCAGGCGCTGTGAACGTTCATCCAACTCAGTAGCACGGCTGAAACTGTCTTCAAATAATCTCGCATTTTCAAGAGCGACCGCCGCCTGGCTGGCAAACGTAGTACCAACCTGTACATGTTCACGCGTAAAGAAATATGCCTGCCATTTTTCAAGAGCCAACACACCAATCACCTGATTCTTTGAAACAAGCGGCAAGCCAAGCCAGGAGAGACGCGGAGCCTCCAACGTCGGGAAACGTGGATCCTGACGCACATCACCGACAAGAACACCCTGTCCGGTACGGATCATCTCTTTAAATAAAGCGGCTCCGTCTGCGGCAACGGTCAGACCAAGACGACGGTCTGTATCTGGGAAACCGCGTGCCGCAGCAACGGTCAGGCGGTCCTTTTCACGGAGCCAGAGTGTGGCTGTGTCGTACGGTATGACTGGTCCAAGTTGGTCAAGCAGGGATGCGACTAATTCATTGCTTTGCAGGCTGGAAGTGAGATTCGTCGCCGCATCAGTCAACGCTTCAAGCTGCGCTGCGCGTTCCTGTGTGGTTTGCACCAGACGGACGTTTTGGAGCGACAAGCCAACTTGCTGTGAAAGTGACAGCAGGAGGGTCTCATCTTCTTCTTTGAACGCGGCGGGTGTATTGAAATTATCCAACACAAGCACGCCGATACATTGTTCACCGGATTGGATCGGGATCAGCAAACTCGAAACAGGCAAACGTCCACCCGTTGCCTGGCGATAAAGCAACAAACCTTCCGTTGAAAAAGTATAGTCCCGCGTGAATTGAATTTCATCCACTCGCATGGAGTGCTTTGTATCGTAGACTTGTCCCGGCAAAGACTCGCCCAGGTGATACACAATACGTTTCATGGCATCGTTGTCAGCATAGCCTGAAACCGCCTGCGGGATCAATTGACTGGCATGTTCATCCCAAAGCAACACAACTCCGGCATGTGCAACGCTCAAAGCACGGCGCGCGCTTTCCAACAACGAACGCACGATTCGGTCTGCATCCAACCCGCGCAACTGACGACTGAAATCGAGCAGGAGATTTACTTCCTGTAAACGCCGCCGCGTTTCATTGAGCAGGGAAATGTTCTGCAAAATAACAGAGGTCTGACGCGCGATCTGGTGGTACACCTGCAAGTCTTCAGCTGTAAACGCAGGCAATGGTTCAGGGCTGAGCGCCATCATGGCGGCAACCGTCTTTTTATCGATCTTGATCGGCAAACACACCAAAGACTTGGCACGCAACGCAGTCAGTAAGGGCGTCTCGCGCCACTCCAGATCTTCATCAAGGCTTGCGATCAGAATGGCTTCACCAGTCTGCAGACAAGTCCGCAATGGATTCCGCTGACCAAACAGGGCTTCAGGGTTGGTTGCGCGGGGGACACTTCCCAACACATGCATCAGGCGCGGTCCATCTACAGCGATTTCTGCAATGATGGCAACCGACATGCCCAATTGCGTAAGCGTTTCGCGCCCCAATGCCTGCAAGGCAGATGATGCATCCAACTGACGGCTCACTGATTCAGTAATCGCAAGACCAGCCCGCACCCGCTGAGCACGCTGATCAAGGTTTTGTATGGCGATGGTCTGATCCAAATCCTTGCGCAGCAAAATCGGCAAATCATTTTGAGTAACTGTGAGCAGGCGCTGCTGTCTTTCCATACCTGATGACAGCGATTCAACCTGAGTGCGTAATGCAGTGAAACGGGCATGGCTGTATACCAGGAGTGAGGCTTGCGCTGCATAGATCTCCAGCGTTTCAATCGTGGCAAGGTCAGGGCGCATGCCGTCGCGCGGAGTATCGAGGCTGATCAACCCGAGCGGGTTCCCCTGGCTGTCATCCAACGGCACAAGCAGAATGTCATCATGATCCCAGGCATTGGGCAGGTTCTTCGATTTTCCATCTGCGATCGTTACCATATGCACATCAGCAGGAATAATGGGAGCCTTATCCACAGGGATAAAATAGGAACGACTAACCTTAAACTGCAGTTTGAGCAGTTGCTGAACACTGGATAGCGGTTGTTTCCGCGAGATCAATTCGTTCAACACCTCTGGAGCAAACCCGACACCCGCTACGCGTCTTAACAAGCCGGTATCTGATTCGTAAATACTGATCAGGACTGCCCCGAAAGGTGTGGCTTCACGAATACCATTGGCGATCAACCGCAGAGATTGCTCAAGCGGTTGGTCAAAGTTGATGAAGGGATTGACCTCTGATAATTTTGTGAGCGCGTCAGCACGCCGTCGGAAGCGTTCCACAAACTGCCGTTGACCTTGGTAGCGATTCGCGTTGCTAATTGCAACTGCTGCTTGCGAAGCAAGAGTCTGTATCACCTCAAGTGCGGTCTCATCGAAGAAATCCAGTTGTTGTGCATGCAAAAGAATTAGGCCGGTGGTTTTACCCTGACTAATAATCGGCACGATCATCGTAGACTGGACACCTTCATGAGGTTGAACTTGTCCAGCTTGACTCAAGTCCGTAATGATTTTTGGTGAACCCGTTGAAATGACTTCCAGTTCGGAGGGCGAAAAACCATCCGTGTGTGAACAGCCTATTGAAAGCGTAACAGGCGGCGGGTTGGATGAAGCGGTCGTGTCAAACAGCAGGATCGTCCCACATTCTGCGTGAGTCGTCTGCAGGCTTTCATCACGTACAATTTCAAGCAGTGAATTCACATCCACCATTGAATTAAGCTCACGACTCACACGGGTAATCGCTGTGAGATGCCCAATGCGGCGACGCAAGGTTTCGTCTGTGGAGGATGAGCGAGTGGTCTCTTCGATGGCAGAAGCTAACAACCCTGCTGCGGTGGAAATGATCTGGAGATCGTAGTTGTTGAAAAATTCAACTTTACGACTGCCCAGCATTAGCTCGCCGATACTACGTTCACGCACTACCAGCGGAACAACCACAGCAGATTCAACTTGCAGGGTTGTTACGAGCGGTCGATAACTGGGGAGTACGCGGCGATCGGAGCTAAGGCGGCCGGAGATAAATGATTTTTGACTGCCAGAGACGGTTAAACGATATTGCGAGGCATCCATGTGCAGGCGCGCAAGCGTACTCGTCGCATCAACAGAGGTACCCACTACAGAATCAGCATGCACGCGTAGTTCGCCAATCTGCTCATCGTACAAAAAGATGGCAGCGAGGTCGCCCTGGAAGAGACGGGCAAGTTCCTGTACGGAGAAGCGGAGGGTTTCATCCAGGGTTGCAGTGGATACCGCGAGGCTGGCAATGCGGCGCAGAGCATCAGAACGCAAAGCGCGCTGGCGGGTCTGCTCGACGACCACTGAGTTTTCGATAATACCGGCCGCTTGCGTGGCAACGATGTTGACCAAACGCAATTCTGATTCGGAAAATTCATGTGCTGCTTGTTTATGGTTGGAAACTTGAAAATAACCTACAAGGCGATCACCTGATATCAAAGGTTCAAGAACTGATTCACGCAAGCTCGCTGCCTGTGACAGGTTTTGTAAGCCAAGGTCACGCCATGACTGGTCATCCGCGGCATTGCGCGTGATGATCGCTTTACGCTCCATGATGATCTTTTCAGCAGAACTGTTGGGGTGTATCGTAGTGCGATAAATATCAACGATGTGGGCGGGTAACCCCTGGAAAGGTAATTGAGCTTCCAGCGTGTTCTTGCCTTCATCATAAAGGAGGAACCCAAGCACATCGACTGCAAATAACGACTTGACGCTTTCAACCAGACGACCAATTAAGTTTGTGTGGTCTTGTGATGTGCCAAAAGCCTGCGCCAGGTTAGCGAGTCCACTTAATTCTGCAGAACGGTTTTGCTCTGCTGTATAAAGCAGGGCATTGTGGATACTATATGCAGCTTGCGTGGATACCAATTTGGCAAGGTCAAGATCCTGTTGTCCAAGCGCACCAGGCGATAAATGTCCAAATTCCAACGTTCCCACAAGGTGATTGTCAACAACCAGCGGAAGACCCAGGTACGATTGTACAGGTGAGTTCATATTCCATTGAGGCATGGATACGTTGGGGTTCCGTGTATCAGGAATAAGCAACGGTTTGAGTTGTGTGATCAGGGAATCTGTCAGCCCTTCAAAATGAGAGCGGGTTGCAGGCTGAATATTTGAGGCACCCGATACATCCAACACATAGGTTGCCAGAGTTTTGCGAGCGGCATTCCAGGTTTTCACTTCCAGCAAGTCAGCGGGAACGAAATGAGATACATTCAATAAAATCGCGTGTAATGTGTCTTCAAGGTCGAGGCTGGCGGAAACCTTGGTTCCAAAATCAGTAATAAGTTGTAATATGGATGAATCTGTGTTGGTTTCAGCAAGGTTTTTGGAAAACTCGATATTCCGCATGGCGATCAGCATGAGGAAATCAGGTCCAGGCACCAGATAAGATGTAACTTCGATCAGTTGCCCACTGATCGAGATCCGTTTTTGTCCCTGGCGCGCACAGAGTTCGATAAATTCTTCCGCCGGGCGGACGCGTCTGATAAGTTGTTCCAGATCTGGCAATTCCTCTGGGCGCAAACCAAACCACTCACGCGCCAGATCATTAATATATTCCACCCGCCCACCAGATTGTACGATTAGAATAGCTTCATTTGTAGATGAATCAGGGGAAACAAAAGGAGATTCTGTTTGTGATACAACCGGCGTGTTACGTTGCGCCCGACGCAGATAAACAACAACCAGCACTGGCACGATGAACGCCAGCGCAAGTATGATCAACCCGAGGCCCGTTTCCAGCCCGGCTATCATTATCAGATATCACCTTATCCGCCAGACGCGGAATCCTGTCGGCGGGCTTCAGCCGCCAATTCAGTGATCTCGCGAATGTCGGCAAAAGACTGTACACTGGGCGAAACAATGCCCACCGACATCGTCATAAATGGAACTTTAACCGTAGTTCCATCTGCCGCCGGGGCTTGCATAAAGCCCTGCTGTCGATCCATAAAGTTGTAGTGCGTCTGCACTTCATTATCGAAGCGTTCTTTGAGACGCGCCTTGATCGCAGCCGATCTTTCATCCGACGTAATAACAATGAAATTGTCGCCGCCAGCATGCCCAATGAAATCTGAAGTAGAGCCCAGTTCGTCGACCACCTCGCCAATCAGCATGGCAGTGAAACGCAAGACATCATCGCCGGTTACAAAGCCATAGACATCTTTAAAAGGCTCAAAGCTATTGACACGCGCATCAAGCAGAGCCCAGCCTTTTTCACGAATGATCTCGCGCAGTCGATTTTCGATCAGGCGTCCTGCGGGCAATCCAGAGCGGGGATCTGTGAGACTCTCACGCTCAGAGCGTTTGATCGCGCCTTGTACGCGCAGCTTCAATTCTTCGATATCAAACGGCTTCGTGATGTAATCATCTGCGCCCAACTCCAAGCCTTGCAACTTGTCACTGCGTTCATCTTTTTGGGTTAGGAAGATCACCGGGATATGGCTGGTACGCATGTTGGTGCGCAAATTGCGACAGACTTCATAGCCATCAATATCTGGCAACATGATATCCAGCACGATCAGATTAGGCAGAACCTGTTTGGTCTTTTCCAATGCGTCTGAACCACGCACAGCGACATCGACCTCAAACTCCATGCCGCCAAAATAGATCTTCAGCATGTTGCCGATATCGATATCGTCTTCCACAACCAAAAGTCGAGATTTTCCCATAAGCGACCTCCAATATTACATGTGCGCGATGTGCGGCAATCGAGCATTTTTCGCGTTACGACGCACTGCTTCAATTTGTTGAGTTGTTACTTCTCTTTCGAATGAACGGAACCCGCTCAAACGAAAACCGTGCTTCTTTGCAATCCTATCGATCTCTTCCACGCGCGCTCTTGTCAAATGTTTGCCAAGCGTGTAATCCTCAAAACGTCCTTCGAGCGCCAACGCTATCGTTTCAGCCATACAGGCATAAGCCTTGCCGGCCGGAAAACCAAAGTTAAAGTGGAAATCAACGGGTCCTGGCACATCAACCATTCCACCGTCAATGACTAATATATCATCTCTCACAGCCGCCACCATTGCAGAAACATCACGGGGGCGGGCAACATCGCAAACTACGCTACCCGGTTGCAGATGTTCAGGACGGACTACATCATGGATGGCGCTCGTCACCGTCAGGATCAACTGCGCTTCCTTCAAAACATCCATCTTCGTGCTGACGATCAACTCGCATCGCGTATGGACCTTGAGCCTGTCACGCAGTTCTTCAAGTTTATCCTGCCTACGGCCGATCAAGTAAAGCCGCTCCACATCATCCGCAAGCAATTCAGCACACACCTGCCCGATCGCGCCGGTTGCGCCTACCACTGCTGCTGTGGCGGTTTTGAGCGGAATATCCATGACACAGGCTGCTTCACGAATGGCATCCACCGCAACCATGACGGTGTAAGAATCGCCAGTGGTGACTGGCACATCCAGCGCATTTGCAATTGTAACGCCTGCATCCCCAACTACGGAAGTGAATGCGCCCAATCCAAGAATCTGTGCGCCCAGTTTTTCTGCCAACCGTCCGGTTTGTATAATCTTACGATAAACCGTACGCTCTGGCAACTCCATCATCCGTTTTGGTGTATATGGACAGGCAATGAACCAGCCTTTTATCTCCTTACCGGTCGCCTGGGATGTAATCCCTGTAATCTCGGAAATATACACTGGCGGAAAAAACGTAGAGAAAAAATCGATCTGCTGCTCATTGAGCACACGCCCCAAAAACGGAAATTTTCGACTCACATCCCGCTTGGGGTCGATGGGATGGATGATGAACGCAAAGGTATCCACGTGTTACCATGATTCCAATTCTTTTTCTTTTTCGTCTTTTGGCGGATACAATCGTTTATGCAATCCGGCTGATTTAAATTTGTGGTGATCGCTGTCTTCGTATCGAATGTTCTTGTCGATGACACGGCGGTCTTTCGAAGCAGCCAAAACCACATCTGATTCAATGGTACGGGCAGGATACACAATTAAACCAGAACCCAAACGACAATTATGTCCTACCGCACTTCCAATCACGGGGCGGTTTGAGAGACTTAAGTTATCTTTGCCATCCAGCGCTCGGATCGGAGCCGGAACCAGGTTGTAGTCTGTGAATGTTGAACCTGCTCCAATAAATGTATTACGCCCCACTACACACATCTGCAAACAAGTGTTTTGAGCGATCATGCTGTTTTCCATAATGGTGGTCATGAACAACGCAGCACGGAAGGGCAAAAAGGTTCCGTCACCCACCACTGAAAGCATCAACTGGACATCCTGTGAGATATTCACATTATTGCCAATAATACAATTCTCGATCACCGCGCCGGCGTTGATCGTTACATTGTCACCGATCGTTGTAGGTCCATGAATGATGGCATGAGGGTCGATAATGCAATTCTTACCGATCTTGACTAGTTCAGAGCATTCAAGGATCTGACGCCCCTCATAAATTGCCTTGCCCAAGATCTTTAGCTTGAAACCCAGGTCTTCACCCAGGCGTTTTTCAAAACGTGCACCACGTGAAAATAACCCGAACACCACGTCGGCTATAAATATATGCACCCACGAGTCAATGGCAATCAGCGTGCGTAAAGGCACCTGGAAAGTCAGGTCGCCACTCTGATCAGCCATGTAGGTTGGCACATGGTAATAGCCAAGTTCACGCGCTTCAAGATTGATCACCAATGGTTCAACGTCTGCCACTGGACCTTTCGGGTAATACCATAAATCTGCCAGATATAAACCACCAGCAGGCGCATAGGATGCAGATAACGGCAGAGCATGCTCTTTAAAAGCCGAGTCTTCCACAGAAAAAGCAGCACGTACAGCCCGCCCTTTTTTCTGGGCAGCAGTCATAAAAGCTTGTATATATGGCTCGTCAAAGAATAGATTGTCGCGATATACGATCGTTTCTTCCTTAGACAAAGGTAAGCGCTCCCCCGTTCTCAACTCCTGCTCGCGCGTTGTATACGGCGCAAGCACGTTACGCTGATGCAGCCAAAGAGGATGATTCTGTATACGCAGATCACGAGCGCGTTCATTAAAAGGAGTAATACGATGATTGTCTTGAAGTATGATCTTGAACATATCAATTACAATTATTCCACAAAATCATCAAAACTGGGGCGGCAAGTTTACGCATTTACACCCACAATATCTACACTTTTGTTGGGGTTTGATTTGATACTATAGGACTTACGCAAAACTGAGAGATTGACGAAGCGGAGCAAAGCAGCTAAGTTTGGGAACATGAGACCAAGAACCCAAACCGTCAGCCGCTTGGATTATTG
>Ga0137333_1000168_pt1 | contig 17338 bp, 18 predicted proteins | sample EasRivERMLT231_2_FD_102286 | JGI IMG/M metagenome (GOLD analysis project Ga0137333, IMG submission 102286) | Soil microbial communities from meander-bound floodplain in the East River, Colorado, USA - East River MetaG ERMLT231_2 | ecosystem: Environmental > Terrestrial > Soil > Floodplain ... | reverse complement strand
CTCACTTTACGCAAAGCACATGGCATTGGCTTCTGTAATGCGACATTTATGTCGCTCTTGTCAGAGAAAAGACTGAAAGGCGAGATAAATCTCGTGTTACGGCTATTACTGCGTAAGGTGAGTAACTAATTCAATAGCTTCGGGGAATATTTCTCTATAATCCTTTTTGAAAAGCCTCACATCAACATTAGATGGTATGGTTAACGAGTCTCTAATTCTTTTTACACGGTCAACTTTATATCCATCTTCGAGTTCAGATTTGCCAATGTCATTGAACCAAACCGTCATGTTCGGGATTGAGTTTTTGTTCGAATAGTAATGATTACGAATGCAGTCTAGCGCGATGATAGGGCTCCCCTTTGCGTCGTTTTCATATATGCCTTCGCCACAAAACAAGTCGAAAACAAATATTCTTTTTGCAAAACCTGCCCGATGTAAGATATTTAGATAGACAGACAAATAGCTACCATACAACTCTATCTTTGCTTCGGAATGTTCTAATAGGCTTGTCTTGGGATTAACACTTTTCATGAGTTTACCTCCCTATATTGGTGGAGTAATTTATTTTACACCCATCATCAACTAAATCTTGCCTGAGCCCCATGTGCCGAACACACCAATGGTCAATGGCGTGTTGTCCCGTTTGGTTAATGTCCGTGAGGGTTTCTACGTGGGGAATAAATTCATCGCGTCACCATCTATTATGGCAATAATTTCGATAATTTATCAAGGTTGCCCAACAATAATCCAAGCAACGGCAACATAAGTTGACTAAAGAGGGTCGAAACTGATTTCAAATCAAATGTATTCGTTTTCGATGCCATGATTTGCTTATGGAGATCTGCAAGGCGCAACAACCGTTCAGCCGTATCCCTATCAGATAGATCACCTGTTGCTTCAATCATATTGATCTTCTTTCTAAGCTTGTTGAGTGTTGCCCATTTTGCTCGATTGGTAATTGCATCAAGTGTGGAACGGGTTAGGATAAATTGGGCAATTATCAATGCCCAGGTGATTACCAAAATTGGAATAGAGAATAAGGCTTTGTTTTGCTGGGCAACCAACTTCGATGTGCCAACAAGCCCAAAAACGGCGCCTACTATAGCCAGCATATAAATAGCTTTTGTGAGTATTTTGGAAATATTACTAATGATTTCTGAATCGGCGGGAGAAAAAGAATTTATCTCATATTGGTACACTTTCAAATTGGAAATAAACAAACAGGTCCAGAAATAAACATGGCATACTAATCCTGCCAAAAACCCATTAATAATGCACCAAAAGGAGAACCCGAAACCGGCAAACTGATGAATAACAATGCTGTTGCTGGCGATTCCCAACAATGACCACAATAAGCAAAAAGGTAAAGCAAAATCAAAAATATATCGTATTGACCATGTATGCTTTACCCATGAAAGCATTTTTGAAAGTTCTTCGACATCATCGATTTTTTCAATAATCTGCTTCGCAACATCATCTAATATACTTTGTACCGCAATATGAGCCATTATTATGGCAAAGATAACTCCTTCTGTAGCGAGGGTGCCTCCTACTAGAATAGGTTTTGCTTTATCAATCTCCCCAAACGCCAATCCAATTAATACAGCTGGACCTGTAAGAATCAAGTTTAGCAAAACAGCATTTGACAGCCAAAATCCCAAGCTGTTGTGGTTGAACGCTTTGCCAAGCGCGTTTAATATCCGCGCCGAAGGGATTTGCTCTTTCAGTGCAAGAATTTCTGCTTTGACTTCCTGTTGCTTTTGGATGAGTTCCGATTCAGTAGCCATATACTCCTCCTAAAAACGCCAAAACCTTTTTCAATTCAACGATACTTTATTTTTTAACCCACTTATCCCATAAAGGAAACGGTCATTATTGATCCCCACGTGCCGAACACGCTGATGGTCAATGGCGTGGAGATCATGACCGAATCCGGCTCCACATGTTCATGAAGCGTCTCCCTGTATAATGAGAAGCAATAAGGAGATATCCCATGAAACGTTTTTTAATTCTCACCCCAGCACTCGTGCTCACGCTGATCATCAGTGCGTGTGGCGCACCGCGTGCACCCCAGGTTACGCCCACAGTCAATCTGACTGACCGGCAAAGCACGGCGGTCGCGGCAGCTGTCACAAACCTGGCGGAGACCCAGGCTGCCATCCCGACCGCTACAGCAACGGTAATTGCTACGAATCCACCAGCTTCCACTGTTACTTTACCTCCCATACCCACCTTGGGACCAACGCTCACCCCGCCTCCTGGTGGGATTTTATTCACTCCGACTCCCGATCAGAATTCTGGTGCGGCAGATCCATGTATAAATACAGTTCTGCCAGCTTCCCTGCCGGGGCTGACGATCAAGATCCGTATCGACAACCCAACCAAGGCAACCATTATGGTTTCGGTCAATCTACAACAAAGCGGACCACAGAGTCCATGCGGCTACCGCGGCTACACTCTCACTGCCGGACAATCTCTGGTCATTAGTGATCTGGTGGAAGGCTGTTATACCCTTTGGGCATGGAACCCCGATCCAAAAGAATATTTCATCGTGACGAACGGAACCAGTTGCCTGAATAATTCCCGTAGCTGGACATTTGATATTTCAACCGATAGCATCAAACTTAGAGAATAGACTTTCATGCGTGAAACAGCAAAAGGGCGTGTCAAGTTATACTTGCCTCTCTGATCAATAGTGGTTCTTATCTGATCCCCAAAATCAGGTATATAATACGCCGCAAGTATCCGTGATTCAGCGGAGGACCTATGGAATACACAATTCAGTTGATCAATGCCTCGCAGATCGTCAGCGTTACCATCACGGGGAAGTGGGATTCGAAAACTGACAAAGCCATGGCGCTGGATGTCATGGCAAAAGTGGCTGAGTCAAAAGCGGGCAAAGTGCTGGTGGATATGCGTGAATTGCAGTTCGATCTGCCGATCATCAATCTCTTTGACCGCGCCAAGGAACTCCGCGAACAACGCAGCAGGTTCGCGCCGGTCAGCGGGCGGGTTGCGCTGGTTTATAAAGCCGGGAGCAAGAAGCTGGATGAAAGCCTTATCTTCTTCGAAAATACCTCCCGGAACCGCGGTTTGCCATACCAGGTTTTCAAAGAAATTGAATCTGCTCTGGAGTGGCTGTCAAAATAAATCTGCTGCTCAGCCTTCACGTTCGAATAAGCCTGCTTTCCACTTCTCCCAATCCTTCAACGTAACTACGGTCATTTTCTCGGCGGCTTTCTTGAGCCAGTCCTTTTTGCGGTTTTTTAGGTCATCCAGCACAGCCTTCACCATCGTCGGTGTTCCCAGATGGATGTTGCCTGTCTCCCAGCCCATGGCACGCAGCATGCGCTTTTCATCGCGTTCCGGCCCCAATTCAACAAGCTCGATACGCATGCAGTCGGGAGCGAGTCGGCGCACGACCCAGCCTGAATAGACTTTCACCACCGGGTCGAGGCTTCTCACTGCCCGCGCAAGGATCTCTTCATAATAGATTTCCGCATTCTTATGTTTCTTCTCCGCCCACAGTGCCACAGAAGGGATTAGCGGCTTGGTCTCACGCGCGATCTGTTCACCCTGCCACGCGGTCAGCGCCGTATAACGCGGACGTCCCAAACTTCCTACGCCAGCCTGACGACGTTTGACGCGATACGCCAAGCCTTTGGCTGGGAACGTCGCTTCCAGCGCAATCCGCGCCTCTGCCGGAACTTCATGATCGATATCTGGCAGATTATCGATTTTTTTCCAAAACTTCTCCGCCGAATTTTCGTTCCGGCTATAAATCTTCCTCAGCCAATTGTGTTCCTCATCCAAAATGATCGGCTTGCCGTTCGACTCAAGACTCTCCCGATAGCCATCCAGAATCGCTTCGCACGCCTCTTCCAAACCGATCTTCAGCTCCTCGATCTCTGAAGCCAATTCCACGCTGGTAGCGAGCCGGACCAAGTCCTGAGTGTAGGGCAGAGGCGCGGCTTCATCGAAATCATTGACACCCCATACCAGTTGTCCCTTGGCATCGCGCCAAGTGCCGAAGTTTGCGGCATGCAGATCCCCGACCGATAACACGATCGGTGCAGCCGCTGCCTTCTTGCAGACCTCGGGAAACAATTGCATCCAACGATAAAAGGTGCCGCGCAAAAAGGAGAACCGGTCTGCGGTGAGTTTTTGCATCTTCAGCGCGAGGTCGTCTTCGAAGACATTGAATTCTTTCCGAATCCATTTTTCGTATTTGCGGGTTGACTTGTGTATTTTCATAGGAGATGTTCTCGGTCTGTACTTAAACGAATTTGATGCGCCGCGCTGCAAAGGCGACCATGCGCAATAATAGCAAACCGTGTTTCCAGCGCGATATATTAGTGGAGCCGTATGTCCGTTCGCGATAACGGATGGGCAGATCAACGATCTTTAAGTTTAATTTTGCCGCTCCGAAGATCAGGTCATAATCCCCGAACGGATCGAAATCACCAAAGTAGGAGCGGTTGCGGGTGATCTGTTCGTAATCTTTTTTCCACAATACTTTTGTGCCGCACAAGGTATCTTTGATCGATTGCCCCAGCAGCCACGAAAAAGCCAGGCTGAAGAATTTGTTGCCAAGAAAGTTGAGGCAGCGCATGGCTTCTTTTTCCATGGGGGAAACCAATCGCACGCCGTTGATGAATTCACCGTTGCCTGAAACCAATGCCTCGTAGAAACGCGGTAGGTCTTCGGGAGGCACTGTCAGATCGGCATCGAGGATCATCAGTACATCGCCGCTGGCTTTGGCGAAGCCGAGTCGCACGGCGTCCGCTTTGCCGATGCCCGGTTGACGCAGAAGCAGGCTGGGGGTGGTTGGATGCGTGGCGATCTCGCGTTCGATCGCTGCGTAGGTATCATCCTTCGAATGTCCCTCCACAAAGATGAGTTCGGTCATGCGTCCCATTTGAGGGACCCGCTCAAAAATGGCTTTGATGTTGCCCGATTCATTGCGCGCCGGAACGATGACCGAGACACTCGGTGCAGCAACACGTTCTGACAGAGGGTGCGCGATCACAAAGTTGGAAACTGCGAAATGGTAAAAGGGCCAGAAGCGCACCAGGAAACGATTCGCCCAACCGCTCCAGGGCAGAGGTAGGAGCACCTCTTGACTCTTTCGAATTGACTCAAAGCCAGCCAGCAATAACAGGTTATCCACATCTTCACGGGTAAGCCAGTTCTGATAAAGATTGGAGGTGGCTAGATTAATCTTTTGCGCGATGCTCAGGGGTGTTTGCCATAACCGGCTGTAAAAATTCAGGATGATACGGGTATGACTTGTGCAAAGCGGTTTGATCTGTTCAAAAACGCGTTGCACATCCCAAAGGTCATTGATTAGATCGGATAAGATGATAACGTCGAACGTCTCGTTGATCTCTGAAAGATCATGGGCATCGGCATGGATGAACTCCAGTTCGGGATGGCGTTGTCTGGCGCGGGCAATCATCTCCTCAGAGAAATCGATGCCAACCCCGCGCGCAGGTTTGAGGGCGGCAAGCAGGCGTCCGTCGGCGCAGCCGACTTCAAGAACCCGCAGGTTTGGGCTTACATGGAAGGAACAAATTTCAGCCAGGCGGTGGTGATACCAGGTACCCGCGCCGGACCACTGATCACGTTTGCGCGCAATGGCGTCCCAATGCGCAATGCGGGTTTGTTGATAGTTCGTGCCTGAGTTGTCAAAGGTGGGTTGTGTTTTCATGATAGTTTCTCCATTTTAGCAGGAGTACTGCGGTTTGGATGCTGTAAAGCGAAAATCGGCTGGGGCGCAGGTCTATCAATTCATAATGGGCTTGACCCGTTGTCGAACAAGGTTATAATTCAGTCACTGAATTTTGGAAAACATGGAAACAACAAACGAAGAACTCCGCGAACTCACTCTGCTAGAAAATATCGAAAATGATCCCGATGTCAACCAATCCACACTGGCTACCCAGCTGGGTGTGGCGGTAGGCACGGTCAATTGGCACATCAAACGCCTTATCGCCAAAGGCTATGTCAAAGTTAAACGTGCCGAGCGTAAGAAACTGCGTTACATCATCACGCCCGAAGGCATTGCCCTGCGTGCCCGTCTCGCCATCGATTATGTGGAACGCTCCCTCACCATCTATCGCCGCACGCGCCAAAAGGTGCGCGAACGATTGAACGAAGTTCAGCAAGCCGGACATAACCGTGTCCGCATTGTGGGCAAAGGCGATGTGGCGGATATTTGCCGTCTCACCTGCCTCGAGCAAAATATCGCAGTTGTTACCGATAAAAACGTCCCCACCCTGCAAGTGGATGGATTCAAAGTGACTCTCAAAATGGATGTGGATTCATGACTGAAAAACATATCTTCATCACCGGCGGAGCAGGCTACATCGGTTCACTGCTGACCTCTGAACTGCTGCGCCAAAATTATCGCGTTACCGTGGCTGACAGCTTGTTGTTCGGCGGCGAGTCGCTGGTCCCGTTTTTGCATCATCCCAACTTTCACTTCGTCAAAGCCGATGTGACCGAAAGACGCGCCATCAAAGACTCTCTCAAAGCAGATTGGCAGAAACCCGATGCGTTGATCCATCTCGCCGCGATCGTAGGCTTCCCGGCTTGTCAGGCAGTGGGCAAACAAGTCGCGTGGAAGTACAACGTCGAAGCCACGCAAATGGTTTTCGAGCAGGCGGCAGACTTGGGCGTGGAAAGATTCGTGTTTGCGTCTACTTACAGCAATTATGGCTTATCTGCCGATGGCAAGCCCGTCAACGAAGAGACTCCCTTAAATCCGCAATCACTATACGCTGAGACCAAGATCGCTGCGGAAGAATTTTTACTGAGTCAAAAAGACTCAACCTGTGCGCCGTTGTTGTTTCGTTTCGCAACACTTTATGGCATTTCTCCGCGCACGCGCTTTGACCTGATCGTGAATCAGTTCGTGCTGGATGCGTTCACCAAGCATGCCTTGATCATTTATCAACGCGGCTATTCGCGTTCGTTTGTGCATATCCGTGATGTGGCGCGCGGCGTGATCATGGGACTCGAAGCCGAGCGCGCGAAAATTCAAGGTCAGGTCTTCAACCTTGGAACCGATAACGGCAATTACTCCAAAGATGATATCGTGAGGCTGGTGCTCAAGCGCATGCCTCAAACTATTGTTGAATATAAAAACCTGACTTTCGGCGGCGACATGCGTGATATCACCGTGTCGTTTGCGAAGATCAAGAACACACTGGGCTTTGAGACCACGCTCGATGTGAACGATGGTGTGCGTGAAGTATTATTCGCCTTGAAGTCCGGACTCATCCAAGACCCAACCGACGCGCGCTATCGCAACGCGCAGTTCATTGTGCAATAAGTCGCAGGTTTAAGATACAAGGTTTAAGGACATGGCGACGGCAAAAAGGTTTGAAGATCTTGAAGTTTGGCAAAAAGCCAAAGAACTAACGAACTTGATCTATCGCCTTTCATCGGCAGGTACGTTTTCCCGTGACTTCGGTCTCCGTGACCAAATGCGACGGGCTTCGGTATCAATTATGTCAAATATTGCAGAAGGCTTTGAAAGTCAAACACAAGCCTTGTTCATCCAATACCTAGGACATGCAAAAGGCTCTGCAGGTGAACTACGCGCTCAACTTTATATTGCTTTGGAGCAAAGTTATATGACAAAAGATGAATTTGACGCGGCGTTTGCTCTTGCCGAGATATGTAGTAAACAGCTTGCCAGATTTATTCAATATTTAGAATCTCAGCCTAACGCCCGTCGTCTACGGGAAGATGGAGCAACTTACGATGTCTAACACTCAACCTTCAAACCTTCAACATTCAACCTTCTGGAACAACAAACGTGTGATTGTCACCGGCGGAGCCGGATTTCTTGGTTCGTTTGTCACTGCAAAATTAAAAGAACGTGGCGCGACGGATATCTTCATTCCGCGTATCGAGAACTACAACCTGGTTGATCCCAATGACATCAAACGTCTGTATGCGGATCAGTTGAAGGATGTTGACCCAAAGAACGTCGTCGTCATTCATCTGGCTGCAAACGTGGGTGGCATTGGCGCGAACCGCGAACATCCCGCCGATTTCTTTTACGACAATCTGATGATGGGCGTGGAGTTGATGCACCAGGCGTATAAGAACGGCATCGGTAAATTTGTAGCGATCGGCACGGTCTGTGCGTATCCCAAGTTCACGCCGGTCCCGTTCAAAGAAGAAGATCTGTGGATTGGCTACCCGGAAGAGACAAATGCTCCCTATGGCTTGGCCAAGAAAATGATGTTGGTACAGGCGCAAGCCTATCGCCAGCAATATGGTTTCAATGCGATCTTCCTGTTGCCGGTGAATCTGTATGGTCCGCGCGATAACTTTAACCTTGCATCATCACATGTGATTCCCGCGTTGATTCGTAAAGCTGTAGAGGCAAACGAACGCGGTGACAAGGAATTGCAGGTATGGGGCGATGGTTCTCCGACGCGTGAATTTTTATATGTAGAAGATGCGGCGGATGGCATTGTGTCTGCTGCTGAAAATTACAACGACTCTGAACCAGTCAACCTGGGCTCGGGCTACGAGATCTCGATCAAGGACTTGAGCGAGATGATCGTCAAGATGACAGGCTTCACCGGCAAACTTGCCTGGCAAACCGATAAGCCCAATGGCCAGCCCCGCCGCGGACTCGACGTCAGCCGCGCGAAGGAATATTTCGGCTGGAGCGCGCAGGTCTCATTCGAAGAGGGGATGCGGCGCACAATCGAATGGTTCAAGGAAAACAGGAAGATAATAGAGAGCAGAGAATAGAAGACTAGTCTCTAGTCATTCCATTCTAATTATCTAATCTCTATTTATCTAATCATCTTATGTCTGAACTCGTAAAGCACGAACCAACCACCATCTATATCAAACCATCCAAAGGACTCGCCGCGCTGAACCTGCGTGACTTATGGGTCTACCGCGAACTGGTCTTTTTCATGGTGTGGCGCGATGTGAAAGTAAAGTATAAGCAAACGCTCTTGGGCATGGCATGGGCGGTGATCCAACCCATCATGACCATGTTGATCTTTAATTTTCTGTTCAATAACGTAGCCAAGCTTCCAACCGAAGGGATTCCGTATCCTGTCTTCTCGTTCACTGCGTTATTGCCATGGGGATTGTTTGTGGTTGCGCTCAATCAAGGGAGTCGCTCACTCGTGGCTCACAATAACATGGTGACCAAGATCTACTTCCCGCGTTTGATCCTGCCGATGTCATCGGTGTTTGCGGGGTTGGTTGATTTTGCGATCGCCTTCGTGATCCTGGTCGGCTTGATGTTCTATTACAAAGTGACTCCCGCCTATGAGTTGCTGTGGACTCTGCCGCTGTTTCTGCTGCTAGCGATTATCACAGCCTTGGGTGTGGCGTTATGGCTCTCGGCGATCAACGTAAAGTATCGTGATGTGAATCACGCCCTGCCGTTCCTAACTCAATTTTGGACATTCCTCACGCCAGTTGCTTATTCGGCGTCGGTGATTTCGGAGAAGTGGCAGATTGCATATTCCCTCAATCCCATGGCGGGCGTGGTCAATGGCTTCCGCTGGGCGATATTGGGCACAGGCAATGGACCGGATATTACCCTATGGGTCTCCGTCGCCATCTCTATTTTGATATTTGTCTCCGGGCTTTTCTATTTTCGTAGTATGGAAAAGACCTTTGCGGATACGATCTAATGACAACGGCCATCAGTGTAAAGAATCTTGGTAAGCAATATCAGATCGGTGCGGCGGAGACGAAGTTCCGCTATAACATGTTGCGAGATGTGTTAATGGATACGGTCTATGCGCCTGTGCGTTTGGCGAAAGCGTTGATTGGAAAATCTGATCGGCGCAGCAACCAGAACTTTGTCTGGGCGTTGAAGGATGTTTCCTTTGACGTGGATGAAGGCAAAGTATTGGGCATTGTCGGACGCAACGGCGCTGGTAAAAGCACGTTACTGAAGATCCTCTCACGTGTGACCGAGCCCACAACGGGAACCGTGTCCGTGCGCGGACGAGTCGGTTCTCTGCTTGAAGTGGGGACGGGTTTTCATCCCGAACTCACCGGACGCGAGAACATTTATATGAACGGCGCGATCTTGGGAATGCGGCGTACAGAGATCGATAAGAAGTTCGATGAGATGGTCGATTTTTCGGAAGTTGGTCAATTCATTGACACGCCTGTCAAACGCTATTCATCCGGCATGTATCTGCGGCTGGCTTTTGCAGTTGCCGCACATCTCGAACCTGAGATTCTGGTAGTGGATGAAGTGCTTGCAGTAGGTGATGCAGAGTTCCAACGCAAATGTCTTGGCAAGATGAGCGACGTTGCCCAACAGGGACGCACCGTCCTCTTTGTGAGTCACAACATGTCCGCGATTCTGCGCCTTACGCAGGAAGCCATTGTCTTGAAAAAAGGTCAACTCATCAAACGTGCGCCGACAGCCGAAGCCGTTGATTTTTATTTGTCCTCTGGTCAGGCGGAATCAGGTCAGCACGTTTGGGAGGCGGATGATGTTCCAGCGGCGAGCGCGCCATTTAGGCCGATCAGCTTACGGCTGAAGGACCGAGGCGGCAAAGTCATCGATACCGTCCGCTCTACGGAGCCAGTCACCGTCGAATGGGAATATCGACTCGATGCGCCTGTCACTGGTTTGCGCGCAGGCATATACCTCAGCACGATGCGCGGTGAATATATTTTCACCACCTTCGATACTGACAATGCCAAACAATACGAACAATTCGGCGCGCGTCAGGCGGGACGTTACGTGAGTCGGTGTGAGATCCCCGCTGATTTTTTCAACGAAGGTCGTTACTTGCTGGGCGTGAATGCCAGCTCGTTCGGTGTGCGCCGCTACTTCATGGATGAGAATGCGCTTTCATTCAACGTGGATATTTCTGGCGCGCCCGGCACGCAATGGCCCGAAGTTCGTCAGGGTCCTGTGCGTCCGCGTTTGGATTGGAAGATCGAGAAACTCGATTAGCAGATGAACAAATCCTCCATCAGAAATTTTCTGGGTGAGTTGCCCCTCGCTGCCGAACTCGATTACGCATTTCGGCAAAAGAATCGCGCCCGTAAAGATCACTTCAATCTTTCCCACTTACACAAATCCTTGCCGCATGCTGTTGCGCAGGCAAAGCCTTTCATTGAAAAATCCCAACCTGGCAAAAAGATTCTTTTCTTCGCCACGCTCCATTATTGGATCGAACAAGCCGCGCATATTTCCCTCGTGCTTGCAGGGCTCGGACATAAAGTCACCTTGCTGACTCTGCCCTATGCTGAATGGCACAAAGAACTGGACAAACTGACTCAGAAGCAACGCGGACTTCATACACGCGACGCGCTCTCATCACTCGCTCCTTATGTGACGCACGCCTCTTTTCTGGACCTCACGCCTGCTTCGGACTTACCAGCCGCTCTCCAAGCTGACATCGAAGAGGTCTCTCTCTGGGATGCGCAATACACCTTGATGCGCGAAGAAGTGGATATGTCAGACGCGAAAGATAAAGCGTTATACGACTTACGCATCAAACGCAACACCTTCGCCGCGCTCGCCGCCCTCGAATGGATGCAGACGAACAAACCCGATGTTGTGCTTATCCCCAATGGATTAATTCTCGAAATGGGGATCGTTTTCCGTGTTGCGAAATATTTGAACATCCCCGCTGTGACGTTTGAATTCAACGATCAGCGCGAACAGATCTGGCTCGCACAGGACACATCCATCATGCGGCAGGATACAGATTATCTTGTCAGAGATCGCTGCTCTCTGCCGATGACCGATGAAATGTACGAACGCCTTGCTGACCTTGAGAACGCGCGCCGCGGCGCGCGCGTGTGGGGCAAATCAAAACGCTTGTGGCAATACTTCTCATCACAGGGCGCCGAAGAGACTCGCAAAACATTAGGGCTTGATGAACGCCCGATCGTTTTGCTCGCCGCGAATGTGTTGGGCGACAGCCTCACGTTGGGACGAAACATCTTCGCCGAATCCATGAGCGAATGGATCACAAAGACCGTCCAATACTTCGCCAAACGAACTGATGTGCAATTGATTATTCGAATCCATCCCGGAGAAAAGATCGTCCCGCAGGTGAAATCCATGGGGACAGTTGTCCGCGAGGCTTTGCCGGAGATTCCCAGCCACATCCATTTGATCGGCGCGTTGGATAAGATCAACACATATGATCTTATTGAGATAGCGAATTTGGGTTTGGCATATACAACCACGGTGGGTGTGGAGACAGCCATGAACGGCATCCCGGTCATCTCCTGTGGTGACACGCATTATCGCAAGCGTGGCTTTACCATTGACCCCAATACCTGGGACGAATATTTCGCAACGCTCGAAAAAGTCTTATCTGATCTCCCAGCTCACCGCCTCACTGAAGAGCAGACCGCTAAAGCCTGGAATTATGCCTATCGCTTTTTCTTTGAATATCCACGCCCGTTCCCATGGCGCCTGATGAATTTTTGGGACGATCTGGAAGTATGGCCCCTGAATAAAGTGCTGAGTGAGGAAGGTATGTCGCATTTTGGCGATACGTTTAAATTCTTGGTTGGTGAACCTTTTACGTGGAAAGAATACATTGGTGGTTGAGTAGCCCGAAGCGATAGCGAAGGGCGTATCGAAACCACCACTAACCAAAGTAAATCCTGTTACAAAAGTATTCTTGGCATCTGTTGGTTTCGATACGGGCGAGACAATCACTCGCCCTACTCAACCAACGAGGCATATATATAAATGGCAGACAACACAAAACAACAAGTACGTGAGTTTTATGACCAGATCGGCTGGTCGCAGGTTGGCGAGGGACTTTATCAGAACGCCCGCTACGAAGACCTGCGTCCGGTTTCGCGCGAGTATGTTCACAACTGTCACATGCGCGTGAAGCGGCATCTCGCGCCGACGGGCGACATTTTGCTCGATGCGGGTTCTGGTCCCGTGCAGTGGCCCGAGTATTTGACCTTTTCCGAAAATTATCGTTATCGCCTGTGCGCGGATATTTCCATCACGGCGTTGAAAGAGGCGCGCACTCGTCTCGGCGACAAAGGCTTGTTCGTCGTTGCCGATATTGCAAACCTGCCCTTCAAGCCGGAAGTGTTCGATGGCGTAGTGTCCATGCACACCATTCATCATTTGCCAATGAGTGAACATCGCAAGGCATATCTTGAATTGATACGGGTCATGAGATCTGGTCGTTCGATGGCGATTGTCAACGGCTGGGATAATCCTCTGTTGATGCGGCTGGCGAATCCGTTCATGCAGTTGAGCCGCTTGCGCGCCGGTCGTGAACTCAAACGCAAAAAGAACTGGAACGAGTTGAATGATCCCGATGGTACGTTCGTCGCCAAGATGACCCCGCGTTGGTTGAAGCAGGAACTCAATGATCTGAAATTCACGATCTATCCGTGGCGCAGCATGAGCACAGGTTTTATGAAATCGTTTGTGCGTCCGCGTTTTGGCGGCAAGGCCTTTTTACGTTTTGTCTTCTGGCTTGAAGAAACTTTTCCGCGTTTCTTCGGCGAGAATGGACAATATCCATTGATCGTGTTTAAAAAATAGTTGTAAGTTTGCTCTGGCGGGGGCTAAGCCCCCGCCAGAGCATAGGATAATACTGAATGTCCAAATTCACAGACCAACAATATCTCAAAACTGACCAATATAAAGACTCATCCAACCTCGACGCGCGTGTGAATATCCATGCGCGTTTCAGCACGAACCCATATGGCTGGTTCAATTGGCTATTTGATGCGCTGGCAAAACTTCCAGCGAATGCAAAGATTCTGGAATTGGGTTCTGGACCTGCCTACCTGTGGACGAACTGCTCAAACCGCATCCCCGCGGGTTGGGACATTACCCTCAGCGATCTTTCTTCAGGGATGGTGGATGCCGCGTGGCGGAATCTGGTCGTCACTGGACGCGCCTATAACTTCAAAGAGATCGACGCGCAGTCCATTCCATTTGAAGATGGGACGTTTGACGCGGTCATCGCCAATTTCATGTTGTATCATGTTCCTGATAGACCCAAAGCAATTGCCGAGATCAAACGAGTTTTGAAACCGGGTGGAAGATTATTCGCCGCAACAGTTGGCGATAACCATATACTGGAAATGAAGGATATTATGCAGCGAGTCCATGTCAACAAATTGTCGGAACCCTATGTAAACCCCTTCACCCTCGAAAGCGGACTCGACCAATTGAAGCCCTTTTTCCCAAACGTGACCCTGTCACGCTATGAGGATAATTTGCATGTCACTGAGATCGAACCCATGATGGCTTATCTGCGTTCGTCTCTGCGGGCGGCAGATTTGTCGGAAACTGAATTGGCAAAGGTTCGCGTGGAGTTGGAAAACGAGCTAAAAGAAAAAGGCAGAATCTTCATCACAAAAGCTTCTGGTTTGTTTGAAGCAACTAAATAACAGATAACTCTCGGTGGTCGAGTAGGGCGAAGCCCGTATCGAGACCACCATAAGCTGTATAAATGTAATTTCATAATGTGGTCTCGATACATCCTTCGGCTATCGCCTCAGGACTACTCGACCACCGTTTGAACTAAGGAGCAATCATGGACTGGAAAAATCAAGTTGTACTTATCACCGGTGGGACAGGTTCTTTCGGAAAGAAATTTACGAAAGCCCTGCTCGAAGAAAAACAACCCAAGAAAATTATCATCTTCAGCCGCGATGAGTTGAAGCAACACGAAATGCAGATGGGCGGATATAACCATCCGTCGCTGCGCTATTTTATCGGGGATATCCGTGACCGCGAACGACTCGTCCGCGCAATGCATGGCGTGGATATCGTTGTCCATGCCGCCGCGTTGAAGCAGGTTCCGGCTTGTGAATACAACCCAATGGAGGCCATCAAGACCAATATCATGGGCACAGCGAACGTAGTCGAAGCTGCGTTGGATGCAGGCGTCAAAAAGGTGATGACCATCAGCACTGATAAAGCCGTCAGCCCGGCGAATTTATATGGTGCGACCAAACTCGCCGCCGAGAAGCTGACCGTTCAAAGCAACGCATATGCCGCGGGTACAGCGACCAGATATTCGTGCGTCCGATACGGGAACGTCGTCGGCTCACGCGGATCGGTGGTGCCGCTTTTCCTCAAGCAGCGCGAGAATGGCACTGTCACCATCACCGATGACCGCATGACGCGCTTCTGGTTGTCGTTGGATCAGGGCGTCCAGTTTGTGATCGATTGCATCGAACAAATGGAAGGCGGCGAAGTGTTCGTGCCGAAGATCCCCAGCACCAAGGTCATTGACCTTGCCCAAGCCATCGTGCCGAATGCGAAGATCAATATCATCGGCATCCGCCCCGGTGAGAAACTGCATGAAGATCTCATTTCAGAAGATGAAGCCCGCCACACCATTGAATTGGAAAAGATGTACGTTATTCAACCCGCCGAAGCGACGTGGTTCGGTTATTCATGGAAGGACAAGGGCAAGACGCTCCCTGACAATTATCGTTATACGAGCGATAACAACACCGAATGGCTTGACATTGAGGGAATCCAGAAATTTGTTGCCCCGTTTGAAGAATTGTTCAAACAAGGGAAGTTGGAAGGGTGATGAATCTCTTACAAAAAATTCAAATCTTTAACCACGGAGACGCTAAGTCACGGAGTCTTTTTGTTTTTTCTCAGTGTCTTCGTGACTCCGTGGTTCAAATATGAAACTATTAATCACCGGCGTAAGCGGACTACTCGGAATCAACCTCGCCATCGAAGCCATGCGCGAGCATGAAGTCATTGGCGTGGATCGCGGCAAACTGCAATCGGCTCCGTTCCCCGTCATCAAAACGAATTTCTATAATAGTCGCGCGTTTGATGCAACGTTGGATTCGATCCAACCTGATTGGGTCATCAATTGTTCCGCGCTGGCAAATTTGGAGGAGTGTGAAAAGCATCCCGATCAAGCCAAAATCCTCAACACCGACCTGCCGCGTGAACTGGCAGAAGCCTGCGCAACACGAAATATAAAATTCATTCATCTTTCCACTGATGCAGTTTTTGATGGAACAAAAGAAGGCGACTACACGGAAGATGATGAACCGAATCCGCAAGGCGTGTACTCACAAACCAAACTTGATAGCGAACGCGCCGTGCAGGAAGTTAATCCGCAAGCCATCATCGCGAGAGTCAATTTCTATGGTTGGTCGTTGGGCGGCAGGCGCAGTCTCGGCGAGTTCTTCGTCAACAATCTGAGCGAAGGCAAAAACATCAACGGCTTTACCGATGTCATCTTTTGCCCGATGTGGGTCAATCACCTCAGCCAAACGCTCCTTGAAATGCTCGCGAAGGACCTACACGGGCTGTATCACGTTGTCGGCGCGCAGGCGATGAGCAAGTATCAGTTTGGGGTTGAGGTGGCGAAAAAGTTCGGGCTGAGATCAAGCCTTATTGAGCCGCAATCAGTCGAAAGGTCCGCCCTGACCGCCCGTCGTTCCCACAATTTATGGTTATCCATCCACAAACTCTCCACAGATTTGGGGCATCCAGTCCCCGATTTCTCCACCGGTTTGGACGGTTTCTACACACAATTCCAGCAAAGTTATCCACAGAAGATCAGAAGTTATCAACAGGCTGACGGCTAAGAAATCGCAGTTATCCACAGATTCCCGCGTTTTCGGCAATTTTACCCACCGATCTACTCACAGAAAAACCAACCTTAATCACAGGGCTTTCCACAGGATATCCACATGAAAAACCTTCTCAAACTTGAAGAATTCTTGATGTTCGGGCTGGCACTCTTTCTTTTTTCGAAATTGGATTATGGATGGGGCTGGTATGCCCTGTGGTTTTTTGCGCCCGACCTGAGCATGGTGGGCTATTTGGCAAATCCGCGCCTCGGCGCCTGGACTTATAACCTGATCCACCACAAAGGGCTGGCGGTGGTGCTCTATGCTTTGGGCTCCTTACTTTCCGTCCCGTGGCTGATGTTCGCAGGGACGATCCTGTTCGGGCATTCCAGCTTTGACCGCGTGCTGGGCTACGGCTTGAAACACGAAGATGCGTTTCAGAATACGCATTTGGGTAGGATTGGTAAATAACTTATGAAACTTGATGGACTTGTAAAAACTCTGCCGAAAGCCGAACTTCACGTTCATTTGGAAGGTACTATTGAACCAGCGACGGCTCTTAAGCTGGCTCACAAATACTCGCATTTAGGGGTTGTTGAAGATATTGAATTATTACAAAAAGCAGTTTCATTCAGGAGTTATGAAGATTTTCATTCCTATTATAAGATTTGCATGCAATTGATTCGCTCTGCGGAAGACTTCGCTCTTGTAGTGTACGAGAGTGGACGAGATATGATGAATCAGAATATCCGTTATCGCG
>Ga0137333_1000167_pt1 | contig 17370 bp, 17 predicted proteins | sample EasRivERMLT231_2_FD_102286 | JGI IMG/M metagenome (GOLD analysis project Ga0137333, IMG submission 102286) | Soil microbial communities from meander-bound floodplain in the East River, Colorado, USA - East River MetaG ERMLT231_2 | ecosystem: Environmental > Terrestrial > Soil > Floodplain ... | reverse complement strand
GCGTGAAAGAACTACAATAAACAGTAATACCCCAATGATTCGATGGACAATATTTGCCCGGAAAATGGCAACCCCGAGAATGGCAAGACCGAAGATGAAGCCGAATATTTCAGTCATGTTAATGAGGTTGTAGACAAAACTTTGCCCAATTTTGTCATTTAGGGCAAGGATCACATCCCGATCCAGTGATGGGTCGGCACCGCCGACGAATGCAAACCTGATCAACCCAATGACCGCAAATGCCCCGCCAATATGCCCAAGTGAAACGGAGCGATGTCGCAACAAATGGATGATACCAATGATGGCAGGGACCATCAATGCAAAGCCATAGATCGCGAAGGCAAAGGCGATTTCATTTGTCACCTGGTTTGCGGCGATGACATCCAGCAATTCCTCAATGGGCTTTGAAGGGTCACGTGTTTGTAATAGATCGCTGACCAATAGGAATAGCGGCACAACGATCAGGCTTAAACCAGCCGTAATACGTCGGAAGCGAGTGGCGTTTGACAGCATGGGGGAATGATCCTTTCACTGGAGTTTTTTCTCATCCTTATATACCAGACAGCACAGTTGAGATGCAATATTTACCAGATCTTAACACAGACTTCCTTGACAGCTATATATCTATATAGTAATATGACTGAAAAGATATAAGGAGAACCTATGCCACTTGCTCATGCCATACTTGCATCACTCGAACTTCAGCCCATGACCGGTTATGACTTGAAGAAATTTTTCGATATGTCTGTCGGCCACTTTTGGACGACTACTCAGAGTCATATCTACAAGGCGCTCAATGAACTGGAAAACGAAGGCTGGGTGGCGAAGGAAGTCATCACACAGGACGACAAGCCCAACCGCAAGGAATATTCGATTACCGCTGCGGGACGTGCCGAATTGCGCCGCTGGCTGACCAGCCCAGTGCCGCCTGCACCTGTACGCGAAGCCTGGCTTATCCAATTATTCTTCTCCCATACAAGCACGAATAAAGAGATTGCGGCATTGATCGAGGAACGGGGGATGAATATGCGTGAGATCGTGGATGCCTACAAGGCTCAAACAAAGGTTGCCATCCCGCAGGATCTCCCCCCTGGTCTTGAACGGGCGCGCGCCCTTTGGCAGATCACGCTGGACTATGGATTGGCTTTTTACCAGTTCGAATTGAAGTGGAACAAGGAAATGTTGGAACGCGTGAAAAATCTTCCACGCTGAATTCATTCATCGCCAGGAAAATAATAGGAGCAAAATGTTTTTACGTATTGGTATATTTTATGTGTTGACATGGTTCTTTCTCATGCTATTAGGTGGACTACAACAGGCAACTGGCATCCTACCGCCAGAGATTGGACTGGCGCAATGGGGTCCGGGGATTGCCGCGTTGCTGATGCTGGTCATCTTTCGCAAGGATGGACCCAAGATCACCTTCTTTTCCAAGGGGACGCCTGTTCTCCGTTATGCGTATGCCGCCCTGATCCCGTTGGGAGTCAGCCTGGTTGTGTTTCTGATCAAATCGTTGATGTCCATTCAACATTCGCCGGATTATCCCACGTATGGAGCTTTCCTCCCAATGGTGTTATGGATGCCGTTCGGCGCCATCGGAGAGGAATTGGGCTGGCGCGGGTATCTACACAAAAAGCTCGATCCAAGAATGCGCGGACTGTGGTCGTCACTGATGGTCGGGTTGTTATGGATGCCGATCCACGTTGCATTCTATAGTAAAGGTCCAGTCTTCCTCTTTTTCCTGGCATTGTTGATCATTTCCTATTCGGTGGTGATCTATGCCTTGGTACAAGATACCGGATTCAGTGTGGTGCTGGCAAGTATCTTCCATCTATTTATCAACGTTTCCAACCTGCTGTTTCTTGATGTTATCTACGAAACGCCATTCATGATTATGAATGCACTCGTCTGGGTAGTCGTAGCAATCGTCGTGGTCGTTAGAAAAAAAGAACTCTTCTTCGCTACAAAGGGATTATCATGAGTACCGATGAATTATTGAAAAGGAATCGTCCGTGGTTTTTGCTGTGGTTTCCACCTGTATTGTTTTTGTTGGTCATCGTTGTCTTTTCAATTTACTTTGGAGCACAGGCACAGGGAGATGCAACTGTCATCGCCGAAAAAACAGCGCAGGCAACTCCATACATTTTGTTGACTGTTCAATTGCTTTTACTGGTCACCCAATTCGTAGTATTTCGCCGTCAGGGGTTGACCCTGTCCGATCTCGGCTGGCAGGCTGGAGTGAGGAAAGAAGCGTGGAAGGAATTGGCAATCGGTGTGTTAATCGGCGCTCCGCTAGGCGTGTTGTGGATCTATCTCATTGAGCCGATTCTATCCATGATACAAAGCACGGTCGGTGATTATGTTCCTGTGGGGTCATTATTCCCAGCCTTGGGCGCGGCAATCATTCCATTTGCCATCGCGAATGGAATACTCGCGCCATTTGTGGAGGAGAATATCTATCGTGGATATGGAATGACAAAACTAATTCCTCGCTTTGGAGCGAGAGGGGCGATTCTCCTTTCGAGTCTTTTCTTTGGACTTTTACACTGGTCGGGTGGATTTTGGTACGTTCTCACTACAGGCATCATCGTAGGCATCCCATTTGCCATCCTGCGTCAGCGACGCGGGAATATTCTCGTCCCGTTTGCGGCGCATCTGGCGTTGAATTTAGTCGAAACTCTTTTGTTATGGCTAATGCAAGTGTAGCCTTGGCTCTGACAAATCCGGGATCTAGATCATAATTTAATCGACTCTGTTTTTAATCAAATAAACCCCTACTACGATCATCCATAGAAGCCATAAGAGGCTTCCATATAAACCCGCCCAACCAATCACAGGAAGATTTGGGATGGCCGAAGCGAAGAGTTTCGTTTGCGCAAGAAAGTACAACACCGCAGTTGGACTTCTCGCGCCGCGGCTAACCCCGTTTTACTGAAGCCATCCTGAATTCTTAATGGTAGCAGCAGTGGAAAGGCAAAGACAACGATGCGGGTGATGTTTTCTGCCATCAGCAACCAAGCGGGTGAGTGTGCATCAGAATTTATTTGCTCCAGTGTGATCTTGGGCGCGAGGACAGTATTCCACACTAGCAATGGAACTAAAAGCCATAGGCAGTTAATCCAGCGTACCTCAATCTTCATTACCTCTCCCTTTGCCGTGCATTATTGTTATTCTCCACAGTGATGACTACATTCCCTTTTTTGTGTCCCTTTTCGACATACCTATGAGCTTCGACAATCTGTTCCAACGGATAATGCCGATCAGTGACCGATCTTATCTTCCCTGCCTCGATCAGCTCTTTGAGAAAGTTAAGATCCTTCGCTTTTTCATTAGACGAGCGCAACCCCGGCGCTACAAACGCCGCCTTTTTGCCTTTGCTTTTCGAGGTCAACAACACACCAAGCATGAAATCCAGCATGGGGACAGTGGTGACGTACACTCCTTTTTGAGTGAGCGAGTTTTTACAGCGCGAATATGAACTCTTGCCAACCGCATCGAAAATAATGTCATAGCTCTGACCGTTCTGAGTAAAATCATCTTTTGTATAATCAATGACCTTATGAGCACCCAGCGATTTCACCAACTCGACATTGGCTGTACTGCACACGCCGGTCACTTGTGCGCCAAAGTAGATGGCAAGTTGAACCGCGTACGTGCCAACTGATCCAGAAGCGCCGTTGACGAGGATGGTCTGCCCGTTTTGAATCCTCGCTGCATCTCGCAGGAAATTCAATGCGCCCAATCCGCCGTCGGGCACGCCAGCCGCCTCCTCGTAGCTCATGTTGATTGGCTTGATCGCCAGCGGACCATCTTCCGGCAGACAAATATACTCCGCCTGACCACCCTGTGTCATGGCACAAGCCGCATACACCTGGTCGCCAGTTCTATATAAAGTTACTTCCTTACCGACAGCCTCAATATCACCGGCTGCCACATCACCTGGAATTGCATGTTTGGGTTTCGTCAGACCCGTGAAAAACCTACCGATCAATGGATCGCCTTTGCGAAACATCGGGTCGGTTGCGACCACGGCTGTGGCGTGAATTCTGATCAAAACTTCGTTGTCTTTAGGAAAAGGTTTATCCACCTGTCTCAATTCAAGAACTTCAGGCGGACCGTATTTTGCAATAACAATGGCTTTCATTTTCGTATTCATGTCATACTCCTTTTAGGCCCAATTCCATGCATACCAGACGGTTATGATGTTGAACACCAGGCTGATGGCAATCAGGAATTTGTCATACAGAGAAGGATAGGTGGGCAATCCGACCAGATTGAACAGGAAAAAAAACACAGCCACAATGATGTTTACCCAGCGGTTCACCGGTTGATTCAATGTCACGGATAGAAAAACCATGAGGATTGGAATCACCATCAGGATGGCAATACCCAGCAGCATGTTCTGGGTCATCGCCATACCACCCTTACTTCCCATTTCTCCCGCTTTAAAATCACCGCTGAAGATTCGCAAGACATCTCCCAGCAGATAGGTGAGCATGACGCAAATCCATATTACCGAAAGTTTAATCGGCATTTCTATCATGATATATTCTCCTTTTGTTTACTTCATACAACTGTAATGACAACTTTTCCACGAGCGTGTCGCATGCTGTAATAAATGAATGCTTCGCCAGTTTTTTCCAACGGATAAGACCGATCAATCACAGATTTTACCTTGCCGGCTTCGATCAATTCTTTCAAAGTGGAAAAATCAAAGTCCGGCTTCATCGTCAACACGCCCAGTTTTTTACCTGCGGGTTCAGAAAGCATCTTTGCCAAAAGCAAAGCCTGGAAAATCTGCGACCACGCGCCACCAGTACAAACATAAATACCCTTCGGGCTCAACGCACGCTTGTAATCATAGATCGAGCGATAGCCCGCAGTCGCAACGATCAGGTCATACCGCTGTCCATTTTTGGTGAAATCTTCTTTGATGTAATCAATGACGTGATCGGTGCCGAGCGAACGCACCAGATCCACATTCTTCGTACTGCACACACCAGTCACTTCCGCCTCAAAGGCTTTGGCGATCTGCACGGTAAACGTCCCGATTCCTCCGGATGCGCCATAGACCAAAACCTTCTGTCCCTTTTGGATTTGTCCATCGTCTCGTACAGCTTGCAAAGCGACGAGTGCTGCTTCAGGCATCGCCGCAGCCTGTTCCCACGATAAATTGACTGGCTTCAACCCGAAAGCTTTTTCTGGAGCGCAGACATACTCGGCGTAAGCGCCTTTTTTGCCATCATCACCAGCAAGATAACCGACCACTTCGTCCCCAAGCTGGAATTGCTTCACATTTCTGCCTACTGCTTCGACCTGACCTGCAACATCAGAGCCAGGGATTTTGATTCCCGGCTTGCGAAGGGTACCACCCTCCATGAAGCGGATGAAAAGCGGTTTCCCGGTAATGAGAAGTTGGTTGGAGAAAGTCACAGATGCCGCATGTACTTTTACCAGGACTTGATCGTCCTTTGGCGTAGGCTTTTCCACTTCCTCAAGATGAAGAACATCCTTCGGTAATCCGTAATTTGTTAACGTAATTGCTTTCATAAGCATTATCACTCCCGAAGCACTTTGAATAGTCTTTTGATCCCTCTATAACCTATTAAACGAAAAACCATCACAATTTATTCGGTTAAACATACGAAAGTGATATTCCTGTAACTGGCTATCCAAGTAAACGCAACAATGATTGTGCAAAACAACTGTTGGCAATTCTATAAATGACGAAGAAGGCAACAGGACTTTTCATTACATACATGCTCTTTATTGGACTTTACGGGTATTTCTCCTGGGATATTCAAGAAAAAAATGAGGCATTCTCATATCATTGAATTCTTTTCCAAATCTGCATCGAACTGTTTGAGCTCTTCCTGTTCGGCTTCAATGACCTTGAGGAGCGAAGGGATTTTTTCTTCTACATTTTTATCGCTTCGCCCTTGCAGGCTGACAATGCCCGTCACAACACCATCAATAGCATTGTTTGTGCCAGTCAGTTGTGCTTCAAAACGAGATAACAATCCACCAATGCTTTTGAGTTGCACTTTTCGCGCCTTCAACGATCCTAGCGTCTGCTCGAATTCCTTGCGGTTGGCGGGGTTGTCCGCCGACTTGAGGTTCTTTTCCATATCAGCGATATCATCATCATGTTTGTTCGAAATCTGCTGAACGGAGAAATTGTTATCGAGTGCAGTCATTTGTAGGGAGAGCTGGTAGGCATGTTCCACTAGGTCATCGAGAGCGGACTGGATCGGCTCGATGGCTCTCCGCAAGGCGGGATGGTTGACTCTTTGCAGTGTATTAAAGATCGAGACCCGCGCCCGATCCAATTTGTCGAAGCGGTTTGAAAGCGCTGGGACAAAGGCTCGCGCGATTGCCGCGTGAACGTGATCTGCACTCCGGGATCGCGCGTGATGGCAATGACCATCACCAGCCAGAGCACGAATCCAACCGGAGCCAGCCACCATGCGGAACAGAGTCCCGCAGCAACTGTCAGCGCAAGCATGGCCAGGTTGAGAGGATTCAGAAGCGCGGTGAGAAGAGGCGGGCGATTGTTCATATCCGATTAGAAGAACGTGGCAATATCGTCATAGATTTTTTGAAGGTTCTCAGGCGAGCTGTCATATTGCTTGCCGCCACTGGGATTCGCAATGGCTTCCAGTACAGTTTTATCCGCATCCTCGCCAAAAGCAATCGTGAATACTTTGATGGCGTTGCCGCCCTCGCTTTCGCTGGCAGCGATCTCATCAATGACTTGTTGCAATGTTGCCGCAGAGGCAGTATCCTGCCCATCACTCAAAATCACAATGGCACGGATATGTTTGGGGTTGCCCTCTACCTGCAATTCCTGGTATGCACGTAGGGCTGCGTCATACAGACTGGTATTGCCCTGCTCAAAAATACCTGAAACGCTATCGAGCACTTGCTGACGTTTTGCGCCAATGGGAGAGAGTGGCGTGAGCGTGGATACATCACTGCTGAACAAGTCAATTCTGAGTTGGTCGCGATCATCCAGTTTTTGAACGAATTGCATCAGGCTCGAACGTGCGGTTGTGATCTTGTTCCCATCCATGCTGCCCGAAATATCCATGACGACGATCAAGTCCACAGGCTTTTTGGTTTGATGCCATAAATCCTGAATGCCTTCGATCACGGGTGCGCTGGGAATCTCCAAAATGGTTTGCGGTTGATTTGGGTCAACACCATGTTGCGACTCGAGCGGTGTAGTCAAGGGGATGGAGGGATCTGCAGGACGGAACCCAAATTCGAGTGCTTTTAATTGTTGCGGCTTGTCAAGAAGAAACGTTTCAAATAGTTGCGCAGCCTCTTTTTGTTCAGCGGCAACCTCAACATTCACCTGTCCGAATCATTGGTGCGTTACGTCGCAGAAGAATCCGATCTCGACATCGATCTGGGTGTGAACGGAAAATCTGGCATCCTGAAATCCAAAGCCTCAAGAGCAGCCTTTACAGCCTGCAATTGCCAGGAGTTTGAGTATTTCAGGGATTGCCGTAATTTCATTCGGCTTTTCGTCCACTTTGCACTGTCCCAATACAAGCTTATTGGCTTCTGCCCAGACCCATTCATAAAATGCCAACTGAAACTGTTAGGCATCACTCTTGGCAAAGACCCGCCCAAAGGTATCGTGCGAAGGTATGCCATTCGGCAGTTCCAGAAAGGTACTCAGCCACGGCTGTTTACTTTTGCCGTACAACTCGATATCCACCTAGTTTTCGGCCCCACAAATGACAGCGCAGATGGCTATCGCAATTAGATCGATCAGTTTGTGGGCATTGGTTCGATCTACATGAGGGTCGAGAACTTTATTGAAATGACTTTCGAGCGCTTCCAAGGGCTTCTTCGGCATGGCTACTCCTTTGAGTTAGCCAGTTTTACCCCATTTTAGATGCAATCGCCCTGGATCAGGAGAGAATATTGAAGGGAAATAAAGTAAAATCCTGTAAAGTAGTAGCATAATATTCGTTTGATACAAAGGAGATAAACCATGACAGACAGCGTATACAAAATCATCGAGTTGGTTGGCACGAGCACCGAATCATGGGAGAAAGCCGCGACGGTTGCGGTGGAGCGCGCGGCACAATCTCTGCGCGAGTTGCGCGTGGCGGAAGTCGTCGAACTGGATATGGTGATCGATGATGGCAAGGTCACAGCTTATCGCGCCAAGCTCAAGGTCTCGTTCAAATACGAAGGCAGCGAATAATCTTCTGTGCCGCGCGAAGTGGTCAAGTACGATGAGGAGGGGGTGTTGAAGGATGCGAGGAAGGCGATTGAAGAAAATCCGTTGGTTGAGTAGGGCGAGTGCTTGTCGAGCTCATATCGAAACCAACAAGTAAGCAAAACAATTCCTGTTAGTGGTGGTTTCGATACGCCGCTCACTACCGTTCGTGGCTACTCAACCACCAAAGCATAATTGGAAAAGAAAACAGGCAGGTTTCTCACCTGCCTGTTTGATTCTCAGAATGCAATGGAGAAAACTAAATCTTCTTCTGCGCCTGTTCGATCACTTCAAGCACTTCGGGCAAATCCATACCAAGCTCATTCAACTTTTCGGCAGTGGGAATGCTGTTCGAGTCCCAGCCACGGCGTAGATAGACCGCGTCCATCAGCATTTCATATTGTGCTTCGCGATACTTGCGCAGTTCGCTCATCTTCTCTTCCGTAGACATGCCAGCGGGGTCGATCTCAACGAGTCGTTGGAGCTGTTCATCATAGCGTTCCTGGCGCGACTCGTATTCCAACACGGTGACAGGTCCCATCGCGCGATAGGGCGGGTAATCATGCTGACGTCCGACACGTCCCATGCGCAGGGCAAAGACCTTTTGGAAGTTATAGACGCGTTCCGATTGCGCCAGCAAGTCTTCGACCTTGGTCGGCTTGCCGGTCACGCCTTCGTGGATCCAAGTGTAGTTCTCCACGTGCTCTTCCACTTTGGCAGGTTCTTTGGTCTGCTTGTTGTCCGCTGGTGAAATATCATTCCACGGCAGTTTGCATAATCCATGCAGGCTGAACCACGTGCGCCACATCGGGAAGTAATGCAACGCTTCCGCTTTATCCCGGAACGTGGGCAACAGGTTATGGACTTGATCCATGAAGATCAACCACGCTTCATCATGCTGCGGACCTTTGGTCGCGAGACCGTAACCGCCTTGTTGGGCAAGCGATTCCTTCGTCAGGTATTCCGAAATTTCCATGCCCTTGATCTCCATACCGATGTCGTGCATGAAGACCGGGTCACCGCCGAATTCGCGCGTGAAATATTCCTTCATATAGCGCACACCCTGACCGATGATGACGCCAAAGCCCTTGCCGCGCGCCATTTGATGCAGTAACTCCAACGCCGCGGCACCGTTGCCGAAGTTCAATTCCAATCCGCCTGTGTGTTCTTTGGTGAGGATGCCTTCCTCATAACATTCCATCGCGAAGGCAATACAGTTCGCTACTGAGATCGTGTCAATGCCATACGTATCGCAATAGAAGTTGAGTTCGAGAACTTTCTGCGCATCAAAGTTGCCGATGTTCGAACCGAGCCCTGCAGCGTTTTCATATTCAGGACCATCTACCAGAACGCAGGTGCCGGCATAAGGTCCGGTTTGAATCGGGAAGTGATCCACGCCGTGCGAGCAGGACATGGTGCAACCCAACCAGCACCCGTCGGGCAAACCTTGGGTGAAGGCTTCCTTCCAGACTTTCGAATCAATCTTATGGGTGTCGGGATGCGAACCAAAGCGGAAGTTATGCGTCGGCAGCAGGTCAAAGTGATCCATCACATCCACGATGTTCGCGGTGCCGATCTTGCGCATTTGATTTTGCGAATCATCCAGCTTGGTAATTTCCTTGTTGATGCGAGACCCCGCCTTGCGGACGAGCGTCATATCCGCCACGCCGTTCTTGTCACCGCCCGTGTCACTGAAACGGCAGACGATCGCCGCGATCTTCTTATCACGGAAGACGCGTCCCGCGCCGCCACGCCCCGCCTGCTTAAGCCGCGCCTCTTTGCGTCGGACGTCATACCATGAGGAGTTGATCGCGGCAATGCGAGTGTGCTCCGCGGCTTGACCCGTGGATAGCACCGCCACGCCACGCTTACCTTTTTCATCACCGCCATATTTCGCAGTCAGGATATTTCCAATCAGATGGGAATCTTCCGCTTCGAAGGAATACGGTTCGATCGTGACCCGACCTGAATCGCCATCAATAAAGATGACCACATCTTCAGCCGCTTTGCCCTGAATTTCGAGCGCATCGAAACCGGAGAATTTGAGGAACGGCGCAAAATAACCACCGACGTTGCTATCGATCACATTCTCCGTGAGCGGACTCAATGTCACCACCGTGGACTTGCCACTGCCCGGGTACGCTGTGATGCCGCAAATGGGACCGTTGGCAATCACCAGTGCATTGTCCGGATCATTCCACTTCGTTTCGGGCGTAACCGCGTCCCATAGTAGTTTGAGCGCAAATCCACGCCCACCGGTGAACAGATCTTTCATCTGTTGCGTGACAGATTTTTCTTTGATGGTCTTGTCGTCCAAATTGATATAGAGCGTGCGGTTGGCATATCCGCGCTCCACAGGTCGAAGTTCGTAAGTGAATTCTGCAAGCAAAGTATTTTCAAGAGGCAGGGTCATGGGCGAGTCTCCTTGGGGGTTCAAATAGGTGACATTAGAAATTGTCATCTTTATTATCCCAATTTTGACCGCGCCTGCCTATTGACTATCATCCCGTTCTGGTAGTGCCAAGAGGAACATTGTTTTAAGCCGTATATGACTCATTCATCATCGGAAATATCTTCTCGTGTCTTGAGGATATATGCTATTTCTTTTCCCGGGGCATTTAACTCTGCCTCCATCAAGGAAATTTTTCGCTTCTTGAAAGCAAAGAATGCGTCAATTAGCTTAGACCACTTCAGTGTTACTAAATCCAAGGGAGCTTTTAAGAGCACTTCAATCGTCTCTGTATTGACTTTCAGCTGATGCAATTGCATGTGAGAATGAAATTCTCCGATTAACCCTTCAAACTCCTCTTCGATTTCGTGTTTCTGATACGAGCTTGATGAAATTTTTGCAACCCATCTTCGAAGTGAAGCCAACTTATTTTTGCTCTCCGGATCATTGCGATAATCTATAATTTGCTCCCAAGAAGTTGTAAGACTTGGAACAGGTAATTTGTTTATAAGTACCCCAACAACATCTGCATGCTGAGACTTCGGGACATCATCATAAAGATAGTCTTTGATTTCCAAAGACGAAACAACTGAGATTTCTGACGAATTGGCAAAATCTGAAATATATTCTCGAAGGTTAATCGCATCACCTTTAACCAAATTTGTAAATAACTTATCAATACTCACATTTTGATTTTTTGCGAACTGAACTATTAAATTCTGAGTTTCATCAATATGTCTATCTTTGACAATTCGTCGTTTATCAAAATCTGCTTCAGCTAGTGAAAGACGGGGCTTTTCCAAATCAATGATTATTCCATTATTTTTCAGCCATTCATACTCAAGTTCTAGCTCATCTAGCCAAGACGAAACTATAGGATACAGAGAACTTTTTCTAATTAGCTCAAAGTTCGATCCAGCATTGTAAATACCGATATGATCAAAAAGCAATGCCTGCCTCTTTAATTCAGTAGACAGATCCTTTTGTTTGACGTGAGGCAAAGCCTTCATTGCCATTGCTCTTAACCCTATATCTACAAACCCAGATCGCAATACAACATGTTTCCTCATAAAATAATTATAGCTTGGTCTATGTATTTCTTGTTGACATAATCAATATTTATCTGTGGTTTAATTCACCGTATGGACTCATCCATCCTCCCCTTCTTCAAACCACAAGGCGTCGTTGTTATCGGCGCATCGACATCATCTGAAAAACTTGGCTATGGCGTGGCACGCAACCTTGTCCACAGTGGATATCAAGGTGCGATCCATTTTGTCAGCCAGAAGCTGGGCACACTGTTCGAGCGTCCGCTGTACACAGATCTCGCGCAAGTCCCTAACCCGGTTGACCTGGCGATTCTCATCGTCCCGCCACAGTCCACGCCGCAGATGATCGCTGATTGCGCCAAGCGCGGCATCCATGCTGTGATCATTGTCTCCTCGGGATTTCGTGAAGCAGGCACAGAGGGTGCGGCGCTCGAACAGGAATGTCTCACTATCGCGCGTGCACACGGCGTGCGGCTGCTCGGCCCCAATTGCATCGGTACGCTCGATACGCATCTGCCTCTCGACACAACTTTCCTCCAACCGCCCATGCCGGCGCAGGGTCACATTGGCTTCATTTCGCATTCGGGTGCGTTCTGCGCGGCGATCATTGATTGGGCGCGCGCGCAAGGCTTCGGCTTTTCGCAACTCGTCAGCCTAGGCAATCAAGCGGATGTCAACGAGACAGACATGCTGCCCATCCTCGCGGCGGACGAGCACACGCGCGTCATTGTGCTCTACATGGAATCCGTTTCAGATGGACGCCGTTTTGTAGATGTTGCCCACGACGTGACTCAGCACAAACCGGTCATTGCCCTCAAAGTCGGTCGCTTCGAATCAGGACAAAAAGCGGCTGCCTCGCATACGGGCGCCTTAGCCGCCTCTGACATCGCTTTTGACGCCGCCTTCGACAAAGCAGGCATTCTGCGCGCCGACTCAGCAGAGCAAATGTTTGATTGGGCACGGGCATTGGAAAATTGTCTGCTGCCGCGCGGAAAAAATATCGCGATCCTTACCAACGCTGGCGGACCCGGAGTCATCGCCGCCGATGCACTCGAACATCACGGTCTGACTCTTGCTCAATTGCATGAGCCAACGCTGAAAGCGCTCCTCGCCAACCTGCCGTCTGCCGCGAGTGTATTCAATCCAGTAGACATGCTTGCATCCGCTTCACCGGAACAATACGCATCTTGTTTGAAGTTATTACTCGAAGACAACAATGTAGATGGCGTGCTGGTCATTCTTCCGCCACCACCGATGTTCAAAGCAGAAGATGTGGCTGGGAAGATTGTAGAAGTTTTGGAATCAAGCAGCTTGCTGCTTACAGAGAGCGAGCCGTCCGAGTCCAGAGTCAGAAAACCCGTTGTCATCGCATTGATGGGCTCAACTAATATCGAACAAGCCGCTAAAACATTTCAACTTGCAAACATTCCAACCTATCCGTTCCCCGAACGCGCTGCATCAGCGTTGAGCGCACTATACAAACGCAAAGAATTTCTTGATAGTCAAAAGACCCTAAAGGTCTCTGAGACCTTTAGGGTCTCGGAACCAAAAGATAATAGTATTGAAGAACTTCTCGCACCATACGAAATCCCAACTACCCCCATCAAACTCGCGCGCGATGAGCATGAAGCAATTGTCATTGCTAACGAACTTGGCTATCCTCTCGTGATGAAGATTGCCTCGCCAAATATTTTGCATAAGTCAGATGTTGGTGGTGTGATTCTAAATATCAAAGACGAATACAATCTCTCTAGTGCCTACGCGCAGATGATAAAATGCGTCAAAGAGGCAAAACCTGAGGCACGCATTGACGGCGTTTATATTCAATGCCAGATCGCGCAGGGACAGGAAGTCATCGTGGGCATGATACGTGATCCGCAGTTCGGAGCGTTGATGATGTTCGGCTCCGGCGGCGTGGAAGTGGAAGGGCTCAAGGATGTAGCATTTGCCCTAGCACCGCTGAATCAGGCTGAGGCTGAGAAAATGATCCGCAAGACGTGGGCGGGTAGAAAGCTCAAAGGCTTTCGCAACATTCTCCCTGCTGACGAGGAGTCAGTCATCGATGTCCTTATCAAATTATCGTGGCTGGCTTTTGAAAATGAAAATATCGAAGAGATCGAGATCAATCCATTACGCGTGTTGAACAAAGGTGCGGTGGCGGTTGATGTTAGAATGCGACGCAAAGGAGAATAATCATGACAGCTTACGTGATCGTTGATATCGATGTGCACGACCCCGTTGGATATGATGAATACAAAAAACTCGCGCCCGCCGCGGTGGAGTTATACGGCGGTAAATACATCGCGCGCGGCGGCAAGACGGAAACACTCGAAGGTGATTGGGTGCCGAGCCGGTTGGTTATTTTACAATTCGAAAGTTCTGAGCAGGCAAAGAAATGGTTGAACTCACCAGAATACAGTGAAGTCAAAAAGATGCGGCATCAAACAACAAACTCGAAGATGGTTGTGATTGAGGGGTTGTAATACAAGATATCGTCATTCCGAGCCCCGAGCCTCAAACGGCGAGTGGGCGAAGCAATCCCCTATTCGACACAGAGATTGCTTCGTCGCAAAGACATATATTTAGTTTATTTCAAAATCTGAAATAAGTTACTGTAATCGTCTGTCCAGAGTTTGAGGTCGGTTGAATATCCGCTCATGTCAACCGCGTGCGATGCAATTCCCGGAATTTTCAACAACGCAGGGTCACGCGTAAGCAGGAGCCAGTCGGTGGGATAGCCGCCCTGGTCGTCTCCAGGGTAATTGACACTCATGATCTGTAAATCATAATATTTTGCCAACTGCCAGAATACAGGCTTCAGGTCAAGGTGACGATTGGAGATGTGCGCCGCAATGATGCCATCTGGCGCAAGATGCTTAAGGTAGAGATCAAAGGCTTCCTTCGTCACTAGATGCACAGGGATGGAGTCACTGCTGAAAGTGTCCAATACGAGCACGTCAAAGTTTTGCGGCTGCCCATCCGCAAGTTCGCGTTCGAGGGAAATACGCGCATCGCCCAAGACCGTTGTAATGTTTGCCTTGCTATCATTCACAAATGAGAAGTAGTCGCCCTGCCCCTCTGCCAGATCGGTGACGATGGAATTGATCTCATATAAACGATAATCATCGCCCGGTTGACCATAGACCGCCAACGTCCCAACACCGAGACCAAGCAAGCCGACCTTCAGTCCCTGCCCGGCACGCGGATGATTGAGCAAAGCCACGCCTGCACCGCCATCGTTGATATAGTACGTGGTTGGCGCATCGCGCAATTCGGGTTTAATGAATTGGAGTCCGTGCACGGTGATACCATGTGACATGGCATACGCAGTTTCAGTGGAACCATCGGGGATCAGCTCGCGGACTCGAATCACGCCATAGAAATTACGTTTTGAAAATAAAGTGCCGGTCAAATTGCCGACCAGACTAAGCGATACGGTAATAATGAGGAAAACCGTCAACATGAAGCGTGCCCAAGCGGCATGATTCTCAACACGTCCCGTGCGCAGAACGGTCAACCATAAAGCCAGGGTCATGGCGAGTGCGACCATGAACTCCCAATACCCATTGAAGATGAAGGGCGCAATCAGACTGGTAAAGATGCCACCCAACGCGCCACCAATGGATACCATCAGATAGAAAGATGTAAGATGCTGTGCGTCTGGACGGAGCTGATATAACTCGCCATGACAGAGCATACAGGCAGAGAACATCAACAGACAATACGCCAGGATCTGCACATAAACATGGACGGATTCCAAATTGATCAACACGTATAGGATCAAGGCCACAGAGAATGCGAACAGGATCAAATACAGTTTTCGGTTGTATCCGCGTTCACCAGAAAAAGTGAGAATGAAAGACAGCAGATAAAGCGTGAGGGGTAATATCCACAGGAAGGGAATGACAGCCACTTCCTGCGAGATCTGGTTTGTGATCGATAATAGAAGCAACGACGCGGTCGCGCTCAAGGCGATCCATAGCGACAACAAGGCTGATGATGGACGTCCGCTTGAGGGAGCAGAAGCAGTGACCGGCTGGGCAAGAGGCGCCGCGCGTCGGTTTTGAAATGCGATGAAGATGATGAGCAGTCCAAAGAGAATAAATCCGCTTGACCATAGCCAGCCTTGATATTTGAGGGACAAGTTGGGTTCTATCAATGTAGGATAAGCAAGCAAGCCAAGCAGCGACCCAAGATTAGAAAGCGCATACAACCGCGCATATGAGCCTTGCGGATAAATGTGACTGAACCAGGCTTGCATGAGCGGACCATTGGAGGCGAGAATAAAATACGGCAAGCCCACGGAAATAACTAATAGTTTGAAAATATCGAGAACGGGAGAAGACACATCGGCGGGCTTAAGAGTTGCAGGCGGCGTGATGGGTGATACCCAGGTAAATGCAAGCATGGCAACGACCAGCAGCGCAAAAACAGAAAGTGCGATATGAATTACACTTTGACGATTGCTCTTCACGCGTCCGATCAGCCAATAGGCGTAGGCATACCCGCCCGTAAGTAGGACTTGAAAGAACAACATGGTGGTTGACCACACTGCCGGTGTACCGCCAAACCATGGCAGAATGAATTTGCCGATCATGGGTTGGATCTGAAAAAGCAAAAAAGCAGAAAGAAAAATACTAATAGCAAAGATGAACATGCTGAGCTCCTTTATGCAATAATTTTACATGACAACATCCAGTAAAAATAAAACTGGGCATACATTTCTGTATGCCCAGTTTTATTACAAGAGTTTATAAGGTGATATTAAAAACCTGGGATCTTGATTAGCAACAACTGTCCGCCCGCACGTTTGTAGGTGAAGTCGGGGAAGCCATCGCCATTGTTGTCGTCGCCTGGCGCTTTCTCCACCCAAAGCGTAGCAGCCTGGACGTTGATCAGGAAATAACCAGGACCGAACGCTTCAGAGGCATCAACGATACCAGTTGACTCCCAGGCGCCCCAACTTCCGGCCACGGTATTGGTATCGACATCGGTAGCGCCTTCATCAGCTGACTGATTGACCTTGACCACAGTTTGAGGTGCTCCTGCAGCATTTCCAACAAAAGGCACCCATATCAGCCGCGCAGTGGTTGCCCGGGCAGCATCTGACACTTGTTGAGCGGCAGTGAATTGCTGGCTTGAACCAGGATCTTCGGTCAAGAGAATCCCTGTTGCGGTTGTCTCGATGTTGTCGGGCTGATGGACTTCAGCGAGGGTCTTAACAACGCTATCGTCACCTTCGACAAACACGGTGAGAGATGTCACAACAGTTGGGTCATTCGGATCGAGCACCATCTTCCAGACGCGACCATTCGTGGAGATACCCGCTCCCTGTCCCGCAGAACCGCGACCTGAATCGACGATGTAGGCAACATTCCCCATACCGGGGCGCTTATCGTAGGCAATATCTTCCACGCGGACAAACCGAAATACATTATTTGTCTGGCTCCAATATTCGAGCACCCATTGAGGTCCATCCAGCCCGGTCGGGACAGTTGTGCGATTGTCGCGTTGCCAACTGCCGTCTACAGGCGGCAACGGAAAGCCCACATTAGCTGCTTTGATCTCAGAGCCATCAGGGTTAAGACCAGTGGCAATGTTCTTTGGAACTTGAATGAAATGGCCAGTGACAACCT